>Ga0326728_10010481_pt1 | contig 21661 bp, 17 predicted proteins | sample MB3enrmetagenome_FD_207602 | JGI IMG/M metagenome (GOLD analysis project Ga0326728, IMG submission 207602) | Lab enriched peat soil microbial communities from McLean, Ithaca, NY, United States - MB31MN | ecosystem: Environmental > Terrestrial > Soil > Wetlands > Peat | place: USA: New York... | reverse complement strand
TCCATGAGGAAGGGAACCAGGTTGAACCTGTAGTCCCGGTCCAGCCATTTCGCGTCCTCGCGCGCGTAACTGACAAAGACGCGCGTGAGCTCATCGGAGGCGCCTGTATTGATGCCTGAGTCCATCGTGCATAGGCTCCTGACTATTGGAATTCTGCGCCGCCGCGGGCCAGCTCAGCATCGGTTCCCGTACAGCCGGCTGTCGGGGTATCCGGTGTCGCACTGCGGGCAGCTTTTCATTCGTTCGCCCAGTTTCTATGAGGGTTCGGCAGTGCCAACATTGTGCCACCACACGCCGAAGAGCGCAATGGAGATGGCTCGGTACATGACCGGCCGCTGCTGCGAGCAATGCGGCCGGGAGAGAACAGGGCTCACCCAAAGGCTATCGCCTATACTGCTCACAGCGGGAGATTCAGCAGCCCGTGCGAGGCCGGGGAGGAACGATGAACCCTGAGTTAAGCAGGCGGAAGGATGCTCGCTAAACGGATGGATGTGCGCAGGTTTTTCCTTTTCCTCTTTCTGCTGACGTGGGCCGCTCTATCCCCGGCGCCATGCGGAGGCCAGAGCACGCCTGCCGCCCGGCCCGCCCTGACGCCCGCCCAGGCCGACGCGCTGGTGCAGCGGGCGATTGCCACCGAACTGCGCACCGCCCAGGATGAAAACCACCCCATGCGCTACCGGCTGCGCAAGTCCACGCCCCGGCTGACCTCAGTCAAGGAGATTGTTGAAACCCGCGACGGCGACGTGGCGCGCCTGGTATCGATCTTCGATAAGCCGCTCAGCCAGGCCGACGAGCAGATGGAACAGGCCCGCCTGGATGCGCTGCTCAGCGATCCAAGCCGCCAGCGGCATCGCAAGCAGAGCGAGGAAGGGGACATCCGCATCGTTCTGAAGCTGCTGCGCATGCTGCCCAGCGCCTTCCTTTACCAGTACGCCGGCGCGGGCGCGGGGCCTGCGGGCGCGGTGGAGAAGTTCGCCTTCCGGCCCAACCCCGGTTTCAGCCCACCCGACCTCGAATCGCAGGCGCTGACCGCCATGAGCGGCGAAATCTGGATCGACGCCGCCGAGGAACGCGTTACGCGCCTGGAGGGCCACCTGCAGCAGGACACGGAATACGGCTGGGGCATCCTGGGCAAGCTGGACAAGGGGGGATGGATCGTCATCGAGCAGGCCGCAGTGGGCCAGGGACAATGGAGGATCGCGCGCTTCCAGATGAAGATGGACCTGCGCGTGCTCTTCAAGACCAGGAGCTTCGACACCGTGGAAGAGATGACCCAGTATGCGCCTGTGCCCGTGGGAATCGACTACCGGCAGGCCATTCAGATGCTGCGCGCCGGAACCGGGAGCGCGGCACAGGCTCGCCCTTAGGGCAACGCCAGAGTTGCCCTAACTCCAGGTGCGGATGCCGATCACTCCCCACCACGCGAGGTACAGAGAGGCGATCACCAGCGCGGAGGTTACCGCGATCGAATACCAGCGGACGCATCTGCGTATCTCCTGCTTGCGCGCGCGCCACAGGGCGATGGCGCTGGCCAGGGAAGCCAAGGCAAAGATCGACGTGGTCAGGGTCAGGCCGAAGGACCAGATGGTCAGGCGCCCCAGGCGCGCGATCGCGTCGTTGCCGGCCAGGTTGACCAGGACAACAAACGCCAGCAGGCTCAGCACCGCGACGAGCGGCCACAGCCGCATGGCGCGCTCCGCCGGCCGGCGGCGCCTCCTGAAGAGGCCGCCGATGATCCAGAACGGCGCATACAAGAGAATCGATACCAACGCCAGCAGGAACCAGGCAACCAAAATCATTTCAAGGATAGCGAACCAGGTGGGGATGCGCCTCAGCGTTCCGCCGATGTAGACAAAACGTCCTTCGGCGTTCGGCCGGAGCAGCATGGCCGTCGCAACCGGTTCGGCATGGTCCTTCTTCGGAAGGTAGCGGAACTGCTCGCCGCCTGTGGGCACAAAGGGCTGATCGATCTGGCTGAGGCTGGAGATCAGCAGGTTGCCATTTGCGAAACGCACGCGTTGCATCGCAACCAGGCGCTCGAGAAAGTATGTGAACTGGTTGCGCGGCGAGGCGAACTCGTACCAGCCGGCATACTCCTGCGCGTCGGCGGGCAGCGGCGCCGCGGCGGGCACCGGCGGCCTTTGCAGCGAGCGCGTAATATAGGCGCGAATCGCGTCCCCGATCTTGCCGAAGGCGTCGCCGTTCCCGGCGTTGATGCTGTAGAAGTAGCCCACACCGTATTCAGGCAGGTACGACATCTCCGTCAGCCCGCCATCCACGCCGCCATTGTGGCCGTGATATTCGAAGCCATCGTGAAAACTGGTGTAATTGCTCAGGCCATATCCGGTCTTCAGGCCTTCCTGCGCCTCCCACGTGCGGGTCGGCGTCTCCATGCGGTCGACGGAGGCAGCCGGCATCACCTCGGTCCCGCCCACCGCGCCGCGATTCAGATAGAACTGCACGTACGCCGCCATGTCCTTGGCCGAAGCGTTGATGGCGCCGGCGGGACGCAGCAGGATGTTCCAGTAGGGATAAGGCGTCTTGCCGTCCGGGTGATAGAGGGTCGTCAATTGCGGCGAAGGCTGCTCGAAATAGGTGGCCGTCTTCATGCCCATGGGCAAGAAGAAATTCAGCGTCACGTAATCTTCGAAGCGCTGCCCTGTGATCTTCTCGACGATGTAGGCGGCCACCGCCGGGCCGGAGTTGCAATAGGCCATGCGCGTGCCCGGCCGCCAGCGCGAGGCGCGCGAGTGGTGGTCGTAGTCCAGTCCTTCGCGCAGGGTCATGCCCTTGGCGTCCTTGGCGTACTCGCGCAGGTGCATATCGTCCCAGCCGGTGGTGTGTTCCAGCAGGTCGACCACGCGTACCGGGTCGGTCGCCTCCCAGCGATTCTCAAACCATATTTCGGGCGCGAGCTTGCGCACCGGATCCTGAAGCGACAGCTTGCCTTCGTTGGCCAGCTTGAGGATGGAGAGAGAAGCGAAAGCCTTGGAGGTCGAGCCAATGCGGAACAGGGTCTCGTCCGTGGCGGCTTGATTCGCGGCCACGTTGGACTTGCCCAGCCCCGCAACCCACTCCGGGCCATCGCGGTGCACAATCGCGATGGACATGCCCGGCGTATGCGTGTCCTCAAGTATCTTCTCCAGTTGCTGGCGCAGTTCCGCGATGGACTGCGCCGGCTTGGGCGGGTTATCCGCCTTGTTCTGAGCGGCGCAGGAAGCCGCCAACAAACAAAACATGATTACGCGTGCGACGGATTTCATTCCCAACCACCTCACAGTTCGGGAAAATGTCTTCCCGCCGCGCACAGAACGCGGCAACTATCCCTTGCCGGGGAGCCCACCCATCATAGTCAACAACGGCAAAAGCCGCAATGAAGGGTGCGGGTGATCGAAGAACCGATGGCGATCGCCTTCCGGGCCAGACCGCATCCGATCTGCCGCATCGGGATGGAACGATCCCCAATTGCGCGAGACTGACTGCGTCCCGGCAACAGACCGCCTATGAATTGCCGGGTCTGGAGGGCGCCACGCGCCGGCTACGGTTTTGCGGTTCCCATCGGCGAGATCAACAGGAAAGTCACGCTTTCCGCGGTGCTCCGCCTGTGCGGCGTTCCCCTCGGAATCACCAGCATATCGCCCTTCTTGAGCGTCAATGTGGCCGCTCCCACGGCGGCGGGCGCCAGCCACTCCCCCGGCTTGGTATTGCGCCCGTCGTTCGGCGTGCCGCCAACCTCGTAGACCGTTGTCCCTTCGAGTATCTGCAACAGGTGGTCGCGGCCCTCGTGCCACTCGAACTCCTTGGCGCTCTTTGCTACCTCGGTGGTAAGAACAACCGTACAGGGCATGGTCCTGGCGTCCACCAGGTTGTTATTGCCCCCCGCCTGCAAGGCCTTGATGTCATCCTGAATGGCTTGTGCGGTAAACAGTTGGAATGCGGCCGGAACCGCAGGCGGCGCGCTCGGGCCCCCGGCTTGCGAGGCAAATAGCAATGTATCGGTGAGCGCGAGACCCGCCGCGGCGGCGACTGGCGCCGTGCGCAGGAAGTTGCGTCGGCTTGAATTCTTCATTGGGAGGTTCTCCATTCAATTTGACGGACACCGGCGTAATGGGGATTTTTGCACCGGCGCTGACACGCAGACCTCCTATACCCGGTAGAAACGAACCGCCGAAAGAAAGGAACCTTATTGCATATCAGGCTTCCACCACGAATTAGGGAGCCCCCAAAGCACGATTTCTCCGGGGTGGGCAACAGCCGATTTGCGGCCGCACGTGTTTCCCAGTACATATCCCTTCTCGAGCACCAATGAGACCTGAATGAATAATTTCATTTTCGGTTCATTACAATCAAGGTAAGGGATCCGGTACGGTTCTTTGCCAACCTTTGGACCCGCCGAAAGCGTGAATTTGTGCTCTCCCGCTGGAACCTCGACAGTTCCCATACCTTGCTTATCGAACGCTATCTCCGATCGATCCCACGTCTCCCCCCATTCAAACGTTACCATTTTGTTCTTCATCGGCTTGCCGCTCTTGGCGTTCAAGAGCCGAACGGTGATCGTTTGCGCCGGCAAGGATGAGGACGAGTTCCATCCTCCGAGGAGAGCAACCGCAAGGACTACCGCAGTTAAAGTTGACCTAAGTATAGCCCGATCTCTCAATGGACTTCTCACTATCTCCTCGATAGCTCATGCAAGAGCAAGCCATCGGAGGCCGCATTCCGCCAGCAGCCGACGCCCGATTTTCTCCGCCGTTCAAAAGCTTACACCGCCAGCCCTGCGCGATGCCGCAGCTTAACCGGTCGCTCAGCCCGTGGCCTGGCGCAGCCACGCGGCCAGCAGAGCGGCCACTTTTCGCGGCTGTTCGTAGGCGGCAAAGTGCCCTGCGCCTGGCAGCAGGTGGAACTCGCACCCGCCCGGCGCGGTATTGAAGACTTCCATCTCGGCCGGAGTCACGCCGGAATCCCCACCCCCGGCGATCGCCAGCACGGGCACATCGATGGTAGCCACGGTGGGCACGGAATCGGGCCGCGTGGCCAGGCCCGCCTGCACAGCCACTGCCGCTTCCGGCGTGAGCGTCATGCGCGCCCGCAACGCAGCCGCGATCTCAGGATGGCGCTTGCGCGCCGTCGCTCCGATAAGCGTCTGGGCCAAGCCGTCGAAGAGCGCCCCGGTTCCCTCGGTTCGCACCTGCGCGATATTGGTGGCGCGCCGGGCCAGATTGGCCTCCGCGTCGGCTTGCGGCTTGGAGCAGACGAAGACCAGCCCCCGCATCCGCCGCGGCGTCCTGCGCCACAACTCCAGCAGCACATAACCGCCGATCGAGCAGCCGGCAAAGACTGCTTCCGGTATCTCAAGATGATCCAGGAGAGCAAGAATGTCGGCGGCCAGTTGCGCCATGGTCAGCACCGGCGCGTCGGGAACCAGCGCGAAGCCTCCCACCGGGAGGTTCCGGCCCAACTCCGAGCAGCCGTGCCCGCGCAGGTCGGGAACAATAGCCCGCACGCCGCCCAGATCTTCAGTCAGCGGACGCCAATAATCGCCATCGAGCGGCGTGGGATGCAGAAAAACAACCGGCAAACCTGCCCCGGTATCCCTAAAACCCAGCTTGGCCCCGTCCCCCTGGTAGATGCCCTTCATATACCAGCAGGATACTCCTCCGAGGGAATCCCAACCCAGCCGGCCAGGTAGGCCACGAAGACCAGTCCGCCGGAGAATAGGAACCCGATTAAGGTGAGAACGCGGACCAGGGAGACATCCCAGTTATAGGCCTGCGCCAGCGCCAGGCAGACTCCCGCAATCCGGCGACCGACGATCGGCCGGACCAGCGGCCTGCCCACCATGTACTGCGGCCCCGCGACCACCGCGCCGCAACTCGAACAGAACCGCGCGCTCTCGGGCAACGCGATCCCGCAGCGATTGCAATACAAAGCCATAATCGATCCCTCCTCCTGAAACCCCTGTCCCCATCAACATACGGAGGAGAGCCTTGGCCGGTTCCATCCCGCCAATTCCGGTCGGGCGGCCCGGCGGTCCCGGCGCACAGCGCTGGCGAGACGCAAGTTCCAACCAAGATGACGAATGGGGCCGAATCCCTTACGATGATCTTCACCGTTCCAGTGAGCGATCCAGGGCCATTGCGTGCCGGCTTGGGGCTTCGATCCGGCGGCTGCTCAACCTGTTGACGGCAAACGCCAGGCCGACCAAGCCCCTTGCGGAACCCAGCCATAGGAGAAGTATCGATGTCATCCCGGAACCATGAGGCCACGGCGAAGATTCTGGTATTCGATGTGGGCGGGAGCCATATCTCCTGCTGCGAGTTCTCAACTTCCGGCGCCGGAGCCGGCGCGGTGCGCGAGGCGCCCATCCCCGAGCCATGCAGTCTGGAGGAGTTCCTGACCACGATCGAGTCGCTGAGACGGCGCACCCTGCCGCAGGACGCGGCGCCGGACGGAGCCTCGTTCGCGATGCCCGGTCCGTTCGACTACGCGCGCGGCATCAGTTCCATGAAGCACAAGTTTCAAGGGCTGTACGGCGAGCCGCTGCCCCCGCGGCTCGCGGCCTGCCTGGGTTGCCCGGCAGACCGCATCTCTTTCCTCAACGACGCGGCCGCCTTCCTCGTCGGAGAGGTTAGCAAGGGAGCGGCCGCCGGCTCGCGGCGCGCCATCGGCATCACTCTGGGCACAGGCATCGGGTCCGCTTTTGCGGTCGATGGCCAAATCGTTGTTACCGGTGTGGGAGTTCCGAAAGGCGGAGAGATCTGGGACACTCCCTACCGGGGCAGCATCGTGGAAGATCTGATTTCAACGGCCGCCGCCCAGCGATCCTATCAGCGGCGGACCGGCCGGCGGGCCGAGGTGCGCGAGATCGCGGCTCTGGCGGATACCGAGCGGGATGCCCGCGAGACCTTTGAGGACTTCGGCAGGGATTTGGGTGAGGCACTGCGCGATAACTGTTCGGCATTCCACCCCGATTGCATTGTGCTGGGCGGCGGAATCGCGCGGTCGGCACGGCTCTTTCTGCCGGCGGCTGAGAAAGTGCTGGCGGGCCTATCCATCCGGATTTGCGTCTCCGCGTTGGGCAGGTACGCCCCGCTGATCGGCGCCGGCGTTCACTGGCGCGATGCGCGCTCAGCGCCGCTTGGGGCGACGGGTGCGAAATTGTCCCCGGCTGCCGGTTCCACTTCGCCTTAAGCCTTTCCGTTCCTGCTTCTGTTGTCAGTCCTCTGCATTGCTGTAGCATCCACCTATGATTGCGGGCGTTTCCTGGGTTTGGTGGTTGGGGTTTCACGCGGTGGTGGCAGCGCTGCTGGTGGCCGATGCGCTGTTGCGGGGGGCACTCGTCGATGCCCCGGCCCTGGAGGCCGCTCCGGCGCCTGCTTCGCCACCCTGGCCTTGGCGCGGCCGTCTGCGCCCGCAGGTTTTCGACTGGCTGACCACGGCGGCGCTGGTGGTGGCCGCGGCCGGCTTTGCGGCCTGGATCGCCGTCGCCCAGGGCCGGCAGCCGGCGCTCGAATTCGTGGGCGGCTATGCCATCGAGATTTCGCTCAGCGTGGACAATCTCTTTGTCTTCCTGATCATTTTCCAGGGATTCCACGTCAGCGAGCGGCGTCAGCACCAAGCTTTGCTGTGGGGTGTGGCCGGGGCGGAGGTGCTGCGCGCTCTGTTCATTGCCACGGGCATCGCGCTGCTCAGGCGCTTCGACTGGATCACCTGGGCCTTCGGACCGATTCTGCTCTATGCGGCCTGGCGGCTGGCGCGCCGCAATCCAGCCCGCCGCGATCCGGTGCGCGGCGCGCCGACCAGCGCGGCGGTTCCAAAAGCGCCCGCGGCCATCCGCGGCTTGCTCCGCAGGCTGCAACCGGCCGGCGGGTCTCTGCTGCCGGTGATTCTGGCCGTCGAATTGACCGACCTGGTGTTTGCCATGGATTCGATTCCGGCGGTGCTGGCCATCTCCCACAATCCCTTCGTGGTGTACACGTCGAACATTGCAGCTGTTCTTTGCCTGCGCTCCCTCTACTTTGCGCTGGCCTCGCTGCTCGATCGCTTTCGCTACCTGCACTATGGGTTGGCGGCGATGCTGGTTTTTATGGCGCTGAAGATGCTGGCGGCCCACTGGATCGAGGTTCCGATCACCCTCTCGCTGGCCACTATGGGCGCGATTCTGACGGTGTGCGCGGTGGTTTCGTGGATTGCGAGAGACAGGGGTCAGGGATCAGGGATCAGGGGTCAGTGACGAGCTGGCCGCGAAGACGGCCACGCCGCTCACTCCAGCCGCGCCGGACAAATCGCGGTGAATCCGCTTGCGCCGCGCAGAGCCTTTAACCCCATCTCAACATCCCCGCAATGTGACCTTCACATAGGATTGCTACCCTTGCGGCAAGTGTGGGCAAATCCTATTCCGCCCTCATCCGGGCCGGGTCAAAAAACCCAGATTTAACCAAATCACATTCGGAGGTCATCTTGTCACACTCTATCGCGAGCGCAAGGAAGCGCCTGTTTGCATTGGTTCTATCGATCCTCGTACTCTTCGCCGGCACAGCATTGCACGCACAGGCAACAGGTTCAATCGAAGGCACCATCCTCGACGTGCAGGGCAAGGGCGTCTTCAATGCCGCTGTCACCGTGAAGAACGGCGCGGCCGGCATCGCCGGGACCGTCAAGACCGACGCCAGCGGACATTACTCGGTCGACGGAATGCCCGCCGGGACCTACACGGTGGAAGTAACCGCCAGCGGATTCGCGACCGGATCGAGGACCGGCGTTGTGCTTGCCGCGGGGCAAACCCAGCAGATCGGCTTCACCTTAACCATCAGCTCGGTCGCGGAGCAGATCACGGTCAACGCGGGCATCGATTCCATCGCTGCGGAAACGGCGCCCAGCGGCGGCTTTATCGAAGAACGTTCCGCGCAGTCGCTGGTCTCGAACACCTACATCGAAAACTTCATCGCGCCCATCGCCGACTTCGGCGAGATCGTCCAGATCGTTCCCGGCACCTTCTCCACCAGCACCGACGGCGTCGGACTGGGCCAGAGCAAGACCTACTTCCGCGGCTTCCCCGACGGCGATTACAACATCGACTTCGACGGCATTCCCTTTTACGACACCAACACGCCGACCCACCACTCCTGGGCCTTCTTCCCGGCGCAGTGGATCGGCGGAGTGGATTTCGACCGCAGCCCCGGCTCCGCCTCCACCATCGGACCCACCCCCTTCGGCGGCTCCATCCACCTGCTCTCCAAGCCGCTCACCGGCGAGATGGACATCCGCGGCACCGTCTCCTACGGCACCTGGAATACCAAACTCTACGACGGCGCCTTCAACTCCGGCAGCTTCGGTCTCTTCGGCAGCCCCAAGAGGTCGAATCTCTTCATCGACGTACACCACATGTCGTCGGACGGCTATCAGAGCTTCAACTACAACATGCGCAGCGCCGGCTCGCTGCTTTACCAGTACCAGTTCTCGCCCAAGACGGTGCTGACCGGCTTCAGCGGCGTGATCCATCTGAACACCAATGCGCCGAATATCGCCTCGACGCGCTGCATGCTTTACGGCGCATCCGCGACCGGCGCATACAGCTGCACCAACGCCGATACAGCCAACGGACTCAACCCGTACACAGGCTCGGGCATCAAGTTCCTGCTGACCAACAACTCCGACCCCACAAGCTGGTTCGACTACCAGTACAACAAGTACCAGATCCCGACCGACTTCGAGTATGTGGGGATCAAGAGCGAGTTCGGCAAGGGATGGTACCTGGAGGGCAAGGGATATACCTACAACTACGACAACGGCGAACTCTATTCGAACGCCACTCCGATCACCGAGGTCACCCAAGCCGCGGCGGTGGCCAGCCCATCTCTGGTTCCCGGCTCAGTTGTAGTCGGGACCGGCTCCAAAGCCGTCGCCTATTACGACGGCGTCGCCATCGCTCCCTGCAGCGTGGGCGTCACCAAGAAGGGAGTCACGGCGCTGCCCTGCGCCATCGACAAGTACAACAGCTATCGCAAGTATGGCGAGACCTTGCTGGTAACGCAGACCTCGAAGCTGGGCGTCTTCCGCACCGGCATGTGGTACGACTGGGCCTACACCAAGAGGCACCAGTATCCCAGCGATCCGCTGAACAACTGGGCCGATCAGCCGCTGCCCAAGTTCAATGAGTCGTTCTGGACCGACTCCTATCAGCCCTACGCGGAGTTCGAGTGGCACGCCACCCCGAAGTTCAACATCACCGCCGGAAGCAAGTTCGCTTACTACACCATCAATGTGCTGCACTTCGCCGACGACGGAGCGACGGTGGGCGAGCTTTCCTGCTACCCCAATACCACCGCCGCCTGCTCGGCCACCATCACCGACACCGGCAGCTTCTACGCGACTCTGCCCTCGCTGGACTTCAACTACCGCATCAAGCCTGACTGGTCGATCTATGCGCAGGCGGCAACCGGCAGCATTGTCCCTCCCAGCGCCGTCTACGACTACAACCAAACCGCCGCCTCGGCCAGCGCCGCCATTCCTCAGCTAGCCACGCCTCCCAAGCAGCAGAAATCAACCACCTACCAGATCGGGAGCGTATACAAAGGCAACCGGATCACTCTCGATGCCGACGCCTACCGCGTCCGTTTCCAGAACAGCTACTCCAGCACCGTCGATAACATCTCCGGCGACGTTGACCTGGGCGACACCATCTACTTTCTTCAGCCGAGTTCCATTACCCAGGGCGTGGAGTTCGAGAGCACCGCGGTTCTCATGCCGGGCCTCGACTTTTACCTGAACGCCACTGCCTGCAACGCGTATTACCAGGGAGCGTTGAATGCCGGCACCCAGACGGCGCCCTTCTACCAGCAAGCTCCCGCAGGCCTGTGGGTGGCACAGACCCCAACCGACACCGAGGAGCAGGGCCTTACTTACAACCGGTTCGGCTTCAATCTGGGCATCTTCAATCACCGCGTCGGCGAGCAGAGGGTGGACAGCGGCCAATATCACAACCAGGCCGTCATTCCTGTCTTCAGCACCCTCAACTCCTATATCAACTACACCATCCGCAATCGCTCCATCTTCGATGGAACCAAGATCAGGCTGAGCGCAACCAACCTGCTCGATTCGCACAACATTCAAAGCCTCTCCCTGTCGAATTCGGCAGTAGCGGCGGCGAATCCCAATCTTCCCGCCGGCGACACCGATCAGTTCAATGCCACCACCGCCATCTCAGGGGCCGATACACCCGGAATCATGGCGGGGCGCTGCTTCTCGATCTCGGCCACTTTCGGATTCGCGCCCAGAGAACACAAGTAGAAGAATCCCGAGCCGCGTTTCGGCTCGCAAACCCGGCCGCGACTGTGGAGACCATTCCACGGCGCGGCCGGACGTGCGTTGGACGATGGATGGCCGGAAGCACAGACTTGCGCAGCGATTCGCCGGGCGCGGCTCTATGGATGCTGTTCGATGGCGACGCTGACCGTGGCTGCGTTGCCGGAGACAGCCAGGCCGAGGAGATTGGTGGCCACGCCGGGGAGCGATGCGGGGATGAAGGCGACGGTGCCGTCGATGGCCGAGGTGGCCGTCGCCGATTGCGTGGCCAGCAGCGGAGCCTGGGCGCAGACGCCGTGTGCGGCGCAGGGCGGAGACCAGGCGTAGAGAGCCTGGTAGAGGGCTACCGAGCCGCCGGCCATGGGGTTGCCGTCCGTGTCCAGCAGGCGAAGGGTGATCTGGCTTGGAGTGGATTGAAGAGAAAGGCTCTGGGCGGTTCCCGAGACCGGCTCAAGAAGCGCGTACTCGGGGCGCGAGCCGAAGGCGTTGAAGGCGACGCACTGGCTGGTGCCGTTGAGGCAGGCGGTGGCGGAGACCTGCTGGCCTTCCGCGAGTGGGCCCACGGTCAGGATATTGGCGGCGATGCCGTTCGCGCCGGTGATGGCGGCGATGCTGCCGAGCGCGGCGATGCCGCTCGACGGCATCCGCCAGGCGACGGACTGGCCGCTCAAGGGAAGACCGCTGTTGAGCACCAGGGCCTGGACCGTCCAGGAAAAGGTGGCGCCGGCGGCCAGGGAAAGCTGGGGCGTGAGGGATGCCAGGACGGGCGGCGTTCCGCCGGCAAACTGCGCCTGCAGGCTGGAGCCGTTGGTGAGCGCCGCGGTTACGATGGACCAGGTGGTATCGACAGCGGTCACATTCATGGTGGCGCGGCCGTCGCCGGTTGCCGTAACCGAGCAGACGGGCTTCCCGCAGGCGAGCGCGGCGGTTCCAGTGCTGACGGTATAGATGACCGTGACGCCGCCGGCCGGGGTCAGATCGGCGCCTAGCGCGGTGACGGTGAAGGGGATGGGCGTGCCGATGGGCACCGTGTTCATGGGCGCGGTGAGCAGCGTCAGCGCGTCGCCGTTTCCGGAGTCGTAGCTGACGCCGCCGGCGACGATGGCGGCCGCGTAGAAGAGCGGCAGGTCGTCCACCTCGACATCGACGGAGCCGGTGACGCCGGTGGCTGCTGGCGGCGCAATGGCGGTGATTTCGTTGGGCGAGATGCTGGTGACCACGACCGCCTGGCCCCCGACCAGAACCGTGTCGGCAAGGCGAAAGCCCATGCCATGAATGACGATGGGGCCTCCGGAGGCGGGCAGTCGCGCCGGCTGGACCGTATCGGCATACAGCACCCAGCCGTTGTAGGTGTAGTCGGGGCGGCCGTCGCCGCGCTGGTCGGCGATGCCGATGCGCACCATGTCGTCGCCGGCGGTAGCCACCCGCAGCCAGCTTTCGCCCGTGGCCAGGCCGTTCATGCCGGGGCCGGCGCCGACGGCGGTTGCGCCCACGGGATCGAAGGCGTCCCAGATGCCGATGGCGGGCATGGCCTTGTTTTCGGTGGGCGCGCCGGTCTCGTCCAGAGCTTGCGTCACGACGGTGAAGATGCGGTTGCCGCGAACCGGAAAACTGAACCAGTCGCTCTGGCCCACCTGGCTCAAGCGCCCGCACCAGAGGCCGCTCGCGGGCAGCGTGCGCGGTTCGGCCTGGGTTCCGATGGCGTCCTGATAGCCGCCCGCCGCCGAGTCGGCAACCTCGACGGTGAGGGTTTGCGTCATGCCGGCCGACAGTGCGGAGACGGAGACCGCCTGTAGTGTGCCGGAGGGGGTCGTCTGGCCGTCGAGATATGGCCCGACCGAGTCGGCGAGGATGTAGAGGGGATTGATGGCTTCAAAGGTGACCTGGTAGTTGGCCGTGGTTGCGCCGGGTGGCAGCGGCATTCCGCTCAGGTCGAAGTATCCCTGCATGGCCGGATCGTCCGATCCCCACATGGTGAGGAGATTGCCATTCGAATCGGTCCAGCCGGTGATGGGATTGCCGTGGTTTCCGTTGAAGTAGCCGCCGGAGACGAAGGTGACCGCGTACTGGTAGAGGGGGTTGCCGTTGGCGTCCAGAGGCCGGGCGACGACATTCACTCCCTGCATGCCCACGCCGGTGCGGAAGGTGACAGTGCCTTGAATGGAAACGGTATTAGCTGCGGTGAGTTGTTTGCCGGGGAAGCCGGCCAGGTTTTGCGCGCTGATGGGGTAGATGCGGTTGAGGGCCGCGATGTCGTCGTAGTGGAGGATGGAGGGTTCGGGGATGCACTCGCCGCCGCTCTGGGTGCAGACGCCGCTGAGGGGCTGCATGACCGGCCAGCCGTCGGTCCCGCCGGGGATCTCGTCCACGAGAGCGGTGGGGTTGACCTGGGCGTAGTCCAGTCCGAGGATGCGCCCGAAGGCCCGCTCCAGCTCGTAACTCATCATCTCAGTCAGGTTGGAGTTGGTGGCGCAGAGGCCGTTGAGCAGGATGATGCCGTGGGCGATGGTGGCATCCGCGTTGACGTTGTCCATCCACACCCAAACGCCGTTGTTCTGGCAACTGGTGGGATCGCTCGCGCCCACGCCGAAGATGGCGTCGATGACCGAGCCGTCGGCGTCGTAGATGATTCCCAGCGGGTAACTCGTGGCCGCGGGCGTTACGTCGGCGGGCTGGGTGATCTGGCCCATCTGGTCGGTCTGCTCGCCGGTCACCGTGAAGTTCGTGCCGCTCACGACGATGTTGGCCCCGCTGACATCTTCGTTCAGAGGGCCCATGTCCGTAAGCGTGACTCCGGCGGTGGGCACGGTGCTCCACAGAGCCGCCGCCGCATCCACCATGGCCGTTGCCTGCTGGTTCGAGATTTCGCTGTTGAGCGGCCCCTGATCGACGTAGTAATTAACCTGGCCGCCGGCCCAGTGGACGGGCTGGCCGAGGACTCCGGGGTTGAAGAAGCTGACCCCGGCGACGTACTTCGGTCCGCCGGCTTGGACGGCCGCGGGCGCAAGCAGCAGAGCGAACAGGACCGGGGCTGCACGGCGCATCAGGGCGAATGAGAGGCGGAACACGGGGCGCTCCAAGCTGAAAAACTCCTGGTTCGCACTGAGCGGCTGCTCGCCAGGGGCGAGTAAGCCGGGCTCAGCGCGGCCATGAAGGAGTTATCGGCCCGCGCCGAGCCGATGAAAAACTTCAAGAGTAATCGGAAAAAGGCAACCGGCACGTGGAATCTCTCACGGGAGAGTTATGAATTTGTATCTTGGAACGGCAATGTGTAGCGAAATGCGACTTATATGAATAGGAATGTGGCCCAGGATGCTAAAAACTCATTGGAGACGCGGAGCGTGGCTGCGCCGGCCGGTGTTCCCGCCTGTGCAAAAGATGGCCGGTTTTCACACGGCGGCGCTTCGGCGCTGCCGCGATTCCAGACAGAGCGAATCGACCCGCGGAGGGACTGCTCTTATTGAATGGTTTGCCCGGAGATTCCTTGGCGGTCTGCGGTTCCCGCGCCTGTGAGAGAATGTTGGCGAATGCCGCGAGCAGGATCGATGGTCACCCCGCGCAGTTGGAAGGATGCCGATGGTGTTGCGGCCATGCGGGATTTTCTCGGCCAGCCCACGCCCCGGCGCGCCGCCATTCGCGGCCTGATGACGGAGTTGCTGTCGCCGGACTCCTTTGCCTGCCGCTGCGCCGCCGACCTGGCCCGCCGCGTCAGTGATCGCGAACCGGGCGTTCTGCGGCGTCATGCCGATTTGCTTGCCGGCCTCGCCGCCGAGCTTCCGCCGGAACAGTGGCAGGCCCGCGGCTATGTGACCCTGGCGGCCGCTTTGAACGCCCGCACGCATGGGCAGCGCATGAGGCTAGAGCCCCTGGTACGCGCTATGGTCGAAGACGAGCGAATCGCACTGCGGGCCATCGCTTTGGAGGCCTTCGCCATCCTCGCCCAGGCCGAGCCGGAACTGCGCGACGAGGTCCTGCTGCTGCTGGAGCGCTCGCGCCGCGCTCCCGAGGCCGCATTGCGCTGCCGCGCCCGCCGCATGTTGCCCTTACTGCTGGCGTCCGAGATCGAGGCCAGACCCGGAGCCGGGCGGCTCAAACCCAAGCGAGCTCCGCGCAAGCCGGGAGCGGGGTGAGCGCAGTTGCGCGATCGGCGGCCCGGCCTCAGATCTCCGGGTAGAAGTCGAAGAAGGCGTCCAGCGAGCGCTTAAGCTGCGCTTCGATCTCTTCGCGCGAGCCCTCGATGACGTGCATGGTGACGTGAGCCTCGTGGCCAGTGGCCAGTTTGAGCGTGGCGTCGCGGATTTCGGTGACTTCGCCCTCGGGAAGGAGCCGCAGTCCGTAGATAAGAGTCAGATTGGCCATGCCCATCATCTTAAAGAACGCGGCCAGGGCCGGACAGGGCGCTGGCTGAACTGGCCGAAAAGACTGAGCAGACTGAACAAGGCGTCTAAAATCGAGACAGGAAAGCTTATGACAGAGATTCGCGATACGGTTATTCTTGGCTCCGGTTGTGCCGGGCTTACCGCAGCCATCTACGCCGCCCGCGCCGGGCTTCAACCGCTGGTCCTGGAGGGTCACGAGCCGGGAGGCCAGCTCTCGATGACCACGCTGGTGGAGAACTTTCCCGGCTGGCCGGAGGGCATCCAGGGGCCGGAGCTGATCGACAACATGAAGAGGCAGGCGGCGCGGTTTGGGGCCACGTTCCAGACGGCTCATTTGAACGCCGCCGAACTCGGCGTCCGGCCCATCCGATTGACGGCCTCGGCGGGCGAGATTCTGACCCGGACGCTGATTGTGGCCTCGGGAGCCAGCGCGCGCTGGCTGGGATTGCCCAGCGAGCAGGCGCTGATTGGGCACGGCGTCTCCAGTTGCGCCACCTGCGACGGCTTCTTCTTCCGCGGGCGCGAGATTGCGGTGGTGGGCGGGGGCGATTCGGCCATGGAGGAGGCGCTGTTTCTCACCCGCTTTGCTTCCAAGGTGACGCTGCTCCACCGGCGCGAGGGCTTCCGCGCCTCGAAGATCATGCTGGAGCGCGCCATCGCCCATCCCAGAATCGTGCTGCGCCCCAACACCGTCGTCGAAGAAGTGCTGGGCGTGGAAGAGCGCGAGGTGAAGGGGCTGCGGCTGAAAGATGTGAAGACGGGCGAGCAGTGCGAACTGGCCGTCAGCGGGCTGTTCCTGGGCATCGGCCACGAGCCCAACGCGAAGATGTTTGCCGGGCAGATCGACCTGGACGCGGAGGGCTATATCAAGACTACGGGCAACGTGCTGACGACTCTGAATGGAGTAGTGGTGCCGGGTGTGTTTGCCTGCGGAGACGTGCAGGACCGGCGCTACCGGCAGGCGATTACGGCAGCCGGCTCGGGGTGCATGGCGGCGCTGGAGGCGGAGAAGTTCCTCGAAGCGCAGGAACGCTGAGCGGGCTGATGGTGAGACCAGGCCCGATGCGAGCGGGAACGCAATGACAGCACTCCACGAAAATCTCGAACGGCTGGAAGCGGCGATCGCGGTGGCGTGCCGGCAGGCTGGGCGGCGGCGCGGCGAGGTCGAACTGATGGCAGTCTCGAAGACCTGTCCGGCGGCTACCATGGCGGAGGCGGCGGCGCTGGGGATCGCGCTCTTCGGCGAGAACCGCGTGCAGGAGTTTGCGGCCAAGGCGCCGGCGCTGGAAGGGTTGCGGCGGGGTGGCGCCGCGGGGACTTCGGCGAGTCCCATTCGGGTGAATCTGATCGGGCACTTGCAGTCCAACAAAGCGGCGCGGGCGGCGGAGTTGTTTGACGGGATCGACTCATTGGATTCGCTGCGGCTAGCTGAGCGGCTGAACGAGGCGGCGGCGAGGCTGGGCAAGCTGCTGCCGATTCTGATCGAGGTGAAGCTGAGTCCCGAGGCGGCCAAGACGGGACTGGAGCCGGAGTCGGCCGAGGCGGCCGCACTGCTGGAGCGGCTGCCGGACTTGAAGCACTTGGAAGCGCGGGGGCTGATGACGATCGCTCCCTTTGGCGCGGCGGACGATGCGACGCGTGCCTGCTTCCGCGGCTTGCGGCGTTGGCGCGACCGGTGGGCGGCGGCGCATCCGAGACTGGCGCTGGAGGTGCTTTCGATGGGGATGAGCGGGGACTTCGCCCTGGCCATCGCCGAGGGCGCCACGCGAATACGGGTGGGAACGGCACTCTTTGGCGAGCGCCCGCCCGATGCGGGGCGGAAGTGATGCTGCGGGTTGCTTCAGCAGGCGTAACGCTGGCCGTCCGCGCGCAGCCGGGAGCGAAGAAGACGGCGATTGCGGGCGTCTACGGCGAAGGGCCGGCGGCGCAGTTGAAGATCGCCGTGCAGGCGCCGCCGCTTGAGGGCCGGGCCAATGCGGCGCTGGTCGCCTTTCTGGCCGAGACCTTTGGGTTGCCGAAGAATGCCGTCGAGTTGCTGGCCGGCGAGTCATCCCGGAGCAAGGTCTTTCTGTTGCGTGGAATCGGGCGCGAAGTGGCCGAGGCGAAGCTGGCTCCGTGGACGCAAAAGAGCTGAATATCGATCCGGCATGCATGGCTGGAACCGGATCGGGGCAGTTGCGCCGAACACCGCCGATTCCCGGCAACACAGCCCCGCAAATCCTCCGTTGAGCGGGGATCACAGCGCGAAAAAACCTGGTTCCCCGTACAATCCATAGCAAGGAGACTGCCGCCGTGCCCCATCCTTGCGTCCGCCGCGGCGGATTCTGTCGCAAGGGTGGGATACGCCAGAAAGGAGACTGCCGCGGTGCGCCGAGTCTATATGGACGCGAATGCCACCACGCCTCTGCTGCCGGAGGTGATGGAGGCCATGCGCCCGTATTGGATGGAGCGCTTCGGCAACGCCTCCTCGATCCACCTGCATGGCCAGCAGGCGCGCGCCGCCGTGGACCGCGCCCGCGAAACTCTGGCCGAATTCTTCAACTGCCACGCCGCCGAGGTGGTCTTCAACTCCGGCGGCACTGAGGGAGACAATACCGCGATCTGCGGCCTGCTGCGCGCCGGCGACCACTTCGTCACCACCTCGATCGAGCACTCGGCGATTCTGGAGGCGGCCCAGCGTCTGGCAGACAAGGGAATCGAGACCACCTTTGTCGCGCCCCTGCCCAGCGGCCTGATCGACCCTGAGGAGATTCGCCGCGCCATTCGCCCCGAGACGCGGCTCGTCAGCGTCATGCTGGCCAACAACGAGACCGGCGTTTTACAACCCATCGAAAAGATAGGAGAGATCACCCGCGCCGGAGGCGCCTTCTTCCACATCGACGCCGTGCAGGGCGCGGGCAAAGTCAACCTCGATGTCCGCCGCTTCGGATGCCACCTCTGCTCGATCAGCGCCCACAAGATGCACGGCCCCAAGGGCATCGGCGCAATGTTCGTGCGCCGCGGCACTCCCATCGAGCCGCTGCTGGTGGGTGGCAGCCATGAACGGCGCCGGCGCGCGGGCACTGAGAACGTGCCCGGCATTGTGGGCTTGGCCAAGGCCGCGGAGCTCGCCATGCAATCGCTCGAGGATGGAACCATTCCACGGCTGGCCGGACTGCGCGACCGGCTGGAAGCGGGGATTCTGAAGATTCCGGGGACCGGCGTCAACGGGGCGGCTATTCCACAAGTGCTGGGTGCCCCATCCTTGCCGTCCGCCGCGGCGGATTCTTCCGGCAAGGGTGGGAACCATCAAACCTCAACCGGTCCTGTTTCGGAGGAGGGCTGCAATCCCGTTCCCCGCGTGGCCAACACAACGAATATCTGGTTCGACCACCTTGAGGGCGAGGTGCTGGTGATCGCGCTGGACCTCAAGGGCGTGGCCGTCTCCGGCGGGTCGGCCTGCCACTCCGGCGCCACCGAGCCCAGCCACGTGCTGATGGCCATGGGCCTGGACAAGACGCGCGCCCGCGCCAGCCTGCGCTTCAGCCTGCTCAGGACCGCGACCGAGGCCGATGTGGACTACGTTTTACAGGTTGTTCCCGAGGCTGTCGAACACCTGCGCGCGCTTTCGCCGGTAGCGGCCGGGACGCTGGGATGAGAACACCATGACGGATCGCACCACCATTGCCGTAGCCATGTCCGGAGGGGTCGACTCTTCGACGGTTGCGGCCATGCTTGCCAACTCGGGCGTCGCGATTGTCGGCCTCACCCTCCAGCTATGGGACCAGACGCGGCTGGCCGGGCGGCACGGTATCCCCGACGCGCCCAAGGCTGGCCGCTGCTGCTCGCTGGACGACGTTTACGACGCCCGCCGCGTGGCCGAGCATTTGGGAATCCCGTATTACGTGGTTAACCAGCAAGCCCGCTTCGAGCGCGATGTGGTGCGGCCCTTTGTCGAGGAGTACATGGCAGGGCGCACGCCGGTTCCCTGTTCGCTCTGCAATAACCACCTCAAGTTCGATCAGTTGCTCCAGACCGCGCGCTCCATCGGCGCCGGGCGGATTGCCACCGGGCATTATGCCGTCAACGAGTTCGACCCCGCGCGTGCCCGCTGGATTCTCAAGCGCCCCGCCGACCTGGCCAAGGACCAGACGTACTTCCTCTTCGGCCTCACCCAGGAGCAGTTGTCGCGCACGCTCTTCCCCCTCGGGAACCTGACCAAAACACAAGTCCGCGAAGCGGCCCGCCGGCACGGCCTGGCGCTGGCCGAGAAGCCCGACTCGCAGGAGATATGCTTCATCCCCGGCGGCGACTACAAGCAGTTCCTCACCGCTTATCTCGAAGAGCAGGGCGAGCGGGTTCCGGAGACCGCCGGCGAGCTGGTCACATCGAGCGGCGAAGTTCTGGGCCGCCACGAGGGCATCTTCAACTTCACCGTGGGCCAGCGCAAGGGGCTCGGCGTCAGTTCGCCCACGCCGCTCTACGTGCTCAGCATCGATCCGGCCAGCCGCCGTGTCACCGTGGGCGCCGACGCTGAACTGGCCACCCGAACGCTGCGCGCCCGCCGCCTCAACTGGATTTCAATTCCCGATTTGACCGGCCCCATGCGCGTGCGCGCCAAGATTCGCCATCGCCACGAACCCGCCTGGGCAACTATCGAACCCGCCGGACCGGACGAAGTCCTGGCCACCTTCGACGAACCCCAGCGCGCCGTCACGCCGGGCCAGTCCGCCGTCTTCTACGACGGCGGCGAGGTGGTTGGCGGCGGCTGGATTGTTTGATGGCGCGGCGCTATCGAACATTGAGCGGCCGTACCGCTTCCAAAGGGCGAGACCGTCCCAGCGGCCGATATGCGATACTCGAAAAAGCATGTATAAACGCATTGTTTTGAAGCTGTCGGGTGAGGCATTGGCGGGCGAGCGCGGCTTTGGCCTGGACGCCGCCAAGGTGGCGGAGATTACCGGCGAACTGGCCGACCTGAACGCCCTGGGCGTGGAAGTCGGCGTGGTGGTGGGCGGAGGCAACTTCTTTCGCGGCGTAAGCGAGCAGGCCAAGCAGATGGACCGGGTGAGCGCCGACAACATGGGCATGCTTTCGACGGTGATCAACGCCATCGCCCTGCAGGACGCCCTGGAACAGCGCGGCGTGCAGTGCCGGGTGATGAGCGCCGTCTTCATGAACCAGATCGCGGAGCCGTATATTCGCCGCCGGGCCGTCCGCCACCTGGAAAAGGGCCGCGTGGTGATCTTCGCCGCCGGCATCGGCAACCCCTTCTTTTCCACCGACACGACAGCCAGCCTGCGGGCCATGGAGATCAAGGCCGACGTGCTGCTGAAGGGCACCAAGGTCGATGGAGTCTACAACGCCGATCCGGTGCTGATGAAGGATGCGGTGAAGTACGACGAGATCACCTACATGGAGATCCTGCGCCAGGGATTGAAGGTGATGGATCTGACCGCCGTGAGCCTGTGCAAGGACAACAACCTGCCCATGATCGTCTTCAACATGAACCAGCCGGGAAACATCCGCCGGGTGGTGCTGGGGGAAAAGGTCGGATCGCTGGTGACGACGTAAAGGCAGTTGTCAGTGGTCAGTTGTCAGGGGTCAGAGATCAGGGGTCAGCAGCGGTGCGTGCTTCGGTGAGACTGGCTGAACCGGAATGCCGATGGGAGACGTCTAACAGCCAGTGGAGTTGCGCAAGCCAGAACGGCTGAATGCACTGACGGGCCTGCGTTGCTTCGCGGCCGTCAACATCGTCTTTTTCCATTTTTCCAATCCAAACTGGTTTGGCTGGCTGGCGCCGGTGGTCAATGCCGGCTACGCTTCGGTCAGCTTTTTCATTCTGCTCTCGGGCTTCGTGCTGGCGTACAACTACGCGGGGCGGGCACGGGCCGGAAAGCTGGACCCGGTGCGCTTCTGGAAGGCGCGGTTCACGCGGCTCTATCCCATCTACCTGCTCAGCCTGCTGCTGGCCTGGCGGATGGTGACGGATGAGTACCACG
>Ga0326728_10010480_pt1 | contig 21662 bp, 14 predicted proteins | sample MB3enrmetagenome_FD_207602 | JGI IMG/M metagenome (GOLD analysis project Ga0326728, IMG submission 207602) | Lab enriched peat soil microbial communities from McLean, Ithaca, NY, United States - MB31MN | ecosystem: Environmental > Terrestrial > Soil > Wetlands > Peat | place: USA: New York... | reverse complement strand
GGGCCGCGACAACGTTGCGGTTTTGAATTACGGCTTCTGGCTGAGGCAATTTGCCGGGAACCCAGCTGTGCTGGGGCGAAAGATCGAACTCGATCAGCGCACCTTCACCGTTGTGGGAGTGATGCCGAAGACGATGCAGTATCCTCCCGCAATCGACATCTTTGTGCCCTTCGCACCCACGCAGCAACAACTGCAAAATCGAAGCGATCATGATTACGAGGTGATTGGGCGGCTGCGCGACGGTGTGACGGCCCCGCAAGCCCAGGCCGAAATGCGCACCATTGCCGAGCACCTGTCAAAGGCATATCCGGCAACCAACGCGCGCTGGTCGGTTCATGTGGAAACGCTGCTCGATTACATGAACGGCCCCTACACGCCGCGCTATTACAAGCTCATCATGGGCGCTTCGCTTTTTGTGCTGCTGGTAGTCTGTGCCAACCTGGCCAACCTGCAATTTGCTCGCGGCATCGCACGGCGGCCTGGGATCGCCATGCGTACCGCGCTCGGCGCACGCCGCTGGCGGATCATCCGGCAATTGCTCACGGAGAACATTCTGCTCGGAGTTGGCGGCGCGGTGGGTGGACTTGTCTTCGCCGGGCTTTATCTGCACATCATCCTCATCACCATGCCCCCGAATGTAGCGCGCTGGCTCCCTGGCTGGTCGAATACTTCATTGAATGGCCGCGCCCTGGCGTTCACCGCGCTGCTGGCGGTTGCCGCGGGCGTGCTGTCGGGGTTCAGCCCGGCACTGGAGGCGCTGCGCGTGAACCTGGTCGATCAGCTCAAGTCGGGATCTCGTAGATCCACAGGCTCAGGCCGCACGCACCGGCTGAGAAGCATCTTCGCAGTGACGCAAATTGCATTTGCCGTGGCCCTGGTAATCGGGGCCGCCCTGATGTCAAAGGGTATGGACGCGTTACTGCATTCGGCCGACGTCTACAACCCGGGCAAGGTGCTTCGTTTCGCCGTCACGCTGCCCCAGGCGCGCTACGACACTCCGGAGAAGAAGGCGGCATTTTACGCGGCTAGCCTCGACAAGCTCCGTACCTTGCCCGGCGTGACATCTGCCGAGGTCACCAACGCGCTCCCCTACAGCGACATGGGCTGGGTGCGGGACTGCGCGATCGAGAACCATCCCCTGGTTCCCGGAAGATTCCAGAGCGCGCTGCAGATAGGCGTAAGCGAAGGATATTTTTCCGCCTTTCACATTCCCATCGTGTCCGGGCGGGGATTCAGCAAGAGCGATGCATTGCGGTCGCTTCCCGTGGCTGTGGTGAGCCGCAAGTTTGTGAACCAATACTTCCCGGGCGAGAACCCTGTCGGACACCGCATCCGGATGGGCGCCGGAACCGGCGATCACGAACCATGGGTCACCATTGTTGGCGTGGCGGAGGAAACCAGTTACTCGTTATGGGATGACCGGCTCAATCCGGCGGTCTATCTTGACGCCGCGCAGCTGGCGCCTGGCAGTGAAAACTACGTGCTAAGGACCAGGGGCAATCCAACAGCATTGGCGAGCGCGGCGCGCAAAGTGATGGCCGGGCTTGATCCAGCACTGCCTCTGGATGCGCTTGAGACCTGGCAGGAGTTGCTCCATGAACAACTGACGGGCCTGACCCATGCCGCTGCGATGCTCGCTGTGGATGCGATGGTTGCCCTGCTGCTGGCAGCGATCGGAATCTTCGGCGTAATGGCCAACCAGGTAGGAGAACGGACCCGCGAGATTGGCGTGCGCCTCGCCATGGGTGCGCGGCGCGAAGACGTGCTAGGCATGATCCTGCGCCGGGCGTCGTGGCTCACGGGATCAGGAGTGGTGATCGGCCTCGTGATGGCATTTGCCCTTGCGCATGGCGTGGCTAGCCTGCTGCGCGGAGTGAGCCCGAACGATCCGGTGGTTTTCTCCTGCATCACCGCGTCTATTGTGGGGATTGCATTGTTGTCAAGCTGGATGCCGGCACGGCGAGCATCGCGCATCGATCCTATGGCGGCTCTTCGCGACGAGTGAGGACGGCCCTCCCATACCACCCTTCAGACCGAGTGCCAAGAGCGTTGAAGAGGCCAGGACTGGCGATTCTTCTTTTTACAGGCCACCCCCAATGAAGATTGTGTCCCAGTAGTGCAGCGTTGGCAGTGTGAACTCGATCCATGAGTCGTTTCCATTCTTGTGAACCTGAAACGGAATCGAGTGAAACTGTCCACCCTCGGAATCCGGAGACGCCCACCCGACCGACTTGACTGTCTCCGGCAAAGAAATCTTTACCCGCAGATTCTCGAGGGTTGGTGGCTCAGGGCGCGTCATCATGACATCGCGCCAATGAGGATCGTTTGAGCCGAGCAGATTCAAAAGATGAACGATGGTCGTCTTGTCTTTGCGGCGTGCGATGGTCCAGATGGTGTTTGGGACCGCGAGTGGATTGGTCGTTTGGTCGATGATCTTGACTTCAACACCGCACGGTTCCACGTTCAGGTCGTCGCGCAGGTAGTTTTCGTAGGCTGTCAGAAAGTCGTAGTAGTGGCGAAGCGCCTGGTGCAGCGCGGGTGAAACGGCAAGGCGCGTGTCCGCCGGAAAGTACTCCCTTGAGAGCATGCGATCACCATCACCCAGCTCAATGTGGGCTGCTCCTGAAGCGAAGATTGTTGCATCCGCGAGAAGGACGCTAGGCATGTTGAATTGTTTCGCAGTTGGATCCGGACCGGTCTCGGGCTCTTTGTGAATGTAGGCGGCAATCACCATGCCATCTCGTGGATTCGCGAAATGGACTTGTTCGGCAGCCAGAAGAATGCCCGCATAAGTTTCGTTGTCGTCCCAGAGTTCGGAGTAAACGAAATCCGCTGAAGAGCGTGCAATGCGCTCCTGACCGAGAGTACCGACCGCGTTGAAGACAATTGGCTTGTGCAGAGCGGCACTTGCATGATCGATGAAGGAACTGAAACCAGAAATGTAATCCACAGGGGAACCGTCAAAGGCATACCCACCCTTCTCTCCGAAGGTGTCTACATGCCAGCCGTCGAATGGATATACAGCAAAGAGGTCGCGCATTTTGCCAAACAGATATTTCTGCCATGCGGGATCGTTCTGGTTCATGTAAAAGAGGCGATTGGTAGACCAACCCGAAGCGTTATGAAGTTCGAGGCTTTTGGCTGTACTGACAGTGCGCGGGCCATCGGGCGTGTCCCAAATGGCCCACTTGAATGGCAACTCGTCTTTGGGCCGGATAAAGACATCGTCGTATGCGCTGTAGCTGGCGTTATAGGCCATCGCCATCATGTTGTCGCGATGTGCCTGGTCAATGAGGTCAATCACCATTGCGCCGTTCACTGTGCGACCGGCGATATCCTTCCAACTGGCGGCTGGATGCTCCACGGTACCCGCAAGCGGCTGATCATGCCTATACTGGAAGTCATAGAACTCCAGCCCATTAATATGGAATCGATTCAGCTCGGCGATCCAGGCTTTCGGATCTGTCCCCTCGCCGGCGTTGTAGTGGGCAATATAGCCATAGCGAGGAAATCGCTTCCAGTTCGATGAAATGTCAATTGCCGTCTGCAGTTCACCGAGTATTTGCCCGCCCGCACCCGAGAGTCGAACAGTGACTAGATAGCCTTGGTAGTCCTCATGTGGAGGAAGGCAGTGAATCGACTGAGTTCCTTGTTCCCCGGGCGCAAGTCGAATTGGTTGACACTCCCCGACGGTTTGGCCAAGCCGCCAGATTGTGGCCGATAACTGTTCGGTTCCGGCGGCGCTGCCTTGAAGTTCGACCAGGAGCTTCACTGGTTCGGAGGGAGCGTAACGCGCTTTGTCGGGATATGCATCGACGAGCTGGACGCCCAGGGCATGAGCCGAAGCACCGGAGAGAATGAGGGCAAGAAGGAGCCAGAGCGGTGAGCGCATGGCTCAATCATGCAGCCCGGGTTTTGATTTTGGGCATGAAGGATTGCCGAGGTTTCGCCGATGGCTACTTGAGTTCTGCTAGTCGAAGTGTTCGACGAGTGTCAGGCCACTCGATGCACGATCAAGCTCCGCAAAAATGACTCGCTTCCCATCGGGCGTCAAAGAGACGCCTGCGAAGGGGGTCGGGTCATGCTTCAGCGCGTACACAACTTGAATGCGCCCTGTCTCTGGATCGACCCGTTGCAGAGTGAATTTTCCCCCTCGATCGGAGAGGGAATAAGCGTAGCTTCCGCTCAGCGTCCAATAATTCAGATTGCCGACGGGCGGTCCGTCAAATATCTTGCGTTCGGCCCCGCCGCTCGCGGGGCATCGCCAAAGGCCGGGCTCTGCATAGTGCGTGAAATAGAGCCATTGAGAATCTGCGCTCTGGATAGCTGCCATCCCTCCGCCCGTGGTCACCTGCTGGGCAGAGCCCGAGCCGTTCGAAGCTATCTTCCATATTTGCCAAGAGCCGGAGCGATTGGAGCCAAAGAATATCCAGCGATCGTCTACCGACCAACTTGGAACAATGTCGTTGTAGCTTCCATTCGTAACGGGATGCGGCGCGCCACCGTCCGCTCCAATTATGTAAATATGTGCGAAGGAGTTAAGCCGGGCGTCGAAGGCAATGCGGCGGCCATCATGCGACCAGGAAGGACTCCCGGCAGAGGCACCTGTAAATGTGAGCTGAATGGGGTCGCTCCCATCGATTCTCGAGGTCCATATCTCTTGTGAGCCGGAACGCCAAGACTGGAAGGCAATCTTGTCACCTGCCGGCGAAACGTGTGGAGATGCGTCCTGTTCGCTTGAGGACAGAATGTCTGCTTCGATTTCCGGGCCCGTTCCATGGAGATTGGCTGCCAGGATGCTCCAGGTTGCGCTGCCGTGCGAATAGACCAGGCGATTACCCTGCTTGGCAATCGACGGCGAGTAGGCATTATCGCCGCCAGCGGGCTCGTGCTCCGGTGTTCCGCCTTGCGCCGAGACCCGCCACAGAGAGATGCTACCGCTTCGATTCGACGAGAAGACAAGGTCAGCGCTGTCGGATGACCAGGTCAGGCCCACGATGAGACGGCCGTCGTAGGTAACTCGCTGTGGCGCCCCGTTTGGCAACTTCATCACGTAAATATCGTAGACAGAGCCCTCGGATCCTCGAACGAAGGCAAGCTTTGCTCCATCCGGAGAAATCGCGGGGGTCCAGTCTCCATCCCAACCCTGCGGTGGCGAAGTGAGCATTCGTACAGTACGCCCTTTGATCGCAAGCTCGACCAGCACGCTTGGGGCTTGCGAGTTGGCCTGTTGGGGAAAGATCAGGTTTTCACCATCGGCGGTCCAGGTAAGGCCTCCATAGTCCCATACGTGGTTTGTCGGTAACGTATAGATCTCCTCCTCCGAACCTCCGATGGCGGGAACAATAACAATGGCGGTGCGGACATCGTCGTGACGAATGAACGCAATCCAGCGACCATCGGGCGACCAGGCTGGGCTCAGTTCCTCCGATGTACCGGTCGTAAGGCGAGCCGGAGCTTCAGAGCCAAGCAGCTTTACATATATATGACTGTTTCGTTCGCCAACCTTAAGCCAGACAAATGCAACAGCACTGCCATCCGGGGAAAAACTGGGCTGAAGCTGAGAGCCTGGGTAGGTTGTCAGGGGCCGGCTGGTATAAGCCACCGATCGGGAAACGTGATGGCTGGACCGCACTGCCAATCCTCCCCAGACGGCTCCGACCAACGCAATAAGCGACAATACGCTCCAGAGCACACGCAGTCTGCGATTGGCATGGAGTGCAGTTCCCGGCAGCGCTGGTGGCACTTCACCTGGGATGGACGCCGATTCCTGTTTTTCGATCCGCGCTTGACCAAGGCTCTCCGCAAGTTGAGAAGCGGGACTCGGCGATCCGCCCTGCGATTCCGCTGGAACCTGGGAGACAGAAGCGATCAGGCGGTATCCGACCTTGGGAATGGTCTGAATAGTGTGCGATTCCCTCGGGTCGTCTGAAAAGGCGCGCCGGAGCTCCGAGATGGCCCGGATCAAGACGTCTTCGCCAACGAATACATCCGGCCAGACGACACTCCGCAGGCGCTCCCGGGTGACCACCTCTCCTGCCTCGGTGGCCAGGGCAACAAGCACTTGCATCACCTTGGGCTCAAGATGGACTGTCTCTCCGTCACGCTCCATCGAATTGATACCGGGATGGATCAGCCAGTCGCCGATGCGGTAATCACCACGCACAGATTCGTCCCCAGAGACAGCTTAAAACATCCTCGTCGAAATTCTCGCCATCGGCTGCTCCCAGCAAATATAGGCAGCACAAAAGGTTAAGAGCATCGGGAAAACCTCGGCAAAATGTCGCAACTCGTCCCTCGTCAATTGTATGTCCCGGCTCATAGGGTCAACTCCGAAATTCAATTGGCTACGCAGACTCGGCGGGCCAGCCATAACAGAGGTGCTCGTGAGTTCTCATATACCAGCTCTGACAACGATCGTCATGGGGCGTGAATTTTGGCGCAGACGCAAATCCACACCGAGGTCTCTGGAGGCCCCGGTCACAATTCCAGTGGCGCAGCTGTTGTAATTTGCGCAACAGAATTCCTGGGTTGCGCTCCGCCTTGCATTGAGCCGTCAAGTACTGGCCTGAAGTTCAAAGCCCTTTGGCTTCGAACACCGAAGAGGCAGCCAGTTCTTAAGTCGCTGTTGAAACCGATTAGTGAGGCAATCACATGACCATGTGGCGGAAGGACGAAGTACCAGTAGGCGACAACCCACAATTCACAACATATCTCACCCGGCTTGCCATGGCCTGCTTCGCATTGTGCGCGGTCTTGCTGCTGCCCGTTCACGGAGCGATGGGCCAAACCCAGGCGACAAGCGCCACTCTCAGTGGTACAGTCTCTGACTCGACTGGCGCAGTCATACCCGGCGCTTCGGTCACGCTGACGAGCGCGGGCGAGGGCTTCCAGCGCCAGGTTAGGACCTCGGACCTGGGGCTTTACACGTTCACTCTGCTGCCGCCAGGCAACTACACGTTGACTGTGCAGAAGGCTGGGTTGAGCACCTACACGCAAAAGAACATTACGCTTCAGGTGGGCCAGGCATTGTATAACCCAATCCAGCTCAGCCTTGCCAGCGTTGCCGAGACGGTCACCGTCACCGGCGAGCCGGTGCAATTGAGCACGCAGGATGCGGACGTCTCCACCTACGTGGACGGTAAAGACATCGTCGAGTTGCCTTTGAATCAGCGCAACCTGGTCAGCCTAACGTTCCTCAATCCCGCCGTTACCAACCAGGCCCTAACGCAGTGGCAGGGCGGCACGAGCGCCAATCAGCCCAACGCCGACCAGGACCTCTCCTTCCTCAATTTTGCCGGCAGCCGCTTCGGCGACACCGAGTACCTTCTCGACGGACACTGGGACACCGATCCGCAATGGGGCGGCATCATCTATACGCCGGGAGTGGAAGAGACGCAGGAGTTCCGCCTGCAAAGCAACAGCTTCTCTGCCCAATTCGGTTTCAGCTCGGGCAACGTCATCAACATGGTCACGAAGTCAGGCACCGACGATCTCCACGGCGATGCATACGACTTTATTCGCAACAACATTGCAGATGCGCGCAACTATTTCAACACCGGTCACCAGCCGACCTTCCACCGCAATCAGTTCGGCGGCACCTTGGGCGGTCCCGTGGTCCTGCCCCATGTTTATTCCGGCCGCAAGAAGACCTTCTTCTTCGGTTCCTATGAAGGCCTGCGCGCAGCCAGTCCGGTCACTTCGATCGTGACAGTTCCCACGACGGCGGAACGCGGAGGCGATTTCTCGGCGCTGCTGGGTGCGCCTATCGCTGGTGTCACGGATTATCTCGGACGCCAGGTGTATGCCGGAGCCATCTATGATCCGTACTCGGCTCGCGCCGTAACGCGGGGACAGGTTGATCCAGTCTCGCATCTGACTGCTACCCAGACCGGCGTTATTATGGATCCATTCGGGGGTATTGACGGATCGGCGCCTACGAACATGATTCCTTCGGCGCGATTCGACCAGCTCGGTTCCACACTCCTCAAGTACTATCCCAATCCGACCAACTCCGCAGCTACAAACAACTACGTATACAGCGGACCTTCGCCCCAGAAGCAAGATTCCTTCAACATCCGAATCGATGAAAACATCAATGACAAACAGCGGGCGTGGGGCCGGTTCTCACGGAGAGATGAATACAAGACCGGTGGCGTCGCGACATATGGCTCGGGCGACGCGGGCGGACCGGGACTGAAGAACGGTGACAACCGTTGGGATACCACACTCGGTTACTCAAACACCCTGTCTCCTACGCTGGTCTGGACCGTGAGTGCTGGCTGGAACCGGTGGATCGAGACCAATGTTCCGCAGGGGCATCCGTTTGACGTGACCCAGCTCGGCTGGCTTCCCTCGCTGAATGTTGGCGGCGGCGTTTTCCCGAGCGTCAACCTGAGCAATGGTTATGCCGGTCTCGGCTCGGGCTCTCCGCAGACCGCGCCTCGCGAGGCGCGCACCGTCGCCACCGACTTCACAAAGACCTCGGGCCGCCAGTTGTACACCTTCGGCTTCGACTTCATCTCCCAGTACTACAACAATCTTTCTCCCGGCAATGCCAGCCTGAACTTTGCCCAGAATGGCACGGCAGGATTCGATCCCGTGAATCCGGGGACCGCGGGCCCGGAAACCGGCAACTCATTTGCCTCTTTCCTGCTCGGAGTTGGAACCGGAAACTTCCAGCAGAGCGGATCGCAAACCGCCAACATCAAGAAGATCGACTGGTACATCCAGGACGCCTGGAGAGTCACCGACAAACTGACACTGAACCTGGGACTGCGATACGAGTTTCAGCCTTCGCCGACCGACCGCTTCAACAAGATGGCCTGGTTCGACGAGACCGCGGTCAACCCGATTGCGTCGATGGAAACCACGCAGCCGGTGGGAGGGGGAACTCCGGTTCCAATTACGCCTCTCGGAAAACTGGTGTGGGCAAACAGCGGCAACAATGGCCGGGGAGTGATTACCGACAGCTACGACAACTTTGCTCCGCGCTTCGGATTTGCTTACCACCCCATGGAGAAGTTGGTGATTCGCGGCGCTTACGGAATCTTCTATCCGCAAAGAGCCTCGGTTGCCTTTGACGCCAACCTGAACGGCTACACGCAACAGACGTACTGGCAGGACAAGAACAGCTCGATCAGTGGCAACTCCTACGCCATCACCACACCGGCCAGCCAGGCCTTTCAGTCCGGGCTGCTGCCGATCGTGGGCAATGCGCTGGGCGGTCTGACCGGCGTAGGCGCAAGCATCAACGCCATTCAGCACAACTGGAAGAGCCCGTACGTACAGAACTATACGCTTGGAATCCAGTACGCTGTGACGCACAACGATGTTGTGGACGTCGCGTATGTCGGCAACCGCGGCCAGCATCTTCCGGTAGCGGGCAGCATAGACAGTAACCAGCTTCCGGATGAATACATCAACCTGGCAGCGCAGGAGTACGCAGCCAATGGCGGCACCGACAACCCACTCCTCGACTCGGTACCTAATCCGTTCTATTCCCAGGTCACGATCAACGCCAACGGCGGTTGTGGGTTGCAGGGACCGACAGTGCAGCGTTATCAGCTCGAGCGCCCCTTCCCGGAATACTGCGACATTTATAACCAGCAGGTGCCCATCGGAAGTGACGAATACGATTCAGTGCTCGTAACCTGGACCCACCGTTTTTCGCATGGGCTCCAGGTGCTTGCCTCCTACAACCGCTCCAAGTGGCTTGACGACGTCACCGGCAACTCAGCATGGAGCTGGGGCGCGTCGAACCAGGAATTCCGGGATAACACCAACATCGCCATGAACCGGTCGGTCGACGTCTCCGACGTACCCAACAGTTTCGTGGTGAACTACATTTATCAGTTGCCTTTCGGTCACGGCAAGACCTTCGGGGCGAATGTGCCCAAATCGGTCGATACCGTAATCGGCGGCTGGCAAATCAGCGGTATCAGTACATTCCGGAACGGTGTGCCATTGAGCATTACCGACGACAACAACACCTCGTACTCCGCTGGCGGAGGACAGACACCCGACCAAGTCCACATGCCGCTCCATGTCTCGCGCACGTGGAACTCTTCCGGAACCGGATTTACCTATTTCGATACGACCGCATTCCAGCAAGCTGCCAGCTTCACCTTCGGAAACACACAACGCAACCTCTCCTACCTCCGCGGCCCGGGAACCGACCGGACTGACCTCTCGCTCGAGAAGACCTTGGAGCTGCATGAGCGGTGGAGGATCCAGATTCGAGGCGACGCGTTTGACGTCTTCAACCACCCCTACTTCACCAATCCCGATACCGGCTTGGGAGACTCCAACTTTGGTCAGATCTCCGGCGCATTCCAGCCACGCGAGATTCAGGGCTCGATCAAAATCCTGTTCTAGAAGCGCCGGAATCGAACGGGATCGGCCTTTCAAACGGTGCCTGGCGGAACATACTATGCTGGAAGTTCCGCCAGGTCGCCACTGGAGAAATGCGACGGGCACGGCAAACGCCGTGCCCGCTTTTTCCGCGGCCTGGCCGAAGGTAAATGAGCACATGAACACGAATGGGTTGAATTCGCCCCCGAACCGATTCTCAAGCCGCATCCACCGGCGCCTATGCGCCGCATCCTTGACAGCCTCTTTGTTGTTTTTTACTCCCGGCTTTGGACAGTCTCCTTCGTCCGCTTCATCCATAGAGCAGATTTGGGCTGAAGCGTCTGCAGCGCAACAACATCAGCAATATGTCCGGGCGGCCGACTTGTATCGAAAGATACTTGCAATACAGCCGGATTTCACCGAAGCACAAGTCAATCTCGGCATTATGCTGCACCTTGCAGGAAAGCCTCAGGAAGCTGTTGCATGCTTTGACCAGGTACTCCTGAAGCATCCTGATCTGCTCGGTCCCAACATCATAGCCGGACTCGACGATCTCAAGCTCGACAATCCGCGGGCGGCACTTCCGCACCTGCAAAGAGCGGTGAATTTGAGTCCAGATAACGTTGAGGCCCGGGTAGGACTCGCTAACAGTTATCTGCAGCTTAAACAGTATGGGGAGGCGCTGGACCAGTTTACGCGTGCGACAGAGTTGAATTCCAGGTACGCAGACGCGTGGTACGGCATGGCCGCAACTTACTTGAGCATCGAGAAGGAGACCGAGAGCGACCTTCACCATTCCGCTTCTCCGTTTCGCACCGTCCTGCTGGGCGAGTCTTTTCTGCAGCAGGGCCAACTTGACAAAGGAATCAACCTGTTGAGTGCCGTGGTTGCCGGACCGCCAGCGGTACCCTGTGTGAAATCCGTACTTGGTTTTGCGTATCTGCAGCAATCGAAGCCGGCAGATGCCGAGCAACAATTCGAAATGGACTGGAACACCCGCTCGGGCGAAGGGTGTTTGCTTGCCAAGCTTGGCATTGCGGCTCTCGGCGAGAAAAAGGGCGATACACAGGGCGCATTGCGGGAGGTCAGTGAGGCTGCTGCAATCGACCCGGCGTTTGTTGCTACGAATGCCAGCTTCTATCTGAGCAGTTTGACGGCAGGAGGGGGAGATAGCAAGATTGCGCAAATCCTGGCCGGGCAGCAGCGGTCACCTGTAGTATCGGATGGCCCGGAAGTCGACGCCAAGACAGGGCATTACTCGGCCTGTGCCTCAAAGCTCGCTCCGAACACGGAAAGATTGGACCTGCAGCATCTCCGTCTGTTGTGTTTTTGCTCCTTTTCAACGGGTCAGGACGAAGCCGTCATGGCTGCGAGCAAGCAGATTCCAACGGACCCGGAAGCACTGTACTGGCGGGTGCAATCGGCCGAACGGTTGGGGCTTGCGGCAATCACCCGGGCGAGCGAGCTCAATCCCGACTCTGTCTCTCTTCACACGTTGACGGGAGACTTGCTCCAGGCCAAAGGTGATTTCCCCGCGGCTGCTGGAGAATACCGCAAGGCAATTGCGATCAAACCGTCGTTCCTTGCTGCTCATCTGGGTCTGGCACGCTCGCTTAACTCAGATCACAGGACCGGCGAGGCTGAGCAAGAAGTGCGGAGCGTGCTCGATTTAAGCCCGAATGACGCGGAGGGCAATTACCTCATGGGAGAGATCCTGGTGAACCGTTCCGAGTTGGCCAGTGCTCTACCATTTCTGCAGAAGGCGCTGCACGCTGCACCGGAGGAACTCCCGTATGTTCATGCGGATTTGAGCAGTGCCTATGAGGATAAGGGTGAGACCACCAAGGCAATTGCGGAGTTGAAGCAGGCTTTGGGCGTGGATATGGACGGCAGCCTCTATTATCGGCTGGGGCGTCTGTACCTGAAGACCGGCGACCGCAAGTCGGCGCAGGAAGCGTTGGCCATGGCCGAGAGACTGAAACATGCAACGGATGCCGCATCGCAATTTGTAAAGTAAGCAAACACGACCCAGACCCGCTTCCAAGATCCGTCGCAAGCCGGAGGACAACGGCCGGGTCCGCTTCCTCGATGAGAAGGAGGAACGAGCGATTCGGAAAGTCCTGGCAGAGAAGTACCCGCAGCATATCCCAGCCTTTGACGTGAGCATCCACACCGGGGTCCGTGCCGGGGAGCAGTTTGGCCTGCGCTGGGACCGGGTGGACTTGAAACGGAAGTTCCTAAAACTGCGCAACAAGCGAACAGAGAAAGGTAAGTGGCGGTTTGTGCCCTTGAACGCCGTGGCCTTGGACGCGCTCATGGAACTGAAAGGCAGAGCGCCGAATTCGCCCTAGGTTTTTGTGAATGAGAATGGCGAGAGATTGCGAGGTTCCAGGGACTGGTTTGACCCGGCGATCAAAGCGTCTGGGGTCAAGGACTACACCTGGCATTGCAACCGCCATACCTTCGCCTCTAGACTTGTCATGGCCGGAGTGAGTCTAAATACAGTCACTCAACTCTTAGGCCACCGGACAATCCAGATGACGATGCGTTACGCCCATCTCGCTTCCGAGCATGCCCAAGGAGCAGTAGATCGGCTGGTGTCGCCGTCTGAGCAACTGGTGACTAAATCGGTGACCGACAAGAGGGCGAGAAAACGAGTTGTTCGCAAGTCAAAGAAAATAAACGGCGCGAAAGTGGCGGAATTGGCAGACGCACCAGACTTAGGATCTGGCGGGGAAACCCATGAGGGTTCGAGTCCCTCCTTTCGCACCAATAACTTACGGCCAATTCCTGAACTACACGTCTCTTGCTGTGCCCAATTCTGTGCGCACCCAGGTCAAGTACCCGAGACCGCTTTCGCAGAGTACTCAGCGGCTTCTCGCAGAATTCGTCGTCCATCTCTATTCCAGGTAGTGGATTGTTCCTTGACTCGCATTATCAGTTTCCTCATCTGGTAGATAGGCGTAGGCGAAGATCAGTGCCACTATGCCGAATGTCGTCGCCAAACAGAGCAAGATGAGCGTATAACGGCGTGTTCTTTTGCGTCTGTACGGCATCTTTCCTCCTTTGACAAGTGGTCGCGGAACTCTGCGTGGTTTCATCCACTCAGTTTCACGACTGGCTTTTTCTTATCCTCGCCAAGGCGGCTGAGGGGTCAGTCAGTGAGGATAAGCGGCCAGGAATCGCCATGTGCTTTTTGGGGACCGGTTCAGGAAGTATTGCGAGGCCGTCGGCGCTTTTGCAAGCAAAAAATGAGAATAATCTTGCGCCGTCGTGGAAGCCGTCTGGACCTAAAGCTGGTTGCATCAATGGCATTGGTGGCATTGCCAGAGAACCCCTCAGAGGGTAAAGCCCTCATTGGATTTGCGACGATGACGGCACATCCGTAGCCGTGCCCTGTTAAAGAACCCGTCGTGCAAGTTTCCCGCAACCTGTGAAGTCGTGCCCTGACAGAAGCCCCGCTTCGAATTGGTTCTTCCTAAATCTCCTAAAGTTGTGCGCTGGCACGAAGGCCGATTTATGCAGCCAGTTCTAGTAAGCTGAAGAAACTATGAGCCCAAATCCGCAGCAGCCCCAGATGAACGTGGTGCAAACGCCGGACTATCGGGAGTCCTATGCAAACAGCGTGCAGGTGCGCGTGAGTGTGTGGGACTTTTCGCTGGTGTTTGGCCTTGCCTCGAGCGACAGTCCCGACCAGGTAACCATTCGCAATCACCAGGCGATCTTCCTGAGCCCGCAGCAGGCGAAGGCTCTGTGGAACGTGCTGGGACAGAACCTGTCGCAGTACGAACAGGCTTTTGGGACGCTGAATCTGGAACCGCAGAATTTGAATTTCCCGCAGGGGCCGGTGAATTAGGCTCCTGTGAAAGCCCCTGGCCCGGACTACCGGCCGATTGCGCGGCCGAGCGTGTGCGCGATGAGTTTGCGGAGCCAGAAACACGACGACCCGATGAGCAAGCGATTGCGTCTGAGAAGAATTCTTGAGCCGCGGATGGATGCGCCGTTTCCCTTGTGGATGGTGTTTCCGGTGATCTTTGCGGCGCTTTACGCCAGCCACTTCTCGCTGCTGCGTTTGCCTTACTACTGGGACGAGGCCGGGTATTACATCCCGGCGGCGTGGGACTTCTTTCGGACCGGATCGCTGATTCCCACAACGACGATGTCGAATGCGCATCCTCCGCTGCCGAGCATCTACCTGGCTTTGTGGTGGAAGGTTTCGGGTTTTTACCCGGAGGTCACGCGCGAGGCGGTGCTGATTGTGGCCTCGTTTGGCCTGCTGGGGGTGTGGCGGCTGGCCAAGCAGTTGGCTGGTTCAGGACAGGTGGCGTTCTGGACGGTTGCGTTGACTGCGCTCTACCCGATCTGGTTTGCACAGAGCACGCTGGCCCAGGCCGATATCTTTGCCGCCGCGTTTACGTTATGGGGACTGGTTTTTGCGCTTCCGGATCGCGAGCGGAGGCCGGGAGTTGCGGCGCTGTGGTTCACGCTAGCCGCGCTTTCGAAGGAGACGGCAATCGCGGTTCCGATTACGCTGGCGGTCATTGCGGTCGTGGATGGATTTCGTACGGCTCAGCAGCAGCGCAGAAGGCGCTGGATCGAGGCGGCTTGGTTAGCGAGTTGTGCGCTGCCCCTTATCGGCTGGTATGCATGGCACCTCGCCAAGACGGGGTTTGTCTTCGGGAACCCCGAATTTCTGAAATACAACGCCGAGGCAAACTTTGCCGTGACGCGCTTCCTGGCGGCATTCGGGCATCGGCTGCTGCACCTGACGGCGCATATGAACATGTTTGTGCCGACGCTGCTGACGCTGGCCGCGCTGATGCTGAGTCCGCGGCTGGATAAGGAAGGGCACGAACGGCCGCGGATCAACACGCCGGTGCTTTGGCGGATATTCTTCATCCTGCTGGCGAATGCGGCGTTGCTCAGCGTACTTGGCGGCGCGCTGCTGACGCGCTACCTGCTGCCGATGTATCCGCTGGTTCTGCTGGTCGCTCTCTCAACTTTTTCACGGCGTGTGCCGTACTGGCAGGGGCTGGCTGTGTTTTCGGCTGGAGCTTTTATCGCCGCGTTGTTCATCAATCCGCCGTACCGTTTTGCGCCGGAGGATAACCTGGAGTATGCGCGGGTGATTCGGCTGCACATGGCGGGGATCGCGCAACTTAACAAGCATTTTCCGGGGTCGAAGGTATTGTCGGCGTGGCCGGTGACCGATGAGTTAACCAAACCGGAGCTGGGTTACGTGGAGACTCCGTACGGGGTCTACCGGCTTGAGGATTTCACGCCGGAGCAGATCGATCGGGCGGCGGACGATCCGGGCGGCTACTCGAGCGCCCTGGTGTTTTCGACGAAGTACGATCCACCGGTGCTTCCGCTGAGCCTGGGGCCGAGGAGCGAGGCTCTTGATCAGCGGTACTTCGGGCTGCACCACGATCTTCCGCCTGAAGCTATCGCTTTGCGTCTGCACGGGAGCCTGGTGTGGCAGCGCGAGGATCACAACCAGTGGATTGCGCTGATTCGATTCAACCGGCAATTTGAGGCGCGCATGCAGGAAGGCGATGCTCTTCGATGAATGCCGGGGACTGCGGCGAAAAGGCGGGAACACCTATAATCGAAGCTGTCGTGCTCATAGCTGGTTCATTTCGCAGATGGATGCAGGCGGCCCGTGCGGTGGTAGGGTTCGCGGTGCTGCTGGGCCTGGTTTCGGGGATGAATTTGAGTGCCCAGGGCGCTCCAGCCGAAGCGGCGAGCGGCGGGAAAAACCGAATTCTTCTTGTGCTGCCGTTCGATAACGGGACGGGACAGGCGAATCTGGAATGGGTTCGGGAGGCCGCGCCGGAGATTCTTGACGCGCGGTTTGCTTCGGCGGGATTTGCGCCGATGAGCCGGGTCGATCGCATATATGCGTTCGATCATCTGGGATTGCCGCAGCAGTTTCAGCCGTCGCGCGCAAGTGCGCTGAAGCTGGCACAGACGCTCGATGTGGACTCAATTATTGTGGGCAGCTACCGGCTGGAAGGGACGGGCATTGTGGCAGAGGCACGCGTGCTCGATGTGCCCCATCTGCGCATGAGCGACGAGGTAATGGCGCGCGGCGAGATGCATGACATGATCGCGGTGTTCGACTCGCTTGCGTGGAGGCTTACGCGGGTCATGGACCCGGGATTCAGCGTGGCGCAGGAGACCTTTCTGGCAGCCGGGGCGAATCTGCGGCTCGACGCCTTCGAACAGTACATTCGCGGAATCTCTGAATCGGACCAGGAGGAGCGGGAGCGCCATTTGAAGCAATCGGTGGCGCTGAGTTCTGACTTCAGCCCGGCGTGGATGGCGCTGGGGCGGGAGGACTTCAACGGCCAGCAGTACGAAGAGGCGGCGGCGGCGTTTGGGAAGGTGAATCCCAACGATCCGGATGCGCTGGAGGCGGGGTTTTATCGGGGACTTTCGCTGCTCTATTTCGGAGCTTATCCGCAGGCACAGGATTCGTTTGCCGCCGTGGCGCGGGAACTGCCGCTCGCGGAGGTTTTGAACAATGAGGCCGTTGCGGTGAGCCGCCAGGGCAAAGACGGCACGGGGTTGTTTGTGCAGGCTGCGGTGACGGATCCGAACAATGCGGACTATCACTTCAACCTTGCGGTGAGCCTGAAGCGGCATGGTTCTGAGGCGAACGCGATCAATGAGTTGAATCAGTGCCTGAAGCTGAGGCCGAATGACACGGAGGCGCAGGGGCTGCTCGCGGCATGGAAGGCGCCGAAGTCGACAGATGCGGAAGATGCCGGCGAGCCGCTGGAGCGAATCATCCGAACATTTGATGAGGGCGCATTCAAGCAGGCTGCAGCAGTGATGGACCAGATGCAAGCAACGCGGCTGGCGGCGCTCTCGCCGCACGAGCGAGCGGTGAAACTGTCCGGACAGGGGAAGGACTATTTCAATCGCGGGCTGCTGCTGGAGTCGGAGCGGTTGTATCAATCGGCGGTAACGGATGACATCGGGCTTGCGGAGGCGCATGCTGGATTGGCTGCGGTACGCGAACGCACGGGTGATGCGGCTGGGGCGCGCAGGGAAGCGAATACGGCGTTGAAGCTCTCGCCGTCGCTGGATGCGTACCTGGTATTGGGGCGGCTTGATCTGGTGGCCAATCACATGGATGATGCGAGCAGAGATGTTGGAGAGGCACTGAAGCTCGATCCAGCCAGCAGGACGGCACAGGAGTTGAATCGGGAGATCGAGGCGAAGACGGGGAAGAAGCAGTAGCGATTGGAGCGAGCCATGCCTGGACAAGTGCGTGGATTCAGTTTCCGAGTGGTGTTGGGCCTGATTGCAATGGTCGGGCTTGTGTCGATTGCGCAAGGGCAGCAACCTTTTGTCGAAAAACTTGTGCTGGACGGGACGATTCAGCCGGTAAGCTCCGGGATGCTGGATCGCGCGATTGCGCACGCGAAAGGCAGCGGAGCGTCGGCGTTGTTGATCGAAATGAATACGCCGGGCGGGCTGGTGGACTCGATGCGCATAATGGCGGGATCGATTTTGAGCTCGCCGTTGCCGGTGATTGTCTACGTTGCGCCGGCGGGAGCGCGGGCGGGTTCCGCGGGGTTCTTCCTGCTGGAGGCGTCTGATATTGCCGCAATGGCGCCCGGGACGAATGCGGGTGCGGCGCATGTGGTTTTCGAGGGCGGGAAGCCGGACGAGACGTTGAGCCAGAAGATGGAGAACGATGCGGAGGCGTTTCTGCGGTCGTATGTAGCGCGGAAAAACCGCAACGTGGATGCGGCTGTTGCGGCGGTGGCCTCTTCGCACTCGTACACGGCGGAAGAGGCGTTGAATCAGCACCTGATCGATGTAATTGCAGGGAGTGATGCGGAGTTGCTCAATGCGATCGATGGGCGGCAGATTACGCGGATGGACGGCGCGAAGCAGGTGCTGCACACGAAGAATGCGCGGATCGAGGTGGTGCAGCCTACCTTGCGAGAGAATCTCCTGGGCTGGCTGGTGAATCCGAACATCGCGCTGCTGCTGCTTGTGGGCGGCGCGCTGCTGATCTATCTGGAGTTCAATACGCCGGGGACGATCGTGCCGGGAGCGCTGGGAACCTTGATGGTACTGCTGGGGATTTTTGCGCTGGATCTGTTGCCGATTCGATTCACGGCGGTGCTGCTGCTGCTGGCTGCGTTTGCATTGATGCTGCTGGAGGCGAAGTTTGGCGGGCACGGGGTACTGGCGATTACGGGAATTGTCTGCCTGACGTTTGGCACATTAACGCTGGTTGCCGCGCCCATTCCCGAGCTGCGCGTGAATCCGTGGGTAGCCGTTGGGGTGAGCCTGGGCTTTGGAGTTATCACAGTCTTTCTGGTGAGGCTGGCCATGCGGGCGCGACGGCAGAAGGCGAAGCTTGGCGTGGATGCCCTGGTGGGCAGCGAGGCCTCGGCGATGGAAGAGCTGGCTCCCGAGGGTCACGTCCTGGTGGAAGGCGAGATCTGGGAGGCAGTTGCGAGCGAGCCGGTTCCGGCGGGAACAAAAGTGCGCGTGGTGGGGCATGAGCACTATGTGCTGCGTGTTGCACCGGCTGAGTCGGGCGCGACGCCGCGCACGGCTGCATGAGTCAAGGGGAGTACAATCCGTGCTGAATGGGGGAAAGCACCATGGCCAACGATACTCTTCCGATTCTGATTGCCCTTGCCATTGTTATCTTGTATCTCATCAACTGCATCAAGATTCTTCGCGAATATGAGCGCGCAGTAATCTTCAACCTTGGCCGCATCCGGGGGACGCCAAAGGGGCCCGGGATCATCTTCGTTTTCCGGCCGATTCAGCAAATGGTGCGCATCTCGCTGCGGCAGGAGGTGCTCGAGGTTCCTCCACAGGACGTGATCACACGCGACAACGTTACTCTGAAGGTGAATGCGGTCGTAACGCTTTATGTGGTGGACCCGAACGCTGCGGCGATCAAGGTGGCGAACTACGTCTACCAGACGTCGCAGTTCTCGCAGACCACACTGCGCACGGTGCTGGGTGAGGTCGAGTTGGACGAACTGCTCAACCATCGCGACAAGCTCAATCTTCGCATCCAGACGATCATCGACCAGCGGACGGAGCCGTTCGGCGTGAAGGTCATCTCGGTCGAAGTGAAACAGGTGGACCTGCCGGAACAGATGCAGCGCGCGATGGCGAAGCAGGCCGAGGCGGAGCGCGAAAAGCGAGCGAAGATTATTCATGCCGAGGGCGAATTCAGTGCGGCGCAGAAACTGGTGGACGCGGCTGCACTGCTCGCGACGCAACCGATTACGTTGCAGCTTCGCTATCTGCAGACGCTGACGGAGATCGGCGTGGAGAAGAATACGACGATCGTGTTTCCGTTGCCGGTGGAGTTGATATCGATGCTGAACAAGCTTTCGCCAACTTCGAAGCCGTCCGTTGCAGCGCCGACGCCAGGGTGACCTGTTGGCAATTGCAAAGCGAGGGGCCCGAACGACACAGAGCTTCGTCGTTGGGGTGGGAGAATCCAGATGATGCAAAGGTTGTGGAATGATCCGAGACTTTAGTAAGGAAGAGCTGCAACCTGTTGCGAACGACACTGAAGTGACGCTCGGTGCAGGCGCTCTCTTCCTGCTTTGCGGCGGACTTGTTTTTCTGTGCGCGATCTGCTTCGGGATCGGATATGCGGTGGGGCATCGCGGCTCGTCGGACCAGAGTGCGGCGAACGGCTTGCCGGCTGCGGCCGGGCTGTCCGCTCAGGTTTCGAAAGCGCCGGGGATCCCGGCGGGATCAGGCACGAAACCTGCGGCGGCTGCACAGGCGCCGGTTCAGCAGCAGGCGGCAGTGGATCCTCCGGAGGTTGGAAGCGGAGAGGGGACGGCACAGGTGGAGCAGGTTGGGGCCGTTGCTGGTGCGGGTGCCTCGCAGCCCCAGGTAAAGCCGGTGCTGGACTCGCAGGTTCGTCCGGCGTCGGGAGTGCAGCAGGCGCCCGTGCTTCAGGGACAGTCAGGCTCGAAGCAGACGCAGGGCTGGATGGTGCAGATTGCCGCAGTGTCGCATGCTGAGGATGCAGAGGTGCTGGTGGATGCGTTGCGCAAGCGCGGATATTCGGTGACGGCGCGCCGGGATGTGAGCGATAACCTCATTCATGTGCAGACCGGGCCGTTTGTGAATCGCAACGATGCAAATGTGATGCGGCAGAAGCTGTTGAATCATGGGTACAACGCAATTGTGCAGTAGGGATGGACTGATGTTGGCGGTGAGGGGTTTGTCACACGAGTGATGTAGTGCCGCTTCAAAGCTCGCCGTCCCAGGTCTCAAAAGCGAGACCTAGGCACCGACAATTGGACGCATTGAAAACGCGTAAGTTAGAGATTCTAAAATGTCGAGAATGTCCAAGAAAGTCCGCGATGTTCTAGGCAGTAGCACAAATTAGCACAAAATCTTCCCAGCGCGTCTTCGGCCAGTGTCCCTCAGAACTCTGGAATCCTGCCGCGGCAAGATCAGAGGACTGAGCATCATCATCCATTCCAAAGGCGTGCGGGGATTTCGATCAGCCAGTAAATGACGGTTGCCGGTCACCCGAACGGAACTGATTTGAGGCCACTATTGGAACTCTTGGGGGAGCAGCCATTTGTCGACAAGCTTCAATCCTTTCCCATCAACCATGACGTAGTCGTAATAGCCACAGTCATGCTCATTTGGGCAACCATTGATTTTGAGTAAACGGCTTGAAGCGATGAACTGGATGCGGAGCGGCGGATCTCCAGCTTGCTTTTCAATCCACTGCCCTGGCAAATCAGCAACGCCAAATCCGTCGTAGACCTTCCCAGTAATGGAGTCAACAATGAAGAATGCACTACACCCTGCACCGCACCCGAAGCGAGGCAGGGTGTAGTGACCAGCAAACTCAACTGGGGCCTTCGCGCCGTCGCGGATTCGGGTGCGGAAGCTTCTCTGGTCACTGTTCAGAATTGGCCGGGCAGGTGTTCCGTTGAATATCCGCTCTACAGCATAGTCTTCGAAGCTTGGACGCGACGGGATGGACTGTCCTAAGAGCGCGATTGGAATTAGCGCGAAAAGCAACGCGGCCTGGTTCATGGTGCAATGATAGCCGGGCTAGGCAGGTCAACCCCCAGTTTGCGGCCTACTCCACAATTCCTTCGCAGAACAAAATTGCCGCTGACGGCACCCTCAGAATTAGCACAAGAATCTGAGCGTGATTTTCAGGGCGTTCAAGTCATTGAACTTGTAGCGCATTGGAGAAGTGGGGCACGCAGGCAATAGGAATCGAAGCTAGGTTCGCATCCACTCGGGGAGGCCGGAGGCGATCGCGGCGCGGA
>Ga0326728_10010479_pt1 | contig 21664 bp, 20 predicted proteins | sample MB3enrmetagenome_FD_207602 | JGI IMG/M metagenome (GOLD analysis project Ga0326728, IMG submission 207602) | Lab enriched peat soil microbial communities from McLean, Ithaca, NY, United States - MB31MN | ecosystem: Environmental > Terrestrial > Soil > Wetlands > Peat | place: USA: New York... | reverse complement strand
CAGGTGACGCGGTCTTCCGTAAAGTCGAACGAGGACCCTCGCGTGCCGTTTCCACTGCTCTTGGAACACTTCGACCTGCGCAAGACTTTCTCCAAGATCCAATTTGACGATCAGGCGTTGAAGGCGGAGCCGGGTGACCGCGTCCTGCGCGCCAACCCGCGTCGCGGCCTCCGTGAAGAGTACAGCGAAGTGCTGATGGAGGTCACACCGAAGTTTGACATTCGGCGTCTGGTGGTCTTTTATCCTGACCACAGCGTCATGGAGTTCAGGTTCGACAACCTGGAGCGAAACGTTGCCCTCAGCCCCGGCCTTTTTCAATTCACGCCGCCCGCCGGCGCCTGGGTGACCGACGAAAACCAGTGATGCACGAGTTCTCAGTTTTCAGTTCTCAGTTCTCAGTCTTCAGTCCACTGAAAACTGATGACTGAGAACTGACGACTATAAATGAGGAATGAACGACGCATCATCAGCTCAGTGCGTAGTTCCAGATCGCGGCTGCGACGCCGTGCTCGTCGTTCGAGAGCGTGATGCGCCAGCGCTCATGGCCGAGGTCCTCACAGCAATTGCTCATCAGCACGGGCTGCCCCGCGAACTCCAGCATCTCGACGTCGTTGTAGTTGTCGCCGATCGCCATCACCTCGCTCGGGTGGATCCTGCAACGCTCGGCCCACAGCGCCAGGGCACGCCCCTTGGAGCAGCCGCGGTTCATGCAATCCAAAAGCGAAACATTGCGGGCGAGGTACTTCGTCCAGGTCAGGTGCACGCTCGCCGCGACGGGGGAAGCCCGCAAGCAAGGCTCGATAGGTTGCAAGCGGTCGGGCGGACCCCCGAACATGATCTGGATGGGGTCTTCGACCAGCACGGCAACGAGGTCGGGCACCTGCGCGAGGCACTCAGGGCTGTTTTTCAGGTACCAGGCGAGCGGGCTGTCGGGGGCGGCATCGCCGTGCATCACCACTTGCCCGCGGCCCGCGACATCGAAGATCACCACCGTGTACGCCCGGTGCTCGTGGGCGACCTCGAGCACCTGACGGGCGACGGAGCGGGGAAGGAAGTCACGGCGGAAGACTTCGCGGGAAGAGGTTCCGATCCAGGCGCCGTTCGAAGAGATCACCGTGACGGGACAGGGAATCTGGTCCACAAAGGGCCGGGCGGAGTGATAGCGCCGGCCCGTGATGACGACGATCTCGATGCCACGCTCTGACGCCGCGGCCAGCGCTTCACGATTGGTGGGAGAAATCTCCTGGCGGCTGTTCAGCAACGTGCCGTCGAGGTCGACGGCGATAAGTCGTATCGGCATGGCTGAGTGTCCACGGTCCGTAGTCAGTTGTCCCTTGCAAGAGGGAGGACCGGGATCCGGGACCAAGGCGTCCGAGGCCGGTCGTCCGTTGCAACTGTCCCACAGTTGATTGTAAGTTACGATGGTTGCAAAGAGAAGGCCACCTGTCGAGAGAGCGGACCGATAGTCGGAATGGGCGCATTTTTTGTGGTGCAGTTGAGCAATGGACTACGGACAATGGACCAATGACAAACTCTTACGTTACTCATCTGGAGTGCGCGCGCTGCAAGAAGCAGCTTGAATCGGGCAGAATCTACAATCTCTGTGAGTGCGGCTCTCCGCTCCTGGTTCGCTACGATCTGGGTCGCGCTGCGGCCACTCTGACCCGGGAGGGTGCCGCTTCGCGCCCGAAGAACCTGTGGCGATACCGTGAAGTGCTGCCCGTTAACGATGACCGATGGATCGTGTCCCTGGGCGAGGGTTTTACGCCGTTGCTGCACGCGCGGCGCCTGGGAGAGGCGCTGGGCCTGCCGCATCTTTACCTCAAAGACGAAGGCGTGAATCCCACGGGCTCGTTCAAGGCCCGCGGCCAGGCGGTGGCCATCAGCATGGCGCGCGAGTTGGGACTCCGCAAAGTAGCGGTGCCCTCGGCTGGCAACGCCGGCGGAGCCATGGCTGCCTACGCGGCCAAGGCCGGAATGCAGGCTCTGGTCTACATGCCGGAAGGAACGCCGCTGATGAATCAGTTGGAGTGTGCGCTGCTGGGCGCCGAGGTAAAGCTCGTGCCGGGCAGCATCAAGGACTGCGGGCGCATGCTGCGCGAACGGATCGAGCACGAAGGCTGGTTCGACGTCTCGACCCTCAAGGAACCCTATCGCGTGGAGGGCAAGAAGACCATGGCGTACGAGCTGGTGGAGCAGCTCGACGGGCGCGTTCCGGACGCCGTGATTTATCCGACCGGCGGCGGTACCGGACTCGTGGGCATGTGGAAAGCCTTCGAGGAGATGGCCTTGATGGGATGGATCGGCGACAAGCGGCCGCGCATGTTCGCAGTCCAATCGACGGGATGCGCGCCGATAGTCCGCGCCTTCGCCCGTAAGGCTGATCGTGCCGAGGAGTGGCAAAACCCCGAGACGCTGGCCTCGGGACTGCGAGTGCCCTCGGCCGTGGGTGATTTTCTGATGCTGCGGGCGCTCCGGGAGAGCCGGGGCGCCGCGCTGGCGGTCGAGGATCGCGCCATGCTTGCTGGCATGCGGGAGATTGCGGAGGCGGAGGGTATTGTGACGGCGCCCGAGGGCGGCGCCACGCTGGCGGCTCTGAAGCGGTTGGTCTCCGACGGCTCCCTCTCAGGCGGCGAGAACATCGTGCTGTTCCTGACAGGGAGTGGTTATAAGTACCTGGAGGTACTGCAACGAATGGCGGAGAACGCGTAGTCAGGTCGTCCCTTGTCCGTGGTCCGTGGTCCGTGGTCCGTTGCCAAAGAAGCACTCAGCTATCAGCTATCAGCATTCAGCAAAGCTCCAGACCGAAACCTTTTCGCTGACGGCTGAAAGCTGATAGCTCCTTCGGACGGACTACGGACCACGGACGTTTGCTGATCGCCATGAAAACTGAGCGTCTTTACTACACCGATTGTTACGCGCGCGAGTTTGAGGCTCGTGTGCTCGGCTGTGCCCCCGGCGCCCGAGGCTTGCAAGTCTATCTCGATCGCACCGCGTTCTACCCCGAGTCCGGCGGCCAGCCGTCAGATCGCGGGGCGCTGGCTGGAGTTTCTTTGCTGGATGTTGTTGAAGAGGATGACGCCATCGCGCACGTCGTCGCGAGCGGGGCGGAGGCCGGGTTCACTGTGGGCGCCACCGTCCGAGGCGTCATCGATTGGGGGCGGCGCTTCGACCACATGCAGCAGCACACGGGGCAGCACCTGCTGTCGGCGGCGTTCCAGCACACCGGAGGCTACAGGACGGTTTCGTTTCACCTGGGTAGCGAAGTGTCCACGATCGACCTCGACTCCGACCGACTCGGCCGGCGGCAGACCGAGGCGGCTGAAGAACTCGCCAACCAGATCGTCTTCGAGGACCGCGAGGTCCGCATCTTGTTCCGGTCGGCTGACGAAGCTAACCAGATGGACCTGCGCAAGCCAACTCAGCGCGCGGGTGACGTGCGTTTGGTCGCGATCGAGAACTTCGATCTCTCGGCCTGCGGCGGCACCCACGTGCGGCGCACGGGCGCAATAGGGTTGATTGCCGTGCGGCGAGTGGAACGGCAGGCGCAGAAAGGCGCTGCCGGCCAAGTGCGCGTGGAGTTTGTGTGCGGCCGTCGCGCCCTCGAAGCCGCCCGCCGCGACTTTCAGATTCTGAGCGAGGCGGGACGGCTGCTCTCGAACGCTCCGGATCAGGTGCCGACACTAATCGCCAAGCAACTAGAGGAACTACGCGCCTTGGCACGGGCGCGCGAGAAACTGACCGAGCGACTGGCGGCGTATCGCGCCCGCGAACTCTGCATGGAGGCGCTGGAAAAGAGCGGGCGGAAGATTGTGCGTCAGGTGTTTCCCGTGGAAGAACTCGTCGAAGCAAAAATGGTGGCGCAGGCGATCGCAAGTGAGCGGGCAGCGATTGCCCTGATTGGCGTGAAGGGCAAGCCCGCCACGCTCTACTTTGCGCAGAGTTCGGGCGGCGACGCCGATATGGGAGCGCTCCTTAAGCAGAGCGTCGCCAAGTTTGGAGGCAAGGGCGGCGGCACCCACGAGTTTGCGCAGGGCGGAGGAGTGCCAGAAGATCGGCTGATGGAACTGCTGAACTTTGCAGAGAGTCTTTTGCAGAGAGAAGGGTGAAGGGTAAAGCGTGCAGGGTACAGGAAAGACGCTCTATGCCGGAGACCTCGCAGCGCCCGCAGTCCGACTCTGTACCGCGGCAGCGGCCCCATGGTATATTAAGAGTTGGGGTGCAGAGGTTCTTTCTGTACCCTGTACCCTACCCCCTGTCCCCTAACAGTGGGCGCGTAGCTCAGTTGGGAGAGCGCGGCGTTCGCAACGCTGAGGTCGAGGGTTCGAATCCCTTCGCGTCCACCAGAAAAGTAGTCAACAGGGCACCGTTCACAACAAGAGAAACGCGCCCGCCCCGCTTGTCTCTACGAGAGTTCCCTTTGGCAGGATGATTGTCCGACGCGGCGTCCCGTTAGGAAAGATAAGTTTCAGTGTCGGGCGTAAAGCATGCCTCATAGAGTGGTCCGGCGCCGAAACCGATCCCGGCGCCCTGAGCTTGTTGGTGGCGTTTTTCGTGCTAGCGGTTCAGGCTTGCGGCCGCGCTGCGGCTGGCGATGTACTTCCTGACGTGGGCGAGCAGATCCTGGGCCTTCGGCAGGCTCTCCAGCGCCTTCCGCACCAGCGGGTCCTGATCCACTCCGTACTCCATCTTGCGCGCCTCATCGTCGCCGTAGACCATGCCCACGAGCACGTCCTGGATGTGGTCCTTAATGAATTGCGCGTTCTCAGCGACTTCTTTATCGGAGAGCGTCAGACCATGCTTCCCCATGTATCCCTGGAAGTCCTTGACCACGTCGTCGCCCGGCGTGAAGTCGCGGGAGATCGTCTTGTGAACGCCCAGATACGACTTGCCGTACTCGAAGAACGCCCCGCACTGGAGGAAGTCCCCGCAGAAGCCGCTTAGCTTGCCCTCGACGGAATTGGGCTTCCCCTCGTCCACGCGGACGTCAGGCGTGATGCCGCCGCCGCCATAGACCTCGCGCCCGCCGTCGGTGAGTCGCACCTCGGTGTGGGGCGCAGGAGCGTTTTCGCCGCCGTAGTAGTAATCGTAGAGGGAGACGTTGTCGTAGGGACGCTGGATCAGCCGGCCGCTGGGCGTGTAGTAATGCGCGGTGGTCAGCGCCAAGCCCGTCCGCTCGCTGAGCGGGTAAACGGTCTGCACGAGGCCTTTGCCGAAGCTCGGTTCACCCATGACCAAGCCGCGGTCATGGTCCTGCACGGCGCCGGTTACAATCTCCGCTGCGCTGGCGGTGTTGTGGTTGATCAGAACAACCATCGGGTACTCGGCGCCGCGGTCGCCGTGCGTCGCGTAGTAGCGCTTCTCCGGGTTATGTCGGCCATAGTGATAGACAATCAGTTGGTTCTTCTCGAGGAAGTGGTCAGAAACGCCGACCGCCTCGTTAAGCAGCCCACCCGGGTTGTTGCGCAGATCGAGGATAAGGCCCTTAAGATTCTTCGCGCCCAGATCCTTCAGCGCCTTGGTGAGCTCGTCGCTGGTGGTCTCATTGAACTTGGTGATGCGGATATAGCCGATCCCGGGGCGGATCATATAGGCGCTGTTGATGCTGAGCCCGGAAATCTCGTCCCGGGTGATGACGAAGTCGATCGGCTCGGCTGAACCTTCGCGGGTCACGGTCACTTTCACCACCGTGCCCTTGGGCCCCTTCAGCAAGGCAGCCACTTTGTCGCCATCCAACCCCTCGGTGGGCTTGCCGTCCACCTTGACAACCACGTCGCCCGGGCGCAGTCCGGCGCGGATAGCGGGCGAACCCGCCATCGGTTCAATGACGATCGTGGTCAGCTTCCCCATCTTGCCGGGAAAGGTCTGGATGCGCATGCCCACGCCATAGTACTTGCCTTCCTGGTCGTCGCGAAGGCGTGTGAAGGCAGTAGTGTCAAAGAAGTTGGAATGCGGATCGAGCGTGCGGAGCATGCCCGGGATGGCGCCGATCGTGGTGGCGCCGTCCGGCCCGAAGAGGGCCTTGTCCGGATCAATCGGCTCGGCGTAGTTCTGCTCGACCGCGTCGAACGCCCTGGTGAAGGCGTTCAAACTGGCGCGTACATCGGAGTCGTCACCACCGTCCGTGGTCGCTTCCACACGGCGTCCGTAGACGCCGCCCAGAAGGGCGCACAACAGCACCGTGGACAGAATAAACCAGACAAGCCTTCGCGTTTGCTTCATCTCGTCGTTGCTCCTCGGCCCCATTTGCAGTATACCATGGTAGAGTGGCAAAAAACCAAGGATTCAGGATCGAGGATTAAGGTGGTTCGTTGTCCGTTCCCTTGTGCGTCACAGAGCGAGGCCCGGTTCGCCCCTGGGGCCTCATGATCTCGAACGCCCCGTCGCAGGACTCTCTGGCAACGACGGGCGCGGCTGACGCGGTAACCCGGTCGTGAAGCTTGACAACAACGGGTAGGTCACCTATGATCCCTTAGAGGCGAAAGAAATTGTTCAGTGGCGGACTCGAAATCGGGTTTTTGTTGTTCATCGCCTTTCTGCTCTTTGGACCCAAGAAGCTCCCCGAGATCGCGCGGACGCTGGGCAAAGGGATGGCTGAACTGCGGCGCGCTTCGAACGAGCTGAAGCACTCGCTCGAAGAGGAGATCCGGAATTTGGACCGCCTGCCGGAAGCGACCTCGGAACCGGCTCCGAAGTATGGCGACTACCATTCAGACACCGCCCCCGACGAACCCCGATCCCAATCCTGAGCCCAACCCTGGAGAGGATCAGCTCAACGGCAAAGAGATGACGTTCCTCGAGCACCTCGAGGAACTGCGCAAGAGGCTGCTCTACTCCGTCTACGCGCTGCTGGTCGGCGCCGGCATCTGTTTTTGGCAGGCCGACCGCATCTACGGCATCCTTGAGCGCCCGCTCATCAAGACCCTCCAGTCGCTGGGCCTGCCAGCCAAGCTGGTGTTTACCAACCCGGTCGATCCGTTCAACCTCTACCTCAAGCTCTCTATCATGTGCGGCGTGTTCCTGGCCTCGCCTTTCGTCCTTTATCAATTGTGGCTCTTCATCTCGCCCGGCCTCTATCGTCACGAGAAGAGATACGTGTGGCCGTTTGTGACCCTCACCAGTGGCCTCTTCATCTGTGGCGGCGTCTTTGCCTATGCACTGGCGTTCCCTCCCGCGTTGCGGTTTCTGGTGGGATACGGGCACCGCTTCACACCGTTCATCACCATCAACGAGTACTGGGACTTGGCGATTTCGGTGATTGTGGCGGTAGGCCTGGTGTTCGAGTTGCCGATCGTCATTCTGCTGCTCTCCATCTTCGGCATCGTCACGCCCCGATTCCTCTGGAAAAACCTGCGTTACGCCGTCCTGATCACCGCCGTCGTGGCCGCCGCCATCATTCCCACGAACGACTTCGCTTCCATCTTCATCGTCTGGATCCCGCTCGTCGGGCTCTACATTTTGAGCATCGGTCTCTCCTGGCTCGTCTACTTCAAGAAGAGGCGGAGGCAGCAGCATGAGGCCGCGTAGGAACCAGTTCGCCATACTCGGGCTCTTCGGCTCGATCGCGGTCGTGATCGTGCTTTTGCTTTGGAGCCTGCTTGGCGGCGGATCGAACCGCGTCCATGGAAACGCGCTGAGCGCCGGCCTTCACGCGGCGGAGAACGCAGCCGGAGCCTACTCCGGAGCCGAATCAAGAGTTGATCCACCAACGGGAGCGAGCGCGCCGGAGGCGGAGCCCGCCATCCCCGCCTTCAATGGCCAACGCGCCTTCGACGACATCAAGCGCCTGGTCGACTTCGGCCCGCGGCCACCCGGCTCCAAGGCGCTCAGCGATTCGCGCCGCTGGATCATCAGCCAGCTCAAGGGGGCCGGCTGCATCGTGGAAGAGGACCCGTTCACCGGCGATACCCCGCTGGGTCCGATCCCGATGACGAACCTCATCGCCAAGATTCCCGGCGCACGCCCCAGCGTCATCATGCTGGCCGGGCACTACGACACGCTGCGCCTGGAAACCGGACGCTTTGTGGGCGCGAACGACGGTGGATCAAGCGCTGCCTTTCTGCTGGAGATGGCGCGGCTCCTCGCCCATCGCAAGAACCCCGTGACCTACTGGCTGGTTTTTTTCGACGGCGAGGAGGCGCTGCGACGTTGGTCGCCCACCGACAGCCTCTACGGCAGCCGGCACCTGGTCTCCAAGCTCGCGGCCAGCGGCGAACTGAACCGCGTCAAGGCCATGATCCTGGTGGATATGATCGCAGACGCCAAGCTCGATGTCTTCCGGGACCAGAACTCGACGGCATGGCTGCGCGAAGTGGTTTTGAATTCGGCGCGCCGCCTGGGCCTGGCGAAGTATTTCGAGGGCACGGAAACAGCGATGGATGATGACCATATTCCGTTCGTCAACGCGGGCGTCTCCGCCGTCGACCTGATCGATTTCGACTACGGCCCCAACAACAGCTACTGGCACACACCGAAGGACACCGTGGATAAGTGCAGCCCCCTCAGCTTGGCCATCGTCGGCCGCGTCGTCTCCGCCACTCTGGAGGAACTGGAAGAATCCGCTCACGTGAAGTGAGTTCTCAGTTTTCAGTACTCAGTTCTCAGTTCTCAGTAGTTCTCAGTCCTCGACTTCAGTCCCCCGTCCTGAGTTTGCTGAGGACTGAAAACTGAGAACTCAAAACCGCCTCACCCGAAATAAACCTCCGCCCCCTTGGACACATAAGAATGAAGGGCCGGCTGCGACTCGTTCTTGAGGGGAAAGTCGGAGCGATAATGGGTGCCGCGGCTCTCTTCGCGCGCCAAGGCGCTCCTGGCAATCAGCCGTGCGACATCCAGAACGTTGCGACCCTCCCAGGCGGCGAGGGAGGCCGCTGCGGGCTGGGCCGGCGAAAGCCACGCCAGGCGCTGGACGACTTCACCAAGCTCCTTGGCCACGCGGATGATGCCAACCCGTTCCCACATGAGGCTGCGGACTTCGTCCGAGAGCTGTTCGACGCCGAGCCGCAGTGAATCGGAAGGTTTCGTGCTCCGGACGGAGGCAGCGGGACGCGGGGCGGCGCCGTGACGGCGCGTTGTGGCGGCGGTCGGGTGCCACGGTGTCCTGGCGGCGGCTGGTTTAGGCATCGGTCTTGGATGCGACCGCTGCGCCACCATGGCCGCGGCAGTGCGCGCGCCGTAAACCAAGCCCTCGAGCAGGGAGTTGTCCGCCAGGCGGGTGGCGCCGTGGACGCCGTTCGCCGCTGCTTCACCCACCACGTAGAGACCGGCGAGCGTCGTGGCGCCGTTCAGATCGGCCGCCACCCCACCCACCGCGTAGTGGACTGCAGGGCGCACGGGCACGAGGTCTTCCGTGATGTCGAGATTGAACTTGATGCAGGCGGCGTAAGCTTTGTGAAAGCGCTTCTTGACGTACTCGGCGTCGAGTTCGGTGAGGTCAAGATAAACGAAGTCGCTACGGCAGCGCTGCATCTCCATCATCAGGGCCCGGCAGAGAGGGTTCATGGGAGCGCGGTCTGCGTCCTCGTGATAGCGGTGCATGAAGCGCTCGAGCTCGATATTGCGCAGGTGCGCTCCCTGCTCGCGCAAGGCTTCCGGAAGCGGCAGGCGCGGTGCTCCCTTCAAGTAGAGCGCGGTGGGATGAAACTGGACGAACTCCAGGTCGCTCAGCACCGCTCCCGCCCGGTAGGCCATGGCGACGCCATCGCCGGTGGCCAGCGAGGGATTGGTGGTCTCCTTGAAAACTTGCCCGAGCCCGCCGGTGGCGATGAGCACCGCATCGGCATAGATCGTTTTGAGGGCAGATCGGGTTTCATCGAAGCAGGTGACGCCCACCACGCGGTTGCCGTCCATGAGGAGGTCGGTGACAAAGGTGTGCGGGCGGAACTTGACGGCAGCGAGCGACCTGGCCTTGGCCGCCAGCGCCCGCAGAATCTCGCCGCCCGTCGATTCGCCGTGGGCGTGGAGAACGCGCGCCTGGCTGCGCACGCCCTCACGCGTGAAAGCCAGCTTCGTGCCGCGCTCGAAGCGCATGCCCCAGTCGATGAGCTGCTTGATCTGGCGCGGACCCTCTCTTACCAGGACGCGGACGGCCTCTTCATCGCACAGCCCTTCGCCGGCCAGCAGGGTATCGTGCAGGTGAAGGCGGACTTCCTGGTCGTCGCCCATCGCCACGGCGATCCCGCCGTGCGCCCACCCGGTGCCCGTCTCGGCCAGCTTGCCTTTGCTCAACACGAGGACCCGCCCTGCCCGCGCGAGCTCCACGGCGGCGCGCATCCCAGCGATGCCGGCGCCGAGCACGAGAAAGTCGGTCCGTTCCTCCCTGACGGTTGCCATTCCTTCCAATGATAGCTTCGGCCATGCTCGACCGCAACTGGCAGTCGACCCTTGCCGATTGTCGATTGCCGATCGACGATTGAAAGACAGCCTTCAGCATTCAGCCTAGAGCGATGAATAAGGGATGTTTCCCCTTGGCTGATGGCTGACGGCTGATGGGCCAGGTGACACCGCCTGCGGAACGCTTTGCGCCGCAAAGTCGCGGCTGTTTTCGCGGCCCGGCGTGACAAGTGACATCGCCTCCGGAACGCCCGGTCGCCCTGAAATTCCCTGACCGTGGCGTGGCGACTCGGGCTCAACTGTTCCGCAGGCGGTGTCACCTGGCCGCTGATGGCTGACCGCTTCTTCAATCGTCAATCGACAATCGTCAATTCCAATTGGACTGGTCAACTTTCCTCGGAAATGGAACTAGGAAACCCAAACCCGCGTGCTATACTCCAATCGTTTGGAGGCATATCCATGGCTCTCGAATACTACGAGAAGGTCTGGCACAACGGCGAATTCATCCCCTGGAAGGAAGCGACCATCCACGTGGCGTCGCACGTGGTCAGTTACGCTTCCTGTCTTTTCGAAGGCATCCGCTGCTACGGGACCCCGCAAGGGCCTGCGATCTTACGCTTAAAGGAGCATGTTGACCGTCTGGTTAACTCATGCAAGATTTACCGCATGGAACTCGACTACTCGTCCGAGCAACTCCAGAAGGCCCTGGTGGACTTGGTCCGCCTCAACAAGGTGAAGCAATGCTATCTTCGCCCCGTGGTTTTTCGCGGCTACGGCACCGCCGGCGTGAACCCGCTCCCCAATCCCATCGAGATTTACCTTCTCGCGTGGCACTGGGGCAAATACCTGGGGCCCGACGCGCTGGAGCGCGGCATCGACGTCTGCGTCTCGTCCTGGAATCGCATCGCGCCCAACACCCTGCCCGCGCTCGCCAAGGCCGCCGCCAACTACATGAACTCGCAACTGATCCACATGGAAGCTCTGACCAACGGCTACACCGAGGGAATCGCGCTCGACTCGCAGGGGAACGTCAGCGAGGGCAGCGGCGAAAATATCTTCGTGGTGCGCCAGGGCCGGATCATGACCCCCCCCCTCACCTCCAGCGTCCTGCCGGGAATAACGCGCATGTCGGTCATCACCCTTGCCCAGGAACAGGGCTACAGCGTGGTTGAGACCACCGTCCCGCGCGAGATGCTCTACATCGCCGACGAGGTCTTCTTCGTCGGGACCGCCGCCGAAGTCACGCCCATACGCTCGGTCGACCGCATCTTGGTCGGCAAGGGCAAGCCGGGCCCCATCACCCTCCAGCTTCAGGAGAGCCTCCTCTCCATCGCCGAGGGCCGCGTCCAAGACAGGTATGGCTGGCTGACCCTGTGCGACCAGCCCGTCGCTGCCGCCCATTCGATTGCCGGTTGAATAGCGACGTCCGCGCCACCACTGCAATTCCGTCTGTAGCGCCGGGCTTGAGCCCGGCATTTGCCGCCCTGAAGGGCGGCGCTACAACCGCAGAGAACGCGGAGTTGCGCGGAGTTTCGTGAAGCGTGTCCACCGTCTACCCCGTACCGGCTACCACCTTTTGTCTCCTACCCTGAAATTGGGCAATTTCATGGAAGCTGCTCACTTCAGGTACTGATTGAACCACTCAACGGCCCGGCGAATCACGTCGCGCTGGTGCTCCGGCTGAAGGAACACGTGGCCTTCGTGCGGGTAGACCACGAACTGCGTCTTGACGCCCAGGGTCTTCAGCGCGTGCCAGAACTCGTAGGACTGGGGCGGCGGACATTCGCCATCGCTGTCGCCAACCAGAATGAGGGTGGGAGTCTGAACATTCTTAATGAAGCTGATGGGCGAACTCCGGGCATAGACCGCGGGGTCATCGTAGACCGAGGCGCCGAAGAACGGGACCAGCCACTCGTCGATATCGTTCTCACCATAATAGCTCAGCCAGTTGGCGATGCCGGCGCCAGCCACCGCGGCGCGGAAGCGGTGCGTCTGGGTGACGGCCCACATGGTCATGTAGCCGCCGTAGCTCCATCCGGTGATGCCGATTCGGCTCGGGTCCACCGGCAGCTTCTTCAGGACTTCATCCACGCCCGCCATGATGTCGCGAAAATCGCCATAGCCAAAGTCCTTGACGTTGGCCTCGGTAAACGGCTCGCCTTGGCCGAAGCTGCCGCGCGGGTTGGGGAAAAGAACAAAGTATCCCTCGGAAGGAAGTGCAGCGGGATAATCGAAGCGCGACGGCCAGGAGGAGAGCACACCTGAGCCCGGGCCGCCGTGGACCGCAACCACCAGTGGATAACGATTCGCCGGGTCGTAGTGGGCGGGATAAACCAGCCAGCCTTGGATGCTCATCCCATCGCTCGTCCAGTGTATGCTCTCCGCCTTGCCCCAAACCGGTCGAAGCCCCTCGTTCGCATGGGTGATCTGTTTCCAGTTGCCGAGGGGTCCGGCCCACACTTCGGGCGGATGATCGAGAGAATCGCGGACGACCGCCGAGGTGGTGCCGTCCTCGGCAAGCGAAAATGCCATTCCCCAGGCGCCCGTCGAGATCTTTTCGCCCCCGGTCCAGAGGGTGGAGATCCTGCCGCCGGAAGCATCGACCGTGGCGAACCCCGTATCGCCGTCGAGGCTCTCGACAAAGAGGATGGTGTTCGAGCGGGGCCGCCAGGCCAGCGCACTAGCCGAAGCCTTCATGCCCGGCGTAACGTCGCGCGCTTCACCTCCGGCGGCGGGCACGACGAAGATATCGCCCCCATTGCCGCCCTGGTCGCTCATAAGGCCCTCAATGAAAGCGATGCTCTTGCCGTCCGGCGACCAGCGCGGCACGGCGATCTGGAGGCGAGGCTTGTAGATGGGTTTCATCTCTCCGCTGGAAACGTCGAGTGTGTAAAGCTTGGCCACCCACCAGTTGTTGTCGCCGGAGCCGGGCGCGGCGCTCGCCACCAGGCGCCTCCCGTCCGGCGACCAGTCGTACTCGTAAACGTAGGTATCCGCCGGCGAGACTTGCCGAACTTCACCTGAGGCGACGTCGACCGTTGTCAGCCGCTGCTCGTAAATGTGCTGCTCCACCACGCCTTCATCCTTGGTCATCGGCTGGAGAGGCCCGGGGGGCCGCGGCGCGCCCTCGATAAAGAGGAAAGCCAGCATCTTGCCGTCGGGCGACCATTCGGGGCTGGAAAGAAAGCCGGTGAGATGGGTCAGTGCGCGAGGGCGCACCGGTCGAGTGCCCCGGCTCAAATCGGCCGCGTAAAACTCATCGAGATTCCCGGCATTGGAAATGAAGGCCAGCCGCTTTCCATCGGGCGACCACGCAATATCGTGCTCTTCGTAAGCTGCCCCATCCGAACCCGCGGTGATGCGCCGCGGCGCGGCCGAGGAGGAAGCCAGATCCTGAACGAAAATAGCGGAGTTCGCCGAAGGCTGCCCTTCTTGGTCCGTGAGCGATTCCACCCACGCCACGCGCTTGCCGTCAGGTGAAATCGCCACCTCCTTGAACTCGTGGACGGCCACGAAGGAATCGATCACGCGGTCGAGCGGAGTCTTCTGGGCGGACAATCCGGCGCGCGAGACGGCCAGATGCGAGACCAGAAGGAACAGAATGGTCAGGGTCGAGGTTGCGCGTCTCTTCATTCGGGTTTCCATATTCTTCATTCTCCGGATTGCGGTGCTGGATTTTGGCCCGCAGACAACCAGCCACCCTGGCCCTACCAATTCCTGATTGAGAGAGTTGTCGCGGCGGTAGCCTCTTCCCGAAAATCGGGCCCAAAATCGCCGTGAGCATTTGATAAAGTTGCTTTTAGTAGCCGTAGCTTCGTTTTTCCCATCCTGAGCCTATATTGCTGATACAAATCAAGTTAACCTAATTAGCTTCGTTTGGCTTCGTTTTTCCAATTCCAGCCTATGTTACTGATAACAAAAACCTAATCTCAATGGCTTCGTTTCGCTCGTTTTCCCCTCCTGGAATCTGTGTTGGGCGTTGGCGAAACCCCAATCCATTTATATTTTTCCAAAATCGGGCCTCCAAGCCACCCCAAGCCATTGAGAAATAAGGGAATATTCACCGTGGGTTTGATTCGCCCGTTCTTGAGGTATCTCTCTCATAACAATAGCTTTAACCCGGTTGGGTTTGATTTGGCTTTTCCCCATTGGCCTGCCACCAACCGCTTCAAATTGGCCTGGTTTTTGGCCGGCTACCGCCCGGCGACAAATCCAAGTCGGGTGCCGTGTGGGGCGCGATGTCGGGCGCCGTGTCGGGCTTGGTTGGGATGGCTCCCCTGCCCGGACCCGGATCGAGCCGACCCGAAATGGGTTTGTTTTGGCTTTGTTCCTCGGGCTGATCCTTTGTTTTCAACATGTTCTCGGCTTTGTTCCTTCAAAAAACAGCAAAGGTAGCGGCACCTTGCCAGCTCGCAATTCAGCAATCGGGAGGAGGCAACCCATTCAAAATTCGTCAAAATCAGGCTGAAAATCGCTGCAAATAATTGATAACAAAGGTGATACTCGCTATGGGTTCGTTGCTGGCGAGGATGGCCTATCCGACTGAAAATAAATGCTTTATCCTTATGGGTTCGTTCGCGGCCGCCGGACGCGACCTCCATCCCTGCCGGCCTTCTGCTTCTGGTGTGCGCTCTCGTCGATTCGGCTATCGTATGGCTATCTCCTGATTCACTCATTTCTAACCCGGATTTCTCTTTCTCACCGCGAAGGGTGAGGGAATTGATCCATTGCGCCATTGATCCATTGAGTCATCAGAAGAAAGATGGCAGCCTTCAATGGCTCAATAAACCAATGAACCAATGGATCAATTCCCTGCCTCGTTCCCAGCCAAGTCCATTATTTCATGCTCTACTCAGCTTGTCAATAGTCTTGTGATACCTGGGCTCTAGCCCAGCCAGGCGGTAGGTGAAGCCGATCGATGACGTTCCCGGGGGTCGTAGACGCGGTGGCAAAGTCCCAAAGCGAGTGTAGCGCGGGCCCGGAGATTGAGCCGAAGACAATTTAGCTCGCGCCATGTTTTGCTTGACATAAGAATTCTGCTTGTATAGTGTAGCGATACGCCACACACTGGAAAGGACGGAGCGTGATCGAGAGCATAAAACACAAAGGGCTTAAACGGCTCTATGAGAAGAACGACCGCAGCGGAATCCGGCCCGATCTGGTGGACAAGGCGCGGAAGATTCTTTCCGCCTTGGAAGCGGCCGACGGCCCCGGCGATATGGCCCTGCCCTTGTTCCGGTTTCATTCGCTCGCAGGCGACCGGCGCGGCACCTACTCGGTCACCGTTAAGGCCAATTGGCGCGTTACGTTCAGCTTTCGGCAAGGAGCCGCTTGCGACCTGGATTTAGAGGATTATCACTGGCGGAGGACAGAATCATGCCCATGAAGAAACCCAACCATCCTGGCGATCTTATCCGGGATTGTCTTGATGAGGTAAAAATCAGTGTTACGGAGGGCGCGAAGGCGCTCGGCGTGACGCGGGCGACGCTTTCCCGTCTTCTCAATGGCAAAGCCGGCGTATCCCCGGAAATGGCCGTGCGTCTCGAAAAGGCGCTCGGCAGTTCGGCAGGCTTTTGGCTTCGGCTTCAACTCAACTACGATCTGGCGCAGATACAAGAACGAAGCGGAAAAATTCAGGTGCGCCGCCTTGCTACGCCGTCGCAACTCGCGTTTTGACCGTTTTACCGACAGTGAACGGAACAAGTGCAAGCGTATCGCCGCGGTTCTTGCGATAAGAAACGAAAGGGAGAAGCCCGAAGTGACACCATCAAAACGAAAATCCTCGCTGATTCCAAACTATCTCGTTAACTTGCTGTCGAGAATTTTGTCAGAAGAGGGTCGACCCGTCGCCATCGGCGACCTACTAGATCGGGCCTTGGCCATTCGAGGCGAGATACCAGTCGAATTTGTTGAAAAGAGGCTTTATGTGCTCTCCACAAGAGAGGATTCGCCTTTCTTCGTAGCCGAATACCCGGGATTCAAATTGCGAAGTGTTTCGAAACTTCCCGATTTCTCAAAGATGGGCTGGGGATTGAAATATGTGACCTACGCATCCAAAGTACTTCTCTCCTCCAAGGAATATGTCGATGTGAGAGAAATCGTGAGACAAATCAAGGAAAAGAAGCTCTCCAAACTCTGGAATCCACCGGAAGAATATTGGGTGTATTTTCACCTGAGCAATCAGAAAAAGGCCTTCGTGCAGAAGGGGTCTCTGACGATTGGGCTGAAGCAATGGCGACAGGACAAGGTTACAGTGGAATCGGGGAAACACCGGACCGAGAGGAAGCGAGCTTTGAATGGAACAATCAGTGACCAGATCACGCGCAACATTTATGAGGCCAACTTGGAGTCTGTTGTCATAGAACATCTCGACAGAATAGAGGAGGGCCTGCAACTAATTGAGAGGCAGCGCGTATGTCCTGGGATTGGCAGAATCGACGTGTTATGCAAGGACAAACGCGGAGACTTGGTTATTGTTGAGCTGAAAAGATTCGGCGCGAAGCACGATTCGATTGTGGACCAGATCGGAAGGTACATGGGCTACGTCAGAAACTACCTGACCAAGCCTGGCCAAGGCGTGCGAGGAATTATTCTTGTTGCGAAGGCAGATGAGAAACTACGGCATGCCGTTGCTGGGTTTCCAAACCTTGAGCTGAGGGAATTCGATCTGGCAATAAAATAGACACGGCGCACCAGGCTACTCGACGAATAGTCCTATAGTGGTAGGATCCGGCTCTCGGAAAGTGACGTGTGACGGGCGAGGGAGAGTTGTAAAGGCCAGGGGAGGTCCGCGTGGGGGTCTTCGCGTTGATCGTACTGGGCTTCGGCCTATTCGTGATTTTTTTGACTTGGTGGAAAACCCCGAAGGACAATCGTTCCACAATTGCGATCGCATTGGGCGCATATTGTGTCTTGTGTTCGACGGGAATCTACTATCATTCTGCCGTGGTGCCCGAAAGCTTCGAGGCTTGGGGGCTTAAAGTCAAAGCGGGCATCAAGGAGGTCGGGGACTCGGAGGTCCGAGAGATACAAGCTAAGTCCGAAGCGCAGGAGGAGAAGATAAAGCAACTGGTAAACCAAGCCGAACAGACAAGGAAGGAACTTGCACAGCAAGCTGACAAGAGTCAGGAGTTGCTCGCAGACCTCAAGAAGATAAGCCAGCAACTCGCCTGGCGAAAACTGAGCCCGCCGCGCCGCGATCAATTGCGCCGCGCTCTCGCGGCCGCTACCCCCGCCAGCGTCGAAGTGCTATACACCGCCGCGGACGATCCGGAGATCGCAGCCCTGGCGCAGCAGCTCTTTGATGTGTTGAAAGAAGCAGGGTGGAAGGTGGAGGATGGTCTTTTCGGACTCTCGGGCTTGCCAGTGGAGGGAATTCAGATCCGGGTTTCCGACCCTGCCCGCCCACCCACCGCCGCCATAATCCTGAAAGATGCCCTTAAAGCCGTGGGACTTCCCAGCTCAATCGTAAAGACGCAGCCCGGGCTTCCGCAAGCTAGGGAGGTTGTGCTTATCGTCGGTGCCAAGCCGCGTCCTGTCGCCGAATGATGTCGTCCGTGCGCGTTGGTCGCGTCAGTGGACTCATCGGCAAAGCACCAGGGCAGCGTCGCCGAAGCATCGAGCACAAACGCCGCCATCAGTATTTGTGTCCTTCGTGGATCAAATCCTCGGTCTTCACTCCGCCCAGCCGGTTGCGCTTCTGGATATCCAGAATGTCCTCCACTGCCTCAGCGGGAGATTTGGTTGAGGGACCCGCGGCGAAGAGGAAGGGACTCTCTTTGCGCGAGCGTTTCCAGGGCTCGTTCGATAATTTCTTCGGGCGAGCGATAGGGGCCGCGCGCGAGCTGCTCCTGAAGCAATTCCTCGCTGTGACGCGTCAGACAAATGGTGGTGCTCATAGAAACAGTATACGCGCGGCGCCGAGATCACACAACACGAAGGACGGTAGTCCCCGCGAGGTCATCCTTCGACGGGCGAGGGCCTCACGCCACCCCAAATCTCCGAAAAGAGCATCCCGGCGAGAATCAGTGCCGATCCGATCACGACCCGTTTACCAAGATGCTCTCCCAAAGCCAGCCGAGATGTAATCGCAGCAAACACCGGCTCCAGGGCGAAGATCAAAGCCGTATGCGCGGGAGGGGTGAACTGTTGCGCCCAATTCTGAACCGAGAAGGCGAAGGCGGTGGCGAACACCGCCGTGACGATCACGGCAACGATAAGCCGTGGGGTCAAGTGAAGCACGGGGCGGGGACTGAGCGGCCAGGCGACCGCGGCCAGTAAACCGACGGTGAGAATCTGTACCGGTACGAGGTGAAGGAATGAAACCCGCCGCGTGTAGACGCCTACGAGGACAATTTGCACCGCGAAGGCTACGGCGCCCAGCAACACCAGAAGGTCGCCACGATTCACGCCTCCAATTCCAGGCAGTCCTGACGGGCCGGAAGGGCCGGAGGGCGCGAACAAGAAGTAGAGCCCCGCGAGGCCGAACGCCCCCGCCACCAGGCTTCCGCCCCGCAGAGGGAAGCCCCAGAAAACCATCAGCAGCGGCACCAGAATAACGCTGAATCCGGTGATGAACGCCGCCTTGGACGGTGTGGTAGAGAGCAATCCCCAGGTCTGGCAGCCATAGCCCACAGAAAGGAAGATCCCCAGGATCAGGCCGGGCACCAAGGCTTCGCGATCGATACGTCCCCGCGCCAGCACCAGCAGCAGCAGAATTCCGGCCAAGGTGAAGCGTATGGCGATAAAAGGCAAAGGCGAGGCGTCATTCAGGGCGCCTTTGACGACAACAAAGGTCGCGCCCCAGATCAAGGTGATCAGGACCAGCAGTAGTTCGGCTAGGGCGCGCTTGTTCAACCAGATGCGCTCTCGGGAGAGAAAATATGGGACGGCGAAAGTCGAAATTTGAAATATTTGAAATTGGAAATTTGAAACTCGAGCCGCGCCACCTAGTGTTGCGTTTGGAAAATAGGTTTACTTATGCGACGCGAGTCAATTCACTGTAGCGCCGGGCGTTAGCCCGGCAACTGCCGCCCTAAAGGGCGGCGCTACGGTAAACGCATTTTCCAAACGCAGTACTAGCCGCAGAAGTCCAGCAGCTCAGCTTCCGTCAACAAGCGGTCTGCCTGCTTGGCGCGCTGGAAGATCCTCTCCACCAAGCCGTCCGCCGGCTCGATCCCACGCTGTTCGAGCCAGAAAATCACGTTCGACTTCCCGCTCATGGGGCCGATCTCGATCTTCTGGTCCATGCCAAACCAGTGCGACGGCACGCCGGAGTAGACGCGGTTGGCCAGCTCGGTGTCGCGCTTCTTGTAAGCCTTGATGACCGCGGCGGCATGAACGCCCGTCGCGGTGCGGAAAGCGTCGGAGCCGAATACCGGGTAGTTGGGCGGGATGCTCACACCCAGAGCTTCGGAGACCACCGTGCAATACTCCCTGAGCCTCCGCAAATCGCGGTCGATAGCGCCCATCAGCCTGAGGTTCACCAGGAGCTGGTCCATGGGCGTGTTACCGACGCGCTCGCCGATCCCGAGCGCCGAAGCATGCACGCAATCCGCGCCGGCTTCGTAGGCCGCCAGCGCGTTCGGCAGTCCCAGACGGCGATCCATGTGCCCATGCCAGTCAATACGCACGCTCTCGCCGGTCGGCTTAACCACTTCCTCGCGAATAAATTCCAATAGCGCCCGCACCCCGCGCGGCGTCACGTGACCCACAGAATCGGCGACCACGATGGCCCGCGCACCGCACTCAATAGCCGTCGTGTAGAGCTTCTTGATGACCTCGGGGCGCGCGCGGGTGGTGTCTTCCGTAACGTACATCACCGCCAGCCCCAAGCCTCTGGCGTACTTCACGGCCTTCTCGGTGGTGCTCAGCATGAAGTCGAGCGTCCAGCCTTCAGCGTATTGCCGTATCGGGCTCGAACCCAGGAAGGTCGCCGCCTCAATCGGCAGGCCGGTCGCCTGGACCACGTCCGCAATCGGCCGGATGTCCGACTCAATGGTCCGCGCCGCGCAATTGGGCCGAATCTTCAGCTTGGCTGACGCAATCTCCTTTGCCAGCCGAAGCACATCCTCCTTCGCCCGTGGCCCCGCCCCCGGCAGGCCGAGATCCAGAAAGTCGATTCCGAGGTTCTCCATGAGGTGGAGGATCTCGATCTTCTTTTCAATGGGCGGGTCCAACGCCGAGGGTGACTGAAGCCCGTCACGCAGCGTCTCGTCATCCAGGAGGGGCGGCCTCCCAAGAGGCCACTCCAACCCTCCCACGCGGTTCCAGTCGTAAATCAGTTCATCGGTGTGTGTCGGTGCCATATGCAAAGAAGTGGCGAGTGGCGAGTGGCGAGTTAGGCTCTTCTTGCTCATCGCTCATCATTCGTCACTGCTTCACTCGCCACTCGCCACTTGTCACTTCTTCCGGAACATTCCCATCAGGTTGACCGGCCGCAGTTCGTACCTCAGCCCGGCGCTCGAATGGTCCGCGGACGCAGGGCTGTAAAGTGTGTGACAACGCTCGCAGCGGTAAAGCTCAACGTCTTTCCCAACCTGCTTCAGGGTTGCCTCATCCGGCGTGTACCAGCGCTTCAGGTGGCCGAGGCAGAGCTCACCTTTGGCGTCTTTCTGATCGCACGCCCGCTGACCGGGCTTCTTTACTTTGATGGTGATCGCCACAGCCAACCTCTCAAGACCTGTGAATGGTGAATTGAAGACGAGAAGCATCGCCGCCGGTAGGCGCGTCTTCTCTCACTATTCACTATTCACCATTCAGCATTACAACTTCTTCCCCAAGTTCGCGACCATTCGCATGAGGCCATGCGCGCGTCGCACCGGTCCTCGCCCGAAAAAAATTCGGTAAAGCCCTGTGCGCCGCTGGGCTTTGGGTCCCTAACCGTACCACCAGACCTTCGGCATGCTGGGCACGAGATCGACGTCGAGGTATTGTACCCGAACCATTTCCATTAGTCCAAGGCGCGAGTGGGTGCGCATGCCATAAGGTCCGTACTCCAGGCTGCCGCGCTTCAAGCTCATCGCCAGGTTGTGGTGGGGTATGGCCTCCGGCGCGAGGAACTCTCTCCGCCGGCCCGCAACGGCGCACGCGCCGCCCTGCTGATCGCTAACACTTGTATAGTATTCCAGGTCGTCTGAATGTGCAACGGACTCCTGCCGACGAACAGGTTCGTCAGTACTCCACCTTCATCAAGCACAGCCCGCGCGCCGGGGCCGTAGGTCCGGCCAGGGTGCGATCGCGCGCCTCGAGAATACGGATCACATCCGCCGGCGCGAGCTTTCCCCGCCCCACCTCAATCAGTGTGCCCACAATGTTGCGCACCATGTGATGG
>Ga0326728_10010478_pt1 | contig 21665 bp, 20 predicted proteins | sample MB3enrmetagenome_FD_207602 | JGI IMG/M metagenome (GOLD analysis project Ga0326728, IMG submission 207602) | Lab enriched peat soil microbial communities from McLean, Ithaca, NY, United States - MB31MN | ecosystem: Environmental > Terrestrial > Soil > Wetlands > Peat | place: USA: New York... | reverse complement strand
GCACCACCGTTCGCTCTGTGCGCGCCCGCCGCCGTTGCACAGCGCCCAACCCGCTTGACCGAAGATCGCCGCCACGGCGCTCAACGCCGCCGCGGGTGGCGGCGGATCGGCCACCTGGGTGACGATCGCGAGGTCGAACTGGCCGAACTGGTCGATGAAGGCGATCTGCAACTGGCTGTTCAGCTGGGTGACGATCGCGACGTTGCTGCGCCCGAGCTGCTCGATGAGGGCGGCGCTGAAGGCGTTCCAACGGCCGAACTGCAAGACCCGCGCGAAGTTGCTGCCCCAACCGAACTGTTCGGCCTCGACGATGTTGTTCGCGCCGTCGGTGACGGCGTTAAAGCTGTTCTTGCCGCCGACCTGAAGGCCATCGACCGTGTTCCACCTGCCGGACACGGCGGCGGAAATGCTGTTGAATCTGCCGAATTGGTCGATGGTGACGGTGTCGCCGCTGCCGTCGATGGTGACGTTGGCTTTGTTGACGCGGCCGTATTCGTCCACGGTGACCGTGTCGTCGTGGCCTGTAACCGTGACGTTGGCGGTGTTGATGCGGCCTTTTTCGGTCACGGTGACCGTGTCGTTGTTGCCCGTGACCGTCGTATTGACGTTATTGACGGGGTTGTTGAAATGGGAGGCGGGAGGGCTCTTGTTATTGCCGGAGACGCTGACGTGTTGCGTCGTCGCCAAAGCCGGCGACATGGCGAGCGCGAGCGCGAGCGCGGCGCTGCTGACTGTAACGATGGTTCTCATGGCGGTTCCCCCAAGATGGTTGAAGGCGGCGCCCGCCGCGGGCGGAGCCCGGACGCGGCGCGCAGGCTTGCCTCCTCGCTCTAATCGCCGCTCTGCTGCTGGATGATGATCGACGAGTTCCCGCCGCTTTCCTGCTGCAGGACCGAGTAGCCGGGACGGACCGTCTTGCGGACGAACGGCTTGGTCCCCGTCGGCCCGCTTTGCACGATGATCGCCGTGCCCGACGGGCTCGACAGTTCAGAACTGTAGAGCGTGGTTCCGTCAGACGAACTTCCCGACGCGGCTACCAGCCACGCGCCGATGACGAGCGTGATCATTGCGAGGTCTCCTAAAGTTCACACCGGTTTCGCTCGCGGCTCGCCGACGTGGCGACCCGAAAGGATCGATCTCGCCTCGACTTGGGGGGATCGAAACGCGGGCCGCCTCTCGGGTCGCCGGACGCTCGCGCCGAAGAGACCTCCGGCGCGAGCGCGCCGCCTCACCAGGCGGACCTGCGAGCGATCGATTAGTACGGGAACCCGCCGACAATGACCGCGATGGGCGAGTTCTGGTTCACGACCGCGATGTTGGTGCCGCCGTCGCCGCCCTTGCTGCCGTTGGCGCTCTGGGTGACGACCGCAATAGCGACTGGCGAGTGGTTAAGGGTGATCGACGGGCCAGAGTTCTTGTTGTTGTGGTGGGTCGGGTAGGCCAAGGCGCCGAACGACATCAGCGAAGCGGCGACCAGAGTGGCGACGAAGATACGACCTTTCATGGCAATTCTCCCAGTACTGGCGCAAGAACGACGGCGCGCACCCGGTTACGCGATGAACTCCCAACCAACGCGCGCCTGCGTTATGCTTTGACTGGACGATTGTCCTGCGATTGAGGGGATTTGATAGTCGTCTATTCGGACAGTGAAATGGAAGGAAGCAAGAAAAACTCGGGCAATATAACGCTCGTCTGCCCCTTATTGGTTACGCCGAAAGCAGTACGCTCCGCCCCGCGCCGGGCGCGCCGCATCGACGATTCCCGCTGCTCGGCGACGCGCCGTCCGATGGCGTCACGAAAGGAAAGGAAGGGTGCGAAGAGCGCTAGATGTGGAGCCTCAGGAGGTTGTCCTCGGTCAGGCGAAGACGGCCGATCGCCAAGCCTCAACCTCGCCTTCTCCTCGTAAACGGGGAGAAAGGACGCCGTGCGTCGATCTCGTCGCAGAACGCTCTAAACCAGCGGGCGAATATCGGCTTCGGCGTGCGGAGCCCGGTGCGCGCGCTCCAGGAGGTCGTGGTCGACCTCGTCGCGCGGCCCAACCGCGGCGTAGGCGTGGGCGACGGAACGATCGAAGAATAGCGGTCCGCCGAGCGCCACCTGGGTGCGGTTCGATGCGTTCAGCTTCTTCATGATGTTGCGCAGATGAACCTTCACCGTGCTCTCGGAGATGCCGAGCTCGTAAGCGATGATCTTGTTCTGATGGCCGGCGCGCAGGCTGCGCACGACGTCGCGCTCACGCGCAGTGAGGTCGTAACGCAAAACGGCCGCGCGCTCGTCTTCGGCGCCGGCCTCTTCAGTCGGCGTCGGCGGCGGCGCGACTTTCTCCGGCGACCATTCGATCGGGCGGTCCGCCGTCGGGATTTCCGGCGGCAGGCAATAGCCCCCGACCAGCATCAGACGCACCGCGGCGACGGCAAGTTCCGCGCCGGCCGAGAGCGGCACGACCCCGGCGACGCCCAGCGCGCCGAAACCGGCGGCGGCGGGAGCGTCCGGAGTGACCAGGCCGATCGGCGCGCCGTCGCAGCGCGCGCGCAGCGCTTCGATCCTGGCGCGCAACGTTTCGCCGCCGCATGCGCTCGGGTCGAAAGCGAGCAGGGCGAGCCGCGCCGCCCCCGGCGCGACGTCCTCGACGGTGTTGTGACATTCGAGGCGGATCTCGGCGACCTCGGTCGCGATGAGATGGGCGAAAGCTTCGCGGAACAGGCCAGGCGGCGCGACCAAGGTCGTGCGCCATGGCGGCGGCCCGCGTCCATGCGTTTCAGCGTCCTCGATCGGAGGCGGGTCGGCGACGGCGGTTGTGAAGAGTTGCCCCAGCATGGAGACCCCCAAAAGCAAGAGATGTATTAAACTCTGCAGTTCTCCTTTCCGTCGCCGACCCCGCCGCCGCGGTCGGCGCCGTCTCGCTCACTGTGTCGCGTGATTGTTCGGCCTCGAAGTCGTCGTGGCGACTCGCTCGGCAGGGATCTGAAATCGGCCGCCGGCCAGCACGAGCTGGATCGCCGCAATCAATAGAGATGTGCCGCAGGCGGTTGGGAATCGGCCGGCAACGCCGGGTTCGTCCGCCGCTTGCGCGCTTCCGCCGCTTTCTGTCAGCAGCAGCACGGGCGCCCCGTTCGCGGCGGCGACGATCTTGCCGATCTGCTGGAGGCCGCTCGTCGGCGCGTTGACGAGGATGACGTCCGGAGACGCCGCCATCCAAGTTTCGAACGGTTCCGCCGGCGCGACCGCCAGGACGTTGAAGTCGGGCAGCTCCGCGCTCAAGAGATGAAACAGACACTCGCGCCGCAAGCGCACGTCGTCGATCAGCAGGAGGGTTCTGGTCGGACGGGATTCGACGCCGTCCTCGTCGCGCGTCGCCGCTGCAGGCTCTTCGCCGCTTCTGGGGCGCGGACGAGTCTCCACAGGGGGCGACCGATGATGGCCAAGGCCGATCGTTGCGAATTCAGCCTTCGACGCCCCACGCGCCTGCGCCGATTGGCCGTTGAGACTGGTGACGTTCAAGCCGGACACGACGCACCTCACAGACTCTGTCTCTGTGCTGCGACGCGCCGCCGGCCCCCCAACGCGTCAATTTGTCACATGGCTCCGCGCTATTCCGTCGCACGCGCGGCCACGCTACCTCCCCCGCACCCCCTAATAGTGCATCCGCGCGAACCCTTCACGGAAGACGGCTCCACGTGCGCGCCGCTCCCTAAATTGTAATAAATTATTAACTCAACTGTCTCGTCTTGTCAAGCGCGCAGACGCGCCAGATTCTAAACTCGGTCCGATTAACCTTATAATTCGTTCGATTCACTTTGCGATGGTATTACGCGAAGAGCTCTGGGCGCATTGGCAAGTAATTGTCGCAATCGGCGAAGCGCGGTTCAGGCCCGTGCAGCTTTTCATCCCGTTTTCCTCAGAATTATTCCAGTTTGTCGCCAGATTGTCATACACGCGGACTGCCGGAGAGGTCCGTCGCAACGCTCCTGCAGCCCCGAACCGGCGAAGAAGACGGAGGAAATTCCTTTCCGCGGCGAATCAACGAAGTTGGAATCGGATCGGCGCCGAATAGGCGCGCGGCACGCCGGCGGGCGGGACCGGCAGCGGGCTCGCGCGCCGCACCGCCGCCACCGCCTCGTCGTCGAGCGCGCTGTCTCCGCTCGATTGCGCGAGATCGGCGAGCGTCGCCGCGCCGACGCCGTCGAGCGCGAAGCGCACCGTCGCGACGCCGGTCGCGCCGCGCTCGCGCGCCGCCTCCGGATAGCGCGCCGCGCTCCAGATCTTCGCCAGCAGCGCGTTGCGATAGGCGGCGAGCTCGGCCGCGCCGCGCGCCGGTCGACGCGACCAACTCGACGACAATTGCGTCCGGTTTGCCGGTCGGCTGCGCCGAGGCCCCGCGCCGCCGCGGCGACGATCGCGGCGTGGACGGCAAGAGAGAAGAGCGCCTCAGCGCCGCGCCGCCTGCGCGCGGGCGTGGACGTATTTCGGATACCAGCTGGTGAGCGCCGCCGCGACGATCAGGACCGCGTAGGCGAGAAGCTCATAGGCGAGCGCCGGCAGCGCAAAGCGCTCCATCTTTCCCCAGGCGAACAGCAGATTGACGCCGAACGCGGCGCCCCAGACGCCGGTCAGCACATTGTTGGCGCGCAGGAACAGCGGGCTCTCCCACAACGTCGGATCGGTGTGGGACTTGGCGTAGTCGAGCGTGAACGGGCGGCCGATCGCCATGCCGAGGAAAGTCGCGGCCGCCAGCGTTCCATTGGCGAGCACGCCGAGATGACGCTCGGTCCAGAGGTCGTCGAGACCGATGACGGCGACCGAGGCCGCAGCGAAGAACGCCAGCCCCGCCCACAGCAGGACGCCGCGGTGGAGCTTGGCGATCCCCATCACGATCGTCAGAGCGAAGGCGACGGCGAGCCCGATCTTGACCTGCAACAGGCTGTCGCGGGCGATGATGAGAAAGGCCAGCCAGGGCGAGAAGCAGAGCAGCGTCTTGTAAAAAGGCATGCGACGCTCCCTTGCGCAGCCGCGCGCGGGACGGACGCCGCCGCGGCGCGCTTCCCCTGGTTACGGCGCGCGGGCCGCCGCGTCGCCTCGGCGCGTTGTCGCATGGCCCTGCGCGGGCGCGCGGAGGCCGCGGGCGGAAGACGCCGACGTCGTCCCGGTCGCGAAAGCGAATCGACGCCGACGACGCGCCGGCGAAGCCGCCAAACGCTCGAGGCCGCAAATCCGGACAAGCTGCGCGGGCACGGGGCGGCTGCGGACGATGGCGGAGGGGGCGGGATTCGAACCCGCGATACGGTTTCCCGTATACACACTTTCCAGGCGTGCGCCTTCGACCGCTCGGCCACCCCTCCACGCCGCGGCCGCGGCGCGCGGTCCGGCGCATATCACCCCGCGCGGCGCGAACGCAAGTCGCATCGGCTGGCGACCGTCGGCGCTGCATGGACAGGGCGCCGCGCTTTGCGCTAACACGGCGCCGCTCGCCGGCAGAGGAGAGGCGGCTTGATCCGGTTCACGCTTCGTCTGGTCGGCCTGATCCTGCTCGCCGGCGCCTTCGCCGCAGCGGTGATCGACGGCGCGCGCTCGCTCGCCGATCAGAAGTTCGAGTTCTATTCGATGGGCTGGGTGATCGCCCACGCCTTTCCCGCCAAGTTCGCGCTGATGCAGACCTATGTGGTCAAGCACGCGCCGCTGTTGTGGGATCCGGTGCTGATCGACGCGCTCTACGCGCCGGCGACCCTCGACTTGGCCGTGCTCGGGGCGGCGCTGTTCTATCTCACTCATCGGCCCGCCGCGCCGCGGCGTGGTCGCTGATCGGCGCCGTAACAAGCGTCGACGCCGGCGCGAACCACGGTCGACCTCGCAAAAGGGAGCCGACCATGCTGAGCTTCTTGTCCGCCAAGACTCGCCCCGTTTCGTCCGCCGAGGCCTTGCCGGGCCGCTCGCAGCCGATCGCCACGGCGCGCGAGCATTTCGTCAATGGCCGCAAGCTGGCGCCGCCCTATCCGGCCGGGATCGAGACGGCGATCTTCGGCCTGGGCTGCTTCTGGGGCGCCGAGCGCAAATTCTGGCAGGCCGGGGAGGGCGTGTGGGTGACCGCGGTCGGCTACGGCGGCGGCCACACCGCCAATCCCACCTATGAGGAAGTGTGCTCGGGGCGCACCGGACACGCCGAGGTCGTGCTGGTCGCCTACGATCCGGCCAAGATCTCTTACGAGGCGCTGCTCAAGCTGTTCTGGGAGAGCCACGATCCGACCCAGGGCATGCGCCAGGGCAATGACGTCGGCACGCAGTACCGCTCGGCGATCTACTGGACCACGCCGAGGCAGGCCGAGTCGGCGCGCCGTTCGGTCGAAATGTTCGGCGCGGCGCTGAAGGCCAAGGGCCATGGCGCGATCACCACCGAGATCGCCGAAGCCGGGCCGTTCTACTTCGCCGAGGACTACCACCAGCAATATCTGGCCAAGAACCCCGGCGGCTATTGCGGCCTCGGCGGCACCGGCGTCTCCTGCCCGATCGGGATCGCCGCGGCGAGCTGACAGATAGGGACGCTGCTCTCCCTCTCCCCGCCCGCGGGGAGAGGGCAGGGGCGAGGGGCCAGGAGATTGGCGCACCCGCCGGAGCCCTTCCCGCCAGCCCCTCATCCTAACCTTCTCCCCGCAGGCGGGGAGAAGGGACGAAGCGCCAGCGGCGTGTCCTCACCCTCCCTCGGCGAAGCGGTAACCGACGCCGGATTCGGTGCGGATGATTGTCGGTTGCGACGGGTCGCGCTCGATCTTGGCGCGGAGCTGGCCGACGAACACCCGCAAATACTGCGTGTCGTCCTTGTGCGCCGGGCCCCAGACGGCGGTGAGGATCTGGCCGTGGGTCATCACCCGGCCGGGATTGCCGGCGAGCGCGCACAACAGGTCGTATTCGCGCGGCGTCAGCTTGATCGCCGCGCCCTCGCGGGTCACCAGCCGCTTCTCCATGTCTATCGTCAAGCCGTCGACGGAGACGCGCGTCTTTGGCGCCGCGCCCGCCCGCGCGTGGCGCAGGGCGGCGCGCAGACGCGCGAGCAGCTCGCCGATCGCGAACGGCTTCTCGATGTAATCGTCGGCGCCGAGGTCGAGCGCGGCGATCTTCTCGGCCTCGCGGTCGCGCGCCGACAGGACGACGATCGGCGCGGCGGCGAAGCCGCGCGCTCGCTCGATCACGTCCTTGCCGTCGATGTCGGGCAGGCCGAGGTCGAGGACAATCAGGTCCGGCGCGGAATTGGCGATCAGCCGCAGCGCCTCGTGGCCGGAGGCGGCGTGCAGCACCTGATAGCCCGACGCCTCCAGCGCGGGCTTGAGGAAGCGCAGGATCTGCGGTTCGTCGTCGACGATCAGGACGCGTGCGCCGTTCATGAGGCCGCCTTGGCGATTTCGCGCGCTTCCACCGCCGGCATCGAAATGACGACGCGCGTGCCGCGCCGCTTGACCGCCGGGCTTTCGGCCCAAATGCGGCCGCCCATCGCCTCGACCAGGCCGCGGCTGATCGACAGGCCGAGGCCGGTGCCGGCGCGCCGCCCGTCGGCGCGGCCGCCGCGATAGAACTTCTCGAACACGCGCTCGAGGTCGGCCGGCTTGATGCCGGGCCCCTCGTCGGTGACGGAGATCAGCACCTTGGCGCCCTCCGGCCGCGCGTGGACGCTCACCCGCCCGCCGCCGCCATATTTCTGCGCGTTGTCGAGCAGGTTGAACAGCACCTGCTCGAGCAGATTGGCGTCGCAGCGCAGGTAGGGCAGGTCGCGCGCCAGGCTGGTCATGATCGGCTGGCCCGGGAAGACCTTGCCCGCGCGCTCGATCGCCGCGCGGACGACCTCGACGACGTCGACGAGGTCGTGCTTGGGCTTCAGCGCGCCGGCTTCGATCCGCGACATGTCGAGCAGATTGGCGATGAAGCGGGTCAGCCGCGCGCTCTCCTCCTCGATCGAGGCGAGCAGGTCGGCGCGCTGCTCGGGCGCCATGCCGTCGCCGAACTTGCGCAGCGTCGTCACCGCGCCGGTGATCGTCGCCAGCGGCGTGCGCAGATCGTGCGACAGCGAGGCGAGCAAAGTGCCGCGCAGCTTCTCGTTCTCCTCCAGCGCCACCGTGCGCACCGAGTCCTTGACCAGCAGCGCGCGGTCGATGGCGATCGCCGCCTGCTCGACAATGAGGTTGACCGCGTGCTCGAGCGTCGGCGAGATCGGCGCGTCGCGGTCGGACGGCTCCAGGCCGCAGACGCCGAGCACGCCGCGCGAAGTGACGAGCGGACGAAACTGGAAGCGCACGGTGGGCAGGGTGCCGGTCTTCCAGCCCGCCGGCTCGCTCTTGTCGAACGCCCAGCGCGCGGCGCCGTTCTCGCCGGGATCGAGCTCGTCGATCGGCGGCCAGGCGGCGCTCAACGCGAGCTCGCCGTCCTCGGGCAGCAGGATGACGACACTGCGCGCCGCCAGCGTCTTCTGGGCGTAGACGGTGGTCGTGTCGAGGATGTCGTCGAGCGTCGCGGCGCCGGACAGCTTGCGCGAGAACTCGAACAGCGAGCGCGTCGCCTGGGCGCTGGCGCGCGCGAGCCGCTCCTGGTCGCGCGCCCGGCCGGCAAGCCAGCCGACCAGGCTCGCCGCGGCGAGGAAGATGGAGAGGGCGAAGAACTCCTGAGGCTGGGCGATGTTGAACTGGTAATGGGGCGAGACGAAGAAGAAGTCGTAAGCGAAGAACGACAGCACCGCCGCGACGATCGCTGCGCGCACGCCGAAACGCGCCGCGGAGATCAGCACCGCGATGAGGAAGATCATCGACAGGTTGGGCAGGCGCAGCCAGCGGTCGAGCGCCTCGCCGACGCCGACCGCGACGGCGACCGAACCGGCCGCGGCGAGCGCGCCGATCGGCAGGTCGCGGTCGAACAAAGCGGCGAGACTGCGCCGGCGCGGCGCTTCGCGCGGCTTGTCGCCGGTGAAGATGTGCACGCCGACAAGGCTGGCGCGGTGCGCCAGCGCGTCGGAGAGCGAGCGGCCGGCGAGGCGGCCGAAGAAACCCGCCTTCGAGCGGCCGACGACGATCTGGGTGATGTTCTCGCGCTCGGCGTAGCCCAGGATCTCGGCCGGCATGTCGTGGCCGACCAGCCGGGTCGTCTCCGCCCCCAGGCTCTGCGCCAGCCGCAGCGCCGCGTCGACCGCGCCGCCGCCGCCGGCGTCGCCGCTCGGCCGGTCGACCGTCGCCGCCACCCAGCTCGCGTTGAGGCCGGTGGCGAGCCGGCTCGCCGCGCGCACCACGTCCATCGACAGCGCGTCGGGGCCGACGCAGACCAGCAGGCGCTCGCTCGTCTCCCACGGGCCGCCGATCGCGCCCTGGCGCAACTGCTCGACCATCTGGTCGTCGACCCGCGCCGCCGTGCGGCGCAGCGCGATCTCGCGTAGCGCGGTCAGGTTGCGCAGGGTGAAGAATTTCTGTTGGGCGAGCCGCGCCGTCTCCGGCAGATAGACCTTGCCTTCCTTCAGCCGCTGGATCAGGTCTTCCGACGTGATGTCGACCAGCACGATGTCGTCGGCGTCGCGCAGCACGATGTCGGGAACGGTTTCGCGCACGATGACGCCGGTGATGCGCGAAACGACGTCGGCGAGGCTCTCGAGGTGCTGGATGTTCATCGCAGTCCAGACGTCGATGCGCGCGTCGAGCAGCTCCTCGACGTCCTGCCAGCGCTTGGGGTGGCGGCTTTCCGGCGCGTTGGTGTGGGCGAGCTCGTCGACGATGATCAGCTTGGGCCGGCGTTGCAGCGCGCCGTCGAGGTCGAACTCCTCGATCTCGCGGCCCTGCCAGCGCACCTTCTTGCGCGGCAGGATTTCGAGGCCGCGGGTCAGCGCTTCCGTTTCGGCGCGCGAATGGGTCTCGACCAGGCCGATGACGATGTCGACGCCTTCCTCATGCAGCGGCCGGGCGCGCTGCAGCATCGCATAGGTCTTGCCGACGCCGGGCGCGGCGCCGAGAAACACCAGCAGTTTGCCGCGCTTGCCCTTCTCGGCGAGCGCCAATAGCGCGTCGGGATCGGGTCGGCGCTCGGGATTGCGGTCGTTGGCCAAGGATTCGGCGCTTCGTTAAGGGTCGAAGCCATTATAACGCATGGCCGGTCGGCGACCGCAACGCCCCTCTCGCGCCTGCCGCCGCCTTAGGCGGCGGCGAGCCAGGCGATAAAAAGGACGCCCGTCGCGGCGAGGAACGCGGCTCGTAACACGAATTGCGCCTGGGAGGGAGGCGGAGACGCGCTGCGGGCGACGGGCGACGGGTAAGCGGTCAAAGCGAAACCTCGGCTCGGATGTCCGGCCGCGCCACTCCTATCCGTGACCCGAGCAAGAACTCCATTCGCAAGTTCGCCGCTGGCTGTAAGGGACTCATAAGGGCCGACGCCGTCGCGACGAGACGGCCCTTATATTTTCCTTATTTGCCGGCCGCGCTTCACGCATTGATCGCTTATCGGCTTCTGTCCCAAACACCGGCCGTCAAATTGGAGGCGCCGCGCCATGGCTGATGTTGTCTATTTGGGCATCGGGATCGTGTTTTTCGTCCTGATCGGCGTTTACGCCGTCGCTTGCGACCGACTGTAAGGAGAATCGCCATGACCGAGCCCGTCATCGGCCTGATCGTCGCGATCAGCCTCGGAGTCTACCTCCTGTACACGCTGATCCGCCCCGAAAAATTCTGATCTCTCACGAGAATTTCGAACCCGAAGGTGACACCATGACAGTCGTCGGCTGGTCGCAAATCGCGATCGTCCTCGCGCTCGTGCTCGCAACCGCCGTGCCGTTGAGCGTTCTCATAGCGGACGTCTACGCCGGCAAGGACAATTTCCTTTCGCCGGTTCTGCGGCCGGTTGAGCGCGGCTTCTATCGGCTGGCCGGCGTCGATCCGGCGCGCGAGCAGAGCTGGCTGATCTACGCGATCGCGATGGTCGCCTTTTCGATCGCCGGGTTCGTCTCGCTCTACGCCATTCAGCGGTTTCAGAACGTGCTGCCGCTCAATCCGCAGGGCTTCGACGCCGTTCCGTACGATCTGTCGTTCAACACCGCCGTCAGCTTCATCACCAACACCAATTGGCAGAACTACGGCGGCGAGACGACGATGAGTCATCTCACCCAGATGATCGGCCTCACCACCCACAATTTCCTGTCGGCGGCGACGGGCCTCGCCATGGCCTTCGCGCTGGTGCGCGCCTTCGCACGCTCGTCGTCGACGACGGTCGGCAATTTCTGGGTCGATATGACTCGCGTCGTCCTTTACATCCTGCTGCCGATTTCGATCGTCGGCGCGCTCGTCTACGTCGCGCTTGGCGTGCCGCAGACGCTGTTGGGCTCGGTCGACGTGACGACGCTCGAAGGCGCCAAGCAGACCATTTCCATGGGGCCGATGGCGAGCCAGGAGGTGATCAAGGAGCTCGGCACCAACGGCGGCGGCTTCATGAACGCCAATTCGGCGCACCCGTTCGAGAACCCCAATGCCTGGACCAACATCATTCAGATCTGGACGCTGTTGCTCATCCCGGTCGCCTCGGTGATCGCCTTCGGCAGGGCCGTCGGCGACTTGCGCCAGGGCCGCGCGATCCTGGTGACGATGGGCATTCTGCTGATCGTCGGCGTCGGCGTCGTCTACTGGGCGGAGACCGCGGGAAATCCGCTGCTGACTGCGCTCGGGGTCGACCCGTCGGCCGGCAATCTCGAAGGCAAGGAGCTTCGCTTCGGCCAGGCGTTCGACGCGCTCTTCACCACGGCGACGACGGGCACCGGCACCGGCGCCGTCATCACCATGCATGACTCGCTGACGCCGCTGGCGGGTCTCGTGCCGCTGTTCAACATCCTGGCCGGCTGCATCTGGCCGGGCGGCGTCGGCGCGGGGCTCTACGGCTTTCTCGTCGTCGCCGTCATCGCCGTGTTCATCGCCGGGCTGATGGTCGGCCGGACGCCCGAATACCTCGGCAAGAAGATCGAATCGCGCGAAATGAAGCTCGCGATGTTGGCGGTGCTGATTTATCCGCTGGTCGTGCTCGGCTTCTCGGCCGCGACCGTCGAGATCAAGTCGGTGCTCGACGCGAGTCTCGGCAACAACGGACCGCACGGGCTGTCGGAAATCATCTACGCCTTCGCCTCGACCAACGCCAACAACGGCTCGGCGTTCGCCGGCCTCAACGGCGCCACGCCCTGGTTCAACACGACTCTGGGCCTGGCGATGCTGTTCGGCCGCTTCGCCTACGCGATTCCGATGCTGGCGCTCGCCGGCGGGCTCGCCGCCAAGAAGAAGGCGCCGCCGTCGGCGGGGACTTTCCCGACCACCGGACCGCTGTTCGTCGGCCTGCTGCTCGGCGTCGTCGTCATCCTCTACCTGCTGCAATATTTCCCCGCGCTCGCGCTGGGGCCGGTCGTCGAGCATTTCCTGATGCTGGGCGGCAAGGCTTTTTGACAGCGAATCTCATTCTGATTGGAGTCATCCATGTCCACCAAGGCGAAAGCTAAGGGACTGTTCGATCCCACGATTCTCCGCAGAGCGGCTCTCGATGCGGTGCGCAAGCTCGACCCGCGCAAGCTGGCCAAGAACCCGGTGATCTTTGTCACCGAGGTCGTGTCGCTGGTCGTCACCGGCTTCTTCATTCGCGACTGCGTCACCGGCGAGACCTCGCCGCTGTTCTCCGGCCAGATCGCCTTCTGGCTGTGGTTCACGGTGCTGTTCGCCAATTTCGCCGAAGCGGTGGCGGAGGGACGCGGCAAGGCGCAGGCCGAGACTCTGCGCAGGAGCCGCAGCGACACGCGCGCCAAGCGCTACGTCGACCCGAAGAATCTCCGCGGCGCCTACGAAACGGTGAACGCGACGGATCTGCAGGCTGGCGACGTCGTTCTCGTCGAGGCCCGCGAGATCATCCCTGGCGACGGCGACATCGTCGAGGGCCTGGCCTCGGTCAATGAGTCGGCGGTCACCGGCGAATCGGCGCCGGTGATCCGCGAGGCGGGCGGCGACCGCTCGGCGGTGACCGGCGGCACGACGGTGCTGTCCGACTCGATCAAGGTGCGCATCACCGCCTCGGCGGGCTCGAGCTTCCTCGACCGCATGATCGCGCTGGTCGAAGGCGCCGAGCGGCAGAGGACGCCCAATGAGATCGCCCTGTCGATCCTGCTCTCCGGCCTGACGCTGATCTTCCTCATCGTCTGCGTGACGCTGTGGCCGCTCGCCGGCTATTCCGGAACGGTCGTTTCGGCGACGGTGCTGATCGCGCTGCTGGTCTGCCTCATCCCGACGACGATCGGCGGCCTCCTTTCGGCGATCGGCATCGCCGGCATGGATCGCCTGGTTCGATTTAACGTCGTCGCCACTTCGGGGCGAGCCGTCGAGGCGGCCGGCGATATCGACACCTTGCTGCTCGACAAGACCGGTACGATCACCTTCGGCAACCGCATGGCCGACGAATTCATCCCCGTCGCCGGGGTCGGCGAGCGCCAGCTCGCCGAAGCGGTGTTGCTGGCGAGCCTCGCCGACGAGACGCCGGAAGGCCGTTCGATCATCGCGCTGGCCAAGACCCGCTACGGGATGGAGGCGCCGGCGGACACGCAGCAGGCGAAGCCAGTGCCGTTCAGCGCCCACACGCGCCTCTCCGGCGTCGATTTGCCCGGCCGTTCGTTGCGCAAGGGCGCGGTCGATTCGATCCTCGCCGAAGTCCGTATCGGCAAGGACAAGGCGCCGGCCGATTTCACCCAGACAGTCGAACGCATCTCGCGCTCCGGCGGCACGCCGCTCGCGGTGTCCGACAACGGCCGGCTGCTCGGCGTCGTCCACCTCAAGGACATCGTCAAGCCCGACATCCGCCCGCGCTTCGCCGAATTGCGCGCGATGGGCATCAAGACGGTGATGGTGACCGGCGACAATCCGCTCACCGCCGCGGCGATCGCTTCGGAGGCCGGCGTCGACGACTTCCTTGCCCAGGCCACGCCGGAGGACAAGCTCGCCTATATCAGGAAAGAGCAACAGGGCGGGCGCCTGATCGCCATGTGCGGCGACGGCACGAACGACGCGCCCGCGCTGGCGCAATCCGACGTCGGCGTCGCCATGCAGACCGGCACCCAGGCGGCGCGCGAGGCCGGCAACATGGTCGATCTCGACTCCGATCCGACCAAGCTGATCGAGATCGTCGGCATCGGCAAGCAACTGCTGATGACGCGCGGCTCGCTGACGACCTTCTCGATCGCCAACGACGTCGCCAAGTATTTCGCCATCATTCCCGCGTTGTTCGTGACGACCTATCCCGAACTCGGCGCCCTCAACGTCATGGGGCTGCATTCCGACAAGTCGGCGATCCTGTCGGCGGTGATCTTCAACGCGCTGATCATCATCGCGCTCATCCCGCTGGCGTTGAAGGGCGTGAAGTATCGCCCGGTCGGCGCGGCGGCGCTGCTCAGGCGCAACCTCGCCGTCTACGGCCTCGGCGGCATCGTCGCTCCGTTCATCGGCATCAAGGTCATCGACGTCGTGGTCGCTTTCCTGCATCTGGCTTGAGGATAAACGTCATGTTGAGCCAAATTCGTCCCGCCGTCGTCTTGCTGGCGCTGTTCACTCTTCTGACGGGATTCGTCTATCCCATGGCGATCACCGGAGTCGCGCAAGCCCTCCTGCCGTATCAGGCCAACGGCAGCCTGTTGCAGGTCGGCGGAAAGCCGGTCGGATCGGAGCTGATCGGCCAGAACTTCGCCGCCGACAAATATTTCCATAGCCGGCCCTCGGCGACCCAGGCGCAGGATCCCGCGCATCCGGACGATCCGACCAAAACGATCGACGCGCCCTACAACGCCGCCAATTCGACCGGCTCGAACCTTGGCCCGACGTCGCAGAAACTGCTTGATCGGGTGAAGGCCGACGTCGCCGCCAAGCAGGCCGCCGGCTGGAAGACGATCCCCGCCGATTCGGTGACCACTTCGGCGTCCGGTCTCGACCCGCACATCTCGCCGGACAACGCCCTTGCGCAAGTCGCGACGGTCGCCAGGGGGCGCAATCTGCCCGAGGACAAGGTGCGCGCGCTGGTCGAAGCGAATATCGAAGGCCGCATGTTCGGGTTGGTCGGCGAGCCGCGCGTCAACGTGCTGCGGCTGAACCTCGCGCTCGACGCGCTGGCCCAGGCCGGATCGTAAGCCTGTAGCCGCGCTCCGAATTGCAGCCGCGCTTCGCCGAGCGCGGCAGGACGCGGCCCGCGGCCGCGTCTACGAGATGGGACAGCGCGGCCGACGGCCGCGTCGCCCGTCGCTTCGGCTCAATGAGCTTGAGCCACGCACGCGCCGGCGCCTTGGTCATCAGATCCGCAGCGATGAACGGATCGATCGTCTTGGCGAAGGCGCGGCGCGCCTCAGCGTCGTCGGCCGGACAGTCGCGATCCTTCGCCAGCCAGCCGCCGGGGCGGGCGGGTCACTCGGTCAGCTTGGCGCGGATCGCCTTCAGCTCGCGCCGCCGCGCCGCGTCGATCGGCGGCGGCGTCAGCTCGATCGCGTCGAGCGCGTCGATGACGATCTGCGAGACGATCAGGCGCGCGTTGGGCTTGTCGTCGGCCGGCACGACGTGCCACGGCGCGGCGGCGACGCTGGTCGCCGTCAGCGCGTGCTCGTAGGCGCGCATGTACTCGCGCCAATAGCCGCGCTCCTCGGCGTCGGCGGGCGAGGCTTTCCAGGTCTTGTCGGGATCGTCGAGGCGTTGCAGCAGGCGGCGGAGCTGCTCGTCCTTCGACAGGTGGAGATAGATTTTGACGAAGCGCACGCCGTTGGCGTGCAAGTGGCGCTCGAAAGCTCGGATCGAATGCAGCCGTTCCGCCCACAGCGCCTTGTGGCCGCCATCGGTCTCGAGCACGCCCTCCTCGCGCAGCAGTTCGGGGTGGACGCGCGTGACCAGCACCGGCTCGTAATAGGAGCGGTTGAACACGCCGATGACGCCGCGCTCGGGCAATTCGCGCGACTCGCGCCAGAGAAAGTCGTGCGCCGCCTCGGTCGCGGTCGGCGTCTTGAACGAGACGACCTTGCAGCCCTGCGGATTGACGCCCGACATGACGTGGCTGATCGCGCCGTCCTTGCCGGCGGTGTCCATGCCCTGCAGCACGATCAGCAGCGCGTAACGGCCGGAGCGGTGCAGAAGTTCCTGCAGCCGGCCGAGGCGCTCGACGTGCTTGGCGAGGCTCGCGGCGTAGTCCTCCTTCGAGCCGTAGAGCGGCTCGACCTTGGTCGGCCGCTTGGCGAGGTCGGCGGCCTCGCCCTCGGCGACGCGATAGGGGCTGACGTCGATCCTCATCGCTTCGCCTCCCTGGCGCCGCGGCGCGGTCACAGCGGCGGATGGCCCTCGGCGCGCTTGGCCATCTTGACGAATTTCTTGACCACTCGGTCGCGCTTGAGCTTGGAGATGTGGTCGATGAACAGCACGCCGTCGAGATGGTCGATCTCGTGCTGCAACACCGTCGCCAGCATACCCTCGGCGAGGATTTCCTGCTGCGTGCCGTCGCGGTCGACGAAGCGCGTGCGCACCTGCGCCGGCCGTTCGACCTCTTCGTAATATTCAGGGATCGACAGGCAGCCCTCTTCGTAGATCGAACGGTCGTCGGACGACCAGACGATCTCGGGATTGACGAAAAAGAGCGGCTGCGGCGGCTCGTCCTTCTTGGCGAGGTCGACGACGAGCATGCGCAGCGGCTCGGCGACCTGGATCGCCGCCAGGCCGATGCCGGGCGCCTCGTGCATGGTGTCGGCCATGTCGTCGAGCAGCTTGCGCACCGCGTCGTCGACGCGCTCGAGCGGCTTGCTGATCAGCCTGAGCTTGGGGTCGGGCAGAGTGATGATGTGTCGGAGGGCCATGGGGGTCGCTGTCTCTGTGCTCCGCGTCAGATAATGGCGCGGCGGCGGCTGGTCAATTCCGTTCCTCTTTCGTTCGATTCGGGGCGGCGAATCGGCTAAGCTCCGCCCATGAACCCTACGCTCGTCGTTCTCTACGGCTACCCCGTCACGTTCGCCGACGCGCTCGGCGCGATCGTGGTCCTGCTCATGGCGCTGACCGTGGCGCTCCTGCGCGCCAACGCGGCGCGGCGGCGCGAGGCGGACGCCGCCGTCGAGGGGCGGCGCGCGCTCGAGGCGCGGCTCGCCGCGCTCGCCCAGTCGAACGCCGAGCTCGGCGGCCGGCTCGGCTCGATGAGCGAATGGCTCGGCTCGCGCCAGGCCGACCTCGCGCGCGTCATGGCCGAGCGGCTCGACAACGTCAGCGCGCGGCTCGGCGCCGGGCTCGAAAACCACGCCCAGACGACCGGCGCCAACCTCAACAAGCTCAACGAGCGGCTGGCGGTGATCGACGCGGCGCAAGCGCGCATGGCCGGCATGACGCAGGAGGTCGTCTCGCTCAAGGACATTCTCGCCAACAAGCAGACGCGCGGCGCCTTCGGCCAGGGGCGGATGGAGGCGATCGTCAGCGACGGCCTGCCGGCAGGCGCCTACGAATTCCAGGCGACGCTCAGCAACAAGGCGCGGCCCGACTGCGTCATCCGCCTGCCCGGCGACGCGCGCGTGCTGGCGGTCGACGCCAAGTTCCCGCTCGAAGCCTTCACCCTGTTCAACGAAGCGCGCGGCGAGGAGGCACGCAAGAGCGCGAGCCAACGCGTGCGCGCCGACGTCGGCAAGCACGTCAAGGACATCGCCGAGCGCTATCTGCTGCCGGGCGAGACGCAGGATATCGCGCTGATGTTCGTGCCGTCGGAATCGATCTATTCCGACCTGGTCGAGCATTTCGACGACGTGGTGCAGCGCGCCCATCGCACGCGCGTCGTCATCGTCTCGCCGTCGCTGATGATGATGGCGATCCAGGTGACGCAGGCGATCCTGCGCGACCAGCGCATGCGCGACCAGGCACACGCCATCCACGCCGAAGTCGGCAAGCTGCTCAACGACGTCCGCCTGCTCGCCGAGCGCACGGCGAAACTGGAAGGCCACTTCCGCCAGGCCCAGGACGACGTCGGCCAGATCGCGACCTCGGCCGAAAAAGTCACCCGCCGCGCCGCGCGCATCGACGCGATGGAGTTCGGCGAGGCCCCGCCCCAGGTTGAGACGCAGCCGAACTTGCGGCTGGCGACGGGCGGGGAGTAGGGGGCCGGCGCGCGAATCCGCCATGGCCGGGCTTGTCCCGGCCATCCACGTCTTTCTCGGCTCACGCGTTCAAGTCTTCATGCAAGTCGCGCCAGTCGGGATTCGCGGCATGGATGAGGCGCACTTTCCAAGCGCGCGGCCAGTGCTTGATGTTGCTCTCGCGCTGGATCGCGTCGCGGATGTCTTCGCAGAACTCGGTCAATACGAGGCGCTTAAGGCCATACCGGCGCGTGAAGCCATCGATCCGGCCCTCGCGGTGCTCGAACGCGCGGCGCACGAAGTCGCTCGTCACGCCGGTGTAGAGCGTGCCGTCAGGCCCGCTCATGACGATGTACACCCCACCCGCCGCGCATCAGAGCAAAGGCTAGCGCGGTTCCCGCCTTCGGCAAAGACGTCGATGGCCGGGACAAGCCCGGCCATGACGGCGGCGGAGGGCTAGCGACGAGCGAGGAGCAGGCGCGGCTCAGCTCGCCGCGCGCCTCAGCCACGGCCGCGTTCCGGCGGGCGCTTCGCGCGGCCCGAGCGCGGGCTGGTAGAACAGCGTCCGCTTCGGCAGCCGCCCGTCTTTCAGCGCCCGCAGCGTGTTCGCGTTCGTCACCTCGAACGACGTGAAGCCGCAGCGCCGCATCAGCAGGATCTCGTCGAGCAGCACATCGCCGGTCGCGCGCAATTCGCCGGCGAAGCCGTGGCGCTCGCGCAGGAGCTCGGCGTAGGAGAAGGCGCGGCCGTCGGCGAACTTGTCGAACTTCAGCGCCACCAGAGGTCGGCGCGCCGCCTCGGCGAGTTGCGCGAGCGCGTCCTTGCCGGCGGCGATCGCCACGCCGACCGGATCGACGCGCGTCTCTAGCGCCGCCTTCTCCGCCTGCCAGCGCGCGAACGAGACAATGATCGCGCCGCGCTCTGGCGTCGGCGCGGAATCGTGGAGCGTCGTCCATTGATCGTCGGCGAACCCGCCGTCGCGCCACAGAGCCATCAGATGTCCTGTCCCACGCTCAGCGGCTCGGTGTGGATGCCGCATTCGGTCTTGGCGCGGCCGCGCCAGCGGCCGGCGCGCGCGTCCTCGCCGGGCGCGACGCGGCTGGTGCAGGGCAGGCAGCCGATCGAGGGAAAGCCCTTGGCGACCAGGGGATGGGGCGGCAGGCCGGCGGCGCGGATGTAGTCGAGGAGGTCGCGCGCGCTCCAACCGACCAACGGATTGACCTTGACCCGATCGCCCTCCGCCTCGAACAGCGGCACGCGCGAGCGCGTCACGCTCTGGTGGGCCTTGCGGCCGGTGATCCACGCGTCGTAGCCGTCGAGCGCGCGCGCCAGCGGCTGCACCTTGCGGATGTCGCAGCAGCGGTCGGGGTCGCTGGCGAACAGGAACTTCTCCGGGTCCTCGGCGGCAGCGACCTCGGCATCGGGCTCGGCAACGACGAGGTTGGTCAGCCCGAGGCGGGAGCAGAGGTCGTCGCGGTAGCGCACCGTCTCGTCGAAATGCTGGCCGGTGTCGACGAACACGACCGGGGTGCTCGCGTCGATCTGCGCGACCATGTGCAGAAGCACGACCGAATCGGCGCCGAAGCTCGAGACGAGCGCGATGCGGCCGGGGAACAGGTCGTCGATCGCCAGCCTGAGCAGCGAGCTCGCCTTGACCTTGGCGAAGCGGTCTTCGAGGCGGCTCATGGCGATCGCGTCGCCGAACAGCCTGACGTCGTGGGCGCTCATCAGATGTCGGCTCCCGCGTTGCGGAGGTAGAGCGCCTCTTTGAACGGCGCCGGGCCGAGGCGGCGATAGGCGTCGAGGAAGGATTCCTCAGGCCCGCTGCGGCGCGCCATATAGGTGTCGACGATCGTCTCGACCGCGCCGACCACGGTCTCCGAGCTGAAGCCGGGGCCGATGATCTGGCCGATCGACGCGGTCTCGTCGCCCGAGCCGCCGAGCGTGATCTGGTAGGTCTCCTCGCCGGCGCGCTCCAGGCCGAGAATGCCGATGTGGCCGACGTGGTGATGGCCGCAGGCGTTGATGCAGCCGGAAATCTTGATCTTCAGCGGCCCGATCGCGCGCGCGCGGGCGCTGTCGCCGAAGCGCTCAGATAGGCGCTGGGCGATCGGGATCGAGCGCGCGGTGGCGAGGGCGCAATAGTCGAGGCCGGGGCAGGCGATGATGTCGCTGATCAGCCCGGCGTTGGGCGTCGCCAGGCCGACGGAAGCGAGCCGGTCGTAGACGGCGGTCAGGTCGTCGAGCGCGACATAGGGGAGGATGAGGTTCTGCTCGTGCGAGACGCGCAGCTCGTCGTGCGAATAGTCCTCGGCGAGGTCGGCGACCGCATCCATCTGGTCGGCGCTGGCGTCGCCCGGAACGCCGCCGATCGGCTTCAGCGATACGGTGACGATGGCGTAGCCGGGAACCTTGTGCGCGACGACGTTCGACTCGAAGAACTTGGCGAACTGGGCGTCCTTGCCGCGCCGGCGTTCGATCCGCTCGCTCGTCGCTGCGCGCGGCGCGAGCGGCGGCGGCGTGAAATAGGCGGCGATGCGTTTCACCTCTTCGGCCGGCAGTTCGAGCGACGCGCCGCCGCGCGCGGCGAACTCCGCTTCGACCGCGTCGCGCAGCGCTTCGAGGCCCTTCTCGTGCAGCAGGATCTTGATGCGCGCCTTGAACTTGTTGTCGCGCCGGCCCTCGAGGTTGTAGACGCGCAGGATCGCCTCGCAATAGGCGAGCAGGTCGCGTTGCGGCAGGAACTCGCGCACCTTGCGGCCGATGAACGGCGTACGGCCGAGCCCGCCGCCGACATAGACGGCGAAGCCGAGCTCGCCCTCGTCGTTGCGCACGATCTGCAGGCCGATGTCATGGGCCTGGATGACCGCGCGGTCGTGCGGCGCGCCGTTGACGGCGATCTTGAACTTGCGCGGCAGGAACGAGAATTCGGGATGCAGCGACGACCATTGCCTGAGGATTTCGGCGAACGGGCGCGGATCGGCCAGCTCGTCGGCGGCGACGCCGGCGTAATGCTCGGCGGTGACGTTGCGAATGCAATTGCCCGAGGTCTGGATCGCGTGCATCTCGACGCTGGCGAGTTCGGCGAGGATGTCGGGCACGTCCTTCAGCGCCGGCCAGTTGAATTGCAGGTTCTGCCGCGTGGTGAAATGGCCGTAACCGCGGTCGTACTTGCGCGCGATCTCGGCGAGCTTGCGCATCTGGCGCGCGCTCAGCGTGCCGTAGGGCACGGCGATGCGCAGCATGTAGGAATGGAGCTGCAGATAGAGTCCGTTCATCAGCCGGTGCGGGCGGAACTGGTCCTCGGTCAGTTCGCCGGCGAGACGCCGGCCGACCTGCTCGCGGAACTGGCCGACGCGCGCGGAAACGAACGCCGCGTCGAATTCGTCATAGCGATACATGCGGCTTCTCCGTCGGCGCGCGTGCGGCGTGGAGCGGGGCGAGGCCCTCGGCCTGCTTGCCGAGATCGCGGCGCACAGTCGGTCCCGCGGCGCGGATCGCCTCGCGCAGAGCCTTCGGCGCGTAATGGCCGTTGCGCAGCTCGACCTCGATCGCATAGGGGTCGACGATG
>Ga0326728_10010476_pt1 | contig 21667 bp, 17 predicted proteins | sample MB3enrmetagenome_FD_207602 | JGI IMG/M metagenome (GOLD analysis project Ga0326728, IMG submission 207602) | Lab enriched peat soil microbial communities from McLean, Ithaca, NY, United States - MB31MN | ecosystem: Environmental > Terrestrial > Soil > Wetlands > Peat | place: USA: New York... | reverse complement strand
CAGTACAAGCCTGTATGCAGACGGGCAGACCATACCGGACATTTCTACTTTGCTAAGAATAGGACATTTCTACTTTGCTAAGAATAGGACATTTCTACTTTGCGTTGACACGTGCGGAAGTTTTTCTTGCAATACGTCATTACTGGTGTTAATCAATAAGAGAGGCTGGGTGCAAAACATAGTGCTACATTGAAGGTATTGCTTTTTTTGTAAGTGGCTCCGGCAAGGCTGGTTCGCTTGCCGAGGGTGCCCACGAGCACATGTAACGAAGGTTCAGAGCGATCTGATGCCCGAATCTTGCGGTCAAGCTTCGATATCCACCCCTTTTAAAGTGAATATTTTTTGTCTCATAGCCGGAAATGTGTTCTCCGTTGGATGGCGGCCATGTGTCGAAAAGCCGGGGAATGCCTTCCTGTTGCTCAAAATAGGACATGTAGCCTTTGCACCGTTCCACCGGCTTCCATTTCAGTTGAGGAGAGGCATGGAGCTTGCGTTGGATACCTTGACTTCCGGAAAATTCCGACAAACGGCATTTGCCGACCATAGGGAGGCAAAGAAGATGATTGGAATGCGGAGCTTCTTGAAGAATGTGATCCCTTTTTTCATTGCCGCCCTAATGTGCTTGTTGCAGTGCGTTTCAAGCCCCGCTGCCACCGTGGATAATTCGGTCGAGTTGAGGGTTGACAAAGGGGACGACCTAATCCATTTGTGCAGGAAATACCTGGAAAAGCCCCAAAAGTGGCATGAGGTGGCAAAGTTTAACCGAATGAAGAATCCGGATCTGATCCTTCCCGGTCAAATACTAAAGATTCCGGTCAGGCTGATGCCCAGAGTCCCTGTGGATGGAATAGTTACGTTTGTTCACGGTAATGCGAGAGTTCAAAAAGTGGAAAAGACGGAATGGGTTAAGCTTAACCTCGGTGATATGGTTGCCCAGGGAAGCAAATTGCAGACAGGTAAAACAAGCTCGGTTGAGGTGACTTTCGAAAACAGGAACTCAATTCTCATGAGGTCAAATACGACCCTCGGCCTCACTACATCGGAAAAGAGGGGCTCATTTTACAGCATAGGCAGCTTTTACCTGAGTATCGGAAGGGTTGTGACCAAGTTCAAAGAAGCTACGGGCAGTGACTCGCGAATGGAAATAGAGACACCTTCGGCGATAGCCTCGGTCAGGGGAACAGAATTCAGGGTTTCTGCGGATGAAAAGGAGTCGATGCGCACCGAGGTACTTACGGGAACCGTCAAGGTCAGCGGAATGGAGAAAACCGTCCAGTTGCATGAAGGTGAGGGTACATTCGTGCAAAAGGGCACGCCGCCGATACCGCCCAGAAAACTGCTTTCCCCGCTAAAGCTTGCGGATTTCAAAACTATCTATAAAGAGCTACCGCTCAGATTTATTTACGAGGAGATGGCCGGTCTTTACTTTGTAAGGGGTGTCCTCGCAAAAGACGCTGAAGGCAGAACCGTTGTGGATGAAAAGGTAGTTGGACGGAAGGAACCCCTGGAATTTATAAACGTACCCGATGGCACGTATTATCTCCTCAGCCAGGGCATCGATGATCTGGGTATCGAGGGCTTTCAGTCTCAACCGTACGAAGTCAAGCTGCGCGCCAATCCATTTCCGCCACTCGTCGAATTGAGAGGTGATGAGGCCGAATTTGTGGGCAAGACGGCCCAATTCAAATGGCTGAAGGTGAGCGATGCCGTAATGTACCACGTGCAGATAGCTCAGGACAGGGCATTCACCGACATAAAAGAGGAAAAGGCCGATTACAGGGGCGAATCGTATAGTACGGGCCCCCTCGATTACGGCAACTACTACCTTAGAATTAGCTCGATCGCCGCAGATGGATACGAGGCCGGCTGGTCTCCGGTCGTTCCATTTCGTCTCATCCCGCCTCCGCCGGCACCCGCCCTTGAGAAACCGGCAGTGAGTGAAAAAGAAATCTATCTTAAATGGCGCAACCTCGGTGAGGGCATTACTTATCATTTTCAGATGGCAAAGGACGAGAATTTTAGGGAAATTTTGGTTGACAGGAAAACCGACAAATCGGAAACCATACTTGAGAAGCCGAAAAAACCGGGTACGTACTATGTTCGCACGAGCAGCATCGACGCAAGAAACCGTGAAGGCGGTTTTTCTGCGGCTCAATCCTTCAAAGTGGAAAGGAGGTTCCCTTACGGGGCGACTGGTGGTATTCTGGCGGTCATTGGGCTTGTTCTGCTGTTGGCGAAATAAAAAAAGACAAGGGTAGCCCATCATGTGCGACAGCCGACGCCAACATTCCAACAGGGAGCAATGAGACCTCTGCGCTCAAATGCGTCAGGAAAGGCGTTAACATTGATCGTGTTAATCATGTTAGCGGCCTTCATTCTCTTTGTCGATCATATCGGCCTTCTGAGCGGCGCAAATAACCATCTTTATGACCTTTTCTTCAGGCTCAGAGGACCGGCAGAACCGATAAGAAACGTTGTTGTAATCGCAATAGATGACAGGACCCTTGAAAAACTGGGGAGATGGCCCATTCGGAGGCTTTATTACGCGCTCCTTTTGAACAGGCTGAGAGAAGCGGATGCCGTGGCGTTTGACGTCATTATGGCGGAGTCTTCGGAAGATGATGCAGCATTGCAGAGGTCGGTGAGAGAGCACGGAAGAGTTACCTTCCCTATCCTTATCGACGACAAAATGGCCATCACTTATCCCGTAATAGCGTCTGGTCGCGACCGTGCGGGCCATATTCATCTGGAACAAGGTATCGACGGGGTCGTGCGGATGGTATATCACACGCTTCTATATAAGAACACGTTTTTGAGCTCTTTTTCCTCCGTGATTTTTGAGAGAGTAACGGGGACTACACTGAAGAGAACGGTGCCCGGTCGTTCTCAAGGACAAAAGACAGGCATCACCCAGCTCGACGGGATGAATATCAATTACTGCGGTGGGCCGGGTACATTCGAAAGGATGAGCTTATCGGCGGTGCTTGAGGGGATGTATTCTCCATCTTTTTTCAAGAATAAGATTTGCCTCGTCGGTGCAACGGCAACGGGCGTCGGCGAGACGTTCCTGACGCCCTTTTCCGGAAAACGGAAAAACGCTTCCGGCGTTGAAGTCCACGCGAATATCCTCAACACGCTCCTGGCGGGCAATGCAATACACGTTGCACCTTATTGGATCGTATGGCTCTCAGCTCTCTGCCTCGTCCTTATCGCTTTCCCCTGTTTTCTCCTGGCGGGTGAAGTTCTGACGGCAATACTCGTGCCTATTCTGCTTTTGTGCATAGCGGTGATCACCTATATGCTCTTCGCAATGTTTCATTTTTGGCTTCCGCCTTCAGTTCCTTTTTTTACCATTCTATCCGCATTTTTCACAGGATATGCCCTCAAGTTCAATGAGGCCGTGAAGATGCTTGATGGGGCATATACGACCGTTAAGTCTCACCTAAAGCGGCGCGGGGACCTTGACGGCCGAAAACATACCGGGCGCGGGCTCAGAGGGCTCCTCACCCCGAGGGGCGTCTACTCCAAAGCAGAGGTTCTGGGAGATATCACCGACCATCTCATTTTCGAAAAACAGCTCGCGGATACGGTCATTTTCAGCGATGTGCAGCCCATCCTGCTTTTCGGTCCTGATGGGCCATACATCCTTGCAAACAATCTTGCTGTTTCGTTGTTCCGGGAAAACGGTGTCGATATAGGGACCGCCGATGCCTTTATGAAAGGCATTGCGGGCTTTATGGAGGGTAAGCCAGATAGTGCGGTCATTCTGGAAGGGCTCTATGCCGGCGGTTCCGATATGGCACCTGCCTTCAACGTTGCTCTCCCGCTGCCTCAGAAAAGATACTTTAAGGCAGATACGTCGCCCCTGACAATCAGAGGGAAGATATATCCGCTTTTTGTATTTTCCGACATCACCGCGATGAAGGAACTGGAGATACTGAAGAGCCACGTTGTCTCCCTCGTATCGCATGAGATCAGAACACCATTGACGTCGATAGAGGGATTTGCCAAAATGCTGCATGATGCCCTTGGCGGCGAATTGAAACGGTACGCTTCCGTCGTCCAGCAGGAGTCGATGAGGCTCATCCGCTTTTTGAATACGTTCCTCGACATCTCAAGAATTGAAGAAGGACGCCAGTCTGTAAGAATGGCCCCTGCCGTTCTTTCGGGTATAGTCAAGGAGGTGGCCGATGAATTGAGGGCCGCTGGTGAAGAGAACGGCATAACATTGCGTACTGAGACACCGGAACAAATAAGTGCGGCGATGATCGACAGGGACCTCACCAAGCAGTGCATCATAAATCTTGTTGAGAACGCAATAAAATACAGCCCGCCCGGTAAAGAGGTTATAATCAAACTCGTTGAGGAGAACGATCATGTGGGGGCCAAGGTAGTCGATTTCGGGATAGGCATACGCGAGGAAGAAATGGGGAAGATCTTTGAGAAGTTTTACCGTGCCCGCTCCCGTGATGTGAGGAACCTAGGAGGCTCGGGTCTTGGCCTCACTTTTGTGAAAGAGGCCATAGAGGCGCAGGGCGGGAAGGTGTCGGTTGAAAGCCGGTACGGCGAGGGGTCGATGTTCTCTGTCCTGTTTTTGAAAAACAAATAACGTGGGAGGGTCGAAGATGAAGATCCTCATAGTTGATGACAACCCAAACCTCATGTCATATATCGAGAAGAAGGTAACTGAGGCGGGGCACGAGGTAGTTACAGCATTGGATGGTCTCTCTGCAATTCAGGCTTTGCTCAATTGGACGCCCGACGTTATTTTCACGGATTATTTCCTTCCCAGCATCAATGGCGACGTTCTGTGCCGAATTATCAGGAATATGGACCATCTGAAAGAGACGTATCTCGTAATCGTGTCCGCCGCGGCCAAGGAAATGCAGCTTGATCCCTCAAAAGTGTGCGCGAATGCCTTGATCGCAAAAGGCACCTTCGAGGAAACGGCTCAGCATTTTTTTGCTGCCCTGGCCGATGCGGGAAAATCTCGTCAAGACAGCCAGGAGCACACCGTAATGGGCATGGACTCTGTCTATTCCCGGCGGATAACAGTAGAGCTTTTGGAAAAGTATGGTCATCTCCAAACGCTGTTGGATAGCATGTCAGAAGGTATACTTGAGATTTATTCGGGAAGGATAGTTTACGTGAATCAAGCCGGGATAACGATACTGGGCAGGCAGGCAGATCAACTCCTGGCTGCTTGCCCGTTGACTCTGTTTGATGAATCCGAACGGCCGAAAATAGAGGCGATTATAGAATCTGAATACAAAGAAAAGGCTGTCGTCAATTGGAAAACACCAGACGGGGAAAAGATTCTATCGGTCAAGACGCTTTTGCCCAAGAGAGATGAGGATACAATCATTCTGCTTATCGAAGATATTACCGAGAGGGTCCACGCAGAGCAAGCATTGCAGAGCTATCAAAACCATCTCGAGACGTTGGTCGAGGAGCGGAATGCCGAACTTAAGCGAACCAGCGAACAACTCTGTCAGGCCCAGAAGATGGAGGCGGTAGGCACCCTCGCCGGAGGCATTGCCCACGACTTCAACAACATACTCACCGTTATCATGGGTCTCAGCAGCCGCATCCAGTCTACCGTTGGCCTCGACGACCGTCTCAGGCAGTTGGCAGACCAAATCGTGGTGTCATCAGAGCGGGCGGCAGACCTCACCAAAGGTCTGCTTGCCTTCAGCCGCAAGCAGCAGATCAATGTCGAGCCGCATGACCTGAATGCCGTCGTGACGGGTACTGCAAAGCTTCTAAGAAGGCTTCTGCCGGAGGACATTGCCCTTAAGGTGAAACCGGCAGATCAGGCTATGGTTGCCCTGATCGACATAGCCCTGATGGACCAGGTGCTTATGAATCTGGGCACCAATGCCAGGGATGCCATGCCGACCGGCGGAATGCTCACCATCAACATACAGGCTGTGACGCTCGATGAAACGTTCAAGAACACGCGCGGACTGGTAAAATCCGGCAGGTACGTTCTCTTGTCCGTATCGGATACCGGCACCGGAATGGACGCAGAGACTATAGCGCGCATCTTCGATCCTTTTTTCACTACCAAACCGCTGGGCAAGGGAACGGGATTAGGGTTATCGAGCGTCTACGGCATCGTGAAACAGCACGACGGGTACATTGATGTGACGAGCGAGCTTGGCAAAGGGACGACCTTCGATATATACCTTCCCCTCGTCGATGCGAAAGTGGAGCCAAAGGCTGTCGCAGACGTCCAGGTCAAAGGGGGATCAGAAACGATCCTTGTTATCGAAGACGATGCAGACGTGAGGAGCCTTATAAGGGATGTCCTCTCGGAACACGGCTATGACACTGTGGAGGCGGCCGATGGAAATGAGGGCGTGAGCGTCTTCAACGAGCATAGAGGCGCGATAAGCCTCATCATCCTGGATGTTGTCATGCCCGGGAAAAGCGGCAAGGATGTCCTTGAAGAAATCAACAGCATCTGCCCTGACGTCAAAGCCATCTTCATGAGTGGCTATACCGGCGATATAGTATTAGAAAAGGGCGTCAGGGGAGACAATGTGGACTTCCTCCAGAAACCCTTGTCATTGCCGAAGCTGCTCGGAAAGGTAAGGGAGGTGCTGGACAGGTAGGTTATACCCCCCAACGATAAGCCCTTTTACGTGGTAAGGGTGAAGTTGACAATTTATGAGGAACACGCTAGTAGTAGGTGTTGTCGATAACCTGGCCCCACCCCCGCTCTACGGCATTGTCTGTGTGATCCGTTCTTGCGCCGTTATGGGCCGGACGGCTCTCGCTCTTGGCCGGTGCGGTTGTAATCACCTGCCGAAAATAGTATGCTAAGGCAAATCTAACGCGGAAGGGACCATGTTCGTAAAACAGATGGAGGTGGGAAATTTTGCGGTTTTCGCCTATCTGGTAGGCTCGGAAGCGACGGGGGAGGCCCTCGTCATCGACCCGGCCGCCGACCAGGACCGGATCCTGCGCGAGGCCGATAAGAAGAACCTGCGGATAAAGTACATCGTCAACACCCATTGCCACATCGACCACATCATGGGCAACAAGAGGATGAAGGAGCTGACGGGCGCCAAGATCATCATCCACGAGGCTGAAGCCGCCTATCTCGCAAACCAGTCCGGCCAGATGATGAGCATGTTCGGGGCCGAGCAGTCCCCGCCGGCAGACGAGACGGTCAGGGAGAACGACCTGATTACCGTGGGCAAGATCTCGCTCAGGGTCATCCACACGCCGGGCCATTCGCCGGGGGGCATCTGCCTGCACACGGACGGCCTCGTCTTTACGGGCGACACGCTTTTCGTCGGGGGCGTGGGGCGCACGGACCTGGACGACGGCTCCTGGCAGACCCTCGTCAACTCCATCCGCAACAAGCTCTTCATCCTGCCCGACTCGACAGTGGTCCTTCCAGGACACAATTATGGAGAATACCCAAAAAGCACCATCGGAATGGAAAAGGCCAACAACCCGTACGTCGGCACGCGCGGTTAGCCCCGGCTTTCTGCTCGCCCTCTTCTCGCTTCTCTTCCTTTTTTCCTGCCAGACGGGCCAGCTAGGCAGGGAGGGTGCGCCGGGCGCCAGGGGGGTAAAGAAAGAGCCGGTCATCGCCCTCGTACTGGGCGGGGGCGCGGCGAAAGGCTTCGCCCACGTCGGCGTGATCCGCGTCCTGGAGCAGGAAAAGATTCCGATCGGCATGATCGTCGGGACGAGCGTCGGCAGCCTCATCGGCGGGCTTTACGCTGCGAACCCCGACAGCTTCCAGCTCGAATGGACCGCCTTCAAGATCGACCGGAGCGACATACTCGATTTCTCCATCGCCTATTCGAAGATGGGGCCGGTGCAGGGCAGCCGGCTTGAGAGCTTCGTCGAGCAGAACGCCAAGGTAAAGCGGGTGGAAGATACGAAGATACCCTTCATACCCGTCGCCACGGACCTGAACACGGGCGAGACCCTGACGCTCGAAAAGGGCTCCCTCGCCAAGGCCATACACGCCTCCGCCGCCATCCCGGGCATCTTCGTGCCGGTCTCTTTCGGCAACAGGACACTCGTCGACGGCGGCGTCACGGACAACTGCGCCTGCGACATCGCAAGGGCGAGGGGCGCGGACATCGTGATCGCCGTCAGCCTTCAGAAGAACATCAAGAACTACAAGATCGACTCCCTCATCGACATCATCGCCCAGTCGATCGACATCATGATGCGCGAGTCGGGCAAGGTGAAGCTGGGGCAGGCCGACGTGCTGATAGAGCCGGACACGAAAGGCATATCGACGTTCGACTTCAGCCGCAAGAAGGAGTTGATGGACGAGGGCATCAAAGCCGCGAAGCAGGCGGTGCCGCGCATAAGGGAGCTGATGGAGCGCAAGCGATAGCGCCCCCGGGACGCCCTAGCCCCGGCTGCCTCCCGGCAGCCACAGGTAGTAGAAGCCCGGCTCCAGCGGAGGCAGGATGTCGGGCAGGTTGATATCGACGAGCGGCGGGAACGGGCTGCTTCCAGCCGCGCCGGCTGCGGTGTTGTACAGCGTATCGTCCGGGTATTTTTCGCGCCTGTAAACGACCACCCGCGCGTCCTCCGGCAGGCCGGCAAGCTTCCGGGCCTCCTTGACGCCGTCCTGGACGTAGCCGATTGAATCAACAAGTCCAAGCCGCAGGGCCTCGTCCGCCGTGTAGATGCGGGCGGTAGCGATCTTTTTCAGGTTTTCCCGTCCTATCTTCCGGTTCCGGCCCACGAGGTCGATGAACTTCCTGCCCATCTCATCGGTGATGTCCTCGAATATCTTCCGCTCTTCGGGCGTGGCGGGCCGGAAGGGGGAGCCTATGTCCTTCTCGCTGCCCGACTTGCTCACGTCAACGGCTATGCCAAGCTTATCCATGAGGCCCGACACCTGCGGCCTAACCAGGATAACGCCGATCGACCCGGTGATGGTGGTAGGGTGCGCGACGATGCGGTCCGCTGCGAGGGACACGTAATAGCCCCCAGAGGCCGCGACGTCCATGAAGAGGGCGACGACCTTCGCGCCGGTCTTCTCCTTGAAGTCGACGATCTCCTTATAGATCATGTCGCTCGCCGTCATGGACCCGCCGGGCGAGTTGACCTCGAAGACGACCGCCTTTACATCTCCGCTTTCCCGCGCGAGCCGGAGCCTGGAAGCAACCTCCTCGACGGCGCTCGGCCTGCTCCCTGCGAGCCTGCCCCCAGGCTTGTCCGAAATAAACCCGGTCACCGGGATGACGAGCACCTTCTGTCTCCCCTTGCCCTCTATTGTATACTCCTTGAGGGCCTCTCCCGAAGGCCCCCCGAGCTGTACCTTCAGCCTGAAGCAGGAGGCGGAGAGAAAGGCGACGGCGAGGAGCAGGATGGCGAACGCGAGAGTCTTGGTTTTCATAGGATTCCTTTCCGGCCGGAAGGGCCTACTCCATTGTCGCCTGTTGTGACTATGCTGTCAAGCAAAATAGCGCGGTCAAAGCGTCCCGTGATTATCGACCTGGCGCGAGTCCAAGCCTGGAGGAGTCCGACAGTTTTTAGATGTCTCCCGATGTCGTGATAACTGTGCGCCTTTGTATTGCCTCCTTCCTTTTACCCTGCCGCCGTGGTAAAAATAGACGTGGCCGGGAAGATCGAGACTACCAGGATAATCGGCGCAGGGGCAGTCGGGGGCGCAATGGCGGCCATGCTCCACGACGCGGGCGAGGCTGTCTCTCTGCTGGCGGCCGGTCCGCGGCGGGAGCGCCTTCTGGCGGAAGAGCTCACGGTCAACGGAAGACCTTACGCCATGCCCATTATCGACACGGATGGGCCTGGAGGCCCGGCCGACTTCATAATAGTCGCAGTGAAGCACCACGACCTCGACGCGGCGATACGCCAGATGGCCCGCAGCGTCGGACCGGAGACGATCGTCATGTCCCTCATGAACGGGGTGGACAGCGAGGAGCGTATAGGAAGGGTCTACGGCGAGGAGCGCGTCCTGCCCGCAGTCATCGTCGGCATCGACGCGCTTAGGGAGGGCAACCGCATCACCTATTCCAATAAAGGAAAGATATTTTTCGGAGATCCAGCGGGCGGCGAGACGGAACGGACCGGCCGCGTCCGCGCGCTCTTCGACCGCGCCGCTATCCCCTACGAGATACCTGCCGATATAAGGCGCACGATCTGGTGGAAGTTTATGATAAACGTCGGCATCAACCAGGCATCGGCAGCCCTGCTTGCGCCTTACGGCGTCTTTCAGCGGCCTGGCGAGGCGAGGTCGCTCATGGAGTCGGCCATGCGCGAGGCCATAGCGATTGCCGGGAAAATGGGCGTATCGATCACGAGTGCGGACCTTGCCGATTGGGACAGGGTGCTCGCGGGCCTACGGCCGGAAGGCAAGACATCGATGCTCCAGGACGTCGAGGCGCGCAGGAAGACGGAGGTGGAGATGCTCGCAGGCAAGGTGATGGAGCTGGGCAGGCGCTTCGGCGTCCCGACCCCTGTCAATGAAAGGCTCTTCGACATTATCACAAAGATCGAGGCGTCATACGCCTAGGAAAGAAGGTGGCCCCCCACGGCCTGAAGGCGTTATTTCCCCCGCGTCTTCTCGACCGTGCAATCCAGCCCGCCCCGGAAGAGCCTCACCCGCACCTGCTCCCCGGCGGCCACCTGGGCCGCCTCCCTCACGACTGCGGACGTGTCCGCCCGCATCGTGATGCTGTACCCCCTTTTCAGGATATTGTCGGGGTTGAGGTCCGTGAGGCGCTGGCTGCACGATTGGAGGCGCACCCTTTTTTCGCCGAACAGGGTCGAAAAGGCGTTCTGCAGGTTGTTCGAAAGCTCGTCGAGGTACATCTTGTGGCGTATGAGGAGCGCCCTTTGCTCCTTGAGGGCCGATGCGTCCCTCGCAAGGACGAGCCTTGCCCCCTCCAGCCGTTTGAGCATAAGGCCCACGAGCCGCTCGCGCACGCCGGCGAGCATGTCGGCCAGCTCCCCCTTGTGCCGCACGACCATGTCCGCTGCCGCCGTCGGCGTCGGCGCCCTGACATCGGCGACGAAATCGGCTATCGTGAAATCGATCTCGTGGCCTACCCCGGAGACGATGGGTATGCGGGAGGCGCATATGGCCCTCGCCACCGCCTCCTCGTTGAAGCAGGCGAGGTCCTCCAGGGAGCCGCCGCCCCGCCCAAGGATGATGACATCGACGTCCCCTTCACTGTTGAAGTGCTCGATGCCCGCGACGACCTCCTGGCACGCCTGGTCTCCCTGCACCCTCACCGGGTAGATGCGCACCGCCATATTCTCGAACTTGCCGTAAATGATCTTGAGCATGTCCGTTATTGCCGCGCCGGCGGGCGATGTGACGATGCCGACCCTCCGCGGCAGGAAGGGAAGGGGCCGCTTGCGGGCCGCCTCGAAAAGGCCCTCCTTGAAGAGCTTTTCCTTGAGCAACTCGAACTTGATCTGGAGGAGGCCGAGGCCCCGCACCTCTATCTGGTCCGCGATGAGCCTGTACTCGCCCCTCTTCTCGTATACGTCGATCCGCCCCTTGCAGATGACGGCCGTGCCGTCTTTGATGAGGTCGCTGCGGCATTTCCCCTGGTAGTTGAACATGACGGCCTTGATGCTCGACGCGTCGTCCTTGAGGGTAAAATAGAGGTGGCCCGACGGGTAGACCTTGAAGTTGGAGACCTCGCCCTCGACGATCACGTCACGGAAGCTGCGGGAGATGCAGTCGCGGATGCGCGACGTGAGCTGCGAGACCGTCAGTACGTCGATCGGCCATTCGATGGGGTATCGCATCTACTTCTTGAAATACTCGGAGACGATCTTCATGGCGCAGAATTCGCCGCACATGCTGCACACGTCTCCGTGAAGGCTCCTCTCCTTCCTGAAATCGACGATCTTCTGCGGGTCTATGGCAGTCTTTATCTGGCCTTCCCAGTCGAGGGCCTTGCGGTACTGCGACATCTGCCGGTCCCTGGCCCAGGCGCCGACCCTGCCCCGCGCGAGGTCCGCAGCGTGGGCCGCGATCCGCGCGACGATGACCCCTTCCCTCACGTCCGCTATGGTGGGCAGGCCGAGGTGCTCGGAGGGGGTTACGTAGCAGATGAAGTCCGCCCCGTAGTAACCCGCCAGGGCGCCGCCTATGGCGGACGTTATATGGTCGTACCCGGGCGCCACGTCCGTGACGATGGGGCCGAGCACGTAAAAAGGCGCACCCTTGCACAGCTTCTTTTCGATGAGGACGTTCGCCTCGATCTGGTCGAGGGGCACGTGGCCCGGGCCTTCGATCATCACCTGGACGCCCTCTTTTTGCGCCTCTTCGCACAGCTCGCCCAGGAGCAGAAGCTCCTGCACCTGCGTCCTGTCGGTGGCGTCCGCCAGGCAGCCCGGCCGCAGGCCGTCCCCGAGACTTAAGGCCATGTCATATTTTTTTGCGATGGAGACGAGGCGGTCGAACCGCTCGTATAAGGGGTTTTCTTTCTCGTTGACGATCATCCATTCCGTAAGGAATGCGCCGCCCCTGCTGACGATGTCCGTGATCCTCCCCTGCTTCCTGAGCCTCTCCAGGACGCTCCTCGTGACGCCTGCATGGACGGTGATGAAATCGACGCCGTCCTCCCCGTGCTTCTCGATGACCTCGAAGAGGTCGCCCGGCTCCATGCGCGTGATGCTCTTCCTTTTTGCTATCGCTTCTACAGCCGCCTGGTAGATGGGGACGGTCCCTATGGGCACGCGGGCGTGGGACATGACGATCTTCCGTATCTCGTCGAGCTTCCCGCCCGTGGACAGGTCCATGATCGTATCGGCCCCAGCGTCCTCGGCGGCGCGCAGCTTCGCGATCTCCTCCTCGATGTCCACCCTTTCGGGGGAGGTGCCTATGTTGGCGTTGACCTTTATCGAAAGCCCTTCCCCTACCCCCATGGGCGTCGAATTCCGGCGCCTGTTGTTGAGAAGGACGATCGCCTTGCCGGAGGCAACGAGGTCGCGCAGGGCCGCGGCCTCCATGCCTTCCCTGCCCGCGACGTCCTTCACGGCGTCGGTGATCTTTCCCTTGCGGGCCTCGACCAGTTGATTACTCATCGTATCATCTCCATTTTCTTAAGCAGCTCCTCCGGGTCCCGCGCAAAGAGCCTGATGATCGGCTCCTTGCCGACATCCCCATGATCGTAGACGATGTCGGGCGGCCCGTCTGCCTGCGCAAGGGCCGCTTCCACAAGAAAATCGAGGCTCCTGCCCTCTTTTTCCTTCACGCCTTGCGGTTCGTTCCTGCGGTCCCAGAAGAGCGCCGACAACCCCCGCTCCCGCGCCCTCGCCAGGACGGCCTCTCCGTACTTTATCGCGACCGCCGCACGCTGATACGGATAACGCCGCATGTAAGTCAGGCAGAGACGGGCCACGTGGGATGATGCTCCGAACTCGGGCGCCCCTTTGAAGCAAATCTTTCCGCCGAGCGTCCCTATCCTGCCGGGGAAGGCGGCTACATCGGCCGTTGTCTGCGCCCCCCGCAGGGCGTAGCCCATGTTCATCTGGACCGCCGGCACCATATCGGCCACGCCGAGCTCCTCAAGGCGCACCGCAGCCTCTCCCATCGCCTGGAGGACGGCCCATCTATCCGCGTCCACGGCGGCGACGCAGCCGGGGTCCACGTAGTAATACGCGCCCTCGCCAGGCCGGTGGGCCTCGCAGAAGAGCCTGTCGAGACGCCGCTCCGTCTCGAGGAACGCCTCTTTCACGGGGTAGCCGAGGGCCATGTGGCCGAGGAGGGCCGCAGAGAAGAGGCAGCCCGTCCCGTGGACCGTCTTATCGACCCTTTTCCTCCCGTACGTCGTCGCGCCGACGCCGTCGAAAAGAAGGTCTACAGGCGCCCCTGCGATATGGCCGCCTTTCACGACCGTCTGCCTCGCCCCTTTCGCGCAAAGGGCGCGGGCCGCCTTTTCCATCGCCGCGATATCCCCGATCCTGCCGCCCGTAAGGGCTTCGGCTTCGTCGATGTTGGGCGTAAGCGAAGGTCCGAGCGGCAAGAGCAGGCCCGCGAGGGCGGCCTCCCCCGCCTCTGTCGTCAGTCTGACGCCGTTCTTTGCGGCAAGAACGGGGTCGAGGACGAAGGGGACGCCTCCCAGGGAGGCGAGAAAAGCGGCCGCCTTTTCTACGTGGGGAGCATCGGGAAGGACCCCCACCTTGACGCCTGAAAGGGGAAAGGCGTCTTTGGCCGTCTCCAGCATCTCCGAGAATACCCCCATCGGCACCGGCTTTACGCGGCTTGTCCCCTTCGGCCCCTGCACCACGTAGGCCGTCGGGACGGAAAGGCCGTGCAGGCCAAGGGACGCGAAGACCTCCAGGTCTTTCGTGATGCCCGCCCCATGAGAAAGGTCATGTCCAGCGATGGTAAGCACGTACTTCATCGGTCATCTCCGCGGCCGTATTCTTCCGGTCGCCCCCGTCGTCTCTGCAGGTTTTTTGGCCGTGGGCGATGGCTTTAATATATCACGTTGCCGGCCTCACATACAGATGAAATTCACCCTCGGGCGGCCCCGGGGGACCGGAAAGACGGGTGGGCCGGACTTCGCAAGAAAACGGTCTTCTACGAGCGGATCATGACGAGGAGCATCTTAAAAGCGTCGAGCGCCTTCACCGCGTGCTGCCTCTGGGCAGGCATGACGATCATCTCGCCCGCGTCCAGGACGTGCTTCGTGTCCTCGATGGCGATCTCGGCGCGCCCCTCGACCACGTATACGAAGGCATCGAAAGGGGCGCTGTGGGGGCTGAGGCCCTGCCCCCTGTCGAAGGCGAACAGGGTGATCGTGCCCGCCTGCTTGCCGATGATCTCCCTGCTCACTATTGAGTCCTTCTGGTAATCCACAAGGCCGGCCAATCTTTCCCGCACATCCGTCTCGCCTGCCTTCATGACGGCCCCCCTTTAGAAATAATCAAACACGCATAGATTATCATATATTAACCACGGAGAAGCGGCCGCGCAACGCCGGACAGGTGGGATATAGGCCGCAAATACGCGGAGTTTTGGAGTTTTTCCTTGACTCCCCGTGTTTTATCTGGTATTGTGAGGCCATGAATCAACAAGAAGTGAAAGACATCTATTCGAAGTATTCCACATTCTACGACCGGATATTTTCACCTTTTTTTTTTCCAAGGATAAGACTCGGCATCGATAGATCGACGATCAGCGAGGGCGACCGGGTGATCGAGGTGGGCATAGGGACGGGCATCTCCCTGGGCCTGTACCCGAGCGGCTGCGAGGTCGTAGGGATCGACCTTACGAGGAAAATGCTCGAAAGGGCCCAGAAGAAAAAGCTAAAGCAGAAGCTGGACCACGTTGACCTTTTCGAGATGGACGCCGAGAACATGACGTTCAACGACGACAGCTTCGACCACGCGGTCGCCGCTTTCGTTGTCACCGTAGTCCCCAACCCGGAAAAGATGGTCTCCGAGATGAAGCGGGTTACGAAGGCAGGGGGCAGCATCGTGATCCTCAACCATTTTTGCAGCAACAACTCCTTCCTCCGCAAGATGGAAAACGTCTTCTCCCCCCTGTGCGAGAAGTGGGGGTGGAGGTCGGACATCTCCCTCGACCTGCTTTCCAACCATTGCAAGCTCCAGATAAACCAGGTACTAAAAAAGAACAAGCTAGACCCCTGGTCCATAATCATAGCCACCAACAATAAGTGAGATGAAGGTAGCCGGCGTACAGTTCGCGTGTTCGGGCGACAAGGAGAGGAACACGGAAAAGGCCTGCGAGCTGATGGACATGGCGGCCGAAGAAGGGGCAAAGATCGTCTGCTTCCAGGAGCTTTTCAACCTGCAGTGGTTCCCGAGAAAGAGGGACAAGGCCGCCTTCGCCCTCGCCGAGGAGTCAGCGGGCGGGACCGTCTCGCGCATGAGGGAGAAGGCTGCAAAGGCGGCCTGCGTAGTCGTCCTGCCTTTCTTCGAGAGGGAAGGCGCGGCGTTTTACAACAGTTGCGCGGTCATCGACGCGGACGGACAGGTGGCCGGCCTCTACCGCAAGGTGCACGTCCCCGATATCCCGCTGTGGGAGGAGAAATTCTATTTTTCAGCGGGGAACCTGGGCTTCCCCGTTTTTTCGACGCGCCACGGCCGCATCGGCGTGCAGATGTCGTGGGACAACCTCTTCCCCGAAGGCTCCCGGATCCTGGGCCTCAGGGGGGCCGAGATCGTTTTCGCGCCGACTGCCTGCTCCTTCAAGTCGCAGCATATATGGCAGACCGTCATAACGGGCAACGCCATAACGAACGCCTTTTTCGTAATGCGCGTAAACAGGGTCGGGAGCGAAGAGAGCCACGACTTTTACGGCATGAGTTTCGGCGCGAGCCCCGAAGGCGAGATGATAAGCGGGCCGACGGGCAGGGCGGACGGGATCATGCTGGCGGACATAGACCGTGCAAAGCTGGCGGAGATAAGGCGGGAGTGGCCGATCCTGAAGGAAAGGCGGCCGGACCTCTACGCCGAGATATGTAAAGCATAACACCGAGAAGCCGCGCAGGGACGGCCGGAGAGCGCGCCTCTTACCGGGGCTCCCGCCGGCCGGCGCCCGAAAAGCCGCCCCCGGAAACTTTTCACGTTTAAGGAACGGACGCGACAACAAGGCAAGGAGACGACCGATGATAAGAAAGCGGATTGCAGAGATGCTCGGAGAGTCGATTGAGCGCTGCAAGCGCGAGGGCTTCCTTCCCGGCGACTTGGAGGTCGAGCCGGCAGTCGAGATGCCGAGGGAAAAGGGGCACGGCGACTACGCCACCGCCGTTGCCTTCCTGTTGTCGAAGAAGGCGCGGAAGAACCCGGCGGAGATAGCGCGCCGCCTAGTGGAGCACATGGAGACGGGCGGCCTGTGCAGCGCTGTGGAAGTGGCTGCGAAGGGTTTCGTCAACTTCCACGTGGCCGACGGCGCTTTCCGCGCGGAGCTTGCCGAGATGCTCCGGGCAGGCCTTGACCCGTTCTTTGCCGATGTCGGCGGCGGGAAAAAGGTGATCCTTGAATTCGTGAGCGCCAACCCGACGGGGCCGCTCCACATAGGGCACGGCAGGGGCGCGGCCGTGGGCGATGTCCTGGCCAATATACTCGCCAGGTCGGGCTACCGCGTCAGCCGGGAGTATTACGTTAACGACGCAGGCAGGCAGATAGAGACGCTGGGGCGGTCCGTCTACCTCAGGTGGAGGGAGCTTAAAGGGGAGAAGGTCGAGTACCCCGACAACCTCTATAAGGGCGGCTACGTGAGGGAGATCGCCGCCATGCTCCTCCACGAAGGCGCCGGGGTGCCGGCCGTTGAGGAGAAGGCCGTCTCCTTCATGGCCGGGTTCGCCGCAGACCTCGTGCTTGCCGGCATCAAGAAAGACCTGGAGAGCTTCGGCGTCCTTTTCGACGACTATTACAGCGAGCGAGGCCTTTTCGAAAGGGGCGTTGTGGACAGGACCGTAGAGGAGCTGCGGCGGCGCGGATGGCTTCGGGACGAGGAAGGCGCCCTCTGGGTCAAGACATCCGAGCTGGGCGACGAGAAGGACCGGGTCATCATAAAATCGGACGGCGAGAAGACGTACTTTGCGTCCGATATTGCCTACCACAAGGAGAAGTTCGAGCGCGGCTTCGACGAGGCGATCGACATATGGGGGTCCGACCACCACGGCTATATCGAGCGGATGAAGGCGTCCCTGGAGGCCCTCGGCATCGACAGGGAAAGGCTCAGGGTGATCCTCATCCAGTTCGTGACCCTCCTCAAGGACGGCAAGCCCGTGGGGATGTCCACCAGGGCCGGCCAGTTCACGACCCTCAGGGAGGTCCTCGACGAGGTGGGCGTCGATGCGGCCCGCTTCTTCTTCCTCATGCGCAAGAGCGATGCCCACCTGGAGTTCGACCTCGACCTCGCCAGGAAGACCTCGAACGAGAACCCCGTCTATTACGTGCAGTACGCCCATGCCCGCATCGAGTCGATATTCAGGATGGCGGCCGGCCAGGGCATCGATGTCTCTGCTGCCGGCAGGGCGAACGTGGAGCGCCTGGTCCTCCCCGAAGAGACGGACCTCATAAAGGCCGTCCTCAACTTCTTCGATGTCCTTGAGGGGAGCGCCAGGAGCCTGGAGCCCCACCGCATCGCCTTCTACCTGATCGACCTCGTCGGCAGGTTCCACGGGTACTACAACAAGGCCAGGGTGTTAGGGAACGAGGCCGACCTTACGATGGCAAGGCTTGCGCTGCTCTCCGTGCTCCAAAGGGTGATCCGCGAGGGCCTTTCGATCCTCGGCGTCTCGGCGCCGGAGCGGATGGAGCGCGCCGAGGAAACCGGGGTGATAAATTCCCCGTTTTAGGTTATAGTGAAAGGTGCTCGCTTCGCAGAACATACCCTGGGAGATGGAATGAGACAAAAAAGCAAGACCCGTGAATACATCGAGTCCCTTCTGATCGCGGCGCTCATCGCCCTTTTCGTCCGCGGCTTCATCGTGCAGGCGTTCAAGATACCCTCAAGCTCCATGGAGCCTACCCTGCTCGTAGGCGACCACCTGCTCGTCAACAGGCTGAGCTACGTGACAAAGCTGCCCTTCACCGACATGGTCCTCTTCGACCTCGGAAAGCCCGCAAGGGGCGATGTCGTCGTCTTCCGCTATCCCGTTGACAGGAGCAAGGATTTCATAAAGAGGGTGATCGGGGTCGAAGGGGACGTCATCCAGATCAAGGACAAGGTCATCTACGTCAACGGCAAGCGCATGAACGACCCCCATGCCCATTTCGCGGAGGAGGCCGTCATACCGGGGGTCTTCTCGCAGCGCGACAATTTCGGGCCGGCCACGGTCCCGAAGGACTCGTACTTCTGCATGGGCGACAACAGAGACCGGAGCCTCGACAGCAGGTTCTGGGGCTTCGTGAAGAAGGACGACCTGGTCGGGCGCGCCCTCATCATCTACTTCTCCTGGAACGGCAACGCCGACGACATCATCCGTTACGTGCGGTGGGAGAGGATAGGCAAGCTCATACGGTAGCCGCCCTTTGTGTTTTCAATATGACCAAAAAAGAGGTATCATAGTACTATGAAAAGGCTTCTGTTTGTCCTTTTCGTCGTTTCCGTCGCTTTCGCGACCGCCTCCCCGGCGCTCGCCGCAAGCCGCGCCGGCGACGCTTATTTCTCCTTCCTGGAGGGATACGGGCAGGCCCAGGCGGGCAAGTACGACGAGGCGCTGAAACATTATAAGTCCGCCCTGGCGCTCGACCCGGGCTCTTCCACCCTCAAGGGCGAGATGGCGCTGATTTACGTTAAAAAAGGCGAGTACGGCAAAGCGGAGGCCCTGCTCCAGGAAGCGGTCAAGGGGGCGCCTAAGAACAGGCACAGCCTCATGCTGCTCGCCGGCCTTTACGCTTCGAGGGACCAGTTCGACAAGGCGCAGAAGCTGTATGAAACATGCGTGGCCATGGACAAGGAGGATACGGAAGCCTCCCTGCTCCTCGGCTCCGTGCTCATCGCCCAGAAAAAATATCGGGAAGCCGTAACCATCTACGAAAAAGTGCTCGCCTATAACGACGAGAACCTGATGGCCCTCTACTACGCCGGCAGGCTCCAGGGGGAGCTGAAGAACTACGACAAGGCGCGTGCTTATTACGAGAAGCTCCTTTCCCTGAAGCCCAACTTCGAGCTCGCCCTCCTCGACATGGCGACGCTCAGCGAGATCGAGGGCAAGCTGGACGCGGCCGTCGAGTATTACAAGCGGGCCATCCAGGTCAACCCGGCCGGCAAGAAGGCGAGGGCAAGGATAGCCGCGATCTACGTGCAGAAGAAGGACTATGACAAAGCGATCTCCGAGTTCGAGAAGCTCTCCGACCTGGACAGGGAAGACCTCTCCATCAGGGAAAACATCGGTCTTCTCCATCTGGAAAAGGGGAGGTACGAGCAGGCCATCCAGGAGTTCAGCCTGATACTCGCGTCGCGGCCGAGAGACAACAAGGCGAGGCTTTATCTCGCCACGGCCCTGCAGGAAAAGGGCGACCTCAACAGGGCGACCGAAGAGTTCCTAAAAATCGACCCGAAAACGGAAGAGTTCCAGGCTGCCTCCAGGAGCCTTCTCGCCCTCTACGTAAAGAACGGGACCATCGATGACGGCCTCTCCCAGGTGGACAAGCTGATCGAGAAGAACTCCAGGAACGTCCCGCTCTGCCTCCTGAAAGCGGCCCTCCTCGAAGAGAAGTCGGATTACCCCGCAGGGCTGAAGGTCCTGGAGGCGGCAAGGCAGCTCGATCCCGCCAACGTGGAGCTCCTCTACCAGCTTGCCATGCTTTACGAAAAGAACGGGGACAATGCGACCGCCATGAAATACATGGAAGATATACTGAAGAGCGAACCGGATAATGCCAACGCCCTCAACTTCATAGGCTACAGCTTTGCCGAAAGAGGCATCAACCTCGACAAGGCCGAGCAGCTTATAAAGAAGGCCCTGGAGAAAAGGCCCGACGACGGTTATATCATCGACAGCCTGGGGTGGGTCTTTTACAACAAGAAGGACTACCGGAAGGCCCTGGAGGAGATGCTAAAGGCCCAGGCGCTCGTCTCGGACGATTCCGTCATCAACGAGCACCTTTCGGATGTCTACGCCAAGCTGGGCCAGTACGAGAAAGCCATCGAGTTCCTCCGCCAGTCGATAGGCTTGGAGAAAAAAGAGGACCGAAAAAAGGCCCTCGAAGGCAAGTTGAAAGAACTGGAGCAGCATAAGCGCAAGTGAGACGGCTGCTGCTGGTTTCCTTCCTTATCTTCCTTTCGGGCTGCGCTTTGGTCCCCCACAAGCTGGAAAGGGTGCAGTGGCCGTCCGCCGTCACGTCCCTGACTGGAGAAGGCGACGTTGAGGCGACCTGGGCGAAGGAGCACTTCTCCGGGCCTTTCATCGTAAAGATGGATTACCCCCGCGCCTTCCTGTTAGAAGTTTACGGCGGCTTCGGCCAGACCCTCCTGCATGTCAAAAAAGAAGGCGGGCAGTTCCTCCTTATCGCAGGCGACGAGAAGACCACCGACGAGGCGGTCTTCGAGAAGCGATACGGCTTCTCCGTCGGCCGGCTGATGGACGACCTCTCCTTACGGGGGCACAGGGAGGAGACGCCCGACGGCTGGGTGATAGGGCGCGAGGGGTACACGGTCCGTTACGGCCAGGACCGGCGCGGCAGAAGGAAGATCTGCTGGGAGGGCCGGAAAGGCTCGATCTGCCTCACCTTCGACCGGATAGACTATACCGGGTAGTGATGTCAAAGATCGTTGCAGGCGGCTGTAAAAGCTACGACGAAGGACTTCTCGGGCCGTTCCTTACGAGGGCCTTCGCAGAGACAGGCACTGCGCCGGCCGGGTGCAGGGTGCTCCTCAAGCCGAACCTGCTCTACGGTAAGCCGCCGGCAAAGGCCGTCAATACGCACCCTCTTGTCGTGCGGACCGTAGCCCTGGCGCTTCTCGAAGCAGGATGCACCGTTTTCGTGGGAGACAGCCCGGGCTACGAATCGACGGAGAAGGCCCTTGAAAAATCGGGCATCATGGAAGTGGTGCGCGACCTAGGGCTTCAGGTAGCGCCCTTCAGGAAGAGGGTGACGAAAACGAACGACGGCATCTCCCCTTACAGGGAGCTGACCTTCGGCGAAGACCCCCTCGACTACGACCTTATCGTCAATATGCCGAAGCTGAAGACCCACATGATGATGGGCCTGA
>Ga0326728_10010473_pt1 | contig 21669 bp, 17 predicted proteins | sample MB3enrmetagenome_FD_207602 | JGI IMG/M metagenome (GOLD analysis project Ga0326728, IMG submission 207602) | Lab enriched peat soil microbial communities from McLean, Ithaca, NY, United States - MB31MN | ecosystem: Environmental > Terrestrial > Soil > Wetlands > Peat | place: USA: New York... | reverse complement strand
TGGGATGGTGCTTTGACCACTCGATGCCGTCCACAAGCATCAGCCCGCCACCGCCGAACAAATCATCGAAACCGTCGATGTCTGTCGGCATGCCGAACAACCTCGAGATCAGGTAATCGGCGTCGATATGGTTGGTTAATAAAACCACAGACCCAAGCCAATAGGAGGCTTGAACATAATTTACAGCTCGACAACACTCGAGAAAAAGACCTACAAAGTCCACGTCGGGTTCTAGAATCCTCACACTGCTTCGTAGGGCCTGGTTGAGAGGAGTGAGGACATCCGCCGTATACCTCAAAACTGCTCTGCCCACCATCGACTCATTCCCCACTTCGTCGCTCTCCTGCCGCCGAGACAGTTGCATATTGAGCGCATCTGCGAGGATGTGGAATACATGAGGTAACTCTGAGGAAAGCACGCAGTGGTACGCTCGCCGCAAGCCCCGCATAGTGAAGTATCGAAGCTCGTGGTCAGGGCGCTGCTCTCTCAAGAGTTCGCGAGCAAGCATGATGGGCTGAAGAGCACGGAGTGGCACACGAATCTCATTCCCATTGAGTCGCAATCCGACTTCGGACTGGAGCAAGGAGTTCAACAACCGTCGGGAACAATCACTTGGGGGATTGCCAAAAGCTTCTGTCAGTTTCGCGTTGAGAATCGTGAGCAGCCGGCTTTCGTCTACGACCACATGGTTGGTGCGAGATTGGCCCGAGTCCTGGCATGGTCGGTTGAAGGCATACTCCCACAGCGAGCGTCCAAGGCAACTGACCTCAAAGGCCGCATCCGCGTAATTGCCAAGAGTATCCATTAGATCTGTAGCCTCACCGGCGTCAGCTCATAGCACACTAGCCTATCGCCGAAAGGCAACCGCCTTTGCGGCACTGCGAGTTACTGCACGCGGAACCAGCTCAGCATCAAGTAGCTTCGTCGCCACTCTGACCGCACAGGTGGCCGCATTGGAAGGACCCAATTCGGCTTCAAGGAGCTCGCTCGCAACCTTGACGGCCCGCGCGGCTAAGCCGGGGGCGGCTCGACTCACTCCGTAGTCGGGCCGGCGCACCGCGGCCATTGAGGTATGCCCGAGCTGCTCGGCGATGCCTTCCACCGCGTGGCCAAAGAACTGTGCAGTTGACAGACTCGATGCCTGTATGCGCGCGTTTACTAGTGCTTGCGAACCGATTCGGCCCGGCATTGCTTTTCTCTGTATAATCTCGTTCAACACCACACGGAAAAACTCATCTACAACAAGCATATGGGCGCCACAACCGAGGCGGAGCACCCCCGGGAAGTAAACCGCCGGTTCGTCTCCTAGTGCCGCAAGGTCCGTGTCCTTCAGGCATAGATAGGGCCCTGTAGAGGCAAGGTTCTCCGCGATTCGGTTTCTTACGTCGTCACGCTCCCCCCAAGATGGAGGGTCGGGGAAACAACTGCCAAACTCTCGTGCAGCCTTTTCCGCCTCCTGACAAATAACATTTGCGTCTAGCATCCTGCCGATCATTTCCACTCGCTGCATCACGAACAGTTCGGGTAAGTTAGCCTCCGATGGCACAGTCGCCGCCTCGATGCTCTCAGTCGGATTCCAAGTCCCAGTATGTTCCTCACCGACTTGGTGTTGTGTCGGAGCGACCGGAAGAGAGCTCTCGGCGGCGGCAATAGTCTCTTCCTTTGCGCGTGGGGGTTGTGCTGGCTCCTCGGCTTCCAGTGCCTTTAGGCAATCGCCGGCCATCTTACTGAGCCAGCCCGGAGGCACTATGGGGCTGGCTTCCCCTAGCGCTTCGAGAAGCTTGACCTGATAATCAGCGGCCATTGACAAACCATTGAGAGCCGTAACCGCGCTGGGGCGAGCCCCGTTTTGGCGGAATGTCGCGATCTCGGCACTCGCACCCCTCAGGTCAATCCGGGCCATCTCCAGAAGATGTTGTCTTTGCTCTGGAACATCGGCCTTCGGATATCGGCGCTCTAGGGTGTCGATTGCAGTTAGCAAGCCCGAAGGGAATTCGACCTTTGCCTCGCTGGTGGATTCGAGGAGGGGCTCGGCAACCCCCAACTCGTCGTAGATTGCGCGCACCTTCCTACGTAGGTCGGGTACCGCGTTCGGATTGACTCGGTACACGGCATAGCGCCCACCTCGCATTCCGGTCTCGTGACGCCCCATTTCTAAGAGCAAGCCCTCTTCACGCCTAAGGTAGGTTCGTATCGTCCGAACGTTAACGCCGCTGAGTTGAGCCAGATCGTTTACAGTGAATCTCCCTTGCTCGCTCTCTAACATGGCCTTAAGCAGCTTGTAGCGACCAAACACGACAACGCCCCTTCCTCTCACCCTTCCAGTTAGATGCGAGCTACCAGAATTGAGATTCAACCTTCAAACGAATAATCGGCTGTATCGTACTCTTTCTTTAATTCATTTGTCAAATGAATATCTAACTTGGGAGAGCAAGTATGCGACCGATTAAACTCCGTATGTCATTTGACTTTAAAAAGCTGATTATACACGATTTGATTTGCTTATGCTTACGTGGGTCAGCCAGATTGGAAGCCAGTTTTCGGAAGAATGTTTCTGTTTCCATATTCCATTCATGTTGGAGGTTGAGGTCAAATGAGATTCTGAAAAACATAGGCCAATTATTATCCGAGTTTCCGGGCAAATGGTCCAGCACGCCAAAGAACCGCTTTGCAGTTGTTACACCGTGAAGGACAGTGGGGGCCTCGGGGTTGCTCGTGTCGAGAGGGTAGGATACATGTTGACGAGCGCCATGGAAGATCCCCGCCTCCCGAGCGTTGTCCGCTGCGTGCGGCATCTGCGAGACAAGTTGCCCACCGGGATCCTGGCCTAAACACAGGCGATTCAGGATCGAATACGCCACCCAATCCATCCAACCTTCAGAGAAACCGTCGTATGGCTCCGCCGTCCTACCGGGTTGCGATTTCATGGGCTGAAACGCATGACAAATGCATTCATGAAAGAGCACGTAGGGTACAACCCAATACGTCGACCGATCGAAGTGCTGCGGGTCGAGGTACAGTCTCACGGTCGCCGGGTTCCCCTCCCCACTGGCGTGCTCTGTCTCTCCTCGAACATGATAAGGTACGGTCAACGTCTGTCCGATGCTATCATATGAGGTCGAGAATTCAACCGCCGGAAGTCTCCCACAATTCGTCGCATATTTCGAATAGTACAGCCGCGCCACGTCCCGCGCCACCTCAAACAACCTCTTTAGCGGTTTGATGCACTCGCCACCGCGGCTGACGACCTCTGCGTCATGATACGGATGTCCGTAACAAACCTTGCTCGGGTGACTACAGCTATAGCAACTTAAGCGCTGCGCCACATCATGTAGGAGATCGAGCCCGTGGCGAACAGCTTGCGACCCACCCAATGAGAATGGCGATAGATCCATGCTAGATCTGAGCCTCTGGGCCGCTTCCTGCAGAAATTTGTCCAGTTGTTGTGTGTCCGGTGAAACACCACCGGCGTTGGTGAATTGGATCATCTGACCATGAAGGTAGTTTAATACTTGGGCAACTTCCTCGGCTGTAGTCCCTGGATGGTGGATGTCACCGGGGACATGAGGTATGCAGTCTAAATACAACAAACGGGCAGCCAAGGTTTTCATCTTTTCGAACGGAAGATGTGTTGGATATGGCATATGGCTCGCGCAGCTTGTTCATCGTCGCGATTCACGACCTTTCGCTTGTCGGCCAACGCGCTTCCGGGAGACTGGGCCGGATGCGCGCAACGCGCTCGGTCCCAACCGCCACTTCAGGTACGGAAGCAACACTTGCTTCCAAAGGTCGTGGAGCACAACTGACCCGAAGCCCACCAAGATTCCCGTCTCGGCTCCGACGATACCGGCAGTTGGACTCCGCAGCGTGATGCCTTTTCGGCCGCAGGCTTCAACATCTGCGAGCCTGATTCCTGCGCTGCTGACCGCCGAGCGATACAGAGGGTCCTCAGCGAGTTTGGTAAAATAATCATCGAGCTCCCTCTGAACAGCGGCGGGAATCGTGCTGTCTTTTGTTTTGTAATATTCTTCTGCTACCGACACGTTACCCCCCCCCAGAGCCGAACCTCAGCCAACTCGGGCTTCGCGAGCCGCAGCGGCTATTAAAACGAATCCCGGCAGGTGATTTTTGGAACCATAACAAATTCGGAAACCGAAACAAGTGGCTATGGAAGTAATTATTCACTTAACAACATCAGCATGGGGTATCCGTTTTGCTCTCGAAAGCACAAGATCTCCTAGCGGTTTAAGCAATCGCGCGAATATATTTTCAATTTCCTGGCTCGAAAGCCTCGCATCTCCGAAAACGCTTTGGCCAGATACCGCAATAGCCGATCACTGATTGTGCTGCGTCCTCAGTTCGCCCGAATAACGGCGCGCTCGGAAACAAACCACTAATGCCGGTTTTGTCGAGCCTTCAGGATCGGGCCTGGGAAACGCCTATTCGCGGAAAACAGGAAAACTGCGTGTTGAATGCAAACCTATCTCCTTTGGACGAGCATCAGTAACCAATGGTCAAGGGTTTACCCATATCTGTCGATAACAGCCATTACCACAGCGAACCAGTATTACGGCCAACTCATAGATGTGCCCCCCCCAGCACTCGCGGGGATTGATCGCGAGTGACGCGCTCATGTAGATCGAAATTACTCAATTCCTGCGTCATCGCGCACAAGGCGAATGCCCTCATGTAATCGCAGAAAGAATCTCCCCTCTTCAGCAAATCCTATGCGAAACCAAGCAAGACGCCTTATAATGGTCATCCTGTCTAGAAAGGCAGGTTGGAACCCGACATGGCGACTGAAACCGCAGCGGCTCAGAACATCCAAAGGCAATTTGAGCAGGCAGGTTTCGCGGTGTCCGACGCTCAACCCGGCAGGCTCGAGTTGAAGAAGTCCGGGTGCGTCGCGTATCTGGAGAGCCAGAGCGGTACTTGGGTTTACTCCGGCCCACCCTACCTCGTCGTGCATGGAATCAACTGCGAGCTCGAAGACCGCGGTTATCAGAAGTTCTGGTACTCAAAACCCGACGGCAAGCGCTTCCCCATCCGCAAAGTCGATCTGGAAATCCTCCACCGGTTCGACGAGGAAGTGCGGTATGTCCTGGGATTAAAGAGCCTTTACAACGAAGCGCTGGGCTCCACCAACGCGCGGACCGTCTACGACCGTCTGACAGGGCGCCCTGACCGCTGAAGCGGACCCGCCGCCTGCGCGGCCCACTCCCTTTATTGTAGCTTATATATCTAGCTTCCAGTGGGGGTTTCGGCCACCGCCGGTACCGCAGGCGGAGCGCCGGGCGTGGAAGGTTGGGCAGGCGCCACCGCCGGCGCGGGCAAGCTCGACTCGCTGGCATTGGCCGGGGAAGCAGGCGGAGCCGCGGCAGGCGCGGGTTCCGTGCCGGGCGCCGGCCCCGAAAGTTGGGCGGAGGGCGGCGCGGCCACTTTCGGCCTGGTAACATAGCCCGTGGTCATGGCAGGCCGGGGCGCGGCCGGCGGTCGGGCGGCCGGAGGAGCGGGCGCGGTGGAAGCACGGCGGTGGCCATCTCCCTGCCCCCGCGATGGGGGGCCGGAAGGCGGCGTGGAGCGCTCAAACCGTCGCGGGGCGCCCCCATCGTGACGCGGCGGTCGCAGGGCGGGGCGCACGACCGGCCGGAATTGGATCTCGATTTGGACATTTTCCAGATCGCCGTCCTGAAGCTCCACGACCTGGTCGAATCCCTCCTGGCGAATCGCTTCTTTGGACTGCGCAAAGGTCTCGTACTGGCGCTCGATAACCGGCCGGCCCACGGTGCGCTCGCGCTTTTCGTCACGCGCGACGCAGGTTTCCAGCGGCACATCGAAAAGCAACAGAGTGGTGGGGACCTGGAACTTCTTCGCCAAGTCGAGCAACTCCTTCCGCGCCTGAGGGGTGAGCGCCGTGGAGTCAACCACACACAGACGGTTCACCGTAAGCCGCTGCTCTATAAGAAAATGCACCAACGCAAAGGCTTGCACGTTGCAACGCTGGTCGCGGTCGTCGTCGCAGACGCGGGCGCGCGCCCAATCCGAGGAAATGATCTGAGTGGGCCGAAAGTGGCGCTCGGCAAATGTGGATTTTCCGCAAGCCGCAGGGCCACAAAGCACAACAATCGACGGCCGGAGGAGACGCACTGATTTCCCACCGGCTATACCTTTATCTTGAACATTTTCGGGGTCCATAAGTACCTGTGACGTGCACCATTCGTATGGGGTTACCCATCGCCCCCCTGAACTGTGTAAAACTCCCTTTACGTTTCATGCCATTCTCGCCTCCGCGCCGCTCCTGAGGTATATTGGGAGAGCGGCACTGACTTTTTTACCGGAACCGGGGCGACCGGTTGCATCTCTCGCCCATGAACTGCGCAAAGGATGGCGACTACATGGCGTCGACGATCGTGGCTTTCGTGGAAGACCTCTTCTTCCTCGCCAAAATTCAGGAGACGGCGAAAGCTCTGGACATAACCGTGGTTACGGGTGACTCGCGACGCGGCCCGGCAGCCCTCGCGGAGGCCCAACCGCAAGCCATCATCGTGGACCTCAATTCCCGCCAGTTGGCCGCCGTCCAGTGGATTCAAGCGCTCAAGGCTGACCCCGCCACCCGGCCCGTTCGAATCGTGGCGTTTGCCTCGCACGTCCAGGCGCAACTGATTTCCGATGCTAAGGCCGCCGGGTGCGATTCGGTGATGGCGCGCTCGGCTTTCACGCAACAGCTTCCCAACCTCCTGCAAAGCCTTGTAACCACTAGTTAAAGATAGACTTAGCATGGACTGGCGATGCTCGGCGTGCCCTTTTCGGTCTAAATGTCCGCTTCTTCGTGACCCCCTGCCACCCCCCGGGACCGCGTGAGCAACTGGGATTTGCGTCCAAATTCGGGGCTTTGCGGATTATCCACAATCCGACGAGAACCTCTCGGCTTGTGGCCAAATCCCGGTTAGAATGTTGACTCCTAATTTGCCGCCGCCCAATTTCGCCATCGGCGATGGGCCAACGGGATGAGCAACGGCAGTAAGCAATCCAGCAAGCGGAGCAGCCCCATGGGAATTCAGAAAATCCTGCCTCTCGAACAAGCCTATCAAAAAGTCGACGAGCTCAAGCGGCAAGGCCGGCGCGTGGTTCTTACCAACGGCTGCTTCGACCTGCTCCATCCCGGCCACACGCGCTTGTTTGCCGAAGCGCGCAAGCTGGGCGATGTTCTGATCGTGGCCATGAACAGCGACCGCAGCGTTTGCGCCCTCAAGGGGAATCATCGGGCGCTCCAGCCGGAAGCCGAGCGCGCGGAGATCATCGCCGCCCTGGCGGTGGTGGACTATGTCACCATCTTCGACGACGCATCGGTGCTGGACGTCGTGAAGCGCATGTTGCCGAACGTTCTGGTGAAGGGCGGTCATTACTCTCTCGATCAAATCGTCGGGCGGGACGCCGTGGAGGCCGCGGGCGGGCAAGTGGTTTCCATCCCCATCGTCGAGGGCTACTCCACCACGGCCATCATCGAAGCCGCGCGAAAGGCGGGTGGCAGCAAGCCCTAGCGGCACACCGCCATCAGCCCCGCGCGGCCACTGGCGGCAGATCATCCTCAAGTTCCTTCTGAAACCGATGCAATCGCTTCAGCAAATGCTTCCGGAGGGCAGCATACTCGCGCCGGTCCGCGAGATTTTGCGTCTCCCACGGATCTTTCTGCACATCGAATAGCTGGGTCACGCCGACTTGCGGATACACGATGAGCTTGTGCTCCTCAGTGCGCACCGCCCGCTGAAAGCTCCGATACCAGCAAAACATGGCGTCATACATTTCGCGGCCATTCCCCTTTAATTGATCCACCAGGCTGGGGAACTCCACCGATTTGGGAACGGGCACACCGGCCAGCTCGCAGGTGGTCGCAAACACGCTATGTTGGTACACCATGTGGTCGACTTGCTTTCCCGCCGGAATCCCCGGCCCCGCGATCATCAGCGGCATGCGGATGCTATGGTCGTACAAATTCTGCTTGCCCATCAGGCCGTGCTGGCCGACCGCCAGCCCATGGTCGGTGGCGAAAACCACGTAGGTGTTGCCGGCGTGGCCCGATTCTTTCAACGCATCGAGAATGCTCCCGATCTGCGCATCCATATAAGTGATGTGGGCGTAATATTCGGAGCGATGCAGTTGCACCGCCTCGCGAGTGCGCGGAAACGGCGCGAGCACTTCGTCACGGATGCGCCGGTCCCCCTGATCGAAGGGATGCTCCGGGAGGTAGTTCGGCGGAATCTCGATGCGGTCTTGCGGATACAGGTCCACAAACTCCTTCGGCGCCTGCCGGGGGTCGTGCGGAGAGTTGAATCCCACGTAAAGAAAGAACGGCCGGTCGTTGCCGGACCTTCGCCGCAGGTAATCGCCCGCCCCTTCCGCCCAGATCCGGGCCGAGTGCTTGATGCTGTCCCGTTCCGTCTTCTGCCAAATCTTGGTGTGCAGCCATTGGCCTTTGAGGGACTCGTCCCAAGGCGTCCAGGTGTTCCCCGGGCTGGGACGGTTGTAAGCGGCCGGTCCGGATTCGAACATCCCTCCGCTGACCGGGCCCAATTCCTTAAAGCTCCGGTGCAGGTTGGCGTCGCTCAGGTGCCATTTGCCGATGATGGAGGTATCGTAGCCGGCATCGCCCAGCGTCTGCCCCCACAGCGGCGTCTCTTCCGCCCGCCGCTGGGCGCGAAAAGCGGTAAGCCCGGTGTTCAGCATGGTGCGGCTGGCGATGCACACCGCGGCGCTCCACGAGCCCTGGTGGAAGCAGTGGGTGAAGATGCAGCCGCGCTTCCCCAGCCGATCGAGATTCGGCGTCTGGACCTCTTGGTTGTTCAGGCTGTGAATGGCGCGGAACGTGAGATCATCGGCAATCATGAAGAGGATATTGGGACGCGAGGGGGAAGACTGCTCAGCCCGCGTTCCGTTGCGTCCCCAGAGTTGGGTGATGGCCGCAGCCGCCACGGCCGACTTCATAAATTTACGACGATTCACCTTTTCCCCTCCCTACTGAGATAGATGATGCTGAGCCGCCCCGAGTGCGCCGGCCGACTTCCCGGAGCGTCTTCACGTCTTCGGCGGAAATTGACCCATCCGCAAGCGGCCCGGTGTTGAGCAGCAAGTTGTCACCGGCGGCCCACGCGGAATCGACCATCTGGATGACCTCCTCGGTGTGACGGTGCTTTCCATCGTCCGCCTGGCTGTAACCCCACACGTTGGGCTGCAGCGTGTTGCAGAGCTCGAGGTGTTTCTTCTGGTTGATGTGCCACGCCCGCGAGAGAACCGCATTCGCCGTCTCCCTCCGGCTGGGGTCGATGGAACGGAATGGATTAGGGCCGGTTCCGGGCCGCTGCCGCTCCGGGGCGGCAAAATCTTCGCTGCCGTTGGCGCCTTGCTTGAAGGAAATCAGGGACTGCGGTTGCAATGAATAGATCAAAGCGTACGTTTCCGCAAGGGGGAATAAATCGGGGCGTGCATAAAAGCCCATGACCGGGTCGAACCAGATTCCCGCCAAGGGACCATATTGCGTCAACAGTTCCCGCAACTGATTGTGGACGTAGTCGATGTAAAGCCTGAAATCCGCATCCTGCCGCCAGAGGTATTCGGGCTGAGGTTGATCGTATGCCGGCCGAGCGAAATCCCATCCCGCGCTGCGGCTGTAGAAGTAAGGGTGATGCCAGTCGGCGCTATACGAATAGTAGAGAAACAGGCCCAGGCCTTTCTTGCGACACGCTGCGGCCAACTCGCCCATAAGGTCCCGCTGGGCCGGGGAGTCCACGCTGTTGTATGGGGTCTGCTTCGTGCGGAAAAGACAAAAGCCTTCATGGTGCTTGGACGTGCAAGTCACATACTTCATTCCGGCATCGAGCGCGAGATCGGCGATGGCGTCGGCGTCAAATTGGTGGGGATTGAACGTCTCCTTCATTTTTTCGTACGTGGCAACTGGAATCTTCTCATGCAGCATTACCCATTCCCCGCGGCCGAGCTGGCTGTAAAGGCCGTAGTGCATCATCAGTCCGAACTTGGCGTTCTTGAACCACTCGAGTGCAGCGGCGTGCGAATCCTGCCCATAAAGAGTCTCGTAGCCCCGGAGATAAGAAGGTATTTCTGCTTGCTCGGCGGAGAACGTCAGGTGGGAACCCGGAAGCGTCGCCGCCGTGGCCATCAGATTTCCGAGAAACGTTCTTCGATCCATGGTGTAGGTCATCTCCTATCGATCTCGCCAAACCGAACAACCCCGCTAAGATTACACGAATGCGTTCCCAAGGTGTAGCCACGAAATATCTCGCGAATTATCGCGGAATCCGTGCAATTCCCATGTAAATACCCGATCGATGGTTGTCGATGATGATGCAATGAGCGTAATTTCGCGTAAAAGCCGTGTATTTGACTGGACATATTGTCATGGTCATCTTTGTTTTCATGCACATAGCCGGATCGATCTTCATTTTTAACATTTCTAAGGGTCATCCCTCACTTAGGAGCGTTCGCCGTGCCAGCCCGGTTCTTCCTCATCCTCAATAATTCCATTTCCTTCCATCAATATCTTGGCATCGCCAGCGCTGCCCACGGTACTGTCCTAATTCGGGTGGTAATGCCGGCTTCCAGCCGGCACCGGAGCCGCCAAGATGGCGGCGGTACGCCCTAGCACAGCATCCTGTACACGGGCGGTTAAATGGCACCGAAAAGGTATTTTTGTCGCACCGAAGTGTGCATAATCCGTCAAAATCGACTCCGAATTGCCTAAAATGTCCGATAGTTAGCATGACAAAATGTCGTCGTTTCCTTTGTTTTCAATAACATTCCTACTTCCAACGTCGTTTGCTAACATCTTTTTTTCTGCCCTCTCCCCCGGTCGAAGGCAAATGTGCTTTGTTTTCTTTGCGTCTTCCCGCCTTTGCGCCCTGGCGTGAGATGTTGTTGCTCCATCAGGAATCTTCAAAATACAGTCGAGAGTGCAGGGTAGCTCATCGGATTTTTAGATTCAAAGTTCACGAGTCAGCGGTCGGCCATCCCCCCTCGGCAACCGGTCTTCTGCCTTCCGTCTCCTAGCCGACGGCATTTAGCCAAGGTGCGTATTCTCACGCAGACGCGGTGGCCCATGTAACATGCCAGCAATAACCCATCCATAATCACGGCGATGATAGACTAAATCACCAAAAACCGGCGATATATTTTAGGCTTGGCACTGAAATTTCCTACGGGGAGGAGGCACGCTCACAAAAGCCGTGACCGTGCCTGGGCGCGCGAATGGCCGTCAACTTGCGTGAACCTCTTCGAGGTACTGCCGCCGAACCTTGATCTTGCCTTCGTCCTTCCGGGCGGCGGCCAAATCGTAGGCAAGTTGCATCCGCAACCACGTTTCCGCCGTACTTCCGAACGCCTTGGCCAGCCGGATCGCCATTTCCGGGCTGATGCCCGCCTTACCGTTCACCACATTGTTGAGGGCCTGCCGGGTAACGCCCAGCACCTTGGCGCCTTCCGTCACTGTCAGCCCTAACGGTTCAAGGCAATCGTGCCGGACGATGCGGCCGGGATGTACGGGATTCTTCATAGGCATGCGCTCTTCCTCCTTACCCTAACTGACCAAGGCTTCGTTGCCCTTTATGGGAAGTAGCGGTAAACCTCACGGCGGTGGAGCACTCTTACGAAAACGACCTCTTCCTCTTCGGTGGCCAAACCGACCCGGTAATCACCTATCCTGACCCGATAGAACCCGCCACCACCGTGCAATTTCTTGACGTTTGACACTTCGCCCAGACTTTGCGCGGCCTCAACGCTGGCAATCAGTTCCTTAATTCGCTCCAGAAGGGCCTTGTCCTTCAAGGCTCGCAGGTCCTTGGCAAAGCTTGCTTGGAAGCGAACGTTCAAGGTCGGCCCTCAAGAACGGAAAAGACTTCCCCGCGACTTACCTCCCCCGTGCGCCGGCCTTCCTCGATGGCGCGGGCCAAGGCAATATCCTCCACGGTCTCCTCGATCGCGTCGCGCAGGAGGTCTTTGCGTTCCTCCAGCACTTCCACAAGGGCAGTCTTGAAAAGCGCTTTCAGCCTTGCTTCATCCATGGTGACCTGAGCCATCGTGCCCTCCTTGCTGAAGATTATAACTGACCGTACGCCACACAGCAAAGGCTGCACCGCTGGAAGAGCCACCCCGATGAATCGGGGCGCGCCCCCATGTCCACAAGACCACTCGCAGTAGGGGGACGGCTTGCCGTCCCCATTGTAGACATCACCGCCGAACGTAGGGGGGCCCTTGTGAGCATACACGTGAACCCAAGCGCTCGGGGTTGAATGTCAACATCGAGGGCCCGCACTAATGTCGGCTTCCTCGAAAGGGACTTTCTGGGCGTTTGATAGTGGAATGGGGATTTATCGACATCTATTGTGACCGCGCACTTCGAACGCAGTAGAGACAGCGTTGCCCCGATTTGTGTTTCTCGATTTCAGTTATTGCGTCTGCGGCTTCTTTGGCGACGGAATGGAAGGTCCGTACTTGTCGGTGGTCGCTCAGAAGCAACCGCAGGATAGGCACAGCCCGCTTTTCGCGCATCTGCCCTAGAGCAAAAGCACACCAGAAACGAACGTCCTTGCTTGGATCCTGCAGGGTCTTGAGTAACAGGCTGTGCGTCGATTTCCGGTGGCGATGTACCAACGTTTCCGCCGCATGACCGCGAACGTCTGGATTTTCGGACTTGTTCCGAACTGTTCTCTCCAGCGCATTAATCACACTGGGACTGGAAACCGCTTGCATAGCGTACGCAGCAGCGGCGCGGTTGAATGGTCTCCGGCCAATTCGAAGAACGTTTATTAGCTGCTTCGCTAGCGCGTTGCCATCGACGTTCCCCACTTGCTTGGCAGCTTCGAAGGCGTCAATGAGGCTGCTTCCGCTTAGCCGGGCGATTATGGCGTTTGGCACTGATTTTGCAAGCCATGCTCTCATAGTGGGAGTGTATCGCACGATTGTCGGCGAGAACAGCCCTTCCCACCAGCAATCATGCAAACTGCCCGGGGGGTGGAGTATAATTTAGATAATTTCACGCACTGGAGCCACCATGAGACTCACCCACGTCCTTGCTTTAATATTCGTGCTGGCGGGGAGCTCTGCGTCCGCACAAACTGCGCCCACGGTCGGTGCGCCCGCTGCGCCAAACGCCGCTTTCGAGAAGATGAAAACCCTGGTGGGCGATTGGGAGTCCAAACGGCCCAATGGCTCCGTCTTGCGCAACAGCTTTCGTATCTTCGGAGAGGGCTCGGCGCTGCTCCACCTTGAAAAACCCGAAGGTCGTCAGGAGATCATCACTATCTTCTATCCGGTGGGAGACGAACTCCGGGCGGATCACTACTGCTTCATGAAGAACCAGCCGCGGTACGTTGCCAAACCGTCGTCCGATCCGAACGTTATCGAGTTCGAATTCCGCGACATCACCAACCCCCACGCGTCGCCTCGCGACGCACACATGCACGCCACCACATGGCGGTTTGTAGACGCTGACCACATGGTCCAGGAATGGCACGTATGGGCCGACGGCAAAGAAGTCAAGGTCAATAAGTTGGAGTTCACGCGGGTGAAGTAGCCCCTGCGCGCCTCTCTGCACTTCCGATGTCCGGTTAGCAATCCGCTCAGCTCGCGACTCTTTATCCCTGCATTCCAACAAAGAAGTTGCCGAGGCATCCGTGGCAAGGGTATGGTTTATTCGCGGCAGAAATCTCAGCCCAGTCGCAATTTTGATCGTTGCTCAACAGTTATCCCTGTAATTTCATGGCCGATCTTCCATCCCTACTCCAGCCACTCCTTGAGCACGCCAGCGTGCGCGCGGGGATTGCGGCGCTGTCCGAGCCGGCTGCGCCGCCCCTTGCCATTTCCGGTCTGACGCCCGCCGCCAAGGCGATGGTGGTGGCGGCGCTGGCGCACCAAGTTAAGCGGCCGGTAGTGGTTTTGACCCAGGACAATGAAGCGGCACAAAACTACCGGCAAACCACGGCGACATTTCTGGATTGGCTTGAGCCCGGCGCCGCCAGTTCGGTGCAAATACTGCCGGCGCTGGATTGCTCACCCTACGAAGGCCGCTCACCACACGCGGAAATCCAGGAGCAGCGGGCCGTAGCGCTTTGGCGCCTGGCGCGTGGTGGGGTGCGCGTGCTTTTCGCTCCCGTGGCCGCCGCCCTGGGGCGCTTCCGGGAGAGCGCCTTCTATTCCTCGCTGGCGCTGGAACTGAAGGTGGGTGACGAGCTCAATCTGGACGATCTGGTGGAGCACTTGCGCAGCGTTGGGTACGAGCCCGGGGAGCCGGTCTCGGCCGTCGGCCAGTACTCGGTGCGCGGCGGAATTATCGACATCTTCCCTCCCGAGGCCGAGTGGCCCTTCCGCCTGGAATTCTTTGGCGACCAACTGGAGTCGGTGCGGGAATTCGACCCGACAACTCAACGCTCGCGCAAACCCGTACCGAAAGCGCTCCTGCTGCCACTCTCCGAAGCGCAGCGTTCGCCAAAATTCTTCGAAAGGCTGGTGCGCGTACTCACCTTGCGGGCCCGCGAGCACGCGCAAGCGCGAGGAACACCGCTGCCCGAGCGCGAACCCGATTGGGCCGCCGAACATACCAACACTTTCCCGGGATGGGAGTTCTTCGTTCCGCTCGTCGAACCCCACACGCACACGCTGTTTTCCCTGCTGGAGCGTCCGGTGCTGGTGTGGGACGAACTCCTCGATCGCCGCGTCCAGATTGCGCCCACCATCGAGAGCCTGGCAGCAAGCTTCGAGGAAGTCCGCGACATTGTGCCGCCCCGCCCGCAACCGGGCGAAGTCTACCTGACCGAGGCGGAACTCCATAAGGCGCTCGAGGGCGTACCACAAATTTCGCTCAAAGAATTGAGCCTGGAAACCCTCGCGCCCGCCGCAGCAACCAGCACGCAAGCAGTCGTTATCGGCGGCGACTTGTACTTCCCCCCCGAAGGGGCCGAGGGTAGTGACGAGTGGCGAGTGACGAGTGATGAGCAAGCACTTCAATCACCCGATCACCCGCTTGCGGGCCGAAGCCCTTCGGCGGGCGAAGGCACGATTACCCCATCACTGGATTCACCGGCAACTGCTCAAGATGACAGCGACTTGGAAAATCGCAAATCACCAATCACCAATCACCAATCGCCCGATGACCCGATGAACCGATGGCCCGATCACCCGATTCCCTCCCAGCCTCCTCCCAAATATCAAGGCAGAGTGAAGGAACTGGTGGAAGATTTGCGCGGCCGGGTGAAGGGTGGGGAGTCCGTCATTTTCGTTGTACCCACCGTGGGCAAGGTGGATCGTCTGCGGGAAATTTTGAAGGACTACGAGATTTCCTTTGATCGGGTGGATAAAGAAGTCGGGTCATCGGGCCATCGGGCCATCGAGTCATCTAAGGAACAAATCACTCAATCGCCCGATGGCCCGATGAACCGATGGCCCGATTCTTCCCCTGTGTTGATCGCCCGCGGCGAGATTCGCGAAGGCGTGGCCTTTCCTGAACTGAAGCAGTTGTGGCTCGCGGACACGGACTTGTTCGGAGGCTTTGATTGGGCGGCGCGCGGGCGGCGCGAACGCTCCGGGATCTCCAGCTTTATCTCCGACCTCAGCGACCTGAAAGTCGGCGATTACGTCGTGCACATCGACCACGGCATTGGCATTTACCAAGGCCTGCGGCAAATCGCCGTGGCGGGCACATCGCGCGACTTCATGCTGCTGACTTTTCAGGACGAGGCCAAGCTCTACGTGCCGCTCGAGCGCCTGGACCTGGTGGAAAAGTACCGCTCCCACGAAGGCGCCAAGCCCCCGCTGGACCGCCTGGGCGGCGCCACTTGGGAGCGCACCAAAACGCGTGTCAAACGCGCCTTGCGCGACATGGCGCAGGAGCTTTTGCAACTCTACGCCGAGCGCAAAATGCGCGGCGGGGTTGCCGCTTCCGCGGACACGCCCTGGCAGCGCGAGTTTGAAGACGCGTTTGAATTTGAGGAGACCCCGGACCAGCTCACCGCCCTTGCCGACATTAAACGCGACCTGGAAAGCCCCGAGCCCATGGACCGTCTGCTGTGCGGCGACGTGGGGTATGGCAAGACCGAACTCGCCATGCGCGCCGCCTTCAAGTGCATTCAGGACGGCCGCCAGGTGGTGGTGCTGGTCCCCACCACCGTGCTCGCCTTCCAGCACTACACCACGTTTCGCCAGCGCTTGGCGGCTTTCCCCGTGCGCGTGGAAATGCTCAGCCGCTTCCGCACGGCGGCGGAACAGAAAAAAATCCTCGCCGACGCGGAGGCCGGCCGCGTGGACATCCTGATTGGAACGCACCGGCTGCTCTCCAAAGACGTGCGCGTGCGCGACCTGGGCTTGCTGATTGTGGATGAGGAGCAGCGCTTCGGGGTGGCGGCCAAAGAGAAGCTGAAGAAAATGAAATCCGGCGTGGATGTGCTCACCATGTCGGCCACGCCCATCCCGCGCACCCTGCACATGTCGCTGGGCGGATTGCGGGACCTCTCCGTGATTGAAACCCCACCCCGCGGCCGCCTGGCCATTCAAACCACTGTCGCGCCTTTCAACCAGGCGCTCATCCAGTCGGCGATCATGCAGGAAATGCAACGGCAGGGCCAGGTGTTCTTTGTGCACAACCGGGTGGAATCGATTTTCCAGATGGCCGCGCTTTTGCAGCGCCTGCTGCCCACCGCGCGCATCGGCGTGGCGCACGGCCAAATGGGTGAAAAGGAGCTCGAACGGGTCATGCTGAAGTTCATGCGCGGTGAATATGATGTGCTGGCGGCCACGTCGCTCATCGAAAACGGCCTGGACATCCCGCGCGCCAACACCATCCTGGTGAATCACGCCGACCGCTTCGGCCTTGCCGACCTCTACCAGCTTCGCGGGCGCGTAGGCCGCTCGAACCGCCGCGCCTATGCCTTTTTCCTGATCGGGTCGGAAGACACCCTGACGCCCATCGCGCGCCGGCGGCTGGCGGCCCTGAAGGAATTTTCCGATCTCGGCGCGGGGTTTCGCCTGGCGGCGCTGGATCTGGAACTGCGCGGCGCCGGCAATCTGCTGGGGGCCGAGCAGCATGGCCACTTGAACGCCCTGGGCATCGACCTCTACCTCAAGATGCTGGAGCAGACGGTGGAGGAATTGAAGGGCGCGCCGGCCAAGATCGAAGTGCGCACCTCGCTCAACCTGGGCCTCGAAATCAAGATCCCCGACCCCTACATTCCCGATGAGAACCAGCGGCTGCGCATGTACAAACGCATTTCGAGCACCGCCACGCCCGGCGAGCGGGCGGAGATGGAAGCCGAGCTCGCCGACCGCTTCGGCCCCATTCCCCCATCGGTTGTCAACCTGCTGGACTACGCCTTGCTGAAAAGCGCGGCGGAGCGTTTGCTGGTCCAAACGGTGGAGCGAAAGGGGGATGAAATCTGGATTAAGTTCCATGAGCAGGCGCCCGTTGACCCGCAGCGGCTGGCGCAGTTTGTGCGGCGGCGGCGCGAGGCCAGCTTCCGCCCCGACCGCGTTCTGCGCTTCCGTGTGCGCGAACGCGACGGCAACCTGCTGACGCAAATCCAAAACGCCTTGCAGGAACTGTATCCCCAGCCTTAAGATGACAGGAAGGGAAACTGGGGAGGTCAGACAACCCGGGGGCCTTTCACCGGCTCCAACCGGGAGACACAGAAGTAATCAGGAAGTAGGGGGGACGATGAAACGAACGATCAAAATTCTTACCATCGCCGTTCTGGCGGCAACTTTTGTGGGGCCCCAGGTCCGCGCCGCCCACGTGCTGGAACGCATCATCGCGCGCGTCAACAGTGAGATCATTACCCAACGCCAGTTTGAACGCGAGAAAGCCAAGCTTCGCGAGGACCTTGCCCAGCAATTCTCCGGCGCCGAACTCGAGGCCAAAGTGAATGAGGAAAGCAAGGACCTTTTGGAGCATTTGATTGACCAGTCGTTGATGGTCCAGAAGGCCAAAGACGAAGATGTTAACGTGGAAACCGACCTCATCAAGAAGCTGGATCAAACGCGCAAGCAGTACAACCTGGCGACCATCGAAGACTTGCAAAAGGACGCGGAACAAGCGGGCGTGAATTGGGAGGACTATAAAGACCAGATCCGCCGCCAGCTCCTGATGCAGGAGGTCATCAGCCGCGACGTCGGTTCCCGCATCGTGGTGACACGGCAGGAGGAGCAGCAGTATTACAATCAGCACAAGGATGAGTTCAAATCTCCGGGCATGGTCCACCTCGCGGAAATCCTGATATCCGCGGAGAAATACAAGCCGGAAGAGGCGGAAAAGCGCGCCAAGGAAGCGGAGGCGGAACTGAAGGGGGGCGCGAAATTCAGCGAGGTGGTGAAGAAATACTCCGACGACCCCAGCGCGGACCAGGGGGGCGACATCAGTTTAATGAAGATGAGCGCCATGGCGCCGGCGATCGCCGCGGCTGTCGGCAAGCTCGAAGTCAACGAGTACACCGACCCGCTTCACGTGAAAAGCGGCTACCTGATCCTGCGGCTCGTGGAACGTTTCAGCCCCGGTATCCCCTCGTTTGAAGAAGTTGAAGCGCGTGTGCAAGAGACCCTGTACAGCCAGCGCATGGAACCCAAGATGCGCGAGTTTCTGACCCAGCTGCGCAAAGACAGTTACATTTTTCTTGCTCCGGGATACATTGACACCGGCGCCGATACGCTGGGCGCGGCGTTAACCACCGAAAAGGCGCAATGAAACAGACCTTTGTCAAGGACCTCGCGCCGGACTCAGCAGTGCGCACCACCTTCCTGGTCCAATCCAAAGAACGTAAGATCACCAGCAACGGCGCCGCTTATCTGGACCTGAGCCTGCAAGATACCACGGGCGTCATTTCCGCCAAACTCTGGGACTACTCGGAACGCACCACTCCGGCCTTTGAGGCAGACGACGTCGTGCAGGTGGATGGGCATGTGGAAAGCTACCGCGGCACGCCGCAGCTTCGCGTCCGGAAGATCACCCTTTGCCCGCCGGAAGAAGTGAACCTGCTTGATTATCTTCCGCGCACCGAGCGCGACCCGGAGGAGATGTACTCCGCTCTGCTCGAGCGCGTGCGCGCCATGGGCGAGGGTCCGCTGCGCGCGCTGCTGCTGAGCATCCTGGAAGACTCAGCGTTGGCGGAAAAGTTCAAGCTGGCCCCCGCGGCGATGAGCTATCACCACGCCTTCCTGGGCGGGCTGCTGGAACACGTGTCGTCACTGATCGCGCTGGCAGATCGCGTCGCGGATCATTATCCCTGGCTGCGGCGCGACTTGATCGTGGCCGGCCTGGTGCTCCACGATATCGGCAAGACGGAAGAACTGATTTTCAACCGCGGCTTCCGCTATTCCACGCGGGGACAACTGATCGGGCATATCACCATGGCGCTGGAAATGGTGCAGGCGAAGATTCACCAGATCCCCGACTTCCCCGCCCAGCTCAAGGACGAACTCGAGCACATTATTCTTTCCCATCACGGCAAACTGGAGTTTGGTTCGCCCAAGGAACCGATGTTCGCCGAGGCCATGGTGGTAAGTTTCCTGGACGATATGGACTCCAAGCTGGAAGCGGTGCGCGCCCAGTATGCCGCGGACCAGGATCGCCCCGGCGACTGGACCAGCCGTAACCCGGCGCTGAAACGGGAACTGCTCAAGCCGCCGAAAAATGAAGGGTGAAAGAAAATGGTAAAGTATAAATTGTAAATGGTAAATAACGGCTCTTACCCTTTACCATCTATCATTCACAATTTACACTTTATCCTTCCCCCATGGCTCACTTCACCTCAACCGATATTGCGCGCATTCTTCCCCACCGCTATCCTTTCCTCTTTGTCGACCAGGTTGAGGAATTCATTCCCGGCCAGCGCATCGTGGCGGTGAAGCGTTTTTCCATCGACGATCAGGCCGCGCGCGGGAATCCTCCCGGTATCGCCATCATTCCCACCAGCGTTATTCTGGAACTGGTGACGCAGGTGGGCGCCGTGCTGGTGATGGAGCGCCCGGAGATGGCCGGCAAAATCGCCATGATCCTGCATATACCCTCGGCGCGGGTTATTAAACCGATTGAGGCCGGCGACACGGTGCGTGTGGAAGCCGAAGTGGTGCGGATGAAAGCGCAGTTCGGCGAGTTGCGCGGCTCCATCTTCCGCGCCGGCGAACTGGTAGCGGAAGGCCAAATGCGCTTCGGCATCGCCAACGCCGAGGATGTCATGCCGGGCGGAAGGGCCGGTTGACAACCTCCCCCGAACAGCCCACAATTAACTGAGGGATTGCTTAAAGTTTGACGTGGTTCCGTTGAGAAGTAATCATCAGTATGGTATTTGCAGACCTTCAAATTCGCGACGTGGTCATCCGTCCGGCGCACATCCTGGCGCCCATGGCGGGGATTACCGACACGGTTTTCCGCCGCTTCATCAAGCGCCTGGGGGGTTGCGGGCTGATCATGACGGAGTTTGTCTCCAGTGAAGGCATGATTCGGCAGAATTTCCGCGCGCAGCGCTATCTGTATTACACGGATGAGGAGCGGCCCATCAGCGCTCAAATCTTTGGCGCTGACCCGGCGCACCTGGCCGAGGCGGCGCGCCAGATTGAAGACCTGGGATTTGACCTGGTGGACCTGAACCTCGGTTGTCCCGCCAAGAAAGTGGTGAAGTGCGGCGGCTCAGGATTGCTGCGCGACCTGCCGTTGCTGGAAAAAATTCTGCGCGCGATTCGCGGCGCCGTGAAGATTCCCTTCACCATCAAATTCCGTTCGGGCTGGAGCGACGAGGAGATTGTGGCCTTGCAAGTGGCGCGCCTGGCGGAGGACTGCGGCGTGGAGGCTTTGGCTGTCCATCCGCGCACCCGCGTGCAGGGTTTCAGCGGCCGGGCGCGTTGGGAAATCATCCAGCAGATCAAGCAAGCAGTGCGCATTCCCGTGATCGGCAACGGCGACGTGTTTAAACCCCCGGACGCCCGGGCGCTGCACGAACAGACCGGCTGCGACGCGGTGATGATTGGGCGCGCGGCCGCCTCCAATCCCTGGATCTTCCGCCAACTGGCGGAATTCTTCACCACCGGCGTGTACCGCGAACCGGCGGATGCCGACCGCTACGAGTTGATTCGCACCTACTATTCCATGCTCGTCGCCGAGGAAATCCCCGGGGCCCTGGGCAAGATGAAGCAATTTGCCAGCTGGTTCACACACGGCGTGCGCAACGGAACGGAATTACGGCGGCAGGTGCAAAGCGCGCGCGAAACCGGCGAAGTGCTGGCGCGCGTGGACGCGTTCTTCGCCGCGCTCGCCGCCCACCCGGAAGCCGCCATCGCCTCCTGAAAGGATTGGGTGACCTCCCATGGAGCCTTCCAGCGAACAGAAACGTAGTCAGCGCCGGGTCGAAGCCGCCATCAACATCCAGGTGCGCGGGGTGGACTCGGCAGGACTTGAGTACGACGATACCCTCACCGCACTGGAGGTCAGCCGGCGCGGCCTCTCCTTTCTCACCCACCACGAATTGGCCGTCTTTGCCACTCTCAGCGTCACCATCCCGGGCCGTGGTCCGATGCGGCCCGACGTGGGACCCAGCGATTTTTTCACCGAAGCCACGGTTGTCCGCAGCGTCAAGGAAGATGAGGAATTCTACCGGGTGAGTATTCGCTTCATGGGAGCCACCCTTCCCA
>Ga0326728_10010471_pt1 | contig 21671 bp, 12 predicted proteins | sample MB3enrmetagenome_FD_207602 | JGI IMG/M metagenome (GOLD analysis project Ga0326728, IMG submission 207602) | Lab enriched peat soil microbial communities from McLean, Ithaca, NY, United States - MB31MN | ecosystem: Environmental > Terrestrial > Soil > Wetlands > Peat | place: USA: New York... | reverse complement strand
CTCGGAACAGGTGCTTGCTGTTGTCCCCACGGTCACGCCGCCCTTCCAGTTCGAGGGCCACGTCCATGTGTACGGGCCGCCGCTCGCCGGCTGGCAAACAAAGATTGTTACTTTGCCGCCCCCGGCGCCCGATCCGATCGACGCCGTCGCATTGCCGCTCAACACGTACGTTGCCTCCGCGCGGTCGGCAGTTGGCAGTGCGATCGCGCCGCTCGCCGGCGCAGTGTAGGTCTCGCTGGGAGCATTCAGCGCCACGCCGTTCACTTGATAACCGCTCGATGAAATCGTCTCTCCGGTCGCCGCCGTGCCCGCGCTCATGCTCGACGGCACCGCGCCGCGGTACTGGTTATCCCGCGCAAAGGCCACTTCGTCCGGCGTCACGCCCGTATAGCTCGGATTGTTCGGTCCCGGAATGAATGCCCACCGGCAATTGGAAAACTGGTTGCCATATCCGGCGCCCGCGCTCCCGTTATTTCCGTTGCCCGAGCCGATCAAGAAGCTGATGGCGTGAGAGGCGGATTCGCCCGTTGCAATCGTGGCGATGGCTATCAAGGGATACCATGTATTGTGCGAAAGTTTGGTTCCGAACCCAAACGAGGGCGTCGTATAACTCGTGGCCCCATATCCGTTCGCGGTAAAGGCGTCCGTGCCTGCGGTCGCGAGCATGAACGCATCCTGGTCCTGCAAGCCTTGCGGGAAGCTGAAATTCGCGCCCGGCCGGACGTAGCAGCCGTAGATAAACTGGTCTCCCGCATAGGTGCTGCCCGTCCACGTGCCGATGGTGAACGCGCTTCCCGGTCCATCCAGCTCCGCGCACTGCATCTTCGAAGTCGCCTGCTGACCGTCCGGGCAGGACACGCCGCTTGTCACCACGGTGCAGGTATTCGGACTCCCGCATCCATTGGGAGACGCGGTGCTTGCCCAGCTTGACGGGCTATTGTTGATCGGAAGCGAACCGAAGGGCAGAACCTGCGGCCCGAATCCCGCGCCGCTGCCTCGGCTCGCGCCTTGATACTCCGTGCCGTCGTCGATCGGCGGAGTCGTCGACGTCGTGTTCACCGGCAGCGTGGTCCCGTACGGCGTACGTTCGATGCTTACCGCATCGTTGAAGTAAGGATTGGTGTAGTTGGAGGTCAGCGAAATCGCCAGGCTGTCGAGCTTGTAACACGCCAGCGATGGCGATTCCCGATTCGTGTATGCAAGATAAGAGACCGCCGTCTCCGTGACGTTATCCTGCAACGCATCGTCGTGGATCCATAAGCAGGAAGTCGTGTCCATCGCCGTGCGGTTGTCCACCACCACGGCCGCGCTCGGGGCCTGCTCGAAAAGCATGTCCTTGATCTCGTATGGCATGGCGGAAATGCTGTTGACCCCGCCGCCGTCGATCTTGATACCGCCGCCAATAAAGGCGCCGCCGGCAATCGTCGATGCCGCGCAGCCCGTGTTTGTCCCGCTCCCTCCACCGGAGTTGATCCCTCCCGATTCCGAGTCGCACCGTAGCCCATAGGGGTAAGAAGGCTGTGCGCATCCGCCGGCTTCGCACGAGCCTGGGTTGATCGTGGCCGGCGAGTAGTTCAACTCCGCGATGGATTCAACCCACGAGGCCGTCTGCTCCATGCCTCCGGCCGCCAGGTAGCCTGTCGGATTCATTCCCACGTTGTAGAGGTCGAGATTCGATTCCTGCTCGCCCCAGTAACTCATCCCGTAGCTGCCGGAGATGTTGATGTCGTGGAACGAGTGCCCATTATCCTCGGGGAAGCCCGGAGATACGGCCACCACACCCCAAACATCCGATGCCGAGTGCGCGTGCAGCGGATAAATCGTCCATTGGCCCGTCGCGCAGGTATAAGAGTATCCGGACATATTCGTGCCATTCGAGCAGAACAGCCGAACCGACTCGTATTTGTCCTCGTCGAACGAGGTGATCGAGCAGCCGGTCGCCGTGGTCGCCGCCGTGGCCGTACTCTGCTGGTAAACCACCTGCTCTCCGCCCGGCGCCGAATAATTCAAGCTGAAGATCGCGCCGTTCGTAATATTGAGCGTCGCGTCTGAGCACCCCGACACAGTCATCGTTTCCAGCGGAACGTAGCGCACCTGCGACGGCAGAATCAGCGTCACAATGCGATAGCTGCCCTCCGAAACTGCCGTGGCGTTCACGCCTGTCGCCGTCGTGGTGCCGGCGATCGTGATCGCCGCGCCGGCAGGCATATTCGTAATCGCGCCGGCCGTAAAGGCCGGCGTAACCGTCACAGGCTGCCCCGGCGTCGTTACCGCCGTGCCCAGGGTGCCGTAGATTGTGGGAGCGAAGATCAGGGCCGGACTCCCCGTCTGGAATTGCAGGTCGCCGCCCGGAGGCCCGATGCCGTACCAGTTCTCGTAACCGGTCGTGACTAACGTGGAGCCGAGCGAGAGATAGCCCTCCAATTCAAATCTGAAGGGCCCTCCGTACGGGAAGGTCAGGGCGCTGGGATTGGCCCAATAGCATCCCGGCGAATGGTTTCCACATTCCAGGAGAATGGTTTGCGTGTTGCCCGAGGTCCACGGATAAATGTTGTTGATGCAATCCTGAATATAAGGCCCGATGTCCTGAAAACCAAGTTGCGCCCCAAACGCGCGGATGTCGCAAACCGGCGACGTTTCGGTGATCGACGCCTGGAACTCTGCGTTGCCCGCGGGCGTAATCGTCCATGTCGGCGTTGTGCTGGGCTCGCCCTCAAGGCCGCCCGTGCCGTCGGTGATTACGCCCGCGTAGCCGCCGCTCCCGCCGACGCCACAACTTCCCGGCGTCCATTTGCTTGTCGTCGCGTTCCACACGGCGCAATCGCCGTTCGCAATTCCGCCGTCGGTCCAATCGGCCAGATTCGCTGTGCCGAAGAGCGAGCCGCCGACCTTAAAGCCGGCCGCGTTCACGTTGCCTGTCACCGCGACCCCGTTGCTGCCGTCCGATGCCACCCCCGGCAGCAGATTCGCCATCGCTCCGCTGGCGCTCGTCGCCCCCGTTCCGCCTGCCGTCAATGGCACCGCGCTCTCACCGCCGACGGTCGTGCCATTTGCGGTGTAGTACGCGATCTGCCCGGTACTTCCCGAATTGACCGTTCCTGATCCCGATCCCGATCCCGATCCGCACGCCGATCCCGTGTTGGTGAGATACCCCGACGAATCCACCTGCACGCAGAAGTGTCCCGAAGACGCGGCCAGCCCCGGGAACTTGATGCTCGTCGGTCCCAGAAACGCCGCTACCAGGCTTGCGCTCGATCCCGAGTAAATGTCCGTCTCCGCGCCCGATCCGCTCTCGTAGTTCAGCCGGATGTGTCCCGTCGCGTTGCTCGCGTCAATATAGGTATCGCCGCTGTTCGTGCTCTGGTAGGCCTTGAAGCTGTCGAGGCCCCCCACCGCCGAGTTCAGCGCCCAGTCGTTGGTCGCGTTCTTCACCATGTACCACTGGCTGTTGCCGTTCCAGTCCTTGTAGGTGAACGAGCCCTTCTGGCTCGCCGTCAGTCCCGGCCACAGGTAGTAGTCCACCTCCGCGTCGGCGCTGTTACGCACCGTCATGGTTCCCGTCGATTGCGATGTCCCGCCCACCAGCAGAGTTCCGTTGAACTGTGCATCGCCGGATTTGTCCACGGTCGCCACCGTCGTCTCCGTCGCGCCGCCCGAGCCAAAGACTACCCCGCCCGTGCCTGACCCGTTCGACCCGTTCAGCACCACCGCGCCCGTGCCCGCGGAGTTGACCACCGTCTGGTTGTTCGTGCCCCCCGCGGGCGTAATCTCCGCAACGGCATTCGGCGTCGCCGTCTGGTTCGATCCCGTGAAGCTCAGCGACGGCTGCGACGTGTACCCGCTGCCGCCGGCCGTCACCGTAACGCTGCCTACCGTATAGCCGCCCGCGCAGCTCAACGAAGTGGTCGTGATCAGGTTCGCCGTCGCCGCGGCTCCGCTGCCTCCGCCGCCCGTAATGCCCACCGCCGGAGCGGTCGACGACGTGTAGCAGCCACCGTTGTTCACCACCACGTTCGTCACCACGTTCGCGGTCGCGCTCAGATACTGGCCCACCGAAATGCGTTGCACGTTATTGATCAGGTCCGTCAGGTTCCAGAACTGCTCCCCGCTGGTTCCGTCCGTATACCCGTTTTCCCAGCGATATCCGTAATCGGTCTGAATCTCGCTCAGCAGTCCGCGCTCGTTGCCATTCCCGATGCCCAGCCGGGTATGGTTGGTCACGGTCGTGTCCTGCTGGCTTCCATACCAGTCACCATTCAAGCCGTTGAAACTCCGGTGAAATGTATCGAGGAAGCTGTTGCGCGTGCCGTTGTCGGTCAGCGCTCCGGTGAACATCGTCCCGCCGGTCATCCAACTGTTGTACTTGCTGCCCGTGTCCGCCACCACCTGGCTCATCGAGTTCTCGTTGCGCACTCCCACAATGGTGTTGTTTTGCGCGTTCGCTCCTAAATGCAATGCTGTTCCGCATCCCTCTACATCTCCGCCCGTAAACGTGTTGCCGTCGCCCTGTTGCAGGTTGATCCCATAAGTCCCGCTGATCGGATTTCCGCCGCTCGTCGGGCAATCGATGTGCAGTCGTACAAACGTGCTGGCATTCATCCAGTCCGTCGTCGCCGCATTCGCCACCTGGTGGCCGACCGCATTCACCGCCGTCCCGAACCCCGTGAACTGGTTGTCCAGAAATGTTCCGCCCGTATAATTCCCGGTTCCGTCCAGCGTCATGCCGGTCTGGTTTTGATTGCCCAGAAAGTACAGGCTCTCCAGATCGATCTCCTGCGTGCGGTAGGCCGCAAATCCCTGCGCCGTCGCGTTGGTGGCCGCGGTCGTGTTGATGGCCACGTTGTCCATGTGGAAGCCTGGCGTATCCACGGCATACGTCGCGTCGCCCACCTCGACCATCGCGCCCGTGCCCGAGTACGCGAACACCGTTCCGCCCTGGCTTCCGCTCGCCGCCGTTCCGCCGCGCAGCGCGCATCCCCGCAGCGACACGTTCCGTGTCGTCGCCGTCACCACAATTTGTTTCGCCGTCGTAATGGTCGCGCAGGGCAGCCAGATGATCGCGTTCGAAGTCGAAATCGTCAGATTCGACGCCATCGACAAACTGCCGGTAAAATTCCGCGCGTCGCACGTCCCGCCGTAGCTCGCATTCAACGCGCTCAGGCAGGCCTCGACCTTGGCCCCAAAATCCGCGCCCGCAAACTGATCCGCCTGGTACGCCGCGCCGATCTCGAGGGCGGTGAACGTTCCCGTCACCGTCCCTCCGGCGAGCGGCAGCGCCGTCGCCACCTGCGTATCCACATAGTGCTTGGTCGCCGCCTGCAACGGCTGCGTGGGATCGGCATTCAAATAGAGTGGCCCGCTCAACGTCCCGCCCGACGCTGTCAGCAGGCTCTCCGTCAGCTCCGTGATGGCCTCGTCCACGTAGGCCCTGCTCACCGTCTGCACCGCCTGCACCGCCGGCATCACCTGCGCCTGCACCTGCGAGAGCGTCGCCGACGCCGCCGACGGAACCACCCAGTACTGCGTGCTCACCGTCCCGTCGCTCATGTAGTAAACGGCCGTGTAGTACAAGCCCCCGGGCGTGGCTCCCGCGTTCGGCGCCAGGTTCACGCTCACAAAGCCGTCCGCCGCAATCGTCACCGTCGTCGAGTCCGCGACCACTGTCTGGCCCACCGCGGTCGTGAACGCCGGCCAACTGATCACCAGGGTCCCCGCGCCCGGCTGCCCGTTCGCCAGGTACACCGTCCCCGCGACCGTCGTTGTCGTCACGCCCTGCGCCCACGCCATCGCCGCCAGCCCCATCGCCAGCAGACACACCGCAACGCGGGTGCCCCACCCTCGCCGGGTCTCTGTTTTTCCGGCTAGGGTGGGGATCAGACGCTGGTCCGTCTCGACCTCAGATCCGTGCCCCATCCTTTTCGCGCATTTTGCAAAAAGGGTGGGAGCGCACGTCTTCGCGGTGCAATGATCCTGTCGGCTAACTTGCTCGCTCGCCGCCTTGCTGACTCGCCGGCTGGGCGTCCGCAATCCTTCGTCCTTCATGAGCTTCATTCCCATCGCGTCCTTCTTCCTGCCGCATTTCCTCGCACCCCGCGAGTCTTCCAAATCGCTGATTGATCCGGCAACTAGAGCATTTTCACTGACGGTGTAAGGAAACTCCGTGCCCCATCCTTTTCACGTTCTTTGTGAAAAGGGTGGGAAACCGAATCCCTCCACCGTGCCCCATCCTTTTCCGCGTTCCTTGCGGAAAAGGGTGGGAAACCGACCCACCGTTTCGTTGCCGAATCTTCAATCCCTAAGTCCCCATATTCGTTGCCGGCCAACCCGCCAACTCGCGATCATGCGCGCCAGCGCATGCCAACTGGCGAACATGCTAACCCGCTAACTCGCTGACTCGCTAACTCGCCTTCAGCTCCTTCTCGCCGTCTTCCATGCTCTCGTCCCACTCCGGCTCCGACGCCAGCAGTTCCGCCCAGCTCGGCCCCTCCCGCTTCTTTTTCTTCTTCGCGTCCTTGCCTGGCTTCTTCTTCTCGATTAGCGACAGCATCATCTCCGTCCCGCGCATGTCGCCTGCTTCCGCCTTGCTCACCAGTTTCTCGGCAATCAGGGCGCTCTTCACCTTCACCTCCGCTTTCACCGCGTGGCGCAGCTTCTTCCGCGCTCCCTTGTAGTCCCCAAGATCCACCGGAACGCTCTCCCCATTCTTCTTGGCCCCCGTCTCCTCCGCATCGTTCCCTTTGCCGGACTTCGCCTGACTCTTCGCCGTCTCGCCCTTCCTATTTCGCTCCGAGACGCATATGTCGTCCACTTTGCTCCTGCTCATCTGCCCACCTCTCCGGTTCCCCCGTCCGCGCCCCCGCGCTCCCTCCGCGGAAAAGCTAAGGGGCAACTCGCTCCGAGTTGCCCCTGCCCTGCGACATTTGATCGAGTCTTCCCGGCCCGCGCCGCCGCCCCGCCCCAATTTCACATCCGTGCCCCATCCTTTTCGCGTTTTTTGCGAAAAGAGTGGGAATCCGGCGGGCAGGTCGTGTCCTCGTCCCCGCCCCCGCGGATTCAAGAAGACCGGGAAAGCTCCTTCCACTTTCCCGCCGGTTAGTTCGAATTCGGTACGAATGCCCTTAGCTTACCCAATTTGGTAAGAATGATCTGCAAAAGATTTTGTCTTTGTATGAATATGTCCTTTCAATAACTTACGCCCCACCCCGCTCCCGCCAACCTTTGACAAGCCAATTCACCGCCGCCATCCGCCCCGCCCCAGCCAACCATTTGTCCCGAAAAAAGCCTTCGATCGAGTCCCTCCCGTGGCGGGTGGCCCCGATCCCGGGATATTTCCAAAACACAAATGAGGGTGCCCCCGGTCCCTCGTCCGCCGCGGCGGAGGGACCGGGGATGCCGCAGACTTCAATCCGGAATCCGTTCGCGATGTTCCCGGCCAATCCCCTTAAGTCGGCCAGCGTTCCCCGATCTGCCTGGGCATGATCCTGCCCTGACGCCAACAGCCCAAAGCGCTCACCGAGAGCAACCCGCAAGCCGGCAACCGGACCGCTCCACGCTCATACGCTGACTTGCCGACTCGCTGACTCGCTGACTCGCTCCCTTAGTCCCTACGTCCCTGCCTTCCCCAGCCTTTCCCTCCACCTCCGCTCCTCCGCCAGCTCCGCCAGTGTCCTCCCTCCACGCGGCACAATCGCGTACACCAACTTGCAGCCCATCGTCTCCGCCATCTTCTCGAGCGCCCGCAAACTGATCGATCTCTGCTCCTCGCTCTTCTCCAGCCGGAAGATCACCGACACATTCACCCCCAGCTCCCGCGCCATCTCCTTCGCGTGCAAGCCCAGCCCTTGCCGAACCCTCCGCAGCCATTGCGGAAGATCCGGCGCCTTCTTCGCCGCAACCCGGAAAATCCGCTGTTCATGGTCCAACTTCTCCCGCAGTAACACCCGTTCCCCGCTCCGCATCCTCGCTCCCTGCTTTCTCGTTCCCTTGTTCCCTTGGTCCCTTGGTCCCTGTTCTTCCCACCTTAGCCAAAACCCTCGAAATTATCTGCAAATTGTGACTCCGAAATCATCTGCAAAACTTGAGTCAAGGTGTACGAATCGTCATTTTCGCATCGCCTCAGGTGGAGTAAAACGTCAAAACGTGCGACTTCAAGTGCACGTTTTCGCATCTCCCAAAAGCCGCACGTTTTTGCCGCGCGCCGATTCTGCAATTCATGCACCTACAGGTGAACGCTTTCCCCCCGGTTCCACTCCGCCAACCCGCGAACGTGCGCGCCAGCGCACGCCAACCCGCCAAATCGCCGACTTGCTCCCTTGGTCCCTTGTTCCCTTGGTCCCTTGGTCCCTTGGTCCCTTGTTCCCTTGGTCCCTTGTTCCCTCGTTCCCTGCTGTTAGCATCGTTCCTATGCCACTCCCGCCTCGCAGTGCCCGCTGCGCAGCCTTGGCCCTTCTTCTCTGCGCAACCACCTTCCTGCCCCTTTGCGCCCAGAACTCTGCTTCAGCCAGTCCCGGCCCAGTCCCTTCCAGCCCCAGAGCCGTTCAGACCATCGGCCAGATCGCCGTTTCGCCCGACGGCAAGCGTCTCGCCTGGATCGAAAGCGGTGAAATTCGCGTCGCTCCTCTCGGCAGTCCCCTCGCCAGTATTGACAAAAGCCAGCGCGTCACCGCCGCCCGCTCGCCCGGCGACTCCTGCACGGAGTTAGCCCCCGTCTGGTCGCCCGACTCCAAGGCCGTCGCCTTTCTCTCCGATTGCGCCGATCTCGGCGGTCAAGCCGACCTTTATCTCTCGCACCTCGACGGCAATCCGCCCCAGCGTCTTTCCAAGTTTCGCGGCTACGTCAATGCGCCGGCCTTTTCGCCCGACGGCAAGCGCATCGCCTTCCTTTATGTCGAAGACGCCACGCGTCCCTCCGGAGCCCTCGCCGCCATGGACGCGCCCTCCGGCGTCATCGGCGAGGATCGTGTTGAAGTCCAGCGCGTCGCCGCTGTTTCCGCCGCCGCCACCCAACCCTCCGCGCCCACCTTCCTCACCCCCGCCAACCTTCACGTTTACGAGTTCGACTGGTCGCCCGATTCTGAATCCCTCGCCTACGTCGCCGCCGATCCGCCCGGCGAAAACAACTGGTGGATCGCCAGGCTCTACACGCAATCCGTCAGTGCTCCATCCACTTCCTCTGAGGTTGCCCCATTTTTTCCGTCCCCCGCGCCGAAGGACGGGGGACGAGAAGGGTGGCAGACGACGCCGAAGGTAATCCTTTCCCCCTCCGATATCTCCGGCCCCCTCCACGGCCTCGAAATCGCCCTTCCCCGCTGGTCGCCCGACGGCAAAGCCATCGCCTTGATCGGCGGCCTCATGAGCGATCAGGGCGTCACCGGCGGCGACGTGTGGATCATCGCCGCAACGGGGGGCGCCTCCGGCGGCGAGCCGCGCAATCTCACTCCCGGCCGTCCCGCATCGTCCGAATGGATCGCCTGGGGCGACGACGAGCACATCTTCACCTGCGAGCTCGCCAACGGCATCCATCGTCTCGTCCGCTTCCGCCTGCAAGGCGATCGCACCAGCCAGAGCGTTGCCACCAGCTTTGCCGCGCCCCTCTTCACCTATCCCGGCTCGGTCGGCATCGGCAGCTTCGATCCCAGCCTCGCTGTCACCGCCGATCGCTCCCTCTTCGTCTTTCAGGCCAGCACCTTCAACCAGCCGCCGGAAATCTACGCCGCCGGCCCCGCCGCGGCCTCGCTCTCTAAGCAAACTGTGGGTGCCCCCGGTCCCTCGCATTTGGGGACCGGGGATGCCTCGGCCGCATCCCCTGCCCCCTCGGGCCTCACCCAGCTCTCCCATTTCAACGAAGGCCTTACGCCATCCTGGGGCGACTCCGCCTCGCTCACCTGGACCGACGATAACTTCCACATTCAGGGCTGGCTCCTTCTGCCCGCGCAATTCGATCCGCACAAGAAATACCCGCTCATCGTCGAGGTCCATGGCGGTCCCGCCGCCGATGTCGCCTCAAGCTGGAATGGCGGCGCAGGCGGCTTCAGCGCCACGGGCTTTTCCGCCCTCGATTACTTCGTCCTCATGCCCAACCCGCGCGGCAGTTTCGGCCAGGGCGAAGCCTTCACCCAGGCCAACCGCAAGGACTTCGGCTACGGCGACCTCCGCGACATCCTGGCCGGCGTCGACACGGTCCTCGCCAAGTATCCCGTTGACCCCAACCGCGTCGGCATCACCGGCTGGAGCTACGGCGGATTCATGACCATGTTCGCCGTCACCCAGACCCATCGCTTCAGGGCCGCGGTGGTCGGGGCCGGCATTTCAGACTGGCTTTCCTATTACGGCGAAAACTCCATCGACCAGTGGATGATTCCCTACTTCGGTGCCTCCGTCTACGACGACCCCGAGGTCTACGCCAAGAGTTCGGCCATCACTTATATCAAGAACGCCACCACCCCTACCCTCCTGGTTGTCGGCGACCGTGACGGCGAGTGTCCCGCGCCCCAGTCCTTCGAGTTCTGGCACGCCCTTCGCGACCTTCATGTCCCCACGCGGTTGGTGGTTTACCCCAACGAGGGCCACGGCTTTTCCGATCCTGCCCACCGCCTCGACGTCCAGCAACGCGCCATCGACTGGTTTGCCCGCTATATGCCTGAAAAGCAGGGACCAAGGGAATAAGGGAACAAGAAGTCCGGGTGCCCCACGTCCCGACTTTGAGACGTGGGATCGTACGAACCCCAACCGAAAAATCTTATCCCGTGGCGCAGCGGATCTGTTTTTCCTTGTTCCCTTGTTCCCTCGGTCCCTTGGTCCCTGTACTTCTGCTTCCCACCCGGCCTCGCGATGAGTCTATTCAGCAGAACCGCCTGACAGACCGGTTCCATGCCGAAGGTGGCCCTGCCCTGATACACTTTTTTCTTGGAGTATTCGGTGTGTGTCCCGCCTCTTTGGCCGCGTGCGGCAGTGTGCCGCCGCAGTGCTTGAGCTTGGGTGCGATCCACCTGTTGCGGACCGGCCCTGGGCAGCATAAGGGGTGGCGATAACTCGTTTTTCTTTACGTGTTCTTAGCGACCGTTCCGCGGTTCGACGGCGCGGAGCGGGGAGGATTCATGCGGCAGTTCCTGACGCTTCTTTGTTTGCTTGGCCTGGCCCTTCCGGCCGGGATTTCCATCACCGGCTGCACACGCAACCCGCAAGGGAACTTCTGCAACGGCCTCGGCTACGGCCTGAAGGATGATCAGATCGCTTCCCTTACTCTGCAGCCGCAGCAAGCCGGCATCTCGCTGGCCTATGGGCAGACCACCTTTATTCTGTCGCCTCAGGCCTTCAGCTGCAAGGGCAACTCGGTCCCGACCACTTCCGGCACGGTAAGCTTCGGCACCAGCAACAATCAATTGGTAGACATCTCTCCCTCCGCCTCTCTCTGCGCCGGCACGTGGAACCGCAACACCGGCGGCGGCATCGCCGACTATACCTACTGCACCGCCCCCAATCCGTTGCCGTCCACCAACGGACTGCCCTACGGCATTGCCTATGTCACAGCCTCGGCAGAGTCCGTGACCTCAAACCCCATCCCGGTGTACGTTCATGCGCCCGTTACCGCCATCAGCCTGGTCACCACTTGCCTCCCTTCCTCGGGGAACTGTAACTCAACCACGCCTTTGACATCGGTGCCTACGCAATGCTTCTCGCAGAACCGGCAGGCCGAACTCGACGCCTTGGGCTACTACGACAACAACGGTACGCAAACCCTGCTCTGCCAGCCAGCGGCGACCGCCAGCGTCACGGCTTTTTCGGTCAGTTCGAATGTGGTTACCGTGACGACCCCTGCCAACAACTTCATACCCGGCGAGAACGTTACTTTCTCGGGCTTGTCGAAGGCGACCTTCCTCAACACCGGGAGATACACCGTTCTCCCAGCCGGCCTGAGCAGCACGCAGTTCGAGGTCGCGGCCACGGTTCCCGATCAGACCGGGAGCGATTCGGGAAGCGCCACAACGACCACTTCGAATCCCACCTGCGGCTCGTCCATCGGAACCCTCAACTACGCGAGCAGCAATTCGACCGTCGCCAGCATCGCCCCCGAAACACTCGCCAATCCCTTCTCCACCATCACCGCGTTGCAGCCGGGAACGACGACCATCACCGCAACCATCGCCCAATCGGCAGGGTCGGCCGGCTATTTCTCCACCTGCCCGCCGAAATCCATTCGCATTTCCCTGGCCAACGGCGCAACCAGCGGCGTCGTCACCCAAGGCGTCACGCAGAACGTCACTACCACGGTCATCGACACCGACAACAACCCCATCACCGGCTTGAGCCTCACCTACCAGTCCACCAACCCGATTGAAGTTACGGCCGGCGGCGGGGGCGCGATCACCGCTTCTTTCCCCGGTGTCGCTTCCATCTATGCCGTGTGCGAGCCGCCCGCTTGCAATCCCGCCCCCATCAATGAATTCGGCCTGAATGGCACTGGCCTGTCGCTGGCTTCCAATCCCGTCAGCATCACCGTTCCCGGCTCCACCAGCAACTACGCCTGGTTCGCCGCGCCCGGCGAGTCGCAGTATTTCTCGTCGCTCCAGCTGCTCACCGGCAGCCCCGGCGCCACCGTGCGCCTGCCCTATGTTCCCAACTCCATGCTCATGGATCAGCTGGGCGTCAACCTCTACTTCGGTTCCTCCCGCGAGTTGATGATCTACTCCACGAACACCAACGGCATCACCAAGCAGGACACCTCCGTCCCCGGCGTCGTACTCGCCGCCTCTCCGGTCGCCAATCAGTTGCTCATCAACGATCAGGTCCGCGGGGTGCTCTATCTCTACAACATCAACACCGGCACTTCGTCCACCTACGGCGGCATGGGAGCAGCTGCCGCCTTTACGCCCGATGCCAGAACCCTTTACATCGTCGATAACGCGGAGCTCAACTCCCCGGCCTCGTGCTCTACCCCGCTCATCACCGGCCACGCGGATACGCTCTACGTCTACAGCGCGAACCTCGGTTGGTCCACCTATGCGCTGCCACCGAATCCGCTTCCTACCGACGCATTGCCGACCTGCACTACGCAGCCGGATTCGCCAAACTTGGCTACCGCGCAAGCCCTCGCCATCACCGTCCCTGCCTTGGGCGCCTATCTCGCCGGCAACCCGACCGTCGCCCACACCTGGTGCCCGGGAGGACTTCCGCCTTCCGACACCACTGTCGGTGCCGTAGGCAACAACGCCAGCATTCTCTTCTATCCCCAGAGCGACTCCGTCAATCTGCTCACCAACGTGCTGGGAGCCACCTCCGACGGCCAGCACATGCTCGGCGCCTCGCTCAGCGGCTCGAGCATCACGCTCGACGACATAGCTCTCAGCATTCCGCCCAACTCGACTTACCCGTCCGCCCTGTGCCCTGAAGACACTTCGGCTACGCCGCAAACCATGACGCCGCTCGCCACCAACCCCACCATCAACGGGACAGTCGCTCTGGGCACTGCATCCGGCGCGACCACGCTCAATGCAACCCAGGTGAACCAGGTCGTAACCGGCGCCGCGCCCTCTACGTCCTCCGTCACCACGGCCGCACCCATTGCCTTTATCACCTACAACGGCGCGGCCGCCGGCAACCAACTGCCCTACTATCTGCCCCAGGCCAACGGCAACCCGGTCCAACAGCCCGGCTACGTAACCTTCAAGTACAACAACAACACTTCCACCACGGCTCCGCCCGCCTCCGAGGCCACCGCTCCGCTCGCCGGCGCGTTTTCGCCCGATAACTCCATCTTCTTCGTCTCCACCGCTGGCGACGACTGGATCCACTTCATCAGCATTCCCCCCAACGTGAGCCCGTCCAACCCACCCGTCGACTCGCAGCAGTACAGCCCCAATCTGCCCGCTTGCACGCCGGTCTCCGAGGGCGGCGACGACCCCGGCTGTCTGTATCCGACGATTTTGCCGGCGCCAACTCCCAGCACCTTCGTTCCCGCTACGGTGATCGTCGTCAAGCCGCGCTCGGTCACATAGGACAAGTCGGCAAGTCAGCCAGTCGGCGAATAAACCGGGCCCCATCCTTTCGCCCGTTCTTTGGACGAAAGGGTGGGATAGCACGACCCTCAACCCAGCCCTTTCAACTCAGCAAAAAAGAGGGTTGCCCCATTCTCTTCCGCGTGACCGGGGCCCCCACGAACACCGGGGCCCCCGGCGAGCGATCTTTGCTCGCTGGGGTGGGGATAGGTCTTCGTTCGTGGGGTGGCTGGGCGGAAAAGGATGGGATCGCACGCGAACTCGCGAACTTGTCCGCCGCGGCGGATCGCGAAGCGACGCCACCTGCGAAGAAGTGAATGACTCGTTTCACCCACCGCAAGTCTGCAGCTAACTCCGCTAGCACCGCTAACTCCGCTAACTCCGCTAACCCCGCTAGCTCCGCTACAATCAACCTATGATCAAGGGCATTTCGATTCTGCGCCCGGCCGGGACCGCCGCAGCTTACGAACGGTTGAGCGGCTTCTTCGCCGCCCTCGGTTTCGCTCCCGGCAAAGGATGGCAGGAAGAGGACTCGCGCGGCGCGTCGTTCCTCGCCCCCCTCGGCAATCTCGAATTTGTCGATGGCCGCTTCCCATCCAAAGCCGATCTCCTCATTGAAGTCACCTCCCTCGACTCCATCCATCAAGTGGCCGAAGCCTGGCTTCGCGCCCAGGGCGGCGACGCGGCCTCGAGCCGCCTCTCGCCCATCGCTGAAACCCATTGGAAATCGCGCCTCTTCACCGTCGAACCCGAGCCCGGCTTCCGTTTCAGCTTCTGGGCCTGGTCCGACCCGCTCAAGGGCAAGCCCGTCGCGCTCGAGGGCGACCTTTCTGCAGAGGGAATGAAGTTCGCGATCGTGGTCTCGCGCTGGAACGCCGTCGTCACCGACCGCCTGCTCGAAGGCGCCCTCGACGCGCTTCTGCGCAGCGGCGCCGATCGCTCCGCTATCGAAATCGTTCGCGTTCCCGGCGCGTGGGAGATCCCCGCTGCGGCGCGCATTTGCGCCAATTCCGGCCGTGTTGACGCCATCGTCACGCTCGGCTGCCTGCTGCGCGGCGAAACCGCGCACTACGAGGCCATCTACAACGAAGTCGCGCGCGGCATCGGCCAGTCGCAGCAGGAGACGGGCATTCCCCACAGCTTCGGCGTGCTCACCTGCGAAACCCTCGAGCAGGCTCTCGACCGCGCCGGCATCAAGGCCGGCAACAAGGGCTTCGAGGCCGCCGCCGCCGCCATTGAAATGGTGAGCCTGCGCCGCAAGATTGAGCAAGGCGGTCCCGCTTGACCAGCCGCCATCGCCGCAAGTCCCGCGAGCTCGCCATGCAGATGCTCTTCCAGGCCGACGTCGGCCGCCACACCCCCGACCAGGTCCGCGCCACCTTCTGGAAGGCCGGCGACCCCGTCGAGCCCGAAGTCAGCGGCTTCGCCGAGGACCTCTTTCGCGTCGCCTCGGAGCGCCAGGAGGAGATCGACGCGCTCATCCGCAGCCACTCCGCCCACTGGCGTCTCGAACGCATGCCCGCCGTCGATCGCAACCTGCTGCGCATGGCCGTCGCCGAACTCCTCGGCTTCAAGTCCACGCCCTTTCCCATCGTCATCAACGAAGCGCTCGAGATCGCGCGCCGCTACTGCGCCACCGAGTCCATCAACTTTCTCAACGGCGTCCTCGACTCCATCGCCCGCAGCCTCATCGCAAGCCGGGAGTAAAGAATAGGGAAAAGAGGGCAGCGAGTAGGGGATAGTCCTCCATCGATTTCTTCAAACTGCGACGCACGAGATGCGAACTTGCGAACTCGCCATCGCCGCTCTTGTTCGAATCCGTGCCCCATCCTTTTCCGCGCACTGTGCGGAAAAGGGTGGGATAGCACGAACCCCAATCCACATCCTTCAACTCAGCAGAAAAGGCGTGGGACCGCACGCGAACTCGCGAACTTGTCCGCCGCGGCGGATCGCGAAGCGACGCCACCTGCGAAGAAATGAACCACTCGTTTCATCCACCGCGAGTCAGCCTGAATGCCCCTGGGATACCCCGCATCCGCCCTGCTATCCTTGATCTGGTGATGGTGCGTCTTCGTCTCAAGCAAATCTTCGTCATGGCCGCGCTGCTGGCCTTTGTGCTCGCTGCCTGTCACAAGGAAGAGCAGGCCGTCGAAGGCGTGGCCAAGAAAGCGGAAAAGGTCGAGCAGAAGGTTCAGGCCAGCGAAACCCAGCTCGACCAGGAGCGCGCCCAGCTCGAGCAGATTCCTCTGCCCACCAAGAGCCTTTACATCGACATTCACGACCCCGCCGCGTGGGCCAATCCGTTCCTCTCCGCCGGCCCCGACATCTTCACCCTTCGCATCCTCATGCCCGACGCCAATCCCACCCCCCCAGGCCAGGGATCTTTGCTCCGCCCCGAGGCTGCCCGCCGCCAGGAACTCCAGTTGCGGCTCTCCGATCTCGATAAGGCCGTGGTCGCCATCCCCGCCGGCGCCTGGCGCTACGGCCGCGTGATCGCGATTGCCGAATCCCCCTCGGCCGCACCCAAAGACCGCCCCAAGGTCCGCCGCAACGTCGAAGCCGCCATCAAGCAGCTCAACGATCTCGGCGTCGTCGTCGAAGAGTGGCCCTCGCGCTGACAGCGCACCACCCTTCCGCTCCGCCATCTTGAAAGCGCACGGCATGATTGACCCGGTCCTGAAATCCGGTCGCCGTGCCCCATCCTTTTCACGTTCTTTGTGAAAAGGGTGGGAAACCACGAAACCCACCCTATAGGAATAGTGAAAATGCCTTAACGGTGCGGGTTTTTCCAAATGCCGATGCGCGCACATCTGCGCGTGCTCGCCGGCAAATTTCGTGCACCTGGAAGCCGTCACTTCGTCGGATCGGTTACGCGCCCCAGGAACAGAATGCTGCCTGTCGTATTGTCGCGAATCAGGAACAGAAACGGATGGTCGGCGGTGAAGACGATGGGCGGAGGAGGAGGGTTCCTGGGCGCCATGGCCGTGGCCACCATCACCACCGCCGTGGCCGCAGCGGCCTCGGTGCCGTTCTCGTCCACATCGATGTACGCCTTGTGGATGGCAGCGGAGATGGAGAGGCTCTTGTCGCCCGTGATAGCGGAAAAGTCGGCGGCGCCTGGGTTGAAGGCCGCTTTCAAGCCGAGGGCCTCGAGCGTGGAGCTGAGCTCGAACTGCTGGGTGATCTTGAAGCGCGGCAGCGAGACGATCACCTCGTCCGCGTAACCGAGCGACGAGGTCCACTTCTCAAGATTCGCGGCGGTCAGCGAGCGCTCCAGGGCGGGCAAGCCGTCGGCGCTGTCGGGAAGCAGGATCAACATCGAAATTTCGTCCTTCTCGTAAGGCATCAGGAGCGCCTGGAAGGAGGGGCCTTTGAAGTAGTAGTAGTGTCCCGAGTTGCACATCATGGGCGTTTGAATCTTTTTGCCGGCCGCCAGGTGAAAATCCTTGTTCTGGGTAAAGTTCTTGCTGAACTGATCGGCCCACGCCGCCTTGAAATAGATGGCGTTGGTGAGAATCAGGCGGGTGAGCGGCGTAACCGTGCCGGGGCCCAGCAGGTTCTGGATCTTGTCGTTGGTTTGCTTTTCGACCCACTGATTGATGGTGGCGCGTACGCCTTCGGGGTTGGACTTGAAATCGACCGGGTGAAAACCTGCGCCGTAATTGGTTTGAACCAGCTTGAGGTAGGCGGGGAGGAATTTCGCGTCCTGCTCAGCCCAAAGTGCGTCGGCCACGCTCAATGCGTAACCCTGGTGCGGCGCGTTCATGCCGTTGAGCAGCGCGCCCATGGCGGGGTGCAGGCGCTCCGGCGGCAGCGTGAAGTGGAAGACCTTCTGCATCTCGGTGGCCGTCTGGCCGTCGGCTCCGGCGTAGGCCATGGCGAAGGCCGTCGAAATGCTTTCGGGCGAGAAGAAGAGATTGCCAGGCTCCGTGCGCAGTTGCGCGTAGAGATCGACCGCGAAGGCATTGCTGCCCTTGACGGTCTCGGCCTGATCGGCAGTTTGATTGGCGGCTGGCATCGTGGTTGCAGACGGCTGCGCGGCCAGAACAGCGCTGCCGCCGAGTATGGAGAGCAGCGCAGAAAGCAAAGTCTTCATCGTGCCTCCCTTGCCTCCGCACCAGCTCTCACGACCGTCTCAAGTGCGGCTCAACGAATCCGATAGACGAACGCGTCCTCAAGGTATTGATCGCCAAACTTCTGACCACCAAGGCGCATTCCGTATGTGTCCTTTGCAGACGCAAAGACCTTGCGCAGGGCCTGGATGAACGGCTTGTCCATCGGGCGCCAAAAGATCGTCGGTGTTCTGTTGACGGGTATACCGGCGTTCCGCAGTGTCGCATTGATTTCGGTGTAGGCGGAGAGCGATGACGATTGGTCAAGACGGTCGGATGCAATGACCAGTCTCCAATCTTCGTAATCTGGGAGGTTGGCCCACAGCGCGACATTGGGAGTCTTGCCAGCTTTATCGAGCGCATCGATCACTCTTTGCCCGTTTTCGATATCGAAATTCACCAGCGTTGCATTATCCACGGGAGCAATCCTCCTCTCTGGTCTTCAATTGCCCTGAGAAGTGTTTCGGCTTCCTGCAAGGTCCTCTTCTCGTACCGGCTCTCTTCGGACCAGTCCTTTACGATGGCCCAATTCGCCCCCAAGATTGGATCTACTTGCAGGGTCGCTTCCAGTTCAGTCTTAAGCTCAGCCACAACCACCAAATCTTGAAGTTTGTGCGTATAGCTCCGTGTGGCCAGCGCTTTTTCCGGAAAGTCGTGTTCCCGGGTTCGCTTGGCAATGCACGCCTTCAGCGCGCACTCGATCGCATACCCTGCCAGATAGTATGCACCATCCGGAAATCCGGCGGCGAGCAATGCGCTGGATTCCCGGATGCGGGTTTCAGCAATTCCCTGCAGATCGACTCGGTTCATGGGCTAACCTGGCTGACAATTCTACATCGCGAACCCTATGCGCGGCTCAGATAGGCGCCTTCACTGGTGTCAACCCTGATCTTTTCTCCCTGGTTGATGAAGGAGGGAACCTGGACGACCAGGCCGGTTTCGGTCTTGGCGGGTTTGGTGACGCTCGACGCTGTCGCGGACTTCAGGCCCGGCTCGGTTTCCACGACTTCCAGGTCGACGGTTTGCGGCAGTTCGATGCCCACAGGCTGCCCATCGAAATAGCTCACGTGAATCTGCAGATTGGGCGTGAGATACTCGACCGTGTCGCCGAGCGTTGCGCTCTTGAGAATGGTCTGCTCGAAGTCCTGCGGGTTCATGAAGTAGTAGTCGTCGCCGTCGGCGTAGAGGAACTCCATGAGGATTTCGTCGACGACTACCTTCTCGATGGCGTCGGCGGAGCGGAAACGGTGCTCGAACATGGCGCCGGATTTAAGGTTGCGCAGCTTGGCCTGGATAAAGGCGCGAAGGTTGCCGGGCGTACGGTGCTCGACCTTGAAGACCGTGTGCAGTTGGTCGTTGTGTTTGATGATCATGCCCGGACGAAGTTGTGTGGCGGGAATCGCCATAGAGGATGCAGCTCCTTGCTGGATTTGCGCGCGGCGCGCAATGAAATATTCCGTTTGGCCTTCATTGATTGTAGCCCAGCCGAGGGTTTGGCGAGAGGCAGGGGCGCATGGAAGCCGGCGCCGCGCCCCGGAGGCGTTTGCGCGTTTGCTCAGGATTGGGTGACTTTGATTTAAAGCCAGGAAAGGGCGCGTTCGCACCGCGGCATGAGGGATTTAAAATATCCAAGGGCCGGCATAAGACCGCAAGGGAGAAGGCAAGAGCGCATGAGCAAGCCCGTTTCAATCTGTGTGATCGGGTCCGGATACGTGGGACTCGTGGCGGCTGCCTGCTTTGCCGAGATTGGCCACCGCGTGATCTGCGTGGACAACGACGAAGCCAAGGTCGGTCAGCTCCGCTCGGGCGGCGTGCCCATCTTCGAGGAGCACCTGCCGGAGCTGCTGGCCAGGCATCGCGGCAACTCGGTCCTCTTCACCACGAATCTGGGCGACGCCGTGGAGAAGAGCGAGGCGGTATTTATCGCCGTCGGGACGCCGCAAGGCGACACCGGCGCCGCGGATTTGTCCTACGTGGAAGCGGTGGTGGCGGAGATTGCGCGCAGCATCAAGAGCTACAAGGTGATTGTGGAGAAGAGCACGGTTCCGGTGTACACCAACGACTGGATTCGGCGCGTGCTGCACCGCCATGGCATCGATCCGGAAAGCTTCGATGTGGTTTCGAACCCCGAGTTCCTGCGCGAAGGCACGGCGGTCAAGGATTTTCTGCATCCCGAGCGCATTGTGGTCGGCGCCAACAACGAGCGTTCCGCGGAGGTGCTCCAGCGCATCTATGAGCCACTGACCAGCGGCAGCTATTACGCGCAACCGGGCGCGCTCGCAGGCGCGTGCAGCGCGGCGCATCCCGCGCGGCTGATTACCACTTCAACGCAAAGCGCGGAGATCATCAAGCACGCGTCGAACGCTTTTCTGGCGATGAAGATCTCGTTCATCAACGCCGTGGCCAACCTGGCCGAGGCGGTCGATGCGGACGTCGAGGATATTTCCCTGGGGCTGGGGCTCGACAGCCGGATCGGCCCCAGGTTTTTGCGCGCAGGGCTGGGTTACGGAGGCTCCTGTTTCCCCAAGGACGTGGCCGCGTTTCACTGGGTAGCGCAGGAGCGGGGCGTGGATTTTCAACTCCTCGAAGAGGTGCGCAAGATCAACGAGACGCAGAAGGAAGTCTTCTTCAATAAGGTGCGCTCGGCCTTGTGGACGCTGCGCGGCAAGCGGTTGGCGGCGCTGGGTCTTGCCTTCAAGGGCGAGACCGACGACATCCGGGATTCGCCCGCGGTCAATATGATTGAAATGCTGCTCGATGCCGGCGCGATTGTGACAGCCTTCGATCCCGCGGCCATGGAGCGCGCCAAAGAAGTATTGCCGCCCGCGAAGAACATGCACTATGCGGGCGATCTCTACGCAGCGGCGAAGGATGCCGACGCCTTGCTGATCCTGACCGACTGGAAGGAGTTTGCCGCCATCGATCTCGCGCGGCTGAACCGGGCCATGCGCTTCCCCATCGTGATCGACGGCAGAAACCTGTACAAGCCGCAGGAGATGCAGAACCACGGATTCACGTATGTGAGCGTAGGCAGGCCGACGGCATACCACGCGCAGGAAGGCAAACCGCGCAGGGCGTAAAGGCAAGTGCGAGTGTGAGTGTGGGTGCACTCACACTCACACTCACACCGAACACTGGTTCTGGAGCACTGAACTTTGACCATGCACGTACTTGTTACCGGCGCAGCCGGGTTTCTCGGATCGCATCTTACCGACCGCCTGTTGAGCGACGGCCACAGGGTTCTCGGCGTGGACAATCTGTCCACGGGGGATCTGGATAACCTCGCCCATCTCGGCGGTCATCCGCGCTTCCGGTTTGAGGAGCGGGACATCTGCACGAGCTTCGATCCCGGCCACGTGGATTACGTCTTCAATCTGGCTTCTCCGGCCAGCCCGCCGGAGTATCTGCGCCTGGGCATCCAGACGCTGCGCGTGGGATCGGTGGGCGTAGAGCATACGCTGGAGATCGCGGCGCGCTGGAACGCAGCCTACCTGCACGCATCGACTTCGGAGTGTTACGGCGACCCGCTCGAGCATCCGCAAAGCGAGAGCTATTGGGGCAATGC
>Ga0326728_10010469_pt1 | contig 21672 bp, 19 predicted proteins | sample MB3enrmetagenome_FD_207602 | JGI IMG/M metagenome (GOLD analysis project Ga0326728, IMG submission 207602) | Lab enriched peat soil microbial communities from McLean, Ithaca, NY, United States - MB31MN | ecosystem: Environmental > Terrestrial > Soil > Wetlands > Peat | place: USA: New York... | reverse complement strand
GCGCTGGGCAACGTGCTTCATGGGCTACCCATCGGTGCAGAGGGAAACTTCCAGGGGACGTTCGCCCTGATGCTTAACCCTTCTTCCCTGCTCACCGGAATCCTGAGCCTGGCAGTTCTGGCGTGGCACGGTACCACCTACCTGCGCACCAAAGCTGAAGGAGCGTTGCTCCAGCGGTCCCGGCAGTGGTCCGGCGTGCTGTGGTGGCTCGTGGCCCTGCTGGTGATTCTGACTACGGCGGCGACGTTCTGGGTGCGCCCCGGGCTCCTCGCCACCTACTGGGCCTACCCCGTGGCCTGGGCGCTGCCGATTGCTGCCGCCGCCGGGCTGGCCGCAGGCTTCTTGTGCCGGAGCGAGGAACGTGACAACGGGGCTTTTCTTTCCTCCACGCTGACCATCGTGGCTCTGCTGGGCTGCGCGGCGGCGAGCGTGTTTCCCAAGCTGCTTATCTCCACCGTCGACCCGGCTTACAGCCTGACGGTCTCGAACGCCGCTTCTTCTCCCCACGCCCTGCTGACGGCGTTCGTCGCCAACATTTTCGGCATGATCGGCGTGATCGTCTACAGCACCTACGTCCATCGTACGTTCAGCGGTAAAGTGCGCCTGAGCGAGCACGGGTACTGACGACGTAAGGGGCGAGGTGGCGCTGATCCACCGGGTCACCCGAAGCGACCTACGCCGGACCCGACCCGGACCTCGGCGATCCAGGTTAGCACCGAGCCCTAAAACGCAGTGTTCTTCTCGAAGCACCAATGCACGAAGTCGGGCTTAAAGCGATCGACGACGACGGAGGGCACGTCGGGCTCTTTGATTTCGTGGAACTCGAAGCGAATCTCGCCACCCGGCCCGCCGCTTGGGTTTACGGTGGCCAGCAGATATCCATACACCTTCGTCATGGCTTGCCTGGCTTCATTGGACCCCTCGGGCAGCTTGTAGCGGACCGCTCCCGCCGTACCCACGATCCAGCCCGGCAGCACGCCGCCTTTGGTTCGCCAATAATCGGTGTTGAAAATGCCGTCCATGAAGTAGTGAGAGTGGCAGGCCAGCACGTAGACGTGCTTGTGCGCCCCGTTTTGCGTCTTGAGCAGGTCGGCGTAGACGCGGCGTCCGCTTTCTGTGCCCGTGGGCGATTCGTTCATGCTGTGGCCGCTCGAGATGCTCTCCGGCAGGGCACGGTGCATGCCCACCACCACCGTGCGAAGGATCGGGTCGGCCTCGTCGCGCGCGAGCACGCCTTCGAACCACGCCAGTTGCGCCGAGTCAAACTGGTCAGGTGTTGCGTTGTCGAGGTTGATGAAGTCCACGCCGCCCACGATCCAGTGGTAGTAGGCGCGCACGTGATAATTATTTCCGTCGTCGTTGAGCCGCTGCGCCTCGAGCACCGGCGCATTCAACCAGGGGGCGAATTCGATGAGGAATTGCTCGCGCGTCTTGGGTGGGACGGTCTCGTGGTTGCCGATGCCTACAAAGAAGGGAAGCAGGCCGAAAGGTCTGATCTGGTTTTGCACGAAGTCGTCCCACTCGGCGCCCAGGTAGTCGCTGATGGTCATCGGGTGGGCGATGTGCTCGGGCTCGTGCTGCATGTCTTCGTCAAAGTCCGAGGTCTTGCGCAGGTCGCCGAGGTGCCAGTAGAAAGCCGGATCGTGTTTCAGAGCGTCGGCGGCGATAGCCGGCATCACCACATCGCCGCAGTTGCGCGAATCGCCGGAGACGGCGAAGTTCCAGGTTGCCTCCGGCGACTCGACGAGCTTACCCGACCCTATGGACTGGCGTGACAATCCGCCCTGCCTTCCGGCGCTGGGGCGTCGGCCCAAGTCCAAGGGCTGCGCTGTGTGCCGCGGAAGAGCGCGAAAGCTCGCCGCCGAGAGCATGAGCAGGGCCACCGTCGAAGCGGCGGCCATGTTCGCGTGCCTCTTGCGGGTCTCGACCTGATTCATCAGTACGCCCTCGCGTGCGGTCGATGGTCCAAAACCCGACCAGTTTACTCGCGGTCGATGCTCTCGGGCAGGGCAGAGCCGCAGGCAGTAGGCACCCTTTTGCCTTTTGCCCTTTGCGTTCTGCTTTCCGCCTACTGGCTGTTGGCAGGCTCTGCCGCTGACGGCGCGATCTCGATGCCGTCGAGGCTGCTTCTGCCTTCTGCCTTCTGCCTACTGCTTTCTGCCTACTGGCTCTTCGGGGGCTCTGCCGCTTTGGCCTTGGGCTTGGCCGCCGGCTTCGGCTTAGGGGTCCAGAAGTCGGGCGCCACTTCCCTAATCGCCTCCGGCGGGTTGCTGAGCTCCGGAACGATCCGGTAGATGGCGGTGTCTATCTCCGCCACCGTTTCGCTCACGCCGTTTTCGAAGTTCTTGAATTCCTCTTCACCCAGCAACTCGCGCAAGGAAGGTCCGCCGTCGAACCCGGCCATCGAGCTAGCGAGCGTGGTGATGTAATAGATCCCGCTACTCGTGCCGTCGGCCGACATCGATACGGCCCAGGAGACCGGCGGGCTGGCCTTTTCTTCGGCCGACTTCACCTGTTTGATGCCCTCTTCAAGCTGCATAAAGCGCCCTTGGCGCGCGCGGACCCTGATAATGCGCGCAAAGCGAGCGTCGCCCACCCACTTGGTGTACGCGGCGGCATCGGCGGGCGGGTTACAGCTCAGGTCCCAGCGCCGTCTCCGCAACTCGCTTCGCGAACCCGTGACGGTGGTGTTGTAATCTTGGAAGAGCTTCTTCGATCCGGCTTCGCCATAAGCCTTGTTGAGAGCGCCCATAAAGTCGGCCATGGCTTTGTCGAGCGCCGCGTGATCGGCGCGGTTGCTGATGAAGGTCTCTTCATAGCCCCTGCCGTAAATCGTCTCGAACGTTAGCCACGTGTCGCCCTTGCGACGGTTGGCCTCCACCATCTTCTTCACCGCGGCCTCGAACTCCGATGCCTTCTCCGGTTTCAATTGGACGGTCTCCACATCCAGATAGCCTCCGGGCATCTGCGCCGACAGCGTCCCTGCCGCCAGCACCAACAGAAACAAAACACAACATACCTTGCGAACCATAACTCCTCCTCTTCTTCTTTGGGATTCGATCAATCGACGAGTAGGCAGAATATCCTGTTCTGGCCTCGCTGTCAATCGAAATGGGAACGGCCCAGAATATCCGCCGCGTCAAATGACTCTCCGCCAAGAGCAGCCAATAGCATCGGGCATCCCCGGGGGGCCAGGGACTGGAAGAATCGGCGGGGTAGCGCACGGCTGTCATGCCCGCGATTGCGCGCCACTCGGTGTTCCAACCCCGCGACCAACCGGATGCCCCCGAGAAGCTGATTTCGGTCGGAGCGGCCCCGGCGGCGTTGCCACCTCGGCGCGCGCCGCCAGTGCCCTGGCAAGGGCCAAGAAAATTGAACGATCTTCCTCCGGGATCCGGCTCGCGAACCATCGGAGTCGTGAATAATACACCCCATCTTCGTCAAGGCCCTCGAGGTTCGCGCGCACCATCGGAGTTGGTGCCGCCACACCCTCCTCGTTGAAAGAGAAGAACTCATAGAGCCGCATACCGAGAGCCTCGGCAATCCGCTCCAAAATCGCAACGGAGGGCAAAGTGTGGCCATTCTCGATCCGCGAGAGATAGGACCTGATCAAACCAGTCCTCCTTCCGATCTCTCCTTGGCTGACACCCTTGCTCTCACGAAGTTCCCGTACCCGCACGCCCATCTGCATCGAAAAAGCCTCCTTCTCTGTAACCCTTCGGATTCGAAACTCGAACTTCGAAAGTGGAAGCTCGAAGCTCATTATATAACCCATTTACCATCAATGAGATCGTGGCTTTCCAGAAACAACCACCTTTATTTTCATATACATCGTGGCTTTCGCCCGCCATGGAAAGACCGACCCTTTATTTTCAACAACATGGTGGCTTCGTTTCCCCCAAAATGATCTCTTCAATCTGTGACAATGTACGCTTGATCCGTGCATTCCTCTAATCGCCCGCCAATCTGTGTTGGGCGTAGGCGGCCCAATCCATTCATATTTTCCGGAAATCAGGCCTCCGAGCGGTCCCAAGCCACTGAAAAATAAAGGGATGTCCGCCGTGGGTTTGGTTCGGTCGGTTTCGGGGTATCTCTCTCATAACAATAGCCTTAACCCTGTTGGCTTTGATTCGGTTTTACCCTCATTGGCCTGCCACCAACCGCCCAATATTGGTCTGTTTTTGGCCCGCTGCCGCCCGGCGGCAAGTCCGTGGCGGGCGCCGTGTCGAGCGTTCGTTGGGAGGCTCTCCTTTCCGTACCTACCCTTGATAGCTCGCAATTCAGCAATCGGGAGGAAGCAATCCATTCAAAATTCGCCGAAATCGGGCTGAAAATGGCTGCAACTAATTGATAACAAAGGCGATCCTCGCTATGGGTTCGTTCGGGGTGGAGATTACCTATCTGGCTGACAATAAATGCTTTATCCTTATGGGTTCGTTCGCGCCAGCCGGACGCGATCTCCATCCGTCCCAGTCTCCCGCTTCTGATCTGCCCTTTCGTCGATTCGGCTATCGCATAGCCATTTCCTGATTCTCTCATTCCGAGCCACTTCCTCGCTTCGCTGGTTTCTCCTGGCTTCCAGGGCTTGATTTCTCTTGCGCTTCACTCGCCACTCGCCACTCGTCACTCGCGCCACTTTGGTTGCGGCCACAGGCCGCGCTGGATAACTCTTCTGAATCGACTTGCCCTCGGTATCGCCCAATGTGCGAGCGTTTCTTGCATCTGGAATCTCGAATCTCCAATCTCTTACTCCCCCGACCTCTCCGTTGGCTTTCCGGATGCCTCGCGGGCCGGACCCCATTTTTCCTTGAACCACGGCTGCGACCGATCCGAAGGAGCATAAAGAACTATAGCGTATTCAAAAGATGGATGTCAAGACAATTATTTAGGCAAGCGATACCCATGCCACCCGGGGGCTCTTCCCGGTATGCGGTCCACTGTTCTGCCTGACGCAGCGCGTTGCACCGATTAGTTTTGTCAAGAAGGGAAAATCGCCCGTCGTCCATCGAGCGGGGTTGCCCGCCGGGAGGCCGAGAGGATTTGAAAGGAAAAGCCGCAGACTCAGGAACGGGGTCTTCCTTGCTTCGGGGCGCTTGACAGTCTCGGCCGCCATGTTATTCTTAAACGGGACAGTTGAACGGTTCAACGGTACAACTGATATGGCGCTGGTTTCTGTCAAAAACAAATATCAGGTGGTCATTCCGCAAAACGTCCGCAGGAAGATCGGCATCAATATCGGCGACCTGCTGGAAGCCAAGGCGGAGCGGGGGAAGATCACGTTCACGCCGAAGTCGGTGGTGGATCGCGAGATTGCGGAGAGCTTGGCGGATTTCAAAGCGGAACGCGCCTACGGGCCGTTTGCGACCCACGAGGAGCTCGTAGCCTCGCTCCATGAGGAAACGGCAAAGCTTCACGCGAAGAAGAGACCCCGCAACTCCCGGTGACCATGACTGTCCGCTATTCGAAGTAGTTCTTACGGCAGTATGCCGCCGGGGTATGAGCATTACCTCCTTGACACCGCCCCCGCCGTATTTTCGCGCTCTCGGATCGAGGGACCGCCCTATTCAACCTCTCCAAAAGTGCTAGAATCTCCTCAGAAGGAGACGGGCACCTATGAATTATGAACGCCGCATCGTTATTGACCCGGAGATTCTTTGCGGAAAGCCTACAATCAAGGGAACACGCTTGGCGGTGGAGTTTGTCGTCGATCTCCTCGCCCAAGGCTGGACCGAGCCTGACATACTCAGAAACTACCCTGGCATAACCCGCGAGGACATTCTGGCTTGCTTGGCCTACGCGAGCGCCGTCCTCCATGCGGAAAAGGTCTACCCGGTTGGTGTTCACTGATGCGAATCCTTGCCAACGAAAACTTCCCCAGCGAGGCCGTGGAAGCACTCCGGGCTCGCGGCCATGACGTTTTCTGGGTCCGCACCGACTCTCCGGGCAGCCCCGATTCCAAGGTAGTCGATCGTGCCGCCTCGGACGGTCGACTCTTAATCACATTCGATAAGGATTTCGGCGAATTAGCCTTCCGCCGAGGCCTGTTCTCGCCGGCAGGAATTATCTTGTTCCGCATCAAGGCGTCTTCCCCGGAGCACGTCGCGCAAGTAGCCGTCGCGGTCCTGGAAGAACGAAGCGACTGGGCCGGGCACTTTTCTGTCATTGAAGAAGGGCGAGTCCGTATGAGCCCCCTGCCGGCAAGCCCGAGGAGTCCGTTCAGGCCCGGCGAAGGGCCGCAAACCTAATGAACGGGCCTGCGCGACGCTTGCTTCAACCGCGCTCGCGACTGCTCACCAAGATTGTTAGGTTTGGAAGTACCGTGACGATAGCCGACAGCATCATGACCCATTCGAAATCGGCATCCGGACTATTCTGCCGTACCGATAGAAGCGCTTCACTGCCGTTCCTGGGGGCTTTCCGCCCTCTTACCAAGTGCCGCCGCCAGTGGCGCGTGGCCTCGCAAGTTTGTTGTCAGTATGGTCGCGTCATCGGGACACAATAGTGTGAAGATGGCGTCCCCGAGGTTGCGGCACATTTGTCGGGTAACGGGCACTCGGGGCTTGCGCGCGATGTCACTCAGCGTCTGACGGCGTTTCACTCGCTCTCGTGTCTCGGGCATGTTCTTCAGAACCTCTTTGAGTATGAGTAGGTCTTTAGCGGCCGATTTCAGGCGAGGCGCCAGACAGCACTCAGGCTGTTGGCAGTCCGTGGGTTCGAGAGACAGAAGACCGCGGCGCTCCACGGGATCGACCTCGCGATAGCAGGCCAGTTCCTCAACAACCGCGGTCGAAACGCTGCGTCGTCTGCGCCACGCCCTCATAATGAGACTCTTGGTAGATAGCTTCAGAGAGTCACATTGGACGGAGTCCAGCCTCGCATCTGCTCCGTACCTAGCGACAAGGCTGCGCAGAGTCGTCTCACTCTCGGCGTAAACAGCGGCGCGCAAGGCCTCGATTGCCGTCGAAACGAGATAGCGGCGGGGAGTTCGGGAGATCCGCTGGAGAGCTTCCAGCGCAACAGATAACGACCCATGCAAGGCCAACTTATTGTAGAACCACACGAAATAGTAGAGAGGGCCGGCCTTGAATTCCTTTATAGCGTAGACGGGCAAGAGTGTGGTTTGAAACCTGCTCATCGCCGCTTTTGCGGCTTGGTTGGCGGCGGTGCCCGGCTTCAATAATCTGTCCGTGAGGACCGTCGTGTCAAGAAACGCCTTCGTCATCGCTTAGTTCAGCCAAGTAAGCTAGGGCGGGTGGGTCCGGTTCCAAACCGGAATCTTCAAGTCCCATAACAACGTCAACGGCGGACTCAAAGGGCATGAAGGGTTCTTGACGGAGTCGACGAAGAGCCTTCGCTACTACCCGAATCTGCCCAGCTTCGAGGGGCATCCCAGCTTTGTTAGACAGTGCGACGTAAACGCTGTTTATCAGCCCTCCGAACCCGTCTCCCAACCTCCTGAGGCAGAACAACTCTGGCAGAAGCACCTGGAACTGCTGCACTGCGTCATCTGCTTCGACCCAACGTCCCGCTCGGGCAGACTCCGTCGCTGAGTCGAGCCGTACGACAGCTTCGTCCAGAAGGGCCAGCGCCCGCCTAAGTTCGTCCAAATCGGGCAAACGAGGATAAATGTCCTCGATTCGCGGCGGTACTTCCTTCTTTCCTCGACCCGCCGAGCCTCCGTCCGTCGAATCGGGGCGAACTAACTCAGGCCCCGGCGGCAGGTTCACTGGCATGACTTGCAGGACGCTGGTACTAAAGGGGGATACCTCAAGCCAATCTGGCTTCATCCCAGCAGTCTGCCTGCCACTGAGGACATGCTTCCACTCGGCTTCCACTGCTTTACCATTGCCAGTTCCGGTCGCGTAGTACCCGTTGGACATGTGATTATCGGACCCCCATCCCCGGCAAATCCACCGCGGTGAACAGTGCCTCGGCGTCTTCCTTCAGTGTCTTAACGTGTTGCCTTATCCAGGGTGCGACGCCGAGCTGACTCACTTGAATCGAAGTCGGCGTATAAAAATCAACGTCCAACACAAGACCAGCAAATGTGATCTGTTCCTCCAGCCCCTTCTCCCGGAGAAATCCAGCCAGTTCAGCCGGGCCTTGCATAGTGAAGGCTCTGTCCTCGTGACCTAGCCGCAGCGTCACCCCCAGCCCCTTTCCCTCCCATCGTGCCCTGTAGTCCATAGAGACCGGCTCACCTTCAATCCCGAAGAGCCCCGGCTGAACCGGTTTGAGCAAGCCTGTTCTGAGGAGGGCTGATGTCTCAGATGCTCTATCGGCCACCCTTCTGAAAAACGTCAGCCGCAATCCCACTCGCGACAGCACACTGAGGCTAAGCGTGCCCGAAACAAGCTCGACGAATTCCTTTGCGAACCCCGTAAAATCTGCCAAAGGCAGCACCGGATTGTGTTGGACAATGCGGGCAGCCTGCAATTCTGTAGAGAGCTCGAATTGCTTCCCCCTAAAGACGGTCCTGGAAGGCTCCGCCGACACAACCTGAAGATCATTCCACTTTTGGAGGGCTGCAATCCAGAGTGCTCCGGACCGGTCCCACAGTTCGAAGGCATTTGGATAGCGGATTTCCAATATCGCTCTCTCGAAAGCAAAATCAGACAGCCGCAAGAAATCGGTGGCTGGCCCAGGCGGCCCCGACGGCAACGAGGCATCCGGCTTCTGGAATTCGGCCAAATCAATTACCTTTTCGCCAAACAGAGTCCGCTCAACAATACTTGAGCCTATGTAGTATATACAGTTCTCTCGCGGAAAAGTCAGAAAAAAACAACGCGATGCTTAATCCCCCATGCTCCGACGATCCGTGGTTGCCTCCATCGCCACAAACTGGGTTGACTTGGGCGTACAGTTCGCGCGTATGCGCACCCATCTCGCGGCCGAAGAGTAACCACCTATAACCCCCGAAGGCTGGGCTTTGATGGAGGCAGTTCGAAGATGTAAGGCCCACGGCAGGCGTGCCGTAGTTGTGCCACGCAAGCGTCCTGGCAGGATCCCTGTACCTGCACCGCGGCGGTGGTTTCCGTATGCCTGACCGGCCGGTAGAGCGTATCGGCTCGACGGGCTCGCGGCTGGCTTCGCGGATGAGCCGCGCGATCTCCTCGCGTGTCATCGCATGCGGCGCGAGGGCGCCGGCATCGTGATAGATCTTTTCCTCCACCACCGTGGCGTCAAGATCGTCGGGCTCCGAGTCGAGTACCCAAGCCATCAGAACGTAACATCACGCACGGGAAGAGAGGCCCGTGGCGGTTAAATGTCGATCTCACGGTAGGGCGAGGCCTGCATCGCCGCCACAAGGTCGGCGCCCGTGGCCGCGTCTGGCGCCGGAAGCGGTGCAGAATTAAGAGCCTGCATGATGACATCTTCGATGTCCTCGAATCCGCCGCTTTTCATCCGCTCGATGATGAGGGCTTCAAGTTCCGGTCTATGAATTTCAATGGTCATCGTGGCAGTATTCCCCTCGCCTTCAGAATACGGGAAAACCGGCGCTGAAGCAACGTCGAAGGTCTTTCCTTGGGGGGGGCCCACACCATTGCGTGTCCAGCAGGATCGCCGGAGCACTTTGCCAGTTCTAAGGACTTTTGGCTTTACAGGGCCGTCTCTTTATGGCACCTTTAAGGGTGCTCAAGGCAAGGGGAGGGCAGTGGGGAGTATGTTCGACATCACAAAAGACATACAGGCTATGACAACTTTCCGGCGCCATCCGCGAGAGTTTATGAGGCGCCTGAAGAGGACCAAGCGGCCGCTGGTGCTTACCGTCAACGGAAAAGCGGAAGCGGTGGTGCAGGACGCGGAAGCCTATCAGCATCTACTCGACATCGCCGCGCAAGCCGATGCGGCGGAAGGGATCCGGCAAGGACTTGAAGATGTGGAGAAGGGCCGTACCCGCCCCGCCCGCGAAGTCTTCGAGGAAATCCGTGCCGAGCATGGCATACCGCGTTGAACTGACGGACCGCGCCGGCCGCGACCTCAAACATATTTACCGCCGGATTCACGCCAACGATTCCGAGCAGGCCTTTGCTTGGCTCAACGGGCTGGAAACCATGGTCTATAGCCTCGAGGAACACCCCGCCCGAGGCGCCATTACGCCGGAAAGCAGGAAGCTTCGTCATTTGCTCTACGGGAACAAGCCGCACGTCTACCGGATTATTTATCGGGTGGACGAGCGCAGAAAGACAGTCAGGGTGCTCCATATTCGCCATGGCGCCCGAGACGCGTTCACACGCCCGCAGACGACGTAGAAATCTTCCCGTTCGGTTCCGTTTTGCCTCAACCCAGACAGCTCGTACACCGGGGCCATGCCAGCGAGCGATCCGGCTGTAGCGGCGGTCGGTGACCGCCGCGCGGCGCTCATAGAGCGCCGCTACAACTGGCTCTTTGGTGGGTGCGCCCTTTGTATTGCCGATTGCTGATCGACGATTGACGATTGAAAGACATCCCAGCCCGAGGACGCCCCAATCGGCAATCGACAATCGGCAATCGTCAATTAAGAACGCCCGCGCTCGCGGGTAACAAGGTAATGCTAGCCCTTGACTAACTCCGCCGACAGGGCCATTTCGACCCGATCCCGTCCGGCGTCCTTGGCCTGGTAGAGGGCGGTGTCGGCGGCGCGAAGGAGGGTATCCCAGTCCATCTCGTCCGGTTCGCTGGCGGAACTTACTCCGAGGCTGAGAGTGACCGGGATCTCTGGGCCTCCGCCGATTGGGACCACCTCGCAAACCGCGGCTCGGAGCCGCTCCGCTTGTTGGAAGGTATTGGCGGCGTCAGAACCCGGCGCCACAACCAGGAATTCCTCTCCACCATACCGGCCGATGGAGTCGTAGGCACGGACGGCAGACCGCATCCTTTGGGCCACCTGACGCAGAACCTCGTCGCCGGCGGGATGGCCGTAGGTATCGTTGATGTGCTTGAAGTGATCGAGATCGGCCATCATGACGCCTACCGGTGTCCCTTCGCGGCGGGAGCGGTCGATCTCGCGCCGCAAGATGTCCAGGATGGCGGCGTGGTTCCAGAGGCCGGTCAAGGCATCCTGAGTTGCCTGGAGGCGAAGCTGTTCGCGGGCCCGGATCAGTTCGTCCTGCAACTCGATGATCCGCCGCCCCGTGTTGAGCCTGGCCTTGAGTTCGTGAGTGTCGAAGGGTTTGGCGAGGTAGTCGTCTGCGCCCGCTTCGATGCCTTCAACCACGTCCTGCGTGCGGCTTTTCGCGGTGAGCAGCAGGATGTAGACGTAAGGCTCGGGGCCGCGTTTTCTGACTTCCGCGCACACCTCGACGCCATCCATTCCCGGCATCATCCAGTCCAGGAGGGCCATCCTAGGTGCGCCTTCCTGCTGCAGCGCCTCCCAGGCTTCGACACCATCGCAGGTTACCGTCACGTCGTAGTCCCACCTTCGAAGAAAGGTCTGCAACGCGCGCCGGGAAACCGGGTCGTCTTCGGCAATCAGGATCTTCATCATCGTGTGCGCTCTCCCTCACCCCCCAATGAGTATCGTCATTTGGAGCCGTGTTCTTGAGCATTAATTCGACGGTATTCTCAGTTTTCAGTTCTCAGTCAGTATGTCAGTTCGTCAGTATTTCAGTCAGTCAGTATTTCAGTCAGTCAGCATGTCAGTAGATCAGTGCGTCAGTATTGCAGCTCAGTCAGGTGCTGAAATACTGACGAACTGACATACTGACCCACTGACTCACCTACTCGCCTGAAGGTCTCATCGGGCTGCTTGGCCGACCCGGTCCGCCAACGCCACTTTGAGCCGCTCGACTTCGGCCTCCAGTACGGCGCAGGCTTGTGGAACGCGAGTCAGGTCGCCTTCCAGGCCCATCATCTCGAGTCTTGCGGCGGCCTTATAAGCGGCTTGGGCGGCAAAAGTCGCAACCGCTCCCTTCAGCGCGCTCGCCGCCCTTTCAATCGCCTTTCCGTCTCTTTGTTCGACGGCGCGGCGGACTGCTGACACCAACCTTGGGGCGTCGTCCAGAAACAATCCCGCCAGCTCCCTCAGCAGCTCCGAATCGCCCCCCAGCCGCGCCATGGCCAGGTCCCAATCGATGGCTTCAGCGGCAGGCCGTGAAGCGGGAGCGTTCAAGGGCGGCACGGGCTTGGCTGCCGCGCCGTCTTCGACCGCCCGGAAAAGCTCGTGAGGTCGGAGCGGCTTGGCGACAAAGCCATCCATGCCCGCTTCCAGGCAGCGTTCGCAGTCGCCCTTCATGGTGTGGGCGGTCATGGCGATAATCGGAAGGTGTCCGCCGCTTTGCCGCTCGCTGGCTCGGATCGCGGCCGTCATCTGGATTCCATCCATCTCCGGCATTTGCACGTCGGTCACCACCGCGTCAAAGCGTTGCTCGCGCCAAGCGGCCAGGGCTTCGCAGCCGTTCGAGGTCGCCACGACGCTGTGGCCCCGCCCTTCAAGCAGCTTTCGGGCCAATGCCTGATTGATGGGGTTGTCTTCCACGAGCAAGAGGCGCAGACTGGAGCGGCCTTCGGGCAGGAAATGCCGCGTGACCAAGGGAGGGGTGGTGACGCGCTCGGCTCTCACGTCGAAGGCGGTCTTGGGCATCGCAAAACTGGCGGTAAAATGGAACTTGCTGCCCTTCCCTTCCTCGCTCTCCACCCAAATCTCTCCGCCCATCAATCCAACCAGTTGGGCCGAGATGGTGAGGCCCAGTCCGGTACCCCCAAACCTGCGCGTGGTGGAGCCATCGGCCTGCGTGAAGGCTTCGAAGATCAGGGCTTGCTTGTCGGCCGGGACGCCAATCCCCGTGTCCGTGACGGCAAAGTGCAAGAGGACCATGTCGTCCTGGCCGACGTCTTGCGTTTCCACATCGAGGGTGATGCCCCCCTCCTTCGTGAATTTAATGGCGTTGCCCACCAGATTGACGATCACCTGCCGCAGCCGGCCAGGATCGCCCGCCAACGTCTCAGGGACATCGGGCTGAATATGGCAGGCTAGTTCGAGCCCCTGTTGATGAGCGCGCAGCGCGAGCATTTTCAGGATCTCATCGAGGGTCTTGCGAAGCTCAAACTCGATCACCTCGATTTCGAGCTTGCGCGCTTCGATCTTCGAAAAATCGAGAATATCGTCGATGATCGAGAGCAGAGACTCGCCACACGTCTTGACCGCCGTCAAGTACTCGATCTGTTCGGGGGTCAGTTCAGTATCCAGCGCCAGTTCCGTCATCCCCAGAATCCCGTTCATCGGCGTACGGATTTCGTGGCTGATGTTGGCAAGGAACTCGCTTTTGGCGCGGTTCGCCGCCTCCGCGGCTTCCTTAGCCTCTCGCATGGCTTGGTCCGCCCGCTTGCGCTCTGTAATATCGATGATCGTGCCTTCGATCAGGCCGGGGGCGCCGTTCTCATCCAGCGCCAGGCTGGCGTTTTCCAGCAACCAGACGGAACTGCCGTCCTTCCGTCGCGTGCGGATTTCCAGATTGGTGACGACGCCTTTCTCGCGCAGAGGGCAGAGGAAAGCCTCTCGGTCCTTCACCTCCAGATAGAGAGAGGCGGCTTGCTGGGCGAGCACCTCCTCGCGGGACGCGTAGCCGAAGGCTCGAGCGAAGGCTTCATTGCAGTCGAGGATTTGTCCCTCCAGTGTGCTGCGGTAGACCCCGGCCAGGTTCCGCTCGAAGAGCGACCGGTATCGCCGCTCCGAGTCGCGCAGAGCCTGCTCCGAGCGCCGGCGCTCGGTGATGTCGCGCGCGTTGCCTTGCACCCCTACAGCCTCGTCACCTCGATGAATCACCCGGGTGCTGACCTCGAGAGGAACGTGGCGGCCGTCCCTGGCGATGATTTCAACCTCGTACGTGGTGACCGGCGCGCCGGTCAGATTTTGGCGGATCATCTCTCGCGCGAGCTCGCGGAATTCCGGCGCCACCATCTCGACCAAGTTCAACTTTACGGCTTCCTTGCGATCATAGCCGGTGATCTGCTCGCCGACCCTGTTCAACGAAGTGATGTTCCCTTCCAGGTCCTGCGTATAGACCATATCGTTGGCGTTTTCGAAGAGGTCTCGATAGCGCTCTTCAAGAACGACTTCGCGCTGCAACCGCTCCAGAATAACGCCGGTCTGATCGTGAACGCGTCGCCCCAGAACGACGGACCAGCCCAGGGTTGTGAGGGCCGCCGCGGCCACGATCGCTAGAATCCAGAGCGTGCGTGGCATCGTCCACCAAGCGGGGCGATCGAGAACCAGGATGTCCCTGCCGGATCGAAGAAGAATTCGAAACGAGCGAGGTTTCCGGTCTTCACCGATCTGCACGGTGCATATTCCCGTCAGCCGCAGCCGGCTGCCCGCGACGAGTAAAGGCCACATCGGGTCGGGTTCGGCCGCATCAATCTGCGCTTCGAAGACCAGATGCCCTGACGTCAGCACCAGAATCTTCTCTCCCGCCGGCGCCTGCTGGTCCTGAAGGCGTCCCTCGATGCTCACCAGTTCGCCGTCGTAGTCCCCGCGCAATGCTTGATCGGCTGTGATCTTGAATGGCGCGACCTCCTGGCCGGATCCTCCCGTCCGGAAAATCGCATCCTGCATTACCGGTGAGAATTCGTACACGGACGGAAAACCCGCCACCGTCACTCGATCCCCCGGCCGCACGGCGGCTTTCTGGGTGGTCAGGACGTACAGCCCGTCTGTGTTATCCCGGATGAAGAGGGCTCGCCCAGCCTGCTGGAGCGTGACCACTCCCTCGACTCTGACGCGGTGGCCCGAGGTCCCCTCCGGAGTGAATCTCATGAGACCGGCTATCGCGCGCACCGGCAGCGCAAAGGGATCGGTCGGCCCGGGCTCTTCCGTGGTAATCTGCGAGAGGCTGGGTGTATAGAGAACAATACCGACCAACTGGTTCTTACGATTAAACACGGCCCCGCACGCGCCGCGAATCCGTACCTTGCTGTCCACGAGACTTGGGGGACTGGCGCCCTGAAAGTTCGGGACGATGGCTTGCAGCCGGCCGCCATCGACCGCGACATCCAGAATCAGGTGCTTTTTCTCAATGATCGCGGAGTGAACGATTCCGTCGACCTCAAGCCACTGGCTGTCTTCGCTCGCGGAGGCCATGCGGTCGAAGGAAACGCGCTGGGCGCCCGGAAGCTTCCCTTCACCCAGCACCGTCACCTGCGGTCTCGCTATCTGAGGCGCGAAGTCCGGCGCGGCGCTGACGCCATCCACCTCGACCAGTTGCCCCGGCTGCAGGGTCAGTCGCGTGGCAGCGTCGACAAAGATACCGGCCGTCGAATCTTGGATGAAGAGGTTGGGGCTCGAAGGCTCGTCAGGAACAAGGCCCCGGGGATCATAGTAAGTGACCACGGCGCGCAGGTGGACGGGATACCCGAGTTGCGCCTGTTCCAGCGTGAGTTGGCGTATCTGCTCGACGCGCGTCAAAGTAGGCAGTTTGCGAGGCGGTGCTGCGCCCGGTTGGGCGGACGACCCGCGACCGAGCGGCGCGCTGGACAGCAAAAGCAGTAGAAGTGCGAAGCGGCACGCCCACGAGTGCGTGCCGACCCGGAGTACTGGCATCTTATGGGAGCAGCTTTGAGCTTCTTCCCTGGCGGCTCGTGATTGCGGCATGAAGATGTCCTGCAAGACCTGTTAGCTCCCTTTCCGTTGTTGCCTCGCTCGAAACATCTGAGACTCGGAGGCGAAGGGATTCCGGTTCTTGTGACTAACCCCATGAACCCCGGCGCGAGGCCCTCAACCCCCCGCCAAAGGAAGCTGCGTCCCAGCAACGCCCGGGATTGAGCCTCCGTCATTTGTTCGGCAGAAGTCAGACAAATCTTGAGTGGAAAACGCTGCGGTTTTCCCGGTCCGGCCGCTAACTGAAGGCGCTCGGCAGCAGTCTAAGAAGTGTCGAGGGTTCGCGTTTTCAGTTTTCAGTCTTCAGTTTTCAGTTCTCGACCGTCAGCTATCAGCCGTCAGCGCTGAGCAAGAGAGCACGTCCGTCGGGCTGATAGCTGAAGGCTGAGAGCTGTCGGCTGAGAACTGAAAACTGAGAACTGGATCGCTGGAACATTCCCGCCCCACGGTGCGTATTGGGAAGTGAGACGGAGAAACGAAGGCGGACCACCCTATGAACAATAACCACAAGAACGGCCGGAAGCGGCCGCGCTGGATAGTGGTCACGGTCATTGTCGTGCTGCTGGCAGGAGTGACCATCGGCCTGACCGCCGCGCTACGCCCCAACCATCAAATCGACCCCTCGAAGCTGGCCGCGGTCGAGCGCGGTGACGTCGCACGCTCCGTGGTGGCAACCGGCAAAATCGAGCCTTTGGCGAAGGTGGAGATCAAGTCGAAGGCAAGCGGCATTGTCCAGAGGATCTACCTCGACTACGGCGACAGGGTGAAACAGGGCCAGTTGCTGGTGGATCTGGATAAGGAGCAACTGCGGGCACGCGTCAGCGAGTCTCGCGCCAACCTGCTGGCCGCCCAGGCCGGCGCTCAGTCCGCCGAGGCCACCTACGAGCGCAACGTCGTGGACGCCCAGGGGCCTGACATCCCGTTCCTGAAGGCCACCGTCGAACGCGACCGCAAGCTCGCGGCCGACGGCCTTGTGGCGTCCTCGGCCCTGGATGATGCCGACAAGTCCTACCAAATAGGTCTCAACAAGCAGTTGTCGGCGCAGCGCAACGTGACCGTCAGCAAGGCGGACGTGGCCCGCGCCAAGGCCCAGGTGGCCCAGGCGCAGGCGTCACTCGAAAGCGCCGAGGAAGACCTCCGCAACTCCAGCATCGTCAGCCCCATGGACGGGATCGTGCTTTCTCGCGACGTGGAGGTCGGCGACGCCGTCAGCTCCATCCTGGTGCTGGGGTCGCAGGCGACTCAGGTGATGACCTTGGGCGACATGAGCACCGTCTACGTGCTTGGCAAGGTCGATCAGGCAGACATCGGCAAGGTGTATCTCGGCCAACGCGCCCGGATCGTGGTGGAGTCTTTCAAAGACAAGAAGTTCGAGGGCAAGGTCACCAAGATCTCTCCCATGGGAGTGGAAAAGGACAACGTGACCACCTTCGAGGTCCGGGTTTCCATCCAGAACCCCACCGGCGAGCTGAAGGCCAACATGAGCGCCAACGCCGAGATCATCCTCGAAGAGAAGAACAACGTCTTGCTGATTCCTGAATCCGCGGTGGTCTACGATAAGGATCGCAACACTTTCGTCGAAGTGCCGGACCCCAAGACCGACACCGGCCGGCGCAAGGTCCCCGTGAAGCTCGGCATCTCAAACGGCATCAAGACCGAACTGATTTCGGGGTTGACTGAGGGGCAGAAAGTAATCCTGCAGTAAGACGTCCTTTGTCCTTGGTCCTTAGTCCTTTGCCCCTTAAGTCATCCGATTTGGCTTATCGAGGGCCGACTGCCACCTGAATACAAGCCGCGCCAGGGACAAGGGACGAAGGACAAAGGACAAGGCACAAAGGACCAAGTCGTGACCTTCCGCGACCTGCTTCTCGACACACTCCGAACTCTCTGGTCCCACAAGCTGCGGACGTTTCTCACCATGTTCGGTATCGCTTGGGGCATCATCTCCATCACGCTCATGGTGGCGGCTGGAGAAGGGCTGCGGGTAGGGCAACAGCGGGTCGCCGAGAGCTTTGCCCGCGACGTGATGATCGTCTTCGCCGGTCGCACCAGCATGCAAGCTGGCGGGCTGCGGGCCGGTCGCGCCGTCACCTGGGGCGCCACCGACTATCTGGCGGTGCAGCAGGAAGCGACCTCCTGCCGCTACGTCCTGCCGGAACTGGAACGGAGCAACTCGCCTCTGCGCAGTCTCTATAACAGCGCTTCCTTGATCGTTACCGGCTCGCTGCCGTCCTTCGCCGAGATCCGCAGCATTGGCGTGTCTCAAGGGCGTTTCTACGACTGGGACGACCAGGCGCAGGCTCGCCGCGTAGCCTTCCTGGGCAGCGAGGCCAACAAGCAACTGTTTGCCACGCGCCCCGCCGTCGGCGAGACGCTCTACGTCGCGGACATCCCCTTCACGGTCATTGGGGTGATGAAGCACAAGGAGCAGGACTCGAGCTACGACGGCTTTGACGTGAACAAGGTCTACGTTCCCTTCAGCGTCATGTTGCGCGACTTCCCCAACAAGCCTCCGGCCACTCCGGACAGCATCGATCAGATGCTGGTGACTCCGAGATCGGTGGCTGACCACGAGTCGTGCAAGTGGGAGCTGCGCCGGGCTCTGGCTCGCATCCACAACTTCGATCCCCACGACAAGGAGGCCGTTCCCATCTGGGACACGGTCGAAGAAGCCCAGGCTTTTCAGACGATGACGGAAGGAATGAAGTATTTCCTCGGCGCCGTCGGCTTGGTGACGCTTTTCCTGGGTGGCATCGGCGTGATGAACGTGATGTTGGTGGCGGTGCGCGAGCGCACCAAGGAAATCGGCGTGCGCAAGGCAGTGGGAGCTCGTGCCGGGGCCATCCTGGGCCAGTTTTTCGTCGAGACCATGATCATCGTTTTCCTGAGCGGCGGGCTGGGAATGGGCCTCGCCTGGGGCTTGTGCGCCCTGGTGAACCTGATCCCCATGCCGCCTTTCTTTGCGGGCTTGATTCCCACCTGGCAGTCGGGAGTGCTCTCCTTTGTTCTGCTCGGCACCATCGCCGTGCTCTCGGCAGTGTATCCGGCGCGCCGTGCCGCGTCCATCGATCCGATTGAAGCTCTGCGATTTGAACCGGGCGGTTAAGACGTCCGCGGTCAGTTGCCCTTGTCAGTCGCACCCAGTTAGCGGATGCCGCGGGCAACGGACGACGGACAACGGACGGCGTCACAAGGACGACCAATGCTCACGGAGATCTTCATTGAAGCCTGGAACGCGCTACGGCGTCAACCGACGCGCAGCTTCCTCACCATGCTCGGCATCGTGTGGGGCATCACGGCGGTGACGCTTCTCATTGCCTATGGCAACAGCTTTCGGGGCGTCCTGGTGCACTCCTTTCAGGCTTTCGGGAAGGGCGCGGTGATTTGCTGGCCGCAGACCACCAGCGAGCAAGTCGGAGGCCAACGCGCCGGCAAGCACGTGGTGTTCGAGAAGGAAGATGTGGAGATGATCCACGCCCAAGCGACCCTGGTCCGGCATGCTTGTCTCGAGACCGTCCGCTGGCTGCCCATCAGCTACGGCGAGCGCCTGGCCAACACCGCCATCCGCGGGGTCTGTCCCGAATACGGCGAGATGCGCAACGAAGTCCCGAGCCTGGGACGCTGGATCAGCCCGGAAGACCTGCTGGAGCGACGGCGCGTGGTGTTTATCGGCTCCCGCCTCCGCGAGAAGCTCTTCAGCGGCCGCCCCGCCGTGGGCGAGACGGTAGCCATCAGCGGTCTGCGGTTCACCGTGGTCGGAACCATGGACCGCAAGATGCAAATGAGCAACTACTTCACCAGCGACGACGAGTGCGCCTGGATCCCATACAGCACCGCCGGGGACATCTGGAACAATCGCTATGGCAGCGTCCTGGTTTTCGAGCCCATCGCTCCCATCTTCGAGCCCAAGGCCATGGACCAGGTGCGCGCCATCGTCGCCGACCGCCAGCATTTCTTGCCGACCGACAAGCAGGCGATCCAGATGTTCGGCCGCGAGGAGTTCCGGCCTGTCATCGATGGCATTACCATCGGCCTCGAAGTCCTGCTCACGTTCATCGGCATCCTGACACTGGGCATTGGGGGTGTCGGCCTCATGAACATCATGCTGGTCTCGGTCGACGAGCGCATCCGTGAGATCGGGCTGCGGCGCGCGCTCGGCGCCCGCCGCCGTCACATCGTCGTCCAGTTCCTGGCCGAGGCTCTGGTGCTGACCATGGCCGGCGGGGTTATCGGCATCGCCCTCTCCTACGGCCTCAGCGCCGCGGTGGGGACCCTGCCCCTGCTCGGTCCTTTGTACGAGGACACGTCCGGCAACGGCGATATTCACCTCGCCATTTCGCTCAGCACGGTGGTGCTCTCCACCGGCATCCTGATGCTGGTGGGCGTGCTGAGCGGACTGGTTCCCGCGGTGCGCGCCTCCCACCTCGACCCGGTGAACGCGCTGCACTACGAATAGCCTGGGAGCGCGGGCGTCCCGCCCGCTCTTGCGCCGCAGCGCAGGTTGGCGCCCAAGTCTCCTGGGAAGGAAAACAGGGGCGGGCGGGACGCCCGCGCTCCCAGGTAACAAAGTAATGCTAGGCGACCCACAGATTTCGCTGAAGACCCCTATTTGCTGACTTCCGACTTGCCATGCGTGTTTTTCGCGAAATACTCATCGAGGCCTGCGGTGATCGCTTCCAACCCTTGCTGAAGATTTCGGTCGAGGGCCGCGACGACATCGGGAATATCATTGCCGCTCACCGGCTCGTCATGGGAATAGAGCTGAGACCAGACGGTCTGGCCTGCCGTCTGATCGTAAAGCTCCAGTTCCAGGACGACGTGCGCTTGAATCGTGGCGCTATCGATCTCGTCGAAGGCCTCGAGCCTTCCCCGCACCACATAGTCGCCGTGCGCCGAGCTGCCCAGGTCGGTCACTGACTGGTATTTACCCGACCCGCGCAGCATGCGCAGAAGCCGCACCCGCACCAACTCCGCCGGGGGCTCAGCCCAGCGACGATACTTGTAACTGCCCAGCTCGTTGGCGCCTGTGCGATAGAGAATGCGGTCATCACGCAGGATCGGAGGCGCTTCGATGCGCCCCACCAACAACGTGACGGGGTAGGGATTGCCGGGCGCCCGCGGCACAGCCGGCAGCGAGAGGGAATAGAATCGCAAGGCTTCGGTTGAGCCGCCGCACCCTGCGATACCCAAAGCCGCCAGGATCATCAACACAACCGGGATCTTCCGCCGCATAAGGCGTACTCCTTGGTCCGAGTGTTCCGTAGCTACGGCACGTCTTGACGATTCTCTCTGGCCGGTCCCCTGACCCTCGCCCTCGAAAGGTGTGGAAAGGCAAAAGGGCCTCTCGCCAAGGTACAGAGACTCGCGCCCCCTTCACTGCTGTCCCCCGGGCTTCCGTTCCTTGACCTTGATTCCGCGAATAAGAGCAGACGGACGGCGCTTGAGGGTATCCGTCAGCTCCCTCACGTTGTCCGTGCTGACACGGATGTTTTCCAGCGTCGCGTCGATGTCATCCGTGTTGTAAATCACGACACGATTGAGCTGGTCGACCAGCACCGATGCACTGGAAAGCGTCTGGCGCAACTCCAGGACCGACTTGCGCAGGTCCTCACGGTTCTCGGAAATGGTGGAATCGACATGCGCCAGGGCCGTGTCCGCGTCCTGGACCGTCTTCTTAAAGTCGTCCAGCAGCGGCTTCGCCTTGGCGCTCACGTCTTCGAGGTTGCTCATGGTGTTCGAGAGCTTTTGGCGATTTTCCTCCAAGGTGCCCCGCAGGTCGGCCAGGGTTGCGGCCATGTTGCTGCGATTGCGGTCGTTGAGCAAGTCGTTGACCCGCGTGATGGTCACTTGCAATTCGTCGAGGCGCTGGTTCAGGATCTGCAAGACTTTCTGCGCCGTGGGACCCAGGTTGTTCAAGTTGGCCTCGACATCGTCCAGGCCGACATACTCGGCGGACTTCAGGGTGCTACCCGGCGCCGCGAGAGGTGATTGCGGAGTGCCGGTACCCAGCTCCAGGTAATTGTCGCCCAGGGGTCCGAGGCTGGCAATCTTTGCCAGGCTATCTTCCTTGACCGGGATTTCAGGCCGCACGCCGAAGC
>Ga0326728_10010468_pt1 | contig 21673 bp, 21 predicted proteins | sample MB3enrmetagenome_FD_207602 | JGI IMG/M metagenome (GOLD analysis project Ga0326728, IMG submission 207602) | Lab enriched peat soil microbial communities from McLean, Ithaca, NY, United States - MB31MN | ecosystem: Environmental > Terrestrial > Soil > Wetlands > Peat | place: USA: New York... | reverse complement strand
TACGCGAATTCGTCAACGGCTATTCTACAACCGTAGAGAGCGCTCAGAGCGGTGCCGTGGCTGAGGCGGGTCCAGTTGGCGCCCATTACCTGTGTGCCAACCGTTTGTGCCCCTGGCTGATTGCTTGCAAGAATGCTTCGGAAAAGCCGATCTCTCGCGCCTGCTCCAGCGCCAAACCAGTTTCAACTCCGCAGGCCTCGCAACAGCCCGGGAGACGGTCGGCCTCAATTACTACTGTGGCCGAGTATGCATCTGGCCATATGAGGAACGGCTGGTTATCCGAGTATGTCTGATCGCACTCATGATGCCTCGCTTCCCGATAGGCTTCCAAAAGCCTTGCAGCTGATACCGACCTCTCGAGCGAATGGTCCGGATTGTCTTCTTCGACGAGAGATGCTCTGAGGGACGGCGCGAGCCACGCGATTGGATTTGCTGGCTCGCCGGTCCTCAGGTCAAAAACAGCGGCGTCAGTGTATCCGTAGGGATGTGCCCCACCGCAATCGAAGTCCGTGGTTGCCACAAGGCTGAGAAACGCCGGGCCCGACATTGTCACCTTGATCTTCTGTTTCCAGAACCCCATTCCCTCGTCGTTATTGTCCGTGGATCGAGGTTGATTGCCCATCTGCCGGATGTAATTCGCGTGGCAACGCCTGAGGGACTGAGAAAGCTTGGCGTTTAGATCGGTCAGGGATTTGTTGATGCTTCGCTGCATATCATTTTTGGGGTTGAGGATCAGTGGCCACGCATCGACTCCCCGGTGAATCTGTCGTATCGGTGAAAGCTGGACAGGGGTCTGTGCTGCGGCTTGAACCAACGTTGTGAGACCTGAAAGCAATAAAACCAGATAAGGGGTCTTCCTCAACGAGACCATTTCGACGGCGATGCCAGAAAGCCTAACGGATAACTTCATGACACCTCTGCGACGAATTAACTGACGACCGCTAAGCCCGTTGCCGCTGCCTGCTCGTGCGCGTGATAACTCGACCGCACCAGCGGACCCGATTCGACGTGCCGAAAACCCATCCGCAGCGCTTCGGTCTTGAGCTCGGCAAATTCGCGTGGCGTGTAGAGGCGCGCCATAGGAAGGTGGTCGCGCGACGGACGCAGGTACTGGCCGATGGTAAGAATGTCGCAGCCTACGCTGGCCAGGTCGTGGAAAACTTCGAGCAACTCCGCAGTCTCCTCGCCGAGCCCAACCATCACACCCGATTTCGTCAGGCCTCCGGGGCGTAACTCTTTGGAGTAGCGCAACAGGTCAAGAGAGCGCTCATACCTCGCGCCTGACCGAACCACGCGATAAAGCCGCGGCACAGATTCGGTGTTGTGATTCAGGATCTCGGGCCGGGCCTCGACAACAGTGCGAATGGACTCCTTGTCGCCCTGAAAGTCGGGAATAAGCACTTCAACACGACAGCCGGGTGCCTGGCGGCGAATCTCTGCGATCACCAGAGCGAAGGCGCGCGCACCTCCCAAATTATCGTCGTCGCGATTCACGCTCGTAATGACGGCGTGCTCGAGTCCGAGCGCAGCCACAGCTTGCGCCACACGGCGCGGTTCGTCGAAGTCGATGGGCTCGGGACGGCCCTTGGGCACGGCGCAGAAGCCGCAGCGGCGCGTGCACAGGTTGCCGAGCATCATGAACGTTGCCGTTTTGTGATGCCAGCACTCGCCGATGTTGGGGCACTGCGCACTTTCACAGACAGTGTGCAGGCCCAGCGAGCGCGCCAGCTGCTTGAGGCTGTGGTAGTTTTCGCCCACCGGCGCGCGGGCCTTCAGCCACTCCGGCTTGGGCGCGGGCACACGGCGCGCGGGTTCAATTTGCACCAATTCCATCCTGCTTATTGTAGCCAGATGCGCGGCCTCGCGGCGTGCTACTCTGTGCACAATCGTAGGGCTCCAGCAACCACAACCATGCAAAGCCTTTCAGTGGCGATCGTCGCATGCAATGAAGCGGAGAATATCCGCCGCACTCTGGCCAGCGTCGCCTGGGCCAATGAGATCAATCTCGTCGACTCAGGTTCCACGGACAAGACGGTCGAGATCGCAAAGAGTTTTGGCACCAGAATTTTCTATGAGAGTTGGAAGGGCTACGGCCCGCAGGTTAATTCCGCATTGGATAAGTGCACCTGCGACTGGATTCTGAATCTCGACGCGGACGAGTGGCTGACGCCGGAGCTTCAAAACGAGATTCAATCGCTGCTCAGCGGCCAGCCGCGCTACAACGCCTACATGATTCCCCGGCTCAACCGGATCTTTGGCCGGTGGATGCGACATGGCGGCCTCTATCCCGATCACAAATTGCGTCTCTTTCGCCGGGGTTCAGCGCGCCTGCGCGAGGATACCGAGCCGCACGCCACGCCCAAGACGCAGGAGCCAACCGGCAAACTGAAAAACCATATGCTTCACCTGCAATACTCGACGCTGGCGTATTACATCGAGCATATGCAGCGCTACAGCACCGCAACCATCCCTTTGTACCTGCGCAAGGGAAGGACGAGCGATTCGATCTTCGCCTTCTTGGTGAACACCGTACTGAACCCGGCGCTCACTTTCATAAAGAACTACATCTTTCGCGGCGGCTTTCTGGATGGCAGGGAAGGTTTGATCTTCCATCTGAATCATTCCGCCTACGTCAATTGGAAGTTTGCGAAGGCATGGGAGGCACATCGGTTGGCTACATCGGCGACCGCAGAACCCATCGCACACAGCGAGTCAGGCGGCGCTTCCGACGCTCCATCACTTTCCGAGAAACGATCTCCCAAGCAATGATCTCGCCTGGTTTGCCCGCAACGCCGCGGTTTCTGCTTATCATGACGGCCACAATTACGCCCGCGGCCAACGCGCAGGTCAAGCGCTCCTCGCCGCATATGCGCCTTGAGGATTACAAACGGGCGCTGCGGTACTGGCTGAACTATCCGCATCCAGCCGCCGAGCGCATTCTGTTCCTCGAAAACTCCGGTGCGGACCTGAGCGAACTGCGCGCGCTTGCCGAGAAGGAAAACCCGTTGCACCGCGAAGTCGAGTTTTTGTCCCTGCCGGCTCGCGAAATTCCCAAAGGCACAAACTACGGTTACGCGGAGATTCAAGCGCTGGATGACGGCCTGGCGTCAAGCAAACTTCGCCTCGCCACCACGCACATGATCAAGACGACAGGCCGGCTGACCTTTCCCGCGCTCGGTAAAGCGTTGGATCGCGTCGGCAATAAGGCTCCGCTCGAGCTCATGATCGATTGCCGCAAACTCGGTCTTTTTCGCCGTGGCTACGACGCGCGGGTGCAACTCTTCGTGTGCTCGCATGATTTTTACGATCGCGTGCTACGCGGCGCAAATCGCGAAATGAATTCGACCGACGTTCGGTTACTTGAGCACCTGATCTATCGCAAGGTGATCCCATTCAAGGGCAGGCCAGGCTACTTCCTTCGTTTCCCATGCAACATCGACCCTGTGGGCTATTTCGGCTTCAAAAACCGGCGCTACGATTCGCCGCGCACAGCGATCCCGCGGGGTGTGCGCGCCCTGCTGCGAGTCGCCGTGCCGGGCTACTGGTTTTAGAAGCTCTCTGATCCGCAATTTATTGGATTTAAAGAAGCATTTGCCGCTCGAGGCACTTCGGCCCAAACGCACCCCAAAAACCAATCAGTCCAAGATCGCATCTACTCCAGTGAGTTGTCTTGGCCGGGGTGTGGAATGAAGCTTCTCCCAAGCGAAGCAGTTATTTGTCAGCCCTGAGCGTTCCACACGCGACAAAAACGACGGGAGGCAACCATGAGAGCAGATCGCCCGTTACTGGGCGCCATTCTTTTTCTGGCCTGCGGATTAGGCCTGATCCTCGGCTACTGCAACGACGCCACCAGCTTTACCGCAGCGTTTCCATTCAACGGCTCCACGCTGCACATTGACGTGCTGACGAACGGACCAGCCGCTGTCGGAGGCGTGGTCCTGACGGCTGTCGGCCTCTTGCTCCTGTTGTGGGCAGTGCTTGCCGCGATCGTCGGGCAGATCGTCCAGCTTTTCAGCGATCGTCATCGGGATCCCGAGACCTTACTGGATAGGGAGAGCCTGCTGGAATAACGAAAGCGCAAAGAGCTTGAGTGAGAGGGCCTACTTAAGTTTCTCCCGCACGTCGGTGCGCACAAGATAAAGGAAGAAGAGAAGATTTAATAGTCCCTGGACCAACGAAGAATAAGAGTGCTGCACCGAGAATCCCCACAGGAAAGATCCCGATAGAATTGCCACGGCCGCGAGCGTGAGTGCCCACGCCCAGCGCAGCAGCAGCAGTAACCCCAGCGCACCGGCGATAAACAAGGCCGAAAAGACAAGGTAGATAAATCCTGTGCGCTGCGCCATCACAGACACAACAGTGATACCGGCGAGCAGCAGCATGTAAAGGCTGATAGCGATCAGTCCCGGAAGCTTGAGCAGCGAGGTCCGTTCCAGCTTCGCCCCGGCAGGCACCGGCGCTGAGTCCGGTGTGGAAGCATTCGTATTGGCGTCAGTGATCATAGCGTGTGCAAATAAGCGAGCAGGTCAGCGAGATCTTCGTCGTTCAGCGGTGTGGCGGGCATCATCCCGCGTCCATCGAGAATGACTGCAGTCAGCCTTTCGTCGGTAGGAGGCGCTCCGGAGGGCATAGCCTTCACCTTGGTGATCGCCTGCAAGCCCGGTCCGTGCAGGGGCGCCGTCGATGTCGGATTGTGGCAGCGCGCGCACTTTGCCTGGAACACCGCTGCGCCGCGCGCCTCCTGGGGTGTCCATTCAGAGGAGGGCTTCGACGGCGGAAGCGGCCGGCATCCGGTCAAACCGAAGGCGAATGTGGTCAAAGCAGAAGCCATCAGAAATTTCCACGTCCGCATCGCCTCTCATGATACCGCCGCTTCTGGTGCTTGGCGCGGGTGCAATAAACTTCTGTAACCCGTTTTGCAACTGCGTTCCCGAATGGGGGCGAGTCTGCAAACGGGAGAACAGTGCTGCGGATGACCCTGAGGATTATGAAGCCTGCGATCTTCGCATGAGAAGGCGTGCGCAATTACTCCGCCGCGGCGATGGCCTCGGCGATGCGATCAATGGCTTGTTCTTCAACGATGCTTCCCGGATAACGGCCGTTGACGAGGATCGAGAATGCCACCATGCGGCCGCTTGCTGCATTCACGTATCCGGAAAGCGTGTTCGCCTCGCCCAGGGTGCCGGTCTTGGCCCACATCTGCCCCTTCACGGGCGATTTCGTGAAGCGGTGATCCAGCGTACCGTCTGTGCCGGCTTCGGGCAGAGTCTCACGCCATTCTTTGCCCCACATTTGCTTCGACGCATACGACAACAATCGCGTGAAAGCGCGCGGCGTGATCTTGTCGTCGTTGCTCAGGCCGCAGCCGTCGACGAGATAGAAGTCCGCGTCGGCCACACCGGCATTCACCATGAACTGGCGCACCACGCGCGCCCCCTCCTCAAAACTGCCATCTGTTCCATAGAGTTTGCCCAGCAGGCGCAGCAGAAGCTCGGCATGCAGGTTCTGGCTGACCTTATTCGTCACGGCAATGTCCTCTGCGATGGGCACTGACATATGCGCCCCGAGGATACGGCGGCCCTCTGCAGGAGCGGCAATGGAAGTGAAGTTGCCGGGCGTCAGGTTCAAAGGCATCTCGCGCTCGCCAGCGAAGTCGCCCGTTCCAGTGGCAAGTTTGTGGCGTGACTCGGCGTCACCCGTCACCTTGATGCCGTGCAGTTCAAGCGCCTGCTTGAACGCATCCGCGGTAAACTGTGCCGGATCCTCCACCGCCATTGCTACGTGCATTCCGACCGCGGGAGCTGTTCCCCAGGCCCGCACCAGTAAGGATCCGGACCGCCGCTCGAGGCCCGGAAAGGCTTCCTGCCCGGGTGCCGCAAAAGTCATCTGGTTATCGACCGTGTAGTAATCCACATCCGGCGTCCACTCGGCTTGCGTAGCGCCAGGCGTGGCAGGGTCTGCGGTGATGTCCAGCTCGTCCGTGTTGTCGTTGAAGGTGAGCGCGGAGACCGGCGCGCCATAGCTCCACTGCAGATGGTCCCAGCTCCAACCCAAAGGATACGGCTCGCTCAGGAAGAAAGTATCGTCGCCTACCACGTTGCCATCCACCGTGCGCACGCCCGCTTGCTCTACCTGCTGGGCGAGCATGCCGAGAATGTCCATCGCAGATTTCGGCGTGGAAGTCGGCAGATTCCCTGCGGAAGCTGGAGGCGTGGTTCCGGGCTCGACATAAGGGTAATGCCGCGCGCTGATGGTGGGATCGCCTACACCGAGCAGCACCAGGTTGCCATGAAGCGTGCCGCTTGCATCCACATCGCCATCGCCAGCCACGAAGGTGGTCCACGTTAGCGTGTCCACTGGCAGCAGAGCAAATGCCGCGGCGGTGGTCGTCAATTTCGCATCGGAGCCAGGCGAAAACAGCTGCGCGTCATTCAATCCGTAAAGTGATTGCCCGTCGAGTGTGGTTACGCTAATGCCAAAGTTCGCGTGACTCAGAGCGGGGTCGGCGAGAATGGCCTGGATGCGATCGGCGAGCGGACCCGTCTTGGGCACGCGCGGTGCGGAGTGCGGTGCGGAGTGCGGTGAATCTCCGCGCGCTTGGGCGGGGGCTTGTGCGCTCAGGCCGAAGGTGCAAAGCAAGAGGCTGCTCCATGCAATAGATCGCCGAAGGGAGGCCATGCCCCGAAGTGTAGCAAACGGCCGTAAGAACGCGGCGTACCATCGGGATTGAGCGCTTATGAGAGGCATGGCACATTGGCAACTGCGGTCGCGAACCCTCGAGCTGGGCCGTCGCACGCTCGTCATGGGCGTCGTCAATATCACACCGGATTCGTTCAGCGACGGCGGTCTTTTTCTGGCTTCGGAGAAGGCTGTCGATCACACGCTGAGGTTATTAGATGAAGGCGCGGACATCGTCGATCTTGGCGCGGAGAGCACGCGGCCTGGCTCGCGCGCAGGGGGCATGTCGGCGAAACTCCAACCGGCGGTTAGCGCAGAAGAGGAGCAGGAGCGGCTGCTTCCGGTGCTGGAAGGAATCCTGAAGAGCGTGCCCCACGCGGTGGTTTCTGTTGACACTTACAAGGCCGAGACAGCGCGCGCTGCATTGCGGGCAGGCGCTGAGATCGTGAACGATGTGAGCGGATTTACATGGGACTCTGCAATTGCCTGCGTGTGTGCGGAGTTTCACGCGGGCGTGGTGCTGTCGCACGCGCGTGGGCGACCCGATGAATGGCGCGCACAGCCGCAGCTCGCCTCCGATGCACTCATGGCCACGGTGCGCGAAGGATTGGCTGCCAGTCTCGCCGCCGCTGAGCGCGCCGGAATTCAATCAAATGCGACTGTTCTTGACCCTGGTTACGGATTCGGCAAACGCTTCGACGAAAATTACGTGCTTCTCGCGCGTCTGGCGGAGTTGCTCTCTCTGGGCCGTCCGTTGCTCGCCGGTTTGAGCCGGAAGTCATTCCTTGGCCACACGCTCGCGCCGCTCTTTGGCGGCGAGCCCGCACCCGCTGCTGCACGGGAAAGCGCAAGCCTCGCCGCGATGACGGCGGCGATTCTCCACGGAGCGTCAATTGTGCGCGTGCACGCGGTGCGGCCCGCGGTTGAGGCCGCGCGGATTGCGGACGCTATTCTCGAGCCGGTCCATCGCGAGTCCGATGGGGATGCAGAATAGTGATCTTACACAATCCCCTTTCGTATCCATTGCGGAAAGAGGGGATCCAGAAAGAAGTATTGTCCTTTATACCGATCCAGGACGCCCTTCGAGTTAAGGGACTCGATCGCTCGTTGAACGGTGGATGCGGGGCCCAGCCGGAACTCGGTCCTGACCGACTGGGAATAGATCTGAGAGGAACCCCGATGCGCCAGCGCCTGTAACGCGGCCCTTTGCGCGGACGACAACTGTTGCCAAATCTGTTCGTAGTAAGTGGACTGCCCGTCCACAAGAGCTTCGGCAACCCACGCAACATCGCGTGCTCCAAGTGTGCGCTTCCCTCCAATCTCCGCGTAATCCCATAGCTCATGAGCGATGTGCTGAACATCGTATGGGATCACGTTCGCGATCGAGAGAAGAGCATCGAGACCGGCCTCGTCGATCTTCCTGCGCTTCTTCCCAAATTGCCGGACAATGAATTCCTTCCACGCATCCTCCGGAATCTTGTCCAGGAACATGTGCGGTCCTGCCTTGTAGAACGGGCGCTTGGTCGACAGCATTTCTTTCATGAAAGATGGCTGAGACCCCGCAAAAACGTAACCGACTTCGCGCTGCTCCTGAACCTGGTTGCGCAAAACATTTTCCACCGATCCACCGTTGAATTCGGAGATCTGCTGAAACTCATCGAGACAGATTGCCATCCGAAAGCCGCCATTTTTGGCTAATTCCCCGGGCAACGCGAAGACGTCGGGAGCGATGGGCGCGGGGTCAAATCCCGGTTTGGCGCCGAGCGAAAGGCTCACTTCACCGGTCATCGTGACGTAGTTGATTTCCGGTTTCACGCTCCGCGCAAATCGCGTCACCCAATCTTTAACTCGATCCCAGGGTCCGGCGGCGCGAAGAACCTTTTCCGCAAACTTCTCCAGGAATTGTGTGTAACTGGAATAGCTACTGACCGTTAGGCTGACGGTTCGGATGTGCCTCTTGCGCAGCTTGAGAAGCGCCATTGCGACCAGAGAGCTTTTTCCAAATCGGCGGGGAGACAGCAGAAAAACCTTCTGGCCATCGGACAGGTCACGGACCAACAGGTCCAGTTCCTTCGTCCGATCGACAAAATTTGGCTCACTGACGACTTCGCCGAAGATGAACGGATTTTCGAAATTTTCCATTACGCTTATTAGCGTAACGCGAATCGGCGTAAAGCTGCAACCATCATTACGCGTTTACGCGTTACGCTCTTTTGCGTAACATGAATCAGTTCCATGCAAGAATTACCGGGGGCCCTCGGCTAGACGCTGATGCCGACCTTGTGCCGCGGCCACAGCGGGCGCATCGCGGCGTGATCGATGATCGGCTCACCGTCGCACTCTATTTCGATCACCGTGGCCGGCTGGTCAGGCGCAACCAGTGGCAGGCCGGTCAATCTCAGGGTGAATTCATCCTGCGTGAAGTCAACCTTGCGCCCGCTCTTGAGCTCGTGCGCCGAAAGCACTTTGGGCTTGAGCCCGCCAATGGCTACAACCGCTTCGGGCTTGTAGAAATCCAGCCACTCCGCCGCCGGCGTGTGCCCTGGCCAGCAGTACACGTGCACATAGAGCGTGTTGCCGCGCCGCGAGTAGTTGCAGCTGGCGTCGGAGATCAGCGCACCCCGTTCCGTGCCGTAGATGGCCTTACCGTTGCCGTCGAGCCATTTGCCCACCGTCTCCAGAATCTCCACCGACTGCGGCGGCACCGAGCCATCGGGCTCCGGGCCAATATTCAGCAGGTAATTGCCGCCGCCACGCGCGCAAGTGATCAGGTTGTTGACGATGGTCCTTGGTGTTTTCCACGCGTCGTCGCCGCGATTGAAGCCCCAGCTGTCGTTCAGCGTCATGCAAGTTTCCCATGCGCGTCCCGCCTCGGCGGCCTGGATGCGCTGCTCCGGCGTCGCGAAATCTCCCGGCAGCAGGTTGCGGTTGTTCACAATGATTTCCGGTTGCAGCGAGAAGACCATCTCGTTCATCCGCTCCGATTCCCATTGCTCCGCCGTCAGCGGCCATGCAACGTCGTACCAGAGAATGTCGATCTTGCCATAGTTGGTCATCAGCTCGCGGATCAGCCCGTGTGTGTAATCGACGAACCGCCGCCGCGCGGCTTCGTCGGTCTTGCAGATCGCGCCGTCCGGGTGGTGCCAGTCCATGAGTGAGTAGTAGAAGCCCACGCGCAACCCCTCAGCGCGGGCGGCTTCAACAAACTCGCGTACCAGGTCGCGCCCCGGCCCCTGGTCCATGGCGTTGTAGTCGGTCAGTTGTGTGTCCCAGTTGCAAAAGCCCTCGTGATGCTTGGTCGTCATCACCATGTACTTTTGGCCTGCGCGTTTGGCCAGCCGAACCCATTCGCGCGCTGCATTGGGCTTGGGATGAAAGTGTTTGGCCAGCAGCTCGTATTGCAACAGGGGGATGCCTTCGTTCTCCTTTGCCCACTCGTGCTGGCCGATCACGCTGTAGAGGCCCCAGTGGATGAACATGCCAAACTTTGCCTGGTGCCACCACGCCATGCGGGCTTCGCGCGTGGCGGCCTGCTTTTGGTCGGCGGCCGTAGGCGCCAGTTGCGTCGTAGAGTCCTGCGGCAGCGCCAGTCCCTCTGCGTTCGCGGCAGCCAACGCCGCTGCGCCTGCCGCGCCAAACTGCATCAGGAATGCCCGTCTCGTCCTCTCGCTCCAAGCCATTGTTGTCTCCTGTCCTCTGTCGCAATGTCCGCGTCCTTGCGCAAAACTCAACAGGAAACGTTTCCTCTGGTTCCGCTCCAGGCGCACGGATAATCCTAGATCAGCCGGTCGCGCGCGCTCCAGTGCGCAATTCTCCTTGAGGCGACTTACCTCGTTTAGAATCGAATTGGTTGCGGTCGAGCAGACCGCATCCAAATTTGTGCCCGCGCGCAAAGGCACGTGCAATGCCTATTGCGGCGGGTATTCGTGTGGAATCGGGACGGAGATGCGAGCGAAAACGGCTGTGGTGCTGGGCGCCCAGTGGGGCGATGAGGGCAAGGGGAAAATCGTAGACGTGCTCAGCGAGCGGTTCTCAGCTGTGGCGCGCTACGCCGGCGGGCACAACGCCGGGCACACCGTCATCATTGGCGAGCACAAGTTCGTGTTGCAGCTCATTCCCTGCGGCGTGCTTCGGCCGGGGTGCAAGGGCGTCATCGGAAACGGAGTGGTCCTCGATCCCATTGCGTTCCTCAGCGAGGTCGGCCGCATTCGCGAGCTGGGCGTTAAAGTCGATGGGAATCTTTTCATTTCCAACCGTGCGCAGGTCATTCTGCCATACCACCGCATGATCGAGTTGGCCGCGGAAAGCGCGCCAGGGCGCAAGAAAATCGGAACCACCAGCCGCGGCATTGGACCGGCCTACGAGGACAAGATGGCGCGCAGCGGCCTGCGCGTGGTCGATCTGCTGCATCCAGCACTGCTCAAGACACATATTGAAGCAGCCTGCGCTGAAAAGAATGCGATCGCCCATGCTCTTTTTGGAACCGACCCCTTAGACCCCGAGAAAATGTATGAGCAGTACGCGGAAGCGGCTGAGCAGATCCGGCCATTTGTCGCCGATACCGGCCGCATGCTCAACGGCATCCTGGCCAAGGGCGGCAGCGTCATGTTTGAGGGCGCGCAGGGAACGATGCTCGACATCGACCACGGTACCTATCCGTTCGTCACCTCTTCTTCGGCCACGGCCGGTGGAGCGGCCACGGGAACGGGCGTAGGTCCGACCTCAATCGGTACGGTCATCTCTGTTACCAAGGCCTACGTCACCCGCGTCGGCGGAGGCCCGTTTCCTACCGAGATCCACGACGCAGCCGGCGATCTGCTGCGTGCCCGCGGCCACGAATATGGCGCCGTCACGGGACGCCCTCGGCGCTGCGGCTGGCTCGATATTCCGCTGCTCCGCTACTCCAACCAGGTGAACGGAGCGGAATGGCTCGTGGTCACCAAGCTCGACGTTCTGGATGAGCTCGAAGAGATTCCCATCTGCGTCGGCTACGAGATCGACGGCAAGGTCACCGACGAAATTCCCGCTGACGTACGCGGGCTGGAGGCGATCAAGCCCCAATACACCACTTTGAAAGGCTGGCACGAATCCACGGAGGGCATCACCGAGTTTGACCAGCTGCCCAAGGCTGCTCAGGAGTACCTTGCTTTCCAGGAGCGCGAGAGTGGGGCGAAAATCGGCATGGTCTCCACGGGCCCCGATCGCGGCCAGACCATCGTGCTGCCGGAATTTGCCGCAGAGCTTGCATCCATCACGTCCTAGCGAAACTCCCAAAGCGGGTCATTCCGTCTAAATTTGAGCGGGGCAATGCGCATCTCAAAGAGCGCAGATCGGCTGCCGGCGCGCCCATATGGGATTCCGATTTGACCAGCGCACCATTTCCGGAATACCGTGTACGCGTATGCCGGGATCTGTAAACGTCTCCTTAAGACCAGCTCGCCGCCGCCTGCGTCCCGGACGTTCCATCGCAACGCTTTTTGCATGTGTCGTTTGCGCCGTTCCGCTCTGCGCTGCAATGTCCATGGGCCAAAAGCACGAGAGCCGCCATGATATCGATCAGCTTGAGGATGAATGGCGTGATGCCATCCTGGGTGCCAACACCAAGGTAATGGACTCGCTGCTGGCCCCCGATTACATGGGTATCACGGCATCTGGCACGCTGCAATCGCGCGACGAGACCTTGCAAAGCTTGACCTCCGGCCGGCTGCACTTCACTCTCCTCAACCTGTCCGACCGCAAAGTCCGTTTCTACGGAACGACCGCTGTTGTCACCTCTCTGGCTAACATCCAGGCCACCACCCCGGATGGAAAGTTAATCGGCAACTATCGCTACACGCACGTTTATGTACGCGATGCCCAGGGTGATTGGAAGATTGTGAGCTTCGAGGCCAGCCGCGTCCGCGAGCCGGGACCCCAAAAGCGAAATCAGTTCCACCCGGTGAAGCCGGTGAATTGAAGCCGGCCCACTGAGTGCCTGTTTCCGCCACATATCTCCAATTGAATCTGCGATGAAGGGTCATCCTGGCCTTTGCCTTCCTGCCAAAAAACGAGGTCGGCGCGATTGTCTTCACCCGGCCTTGAAAACGGCCCCATCTCGGGGTACACTAAATCTAATATAGGACTAAACAAGTCCTATATTGCGGGATGGCGGAGCGCGCGTCCCTGCTTGGCCCAGGCAGCCCTCAAAAGCCTGATTCTGGACCCAATCCCGTGCCAAGTCCTTTGGAGGACGAATGAGTTCAAGTGTCGAAACAATTCGCGGTCTTGCCGAGCAGGATTACAAGTGGGGCTTCATTACCGACATTGCCGAGGACCGCGTCCCCAAGGGCCTGAACGAAGACATCGTCCGCCTGATCTCTGCGCGCAAGGGTGAGCCCGAGTTCATGCTGGAGTGGCGGCTGAACGCGCTGCGCCACTGGTTCACGATGAAGCGCGAAGAGGGCGAGCCCAAGTGGGCCAACTTGACCATCGCGCCCATTGACTACCAGAACATCTCCTACTACTCTGCGCCGAAGAAAAAGCCGCAGATCGACAACCTCGATCAAGTTGACCCCGAGATTCTGCGCACGTACGAAAAGCTTGGCATTCCGCTGCTGGAGCAGCAACGCCTGGCCGGCGTGGCCGTCGACGCGGTCTTCGACTCGGTCTCCGTTGCTACCACATTCAAGGGCAAGCTGGCCGAAATGGGCGTCATCTTCTGCTCGTTCTCTGAGGCCGTTCAAAAGCATCCCGAGCTCGTGAAGAAGTATCTCGGTACGGTCGTTCCGCAAACCGACAACTTCTATGCTGCGCTCAATGCCGCCGTATTTACTGACGGTTCGTTCGTCTACGTGCCCAAGGGCGTGCGCTGTCCCATGGAGCTTTCCACCTACTTCCGCATCAACGCCGCGGAGACGGGCCAGTTCGAGCGCACGCTGATCATCGCCGACGAAGGCTCCTACGTGAGCTACCTCGAGGGCTGCACGGCGCCCATTCGCGATGAGAATCAGTTGCACGCAGCGGTCGTGGAGTTGATCGCGCTCGACAATGCGCAGATCAAGTACTCGACTGTCCAAAACTGGTATCCCGGCGACAAGGAAGGCCGCGGCGGCATCTATAACTTCGTCACCAAGCGCGGCAAGTGTCTCGGCGTGAACTCAAAGATCTCCTGGACTCAAGTCGAGACTGGTTCGGCGATCACCTGGAAGTATCCCAGCTGCATTCTCCAGGGCGACAACTCTGTGGGCGAGTTCTATTCCGTGGCGCTCACCAACAACCGCCAGCAAGCCGATACGGGCACCAAGATGATCCACATCGGCAAGAACACGCGCTCGACCATCGTCTCCAAGGGCATCTCCGCCGGCTTCGGCCAGAATACCTACCGCGGACAGGTCAAGATTCTCAAGAGCGCGGCCGGCGCCCGCAACTACACGCAGTGCGACTCGCTGTTGATCGGCGACCGCTGCGGCGCGCACACGTTTCCATACATCGAGGTAAGGAACGCGACGGCGCGCATGGAACACGAAGCTTCGACCTCGAAGATCGGCGAGAACCAGCTCTTCTATCTCCGCCAGCGCGGACTGACGGCAGAAGATGCAGTCTCGATGATCGTGAATGGATTTTGCAAGACCGTCTTCAAGGAGCTGCCCATGGAGTTCGCTGTTGAAGCGCAAAAGCTCTTGGGCGTGAGTCTTGAAGGCAGCGTCGGATAAGAGCAGCAAGTCAACACAAACGGAGAGAAGAAGAATGGCATTGTTGGAAATCCAAGATCTGCACGCCAGCGTGGATGGCCACGAGATTCTGAAGGGCGTGAATCTGACCGTGAACGCGGGAGAAGTGCATTCCATCATGGGCCCCAACGGCTCGGGCAAGAGCACGCTGGCGGCGGTGCTGGCGCGGCGCGAAACTTACGAGGTCACGGGCGGCCGGGTCCTGTTTGATGGCAAGGATCTTCTCGAAATGAAGCCCGAAGATGCGGCACGCGAGGGCGTGTTTCTAGCCTTCCAATACCCCGTCGAAATTCCCGGTATCGGCAACGCGTATTTTTTGCGCTCGGCCCTGAACGCAATCCGCAAACACCGCGGCGAAGACGAGCTCGACGCCATGGATTTCCTGCCCGTCTACAAGCAGCATATGAAGCTCCTTGAGATGGACGAGAAGTTGATGAACCGCTCCGTGAACGAGGGTTTTTCCGGCGGCGAAAAGAAGCGCAACGAGATTCTGCAGATGGCCGTGCTCCAACCCAGGCTCGCGATCCTTGACGAAACCGACTCCGGTCTTGACATCGATGCTCTGCGGATTGTCGCGCAGGGCGTGAACGCCATGCGCAGCCCCGATCGCGGCTTCCTCGTGATCACGCACTACCAGCGGCTGCTCGAATACATTGCGACGGACTTCGTGCACGTCCTGGTGGACGGCAAGATCGTTCGCTCGGGCGGACCGGAGCTGGCGCTGGAGCTGGAAGACAAGGGATACGGCTCGGCGGAAGCTGATGCGCAGGCGGCTTTATCTGCATGAACGGCACTTCGAAGGAAAGCGGAAGCGAGAAGGTAATGGCGACAGTGACCGGAAGGCCGAATACATATCTTGAAGCATATGGCGAACTGATCGCGCAGCGGCAGGAGCGCGACCCGGTGTGGCTGCGGCAGTTGCGCGAGGACGCGTGGACGCGTTTCCACGCCAAGGGATTCCCAACCACGCACGACGAGGATTGGCGGTTCACCAATCTCGCAGCGATGGCGAAGATTCCGTTTCAGCGCGCAGTGAAGGGCAGCGTTGCGGTTTCCGCCCGCGAGATTGAACCGTTTCGCGTTCGGGATGCTGCCTGCCAGCTGGTGTTTGTCAACGGCCACTTTGCGCCGGCGCTTTCGGAGTTGAGCGATCTTCCCAAGGGCCTGGAGATTTGCTCGCTGGAGTCGGCCATCGATTGTGGCATGGTGGGCGCTGCGCCCGAAGGTTGCGCGTCTGACGGCATCGAGCAGCACCTTGGCCGCTATGCCGATGCTCGCCGCGACGTGTTTACCGCGCTGAACTCGGCGCTCTGGGAAGACGGCGCGTACGTGCGCATTCGCCGCGGTGCGAACATCCCCGAGCCTATCCATCTTTTGTATGTTTCCGCAGGCGCCGGCGCTGAAATCATGACGCACCCGCGCACGCTCATTGTCGCCGAGCCAACCTGCCACGCGGCGGTGATTGAAGATTATGTTTCGCTCGGCAGTGAGGCCGCGTTCTCCAACTCTGTCACCGAGCTTGTAGCCGGCCAGGATGCCGTGGTTTCGCACTATCTCGTCGAGCGCGAAAATCTGGCCGCGTTCAACGTTTCCACGCTGCGCCTGGAGCAAGCGCGCGGCGCCAACGTCTCATCGCACTCCATTCTTATGGGCGGAGGCCTGGTGCGCAATAACGTCCACCCCGTTCTTTCGGGCGATGGCGCTGAATGTCTCATTAATGGCCTCTTTGTCGGCGCGGGAACTCAGCATCTCGATAACTACATGCTGGTGGAGCACGCCCAGCCGCAGTGCAGCAGCCGCCAGTTTTACAACGGCATTCTCGATGGCTCAGCGCGCGGCGTTTTCCACGGCCGCATCGTGGTGCACAAGGACGCGCAGAAGACCGACGCCAAGCAGACCAATCGCAATCTGCTGCTCTCTGACAACGCGCGCATCGACACCAAGCCGCAGCTCGAAATCTACGCCGACGACGTGAAGTGCACGCACGGCGCGACCATCGGCCAGATCGAAGAGGAGCAGCTTTTCTACCTGCGCTCGCGCGGAATCGACGAAGTGTCGGCGCGTAACACTCTCCTCTATGCCTTTGCTGCGGAGTGCCTCGATCGCATGCAGGACCCTGCGGCGCGTGAGTTTGCAGAGGGCCTGATTCGCGAACGGATCAGTGAGCTTGCGCGGAATCGGCAGACTGCCGTTTCGCGCGCACCGGTGGAGGAAGAAGAAGTGCAGCACTGGGAGGAAGTGCGTTGACCACAGTCGCCCAGCCTATCACCCGCGATCTGAGGCCGAGCCAGGTTGTCGCCGGCCTCGATATCGCAAAGATTCGTTCCGACTTCCCCATCCTCGCTGAGCGGATCAACGGTAAGCCGCTCGTGTATCTCGACAATGCGGCCACTTCGCAAAAGCCGCGCGTGGTGCTCGATGCCATCGCGAACTATTACGAGCACATGAACGCCAACATCCATCGCGGCGTCCACACGCTCAGCGTACGCGCTACCGAGGCGCACGATGCCGCGCGGTTAACCGTCAAGAAGTTCATCAACGCAGCTGACACGCGCGAAATTATCTTTGTGCGCGGCGCAACCGAGGCCATCAATCTTGTCGCGCAGACCTACGGCCGCAAGCACGTCGGCGCCGGCGACGAAGTCCTCATCACGGCCATGGAGCACCACTCGAACATCGTGCCGTGGCAGATTCTTTGCGAGGAAAAAGGCGCGCACCTGAAGGTCGCGCCCATCGACGATCGCGGAGAGCTTCTGCTGGACGAATTCGCCAAGCTGATCGGCCCTCGCACCAAAATCGTTGCCGTCACTCAAGTTTCAAATGCGCTCGGCACGGTCCTTCCCCTGCGCGAGATGATCGAACTGGCCCATCGTAGAGGCGTCCCTGTGTTGGTCGATGGAGCGCAGGCCGTACCGCACTTCGCCGTCGACGTGCAGGCTCTTGACGCCGACTTTTACGCATTCAGCGGCCACAAGATCTACGGGCCAACGGGAATCGGCGTGCTTTACGGCAAGCGCGCGCTCCTTAACGCCATGCCTCCCTATCAGGGCGGCGGCGATATGATTCGTTCCGTCACGTTTGAAAAAACCACCTACAACGACTTGCCTTGGAAGTTCGAGGCGGGCACCCCGGACATTGCTGGCGCCATCGCTCTCGGCGCGGCCCTCGAATACATTACTGGCCTGGGTATGGAAAAGATCGCGGCGCACGAGAACGATCTGCTCGTCTACGCCACGGATGCGGTCGGCGCAATTCCCGGCGTCGAACTCATCGGCACGGCCAGCGAGCGCGTGGGCGTGGTCTCCTTCGTGCTCGACGGCGTTCATCCGCATGATCTCGGAACCATCCTCGACCGCGAAGGCATTGCCATTCGCACCGGCCACCACTGCGCTCAGCCGGTGATGGAGCGCTTCGGGATTCCCGCCACGGCACGGGCCTCCTTCGCCGTATACAACACGAAAGAAGAAGTGGATGCACTGGTCGCGGGAATTCGCGCTGCGCGCGAGGTATTCGCATGAGCGCGGACCTTGGCGAGCTTGGCGATCTGTATCAGGAAGTGATTCTGGAGCACAGCAAAGCCCCGCGCAACTTCCGCAAGCCCGCGTCGGCCAATCATCATGCCGAAGGATTCAATCCTCTCTGCGGTGACCGCTGCTCGGTCTATCTCGACGTAGAAAACGGCGCCATCAAGGACATCGGATTCCAGGGCTCGGGTTGCGCCATCTCGCGCGCCTCGGCCTCCATGATGACGCAGATTCTCAAGGGCAAGAGCACGGAAGAAGCAGCGAAGCTCTTCGAGGAGTTCCACGACCTGGTTACCGGCGACCCCGAGGCGATGAAAAACGCTGCGGATCTCGGCAAGCTGGCAGCGTTTGGCGGTGTCTCCAAGTTTCCCGCGCGCGTCAAGTGCGCCACGCTCGCCTGGCACACGCTGCAATCTGCACTTGAAGACAAGCCGGAAACCGTCTCCACCGAGTAAGTAGCGCCGGTCTCCAGACCGGCTGTCCTGGCGGTGTCCACACCGCCAGCGAGCGCAAACTGAATTGGAATCTGGGTATCAGGATGTCCGAACGATGACAAGTCATCAAGAAAACGACCAAAGCGCGTCCGCCGCCGCACCTTTCCGCGGGGAGATGATCTGGCAGCAGTTGAAGACGGTGCGCGATCCGGAAATTCCGGTCGACATCGTCAACCTCGGGCTCGTCTATATGGCCACGGCGGTTCCGCTCGAAGGCGGCGGCAATCGTATCGATGTCCGCATGTCGCTCACCGCGCCCGGCTGCAGCATGTCCGACGTCATCAAGGCTGAAGTCGAGCGAAAGCTCGCTGCGCTGCCCGAAGTCCGCGAAGTCCGAGTCGAGATCGTCTTCGATCCGCCCTGGAACGCGAGCATGATGTCCGAAGGCGCCAAGCTCCAGCTCGGCTTCGATTCCGACTACGGGTCGTCACCAGCGAAGCCCGCGAGTTCCGGACCGTTCAACGTCATTCGCTAGCCCTGTAGCGGCTCAATCGAAATCCTGAACCGGGAATCAACTCTCTTCTTCGCCGCCCAACTTCTCAATCTGCCTGCGCCAATCGAGGGAATCCACAAATCCGCTGGAGTTGCGCCAGCCGGGCTCGACAATGATGTGCAGCTCAAGATACACCTGCGTACCCAGCAGCGACTCGATCTTCCTGCGCGCTCCGGTTCCGATGGCCTTCAGCTTCGTTCCGCCTTTGCCGATCAAAATCGCTTTCTGCCCGTCGCGCTCGCAGTAAATGACCGCCGAAATTCTCGTTATTTTCTTGGTCTTGGACGAGGGCTCAGGCTCATCAAAACGCTCGATCACTACCGCCGAAGCATACGGGACTTCTTCGCCGGTCTCAATCAGGATGCTTTCCCGAATCAGCTCGGCGACCATGAAGCGCATCGGCTGATCGGTGTACTGGTCCTTGGGGTAGTAGCGTTCGCCTTTTGGCAGCACGTCCACGATCTTCCGCAGCAGCAGGTCGAGGCCGTCGCGTTTGCGCGCGCTCACCGGGATCACCTGCGCAAAGTTGGATTGCTTCGTGAGCGATTCGATCAGCGGCAAGAGCTGGTCTTTGTGTACCAGGTCGATCTTCGTCAGCACCAGGAAAACGGGGCAGTCGAGCTTGCGCACCAGCGAGAAGAGAAATTCGTCTTCGCTCGCCCAACCGTGCGCGCGCTTTTCATTCTTGCCCGGCGACCCAGCTTTTTCTGCAACACTGGATGAGACGTCGGAAGGCTCTGCTCCCACCTGGATTCTCCTCGTCGCATCCACAAGCACCAGCACAAGGTCCCGCGCTTCAAGCGCTTCGTGAACCTCCTGCAGCATGCGCCGATCAAGCTGCGATGCAGGCTTGTGCACACCGGGCGTGTCCACGAAGACAATCTGCGCCGCAGGGTGAACGCCTTTTTGCGCCGGAACTTCAACCACGCCGATGATGCGGTTGCGCGTGGTCTGTGGCTTGGCTGTAACAATGGCAACTTTTTCGCCGGTAAGCGCGTTGAGGAGCGTACTTTTGCCCACGTTGGGCCGGCCGAGAATGGCAACGAATCCTGATTTCACGCGCGATACCGCTCCTGACCCTCATAATCGTTAGCCGATAATCGACAGGCCGTCCAAGAATCGGCGGCTCTCAATTGGATCGTGTTTGATTTCCGGTCGCGCGAGAAACGAACGAGGCTTCTTCATCTTCTTCGTCGGGCTCTGCAACCGCAACCGCACTCGAGCCCAAACTCGGACGGGGCCGAATCCTGGCCGGGCTACCCACGTAGTCCCCGGGTTCAGGTTCGGCAGGCTGGCTTGGCCTTGCCAACATTTTGCTGATAAATCGCCAAACGAACCAGGCGAGGAATACAGCGAATCCGAACTCAAAAGCCGCGCTCCAGATAATGCATCCTCCGGAACAGATGGCTTATTATAGTCCCGGCTTCCTGCTGGCAAATTACCGGTGGGTGTCAGCGATTGCGATGTCGGCTGAAGTCTGTGTCGTAATCCTCAGTGCTTCACCCTGCCGTGCAATCCGGCTTCAAAGCTGCGCCGGTCGAGCCGCGGCAGCGCGCGCGCCACCTTGTCGGGAAAAAGCGCGTAGTGTCGCGCCGCGATCAGTAGCTCGGGCACGCACCAGACGTCGTTCTCATCGGTCATCCAGTGCTGGCTGTCCAATCGAGCCAGATTCACCGGTCTCGAATAGGATCGCAGCGTACGTTCCCCGCGCAGGTTGTAGTAGTTCTCAAAGTAGCTCAGCGCCAGCTCGCGCAGCGTGCGATAGATGGGCGCTCTGAAGCGCAGCCCCGCGAAGTTGGACTTGGCGATGCCTCCCCACAAACCGCGCTCGCGGTAGAGTGCCACGACGTGATCGTCGTCTCGCACAGATTCCAGATCCATCAACAGCGGCGGATGCCCGTTGACGCGCAGTGCGGCAGCGGCCAGGAGTGCCCCCTCCAGGCAGTGTCCTTTGCGCTCGCGCAGAACGCGTTGCGGAGACCATGCCGTATCGGCGTATTGGTACTCAAGCGCGTCGATAAATCGCTGAATGCTCGCCGGCGTCTTGAGCGCCCGCAACGTCCGCAGATTCTCTGGTAACAAGCCGAAGCTCTTGCGGCCGCTCCGCCGATTTCCGTTTATCTCACTTGCCCCTCGCTGCCCCACCTCGCCCCTCGTTCCCTTAGTTTCTTAGTCTCTCAAATTGTTTCGGCATTTTTTAAGAAACCGCTTGACCTGTCTATAACTATAGGGTTGACCCTTGGAGTAGACCATGTGGACAGTAACCAAACTCGCCCGGCAGGCCGGTCTCAGCCGTACCGCGCTTTTGTACTACGAATCCATCGGGCTGCTTCGCGCGCCCGAACGCAGCAGCGGGAACTACCGCTGCTACGGCGAGCGTGATCTCAAGCGCCTGCTCGAAATTCGCGCCTATCGCGACGCGGGCCTCAGGCTGGCCGACATCCGCGCCATTCAGAATCACCCGGCGGGCGATGCGGCAAGCGTGCTGCGACGGCGGCTCATGGAGCTTGACGGCGAAATCAGGGCTCTCCGCGATCATCAGGCGGCGATCCTTAAATTGCTGAGCCACGGGACTCTAAGGAGAGGAAAAATGATTACAAAGCAGAAATGGGTTTCTGTCATGAAGGCCTGCGGCCTCAGCGACGAGCAGATGCACCGCTGGCACTCGGAATTCGAGCGTTCGGCACCCGAGGAACATCAGGAGTTCTTGGAATTCCTGCACATCCCAGCGGCGGAAATCAAAACCATTCGCGATCAGAGCCGCAAAGGGTTCTG
>Ga0326728_10010467_pt1 | contig 21674 bp, 14 predicted proteins | sample MB3enrmetagenome_FD_207602 | JGI IMG/M metagenome (GOLD analysis project Ga0326728, IMG submission 207602) | Lab enriched peat soil microbial communities from McLean, Ithaca, NY, United States - MB31MN | ecosystem: Environmental > Terrestrial > Soil > Wetlands > Peat | place: USA: New York... | reverse complement strand
AAAGGCTTCGGTCCGGAGCCGGCGGCTGAGATCCAATCGGGCTAGGCCTGCGCCGCTCTCGCCGGTTTTGAAGCGTCGGCCGACAACCAATGAGCCGGATACGCACGTAGTCTCTTCATGGCGAGCTTTCTCGGACGGGGGTTCAACTCCCCCCGCCTCCACCAGCCTTGTTGACCTGTGACACGTGTCACCGTACAATCAAACTATGATAACGAGCTTCCGCCACAAGGGACTCAAACAGATGTTCGAGAAGGGCCAAGCTCGCCTCATTGATCCCGCCCTCCGGGTCCGCGTTGCCAACATCCTCGCGGTGCTCGATGCCGCCTCAAGCGCGCTCGATCTTGCTGGCCCTCGAAATCGCCTGCACGAACTACAGGGAGACCAGGAGGGGGTCTGGTCTGTCACCGTGAGCGGAAATTGGCGAATCACATTCCGCTTCACGGACGGAAACGCCCATGATGTCGATTTGATCGATTACCATTAGAGGAACGAATATGCCCATGAAGAATCACCCGCATCCCGGCCGCATCGTCCGTCAGGATTTCCTGGAACCGCTTGGCTTGACCGTCACCGAGGCCGCAAGAGTGCTTGGCGTGGCGCGTCAGACCATCAACAACCTCGTCAACGAAAAAGCGGGCATATCGGCGGAAATGGCCGTGCGCTTGTCGAAGGCCTTCGGACCCAGCCCCGATATGTGGGTCCGCCTCCAGGCCAACTATGACCTGTCCCAAGTGCGGCAAGACGAGATCAGCGTGGCGCGCTACAAGCGAGCCTCATAGACGACCACTTCGTGTGGGACGACGCGTACCGGGGGCCCCTCACGCAAGCGCCATCTTGAACGTCACGGCGTAATCCGACGGTTTCTCTTCCGGCAGCTCGACCTTGAGAGCCGCGGCATCCTGGGTCCACTTCAGCTTTCCTTTGTGACCCAGCAGCTCGACATTGCGAATCCGGGGCACGCTGTTCGTGCCTCCCAGGGCGAGCGCGGGAATGGAAGCCTCTTTGCTTGGCCAGCCCATGACGAAGGCGTACATCGCGCCGGCCTTGGTGGTAAAACGAACATCGTCGGCGGTCAAATCCTTGCGGCTATTCTCGTTGAACCGCTGGTCGGGTACGGCGGCGATTTTCGTGGCGGGGCCGTCGCCGAAGATCTTCCACGGCCGCGTGCTGTAAATGCCCTCGCTGTTGACCGCCATCCAGCGGGTGATCTCATCCAGGATCTTGAGTTCCTTGGAATCCAACTCACCGCTGTTGGGCAAGGGGAAGTTCAGCATCAGGTTGCCGTTGCGGCTGACGATGTCGCAGAGCAGGTCGATAACCTGTTTCGGCCTTTTGTATTCGATGTCCCGTTTGTAATGCCAGTTGCCAATGCAGGTGTCGGTCTGCCAGGGATTGGCCTGTAGCTTGTCGGCAACGCCGCGCTCAAGGTCGAAGACACAGGTGCCGGTGTCGCAGTCAGTGCGTCCCTTGCTGGTATAGACAGCTTCCACCTTGCCGCCGTGGACCCGCGCACTCACGTTATAGAGATGCGACACCAGATGGTAGCCGACCTCCGGGTAGACAATCCCACCGTCGTTGTAGAGCAGGTCGGGTTGGTGCTGGTCGATCAAGTCCTTGATACGGGTGTAGTAATGCTGTCGCCACGCGAGCGGGACCTCACGCCTGCCAACTTGGCCGGCCCGGCCGCCTGGCTCCGGCGCCAGGAATTCCTTCGAGTACTCGTGGTAAAGGTCGGCATACTGCGGGTCTGCTCCGTCATAAGGGACGCCGGCCATGGGCCCGGTCTGATCGCTGCCATGAGAAACCGTCCACCAGAGGTAGCTGTATGCCAGGTGCTCGCTCACGGCGAACCTCAAGCCCTGCTTCCGTGCGGCTTTCTCCCATAGAGCGACGATGTTCTTCTTCGGTCCCATGGCTATAGAGTTCCATTTGGGCTGGTGCTTCGAATCCCAAAGGTCGAAGTTGTCATGGTGGACGGCCATACTCATGAAGTACTTTGCGCCCGCCTTCTTGTAGAGCTGCATCAAATGATCCGGATCGAACTTGTCGGCCGTCCACATCTTGCAGATATCTTTGTGGCCGAACTTCGAGGGATGGCCGAATCGCGCGACATGATCCTTGTTCTGCGGGCTGCCCTGAATATAGATGTTGCGCGCGTACCAGTCGCCGTCCTCGGCAGCCGACTGCGGTCCCCAATGCGCCCAGATACCAAACTTGGCGTCGCGGAACCACTGGGGGACCTGGTACGCTTTGAGCGCCTCACGCGTCCCGTTGAAGGGGCCCTTCTCGACTTCCGGAATAACGTCCTGCGCGAGCGACTTGCGCGGCAGAAGGAGCGCGGGTGCTCCGGCCATGACAACGATGGCGTTTCGTCTGCTGATTTTCATGAATTCATTGCCTCCTCTATATGGTAGCGAAATCGCATACAATGACAAAGGTAAATTCGATCCATGACTCCTCTTCCGATTTCCACATTCCTGATTTTCCTCAGCGCCACCGCGCTCGCCGGCGCCGACACCCAGCGCGTGGTGTTTGACTCCCACGCGCGCACCCGGGAGAAATTTGCCACTGAATACGTTCCCACTCTGATGCATGAATTCCCGGTCTCCGAGCACAAGTGGGCGCTCAAGGAACTCAACCCCGATCTGCCGTCCGACTGGTCTTCCTACAAATTCCTGGTCATGGAATTGAAGGCGTCCACGGCCCAGCGCTTCCTGCTGCGGCTCTACACCGCCGACGGCGTGCGCGCCTTGCGCTTCCACCAGTTCGGCGGAGGCGTGTGGATTCGTGCGGCCGTCCCGTTGAGCTACTTCGAGAGCCAGAGCCAGGAAGGCCAGGACCTGGCCGCGGTCTTCAACAAGTCCCGCAACCCCTTCTGGATGGCGGTGGTGGGACCTTTCGGCCCCATCAAGGCGGTCCAGTCGCTGGCCGTGGCCATGGTGGCTCCGGTGGGCAATCCCACTCTCGAGATTCGCAACGTTCACCTCTCCCATGACGACCCCGGCTCCGAGGTCCTCGACAAGTTGCCGGTGGTGGATGAATTCGGCCAGTGGATTCCAGCCGAGTATGCGGGGAAGATCAAGAGCCTCGGTCAACTCAACAGCGAGTGGGAGCGCGAGGACAAGTCCCTGCGCCCCGGCGAGTTCGGTTACTGCAAGTACGGCGGCTTCGCCGGCACCAAGGCCAAGGCGACGGGCTTCTTCCGCGTCGAGCAGATTGATGGCAAGTGGTGGTTTGTAGATCCCGACGGGCACCTGTTCCTCTCCATGGGAGTTAATGGCATCGGAGCCGGCGGCGCCAGCACGCGCGTCACCGGCCGCGAAAGCTACTTCGCCGGCCAGCCTCCAGCCGATCTTCCCGCGGGAGCATCGGGCCGGCGCCCCACGGCGGGAGACTTCTACGGATGGAACCTGGCGCGGCGATACGGCGCCGATTGGGACACCAAGGCCAATGACATGGCCGTCCGCCGCATGCAAGCCTGGGGTTTGAACACGGCCCGCAGCGGGCTTTCGAAAGACAAGTTGATGCCCTATGCCGCCATGTTGCGCGCTCCGCAGACGGCGCCGGTGTACATGGGCATGCCGGATGTCTACTCCGAAGAGTTTGCCCGCACCGCCGATTCCTCGGCGGCGTCGCAGTTGGCTTCGCTGAAGGACGATCCTTACCTGCTGGGATATTTCATCGGCAATGAACCGGCTTGGCCGGGCCGGGAGTCGGAGCTGGCCGATATGATTCTGGCCGGCAAGGAAACCGAAACCGAGCGTAAGCTGAGAGTCTTTCTGGCCGCCGGCGACACCCCGGCGCGACGCAAGGAATTCGTGCTGGCGGCTTTCGAGCGCCAACTGCAAGTCACCAACCAGGCAGCCCGCAAGTACGATCCCAACCACCTGAACCTGGGAATCCGCTTCGGGGCGCTGCCTCCCGACGATGTCATCCGGATGGGGCGCTTTTTCGACGTTTACAGCCACAACATCTACGAGTACGCGCCCGACCGCGAGTGGGTGGCGAAACTCTACAAGCTCACCGGCAAGCCGCTGCTCATCGGGGAGTTTCACTTCGGAACTCCCACCAGGGGGCAGGCCGCGGCCTTGATGCAGGTAGCCAACGAGAAGGAGCGCGGCATCGCCTACCGCTATTACGTGGAGCAGGTGGCGTCCATGCCTTCTTTCGTCGGAGCGCACTGGTTCGCCTGGCTGGATGAGTCAGTCACCGGACGCATGGACGGTGAGAACTACAGCTTCGGGTTTATCGATGTTACCGACCGCGCGTCGGATGAGTTTCTGGAAGGAGTAATTGCCGCTCACAAGCGGCTGCTGGCCGTGCATTCGGGCAAGGCCGCCCCGGTCAGTCAGAAAGCCAAGGTGCAATAGTCGTTTGGAGGTCAAGTTTTATGATGCGTAACCAAGTTCGTCTGTCCGCGATATTCCTGGCGTTGTCCATTACGCTGGGCGCCGCCGACGTACCCGCGGTGAAGGTCTGGGAGACCACCATAGTCATTCCCACCTACCTGGCCGGAGACCCGGAGCCGAACCCCATGTTCTACTTCGGACGGCAATCGCAAGGGGCGCAGGCGCCGGTCTATCCCTATCCTATGTATGACATTTTGACGGGTAAGAAGGCCGATAAGACTTACAAGATCGTATACCTGGAGAATGAGTATCTCCGCATCGGCATCCTCCCGGAGATCGGCGGCCGCATTCTGGAAGGGTTGGACAAGACCAACAATTACAATTTCATCTACCGCCAGCACGTCATCAAACCTACGCTCATCAGCATCATCGGCGCGTGGATCTCGGGCGGGGTCGAGTGGAACGTCAACCACCATCACCGCGCCACCACCTTCCTCCCGGTGCAGTACAAGATCGAAGAGAACGCCGATGGCAGCAAGACCGTGTGGATTGGCGAGCTGGAAGTGCGCCAGCGCATGCGCTGGGCGGTGGGCTACACCGTCCGGCCGGGCAGATCCTACCTGGAGGCTTCGGTGCGAATCCTCAACCGCACTCCCGAAGTCAACACCATGCTGTGTTTCGCCAACCTGGCGGTTCACGTCAACGACCAGTACCAGGTCATCTTCCCGCCCAGCACGCAACTCGGCACCGGCCACTTCAAGCGCGAATTCACTAAGTGGCCGATCAACGACGAGGGTGTCGATGTCAGTTGGTGGAAGAACCACGAGTCGGGAACCTCGATCTTTGCCTGGAACTACCAGGACGATTTCTTCGCCGGCTATGACCATAGCAAGGAGGCCGGAACCATGAGCGTCGCCGACCACAACATGGTGCCGGGCAAGAAGTTTTTCGAATGGGGCACGAATGCCGGCGCGCGCAATTGGGACGCCAATCTGACTGACTCCGACGGCCCCTACATCGAGCTGATGGCGGGAGCCTATTCCGACAACCAGCCTGACTATAGCTGGCTCCAGCCCTACGAGGGACGGTCGTTCTCCATGAACTGGTACCCGTTCCGCGACATCGGCGGCGTGAAGAAGGCCAATCTGGACGCAGCCGTGAACCTCGACGTGGCCAACGGAACCGCCAAAATGGGCTTCTATACCACCTCTGCCCACGCGGCGGCGAAAGTCATGCTAAGAGTGGGCCAGAAGGTCCTGGTCCAGGAGACAGTGGCCATCAACCCGGGCAAGCCCTACACTAAGCAGGTCGCCCTACCGGCCGGCATCGACGAACACGACCTCGTAGCTTCCATTTCCGACGGCGGCAAGGAACTGGTCTCCTATTCGCCCGTGCGGCTGACGCCCGAGGCGGTCCCTCAGGGTGTGACCGCGCCGCCCCCGCCGGCGGAAGTCAAGAGCAACGAGGAGCTATATCTGATTGGTCTCCGCGCGCAGCAGTTCCACGATCCGGTCAACGACCCCATGCCCTATTGGGAAGAAACGCTCCGCCGCGATCCAGGCGACTCGCGCGTGAATACCGTCATGGGCATTACAGCTTATACCATGGCCAGGTACGCGGAAGCCGAGAAGTATCTGCGCACGGCCATCGCGCGGGTCACGGCCCAATTCACCACTCCCAAGGATGCCGAGGCCATCTACTACCTGGGCGCCACGCTGAAGGCGGAGGGCAAGACCGGCGAGGCCTACACTAACTTCTATAAGGCGACGTGGAGCCAGGCATGGAAGGCTGCCGGATACTATTCGCTGGCCGAGATCGCGACCGCGCGCGGAGATATGACCGCCGCTCTCGATTTTGTCGACTGTTCCATCGACTCCAATGCGCTGAACATCCGCGCGCAGAACCTGAAGGCCGCGCTATTGCGGCGCGCCGGGCGCCCCAAGGAGGCTCTGCAACTGCTGGCCACCGCCGCGCACAGGATCGACCCGCTGGACGTGCGCTCCATGGCCGAACGGTGGCTGGCCGCGAAGGACCCCGCGGCGGCGAAGACGCTCACCTCCACCATGATCGATCATCCGCAAACGTTTCAGGAGACGGCCGCCGAGTACCTCGACGCCGGCTTGTGGCAGGACGGCACCGACGTGCTCCTGCAAATGGTCGCGGCGGTCCCCGATAAGTCAAAGGTCCACCCCATGGCTTATTACTATCTGGGTTACTTCGCGGAGAAACTCGGCCAGACGCCCAAGGCCTCCGAGTACTTCAAGCTGGCTCAGAGTATGCCTCCGGACTATGTCTTCCCCTTCCAGGCGGAAGTCATCGATGTGCTGCGGGCCGCCATCCAGGCCAACCCTCGCGATGCTCGCGCGCCTTACTACCTGGGCAACCGGTTGTACGACTGGCAGCCGGAGGAAGCCGCGCGGCTTTGGCAAGCTTCCGAGGCGATCGACCCTTCCTTCGCCATCGTCCATCGCAACCTGGCCACGGCCTACGCCCACCAGAAGCCCACGCCCGATATCAACCGGGCCATCGCGGAGTTGGAGAAAGCGGTTTCGCTCGACCGCAAGTACGCCCTGCATTTCGCCGAGTTGGATGAGCTTTACGAGCAGGCCGGCACTCCCATTGAGAAGCGCCTGCCGCTGTTCGAGAAGAATCAGGCCGTGGTGGCCGGGCGCGATGACGCGCAGAACCGCGCCGTGGCGCTCAAGGTGGCGGCGGGCAAGTACGACGACGCCATTCAGATGATGACCGGCCGCAAGTTCGCGGTGGCCGAAGGCGCCAACCTCAACGTCAGCGAGCAGTGGACCAGCGCCCACATCCTGCGCGGCCAGCAGAGCCTCGCCGCCGGGCGGTATAAGGACGCGCTCACCGATTTCGAGCAAGCAGTCGCGGTGCCCGACAACCTGCCGCGTGAGTTTGGCGCCGGCGCTCGCAACGCCGAGGTGGACTACCTGACCGGCCTGGCTTACGAAGGTTCAGGCGACCATGCCAAGGCCACTGAGTCCTGGAACCGCGGGGCCGCGGCGCAATCCGGGTTCGGACGGCGTGGCGGCGGAATGCCTGTCACCGCAAGTGGCGCTCAATCCTACTACCAGGCGCTGTGTCTCCAAAAGCTGGGCCAGGCCGACAAGGCCAAAGCGCTGTTCCAGAATCTCGTGGATTCCGGCCAGCGTACGCTCACGCAGTCGGCTTCCGCGGAAGCCGGTCGCGGCGGCCGAGGCGGTAGAGGCGGGTCACAGTCGCCGCGCCTCCGTTCGGCCAACGCGCATTACATGATCGGCCTCGGGTACCTGGGCCTGGGTGACGCAGCCAAGGCGAAGGCGGAACTGTCGCAGGCTGTCGAAACCAGCCCCGATCTGCTGGGGGCACGGACGGCGCTGGCGGCGTTGAAATAGAATCGCGCTCACTCGAAGCTTCTTCGGAATTCTTCGAACGCCCGCTTCAACTCGCTCACTTCCCGCTCCAGCGCCGCGATGCGCTCTCGCTCCGATGGCCCTCGCTCCGCACTCACAGCCGCTTCCTCCGCCACCTCCACATCTCCGGCTAGAAGCTGCGCCCAGCGCTGTTCCTTGTAACCCGCCTGCCGTGGGAGCTTCTTGACGAACTCCATCTCCGCCAAGCGGTTCAGAGTGCTTTCCACCGCCTCCAGGTCGTCGAACTGGTAGAGCCGCTCGCTGCGCCCGCGCAATTCTCCCACGGTCTGCGGACCGCGCAGCATTAACACGCACAGCACCGCCGCCTCGCGCCTTCCCAGGTTGAATTTCTCGGTGAAACGCTGGCCGTGCTTCGGCACGCGGCTGTCTCCGCCCGTCATCCGCACCGCCAGGCCCTTCGTGCGCAACCCCGCGAGCGCCGTCTCCACCGTATCCTCGTCATATGAAACCACCGGCTCGCGGTTGGATTTCTGGTTGCAGGCGTTGACCAGCGCGTTCAAGGATAGAGGGTAGTAATCCGGTGTGGCGATCTCTTTTTCCACGAGTGCGCCCAGCACGCGCGCCTCGGCGGCGTCCAATTGCCAATCCATACCTCCAGTGTACGTTGTTACCATGAAGAGTCAGCGATGCCGTTAGAATGGACGGAACCAGTGCGGCGGCGCCAGCACCGCCAGGTGGAACACACCGCTCACGCCACGCGAGAGCAGATCGCCGCCGCGCTTCAACGCTCTTCCAAGGCCCTGCTTTCCCAGCAGGCGCCCGAAGGTTTCTGGTGCGGCGAGCTGACCGCCGACGCCACCCTCGAATCCGACTACATCCTGCTGCAACTTTTCCTGCACCAGCCCGAGGACCACGCCTGGAATCCGCCCACCTCGGTTCGTATCCAGAAGGCCGCGCGCGCCATCCTGGAGCGCCAGTTGCCCGATGGCGGCTTCAATATTTACAGTGGAGGGCCCGCCGACGTCAGCGCCACGGTGAAAGCCTACTGCGCTCTCAAGCTGGCCGGCATTGGCGCCGAGAGCGATCCCCTGCGCTGGGCGCGCGCGCGCATCCTGACCCTGGGCGGCTTGCAGGCCGCCAACAGCTACGTCAAGATCAACCTCAGCCTGTTCGGCCTTTATCCGCGCGAGCACGTGCCCTCCATCCCGCCGGAAATCGTGATTCTCCCCGGCAACGTGCTTTACGAAATGTCCTCCTGGACGCGCTCCATCCTGGTGCCGCTTTCCATCGTGCAGGCCCGCGGCTCCAATCGCCGGGCGCCCGCGGGGTTCACGCTCGACGAACTCCTGCTGCCCGGCGCCAGCCTCGCGATCCCCAAGGGGAAGGGCCTTTCGGTGCTGTTCCGCCACCTCGACCGCGTCTTCAAGCTGTGGGAAAAGCGCGGCCCCGAGCGCATCCGCAACTCCGCCATCCGCGAGGCCGAGCACTGGATTCTCGACCGCACGCGCCACACCGAAGGGTTGGGCGCCATCTATCCCGCCATGATGTACTTCATCATGGCGCTCGACGCGCTGGGCTATCCCGAGGACCACCCCGACCTGGTGGAGGCCATTCGCCACTTCGAATCCCTGCTCATCGAAACCGGGGACCGGTTTATCTTCCAGCCCTGCGTCTCGCCCATCTGGGATACGGCCATCTGCGCCTTCGCGCTGGGCGAGGCCGGCATTTCGGGCGACGCCCGCATGACGCGCGCCGCCGACTGGCTCATCAGCAAGGAGGTCCGCCGCAAAGGCGATTGGTCCGTCAAGCGGCCCGATACCGAACCCTCCGGCTGGGCCTTCGAATTCGCCAACGAGTTCTATCCCGATATCGACGACACCGCCATGGTGCTGCTGGCGCTGCTCCACGCCAAGCCGCCGAGCGCCGCGCCATCAACTGGCTGCTGGCCATGCAATCGGGCGACGGCGGCTGGGCGGCATTCGACGTCGATAACGATTGGGCCCTTCTCAACGAGGTGCCCTTTGCCGACCACAATGCCATGCTCGATCCCACCTGCCCGGACATCACCGGGCGCGTGCTGGAATCGCTCTGCCGCCGCGGCCTGGCGGGTCACGACGCTGTGCGCCGCGGCGTGGCTTACCTGCTCGGGGCGCAGGAGAAGGATGGAAGCTGGTACGGCCGCTGGGGTGTGAACTACATTTACGGATCGTTCCTCGCCATGCGCGGCCTGGCTTCGAGCGGAGCGCCCGAAGCCAAAGAAGCCATGGCCCGGGCCGCACATTGGTTGCGAACCATCCAGAACCCCGATGGCGGCTGGGGCGAATCCTGCGCCAGTTACGACCGTGAGGGCTTCGTTTCCGCTCCGAGCTGCCCCTCCCAGACCGCCTGGGCCGTTCTGGGCCTGCTGGCTGCCGGCGACCGCGAGGGCGCCGCCGTTCGCCGTGGCATCCAGTTTCTTCTCGATCGCCAGCGGCCCGACGGCACATGGCCCGAGCAAGCCACCACCGGCACCGGCTTCCCCAATGTCTTCTACCTGACTTACGGCATGTACCGCGACTACTTCCCGCTGCTGGCGCTGGCGCAGGCGTATTACTGAAATGCGAACCCGGATTTCCATCTGCTTCCGGCTGGTCTTTCCGGTCGTCCTTTTGACGGTTTTCGGGCCGATTGCGAGCCTGCGCGCCCAAAACCTGGTCGCCGACCCGTCCTTCGAGATGGTCAAGAACCGCGACCAGTTCGGACGCGTGTTTGCCAAGTGGGAGGGATGGAAATATGAGGGCGATTGCTCGTTCGAGGTGGGCGATGTGCCGCACACCGGCAAAACCTCGGCGCTGCTGCTCTGCTCTTCGCCGGGCAAGATCCGGATCGCGCAGCCCCAGGACCTGGAGCCGGGCCGCTACCGCATCACGGCCTACATTCGCGGGCTGGACATCGGCACGGGCACATGGAACCTGACCACCGAGTTCATGTTCGACGACAAGTACCTCCCGCTGAAGAAAAACGGCACCTTCGGCTGGACCCGCCTTACCTACGTGGCCGATCTGACCAAGCGGACCAAGACCGGGCCTTCTTTCGGATTGTGGGCGCCGGGGTATCTTTGGATCGACGACGTCTCGATGGAACGCGTGGGCAGGGAAGTCAAGCTCACCGGCGTTCCCGTGCTGGGCCGGGAGGAAGCGCCCATCGCGCCGCCGGGGCCGCTGGCGGCCGGAGCGGTGCATTGCCCGCGCTGCCGCTACCGCAACATGCCGGGTTGGAAGAAGTGCTATGCCTGCGGCAGCCCTCTGGCGGAGAGCGTCGGGAAACCCTCCGGGCCGGCGGTCAAGCCCATCACTTCCTTCGAGCAGGACAATCCGTTCGCGGGTGGGGTAGTGGTGGCGGCGCATGCGACCGACGGCGCCAGGGCGCTGCGCATCGACAAGGGTTACGCGGCCATGACCGCCGCGCAGAACTGGGCGGGCTACGACTACCTGAAAGCCGATACGTACGTGGAGGGAACGCGCCCGGTTCCGGTCACCGTGGAAATCCACGATACGGGGACGCAGGGCTACTGGACGCGCGTCAATTACCACACCGTGGCGCCCCCCGGCTCGAGCACCCTGATTCTGTCGCTGCGGCAGTTGTATGTCGGGGAGAAAGGGCGTCCGGGCCGGTATCTGAACCTGGGCGGCATCACGCGGCTGGTTTTCGCGGTGGGGGATGCGGGACCGCTGTTTCTCGACAATCTTCGCCTGGAGCGCGATACGGCGGCCGAAAGCGCGTTTTTCGACGGGCTCTATGCCTTCGATTTCGGCACCGGCTCGAGCCCCGTAATGGACGGCTTCACCCAGATCACGCCGGCTACGGTGTACGCCTCCGGCCGCGGCTATGGTCTGAAAAACGCCAGGGTCTGGCGGGCGTTCGACGAGCTGCAACCGGACCCGCTCTACCAGGATTTCATCGCCATCGAATCCGGCGGGCTGGCGGTGGATGTGCCCAACGGCAGGTACCGCGTGTTTGTGAATATCGACAATCCTTCCGGCTTCTGGGGCGAGTACCAGGTTTACCGCGACCGCGCCATCCTGGCGCAGGGCAAAACGGTGTTTTCCGAGCACCTGGATTTCAATGCCTTCCAGAAGAAATACTTCCGATTTTGGGACACCGGGGATTTGCCCTCCGACAACACTTTCGATAAATACCAGCGCGCTTATTTTTCGGAGAAGCTCTTCGATGTGGAAGTCAAGAACGGACAGCTCTATCTGGAGTTTCAGGGAGAGAACTGGGCGTGCAGCGTATCGGCGGTAATCGTGTTTCCGGTGGAGAAGGCGGCCGAGGGAGCGCGCTTTCTGGAGTATGTGAGAGAGAAGCGGCGCTTCTACTTCGATAATGCCTTCAAGCGCGTGCTCCACAGCCCGGCGGGCGACCCGCTTCAGCCCACCGCGGAGGACGCCCGGCGCGGTTACGTGGTCTTCCAACGCGACTTCATGCAGGACGTTTACTATAACGATACGCCTTATCGCGGGGAAGCCGGCCAGCCGCTCGAGGCCGGCGGGTTCGCCGGCCAGATGGTTCCGGTGACCCTCTCAGTTCTCCCTTTGAAAGACCTGGGCAAGGGAACCCTGAGCGTGAGCGCGCTGGCGGGGCCGCAAGGCTCGATACCGGCCGGCGCCATCGACGTGGGCTACGTATCCTATCGGCTGGCCCGCGTCACCAGCGACGGCGGCGTGTATACCATCATCCCCCGGCTGATTGTTCCCCAGGACAGCGTGGCGCTGCCCAAAGGCGTGGCGCGGCGGTTTTGGCTGACGGTGCGCGTTCCCGCGGGGGCCGCGCCGGGGGTCTACGTGGGCCAGGTGACGTTGACGCCCGAACAAGGCGCTGCCCGGCCGGTCGCGCTGCGATTCACGGTCCGCAAGGGCGCTCTCGATGCTGTGGATATCCCGGTCGGGCCGTTTGGCGGGCGCATTGGCACGCCGTGGTTCCAGGACGACCCGGCCAGCGCGGATTTTGGCGCCGAGATGACCGAAAAGAGCCTGCTGATGTTGCGCGCTCATGGATTCACCATGTTCACCGGGGTTCCGTACGTGATCTACCAGGGATTCAAGGATGGGAAGCCGGCACTGGACTTCAGCGTCGCCGACCGCCAGATGGCCGACGCCAGGAAGTACGGATTCCGTGCCGTGGATTCCTATGGCGCCGGCGTGACGGGCATCGATGCGTACCACCGCGACCTCGGGAAGATGAAAGAGGCCGGTTTCACCGACTACAGCGCCTTCGTCAAAGCCATCTACTCGGCTATCGGCCGGCACGCGCAGGAGAAGGAATGGCTGCCGGTTTACTGGAACATTGGCGACGAGCCGCTGGGCGACGAACTCAAAGCGTCCATCGAAAACGCCAGGGCTTACCGGGAGGCTTTCCCCAAGGGGCCGCCATGGTTCACCGCCGCCACCAGCCTTAGCACGCATGAGACCAACGATCCGAATTTCGAGCTGGCCAGAACGCTCGGTGTGGCCACGCTGGGCCAGCACGACGAAACCAGCCTGAAGCTGCTGGCTTCCGCGGGCGGCGCCTGGGCATATTACAACAACGGCAGCCGCTGGACCTACGGCATCTACCTTTATAAAGCCGTCAAGGAGTTCGGGCTCAAGTTCCGGCTGGCCTGGCACTGGAACCTGGTGGCCGGCGATCCCTACTACGCCCTGGATTGCCGCGAGGACGACTACGCCTGGGCCAATTCGACTCCCGACCGCCAGCTTGTGCCTTCCGTGGACTTCATGCGTATCGCCGCCGGACTGGACGATTACCGGCATCTGCTGACGCTGGCCCGGCTGGCCAAAGCCAAAGAGGGCACGCCCGCCGCCAGGCAGGCGGAGGCGCTGATCCGCAACCGCATGGCCGCGTTCCACCTCGGCCAATTGGATCACGATCCGCTTTTTGGAGTGAACGACTGGGAGGCCTACCGGCGGCGACTGGCGGACTCCATCGAGATGCTGCAATAGCGCGTGGCGTCAGGCCACCCGCACGGTCTTCACATTCACGAACTCGCGGATGCCCTGCGCGCCCAACTCGCGCCCGTAGCCGGACCGCTTGGCTCCGCCGAACGGCAGGCGCGGGTCGGAGACCACCATCCCGTTGATGAACACCATTCCCGCTTCGATCTCGTCGATGAACCTCTCTTGCTCGGCTTCCTGGTTGGTCCACGCGCTGGCGCCCAGCCCGAACTCGGTGTCGTTCGCCAGCCGGATGGCCTCTTCGATTCCCTGGACGCGGTAGACCGCCGCCACCGGTCCGAATAACTCCTCGCCATACGCGGGCGCATCCTTCGGCACGTCCGCCAGCACTGTAGCCGCGTAGTAGTTGCCCGGCCGCGCGAGCCGCTTCCCGCCGGTGAGCACGCGCGCGCCCATTTCGACCGAGCGGCGCACCTGCTCGTCGAGGCCCTCCAAAATATCCGCCGTGGCCAGCGGCCCCAGCTCGGTGCTCTCGTCCATGGGGTCTCCCACCCGCAGCGCCGCCATGCCCGCCACCAACGCCCGCTCGAACTCCGCCGCCACGCGCGCGTCCACAATGAAGCGCTTGGCGGCGATGCAGGACTGCCCGTTGTTGATGGTGCGCGCCTCCACCGCCGTCCGCACCGCCCGCTCCAGGTCCGCGCTGGGCATCACGATGAACGGATCGCTCCCGCCCAGCTCCAGCACCGTCTTCTTGATCCGCCGGCCCGCCTGGCTGGCCACTTGCGCGCCCGCCGGCTCGCTGCCGGTGAGCGTCACCGCCTTCACGCGTCGGTCGCCGATCACGCGCTCCACCTGCGAGGAGCCGATCAGCAGCGTCTGAAACACGTCCGGCGGAAACCCCGCGCGGCGGATCACATCCTCGATTTCGAGCGCGCACTGGGGCACGTTGGAGGCATGTTTCAGCAGCCCCACGTTGCCCGCCATCAGCGCCGGCGCCGCGAACCGGAACACCTGCCAGAAAGGGAAGTTCCAGGGCATGACCGCCAGCACCGGCCCGATGGGCTGATAGCGGATGAAGCTGCTCCCGGCCCCGGCGTGGATCGGCTCGTCCGCCAGCAGCCGCTGGCCGTGCTCCACGTAGTAGCGGCAGGCCAGCGCGCACTTGGCCGCCTCGGCTCGCGCCGCGCCGATGGGCTTCCCCATCTCCAGCGTCATGACGCCCCCCAGCCGGTGCTTCTCGGATTCCAGGATTTCAGCCGCCGCGTTCAACCAGCGCGCGCGCTCGGCGAACGACGTGCGGCGATACTCCTGGTACGCCGCCGCGGCGCGCCGCAGCCGGTCTTCGATCTGGCTTTCCACAAGCGGCTCGAATGTGCGCAAGGTGGCGCCGGTGGCAGGGTTGATGGAGGCAATCATCACCCCCATTTTAGCGGCAGCGCCTGGGCCGTTGACGCCCTGTCACTCCTGTGAAGAAACCGCCCATTTCTACCAGCCCGCCGCGCATGTTCTAATAGGAGTTCACAGCTTTTTCGTGTTTGCTACCAATATGCTTCGTCTGTCTCGCTTTGGATTATTGGTGTGCGCCGCTTCAGCGTTGGCCGCGGGGGGTGGGGTTGCCCGTCCCGACGCTGCACTTTCGCAGGCCAAGGCGGCGCTGGCGCGGCTGCCCCTGCGCTTTGAAGCCAACCGGGGCCAGTGGAACCCGGTCGTGCGTTACGCGGCGCGCGCCAATGGTTACGCCCTGCTGCTGACGGCGGGGGGCCCGGTGGTGGCCTTTCCCGGTTCCGGGCGCGTGGACATCAAGCTGCTGAATTCCAACCGGGCGGCGCGCATCGAGCCGCTCGACCGGCTTCCCGCGCACACCGACTATTTCATAGGCAGCCGGGAATATTGGCACACGGGCATCCCCAACTACTCGCGCGTGCGCTATCGCGCGGTCTATCCGGGCGTCGACGTGGTTTACTACGGGAACCCCAGCCGGCTGGAATACGACTTCGTGCTCCAGCCCGGAGCCGACCCCGGCGCCATCCGCTTGAAGTTTCGCGGGGCCGGCCATATCAGGATCACCGCGGAAGGCGATGTGGCCTACGAATCGGCCGGCAGGCGGATGGTGCAAGAGAGACCCGTCATCTACCAGGACGGCGGGCGGACCGCGGCGCGCCGCGAGATCCAGGGGCGCTACGTCCTGCTGGCGCGCGACGTGGTGGGAATCCGCCTCGAGCACTACGACCGCACCCAGCCGCTGGTCATCGACCCCACATTGGTCTATTCCACTTTCATGGGAGGCTCGGGGGCCGACCAGATCACGGCGGTGCAGTTGGATGACTTCGGCAATCTGTACGTCGCGGGTTCCACCGCCACGGGCGACCTGGTGGCCACCACCAATACTTACCAGAGCACCGACGCCGGCGGGATCGATTGTTTCGTTGCCATCATCGACACCACTCCCGGCAATGGTTATCCGATCCTCTATCTCAGCTATGCCGGCGGGTCGGGCACGGACATTCCGCTGGCCATGGTTCTCGACTCGTCGCAGGACATTTACCTTACCGGAAGCACCGATTCGACTGATTTCCCGACCACCACCGGCGCCGTGCAAACCGGCGGGGCGGGATCCGGTTTCACCTCGGCCTTCATATTTGAGCTGAATCCCGGGCTTTCCACCAGCACCAGCACTCTGGTGTACTCCAGCTACCTGGGCGGCACCACCGGAAATCAATCTGGAAGTGGCATTGCCCTGGACCCGGCCGGGAATATCTACATCATCGGCACCACCGGTGACACCGACTTTCCGGTGACGGCGAGCGCCTATCAGTCGACACTGTCGGGATTGGAGGACGCTTTTCTGTGCGAAATCACTACCACCTCGACCACGCCGGCCTATTGCACGTATTTAGGCGGCGAGCTCGAATCCAATGGCCAGGGTATTGCCATAGCGCCCAACGGCCTGGTGTACTTCGCGGCCAACACCAACTCCACCATGTTTCCACTGGCCGGCGCTTCCTACCAGAGCGGCCCTATAGGCAACTATGACATCATCATCGGCGTCATGGACATGACCCAGTACGGAACCCCGTCGCTGGTGTACGCCACTTACTTCGGCGGTACCGACAACGACGTAGTGCGCAAGCTGTCGCTCGACGCCAACGGCAACATGTTGTTGACGGGGTATACTCTTTCGTCCGATTTCCCGGTTACCAAGGATGCCATCCAGCGGGCCTACGGCGGGAACAGCGATGCCTTCGTCCTGGTGGTCAACCCCACCAACCCGGCATTCCTGCTGTATTCCAGCTATCTGGGCGGGTCCGATGCCGAGGTGGGTTTCGATATCGAGGCGGATAGCGCCGGTTTCCTGTATCTCACCGGCTACACCGTATCGGCGGATTTTCCGACCACGGTGAACGCGCCCCAACCGGTATGGGGGCCGGGCATCGACATCTTTATTACCAAGCTCCAGCGGGGTAAGGCGGGGCTGGCCGGCCTGGTATGGTCGACCTATTTGAGCAGCGGCACCGGCAACTCGGGTTTGGCCCTGGTGCTGGGGACGGACGGAACCGTTTACGTGGGCGGTTATGCGGGAAGCCAGTTCCCGGCGAGTTCGAGCGCCACCCAGCCGGCGTTCGACGGCGGTTTTAGCGACGGTTTCTTCCTGGTAATGTCGCAGCCCTAGGAATGTTCTAATGGGAATTCACCGTTTCTCGATCTCCACCTCCGCCATGCTTGGGAATTTTCGCTTGCTCCTGTCTCTGTGCGCCGCCCTGACACTGGCCGCGGCGCCGCGCGACGCCTCCATCGATCAGGCCACGGCCACGCTGGCCCGGACGCCGCTGCGTTTTGAAGTGAACCAGGGCCAGTGGGATCCGGCGGTGCTTTACGCCGCGCGGACGGGCGGTTACAACCTGATGTTCACCGCCAGCGGGCCGGCCCTGACGCTGGCAGGCTCTCACCGCGTCGATATCTCGCTGCCGAATTCCAATCCGGCGCCCACCATCGAAGCCCTCGGCAAGCTTCCCACGCGCACCGACTATTTCATAGGGGACAGGGAGCACTGGCACACCAACATCGCCAACTACTCGCGCATCCGTTATGCCGCGGTCTACCCTGGGGTGGACGTGGTCTACTACGGACGGCAGAACCAGTTGGAGTTCGACTTCGTGCTTCAGCCGGGCGCCGATCCGCATGCCATCAGCCTGCGGTTCCGGGGAGCCCGGCATCTGAGCATCACATCCGAGGGCGACCTGGCGTTCGAATTCGGCAACGGGCGCATGGTTCAGAAGAAGCCGCTGATTTACCAGGAAGACCCGGCGACTTCGGCCCGCCGCGAAATTCCAGGCCGCTACGTGCTGCTGGCGCGCAACGTGGTGGGGCTTCGCCTCGATGGCTATGATCGCCAGCGGCCGCTGGTGATCGATCCGGCGCTGGTGTATTGCAGCTACCTGGGCGGCTCCGGCAGCGACATGATCAACGCCGTGCAAGTGGATTCGCAGGGCCATCTTTACCTGGCGGGCTACACCACTACCGGGGACCTGCTGGCCACCAACGGCGCATATGGGACCACCGTTCCCAGTCAGACCAGCATTTTTCTGGCGATCCTCGACACCACTCCAGGCGCCGGTTACCCCATGCTCTATTTCACTTATATCGGTGGCGGAGGCGCGGACATTCCCTACGGGATGGCTGTGGACGCGGAGGAAAACGTCTATCTTACCGGGTCTACCGACTCGACCAAGTTCCCCGTCACGGTCAATGCCGTGCAAACCACGGGAGGCGGCGCCGTGACGGCCGCCTTCGTGCTGGAGCTGAATCCATTTGGCGAGTCCGGCGCCATTTCCCTGATCTATTCGACTTTTCTGGGCGGCACCACGGGAAACAGTGTCGCCTACGGCATTGCCCTGGATAAGAACGGGCTGATTTACGTCACCGGCGCCACCGAGGCCACCGACTTCCCGCTCACCGCCAGCGCCTTCATGAGCGTGACGTGGGGCCCGCAGGACGCCTTCGTGTGCCAGGTGGATCCAATCGCCGGCCAACTGGATTATTCCACCTACCTGGGCGGCGAAAATGCCGATCAAGGCCGCGCCATCGCCGTCGCCCCCAACGGCCTGGTCTATTTTGCGGTTTCCACGAATTCCACCGAGTTCCCCATGGCCGGCCTGGCCTACAACTACAACCTGACCTCGCCCATCGGCATGGTTTTGGGCGTAATGGACCTGACCCAACAGGGAGCGGCTTCGCTGGTGTACTCCACCTACTTCGGTGGTTCGGACATACAGGAGGTGCGCGGGATTGCATTTGACCGCGACGGCAACCTGCTGGTGACGGGTTATACCCTGGCCACGGATTTTCCGGTCACGCCGGATGCCGTCCAGCCCCATCCGGGCGGCAATGGCGACGGGTTCGTGTCAGTGATCAACCCCTTTGCCTACCCGGGTTTTCTGGTGTACTCCACCTATATTGGCGGTTCCCAAGGAGAGGTGGCATATGGCATCGCGGGCGATAGCGCGGGCAATATCTACGTCGCCGGATACACGCTTTCGCCGGACTTTCGAACCACCCCCGATGCGTTCGAGCCGTATTGGGGCAACTGCATCGATTTGTTTTTAACCAAGTTGAAGCCCGGCATCCCGGGGCCGGCCGGTATCGTATACTCGACTTACATCGGCTCCAACGGCGTTTTTTCACCCACTGCCTTGACGCTGGGAGCCGATGGCAGCATCTATCTGGTGGGCTGGGGCACCTCCGGCTTGCCGAGTACCCGCGATGCGCTCCAGGGCTACGGCGGAGGCTTGAGCGACGGCTTCATCATCGTGCTCACCAAATAGGATGCGAGCCGGGGCCGCCGTCACTCCGTGCCCGCCGGTTTCAGCGGGTTCCTGGATTTCGCAATCGCCGGCGTCTCCGCGGTCCCGGGCTCGATGGCGTAAGCCGTCAGGCCGGCTTTGAGGAGTTCGAAGGCCGTCTGCGGATCGTCCGCATATTGGAACAGGTCCAGGTCCTCCCTCGAGATCATGCCGTAGCGCACCAGCGCGTCGAAGTTGATAATCTCCTTCCAGTATTTCGACCCGTACACCACGATGGTGAGTTTCTTGGCCAGCTTCTGGGTCTGCGAGAGCGTCAGCAGCTCCATCATCTCGTCCATGGTGCCGAAGCCGCCGGGAAACACCACCAGCGCTTTGGCCAGGTAAGCGAACCAGAATTTCCGCATGAAAAAGTAGTGGAACTCGAAGCTCAGCTCGGGCGTGATGTACGGGTTGGGAAATTGTTCGAACGGCAGACCGATGTTCAGCCCCACGGTCTTCCCGTTGGCCTCCGAAGCCCCGCGGTTGGCTGCTTCCATGATCCCCGGCCCTCCGCCGGAACAGACCACAAAGCGGTAGTTGCTGTTGGTGAACTGGACCGCCCATTCCGTCAGAAGCCTGGCCAGCGTGCGGGCATCTTCGTAATACTCCGACAGCGGGCCTTCCTCCCGCAGCCTCGCCGACCCGAAGAACACCACGGTGTCGCGCACTTTCTCATGGCGAAAATGGGCCAGAGGCTCCAGGAACTCGGACAGGATGCGCAACGCCCGCGCATCCGGGCTGTTCAGGAACTTCTCATTCAGGTATGCGACCGGGCGCCGGTCGCTATGGTTTGGCGTCTGATTCGACATGCTTCTCTAATTCATCGACTTTCTTCTTCAATTCCCTTAGGGTTTTCAGCATTTCGGGCAGTTTGGCGTAGGCGGTCACCGCGCGCAGCCATTCGCTGGCGGCAAAGGCCGGCGATCCCGAAATGCGCGCGCCCGGAGCTACGTCGCCGCCAATGCCGCTCTGTGCGTAGACGATGGCTCCTTCGTGCACCGTCAGGTGGCCGGAAGAGCCCACCTGCCCCGCCAGCAGCACGTTGCGCTCGAGCACCGTGCTCCCCGCGAGGCCGGTCTGCGCGCAGATGATGTTGTCTTCTCCCACCGTCGAGGCATGCCCCACTTGCACCAGGTTGTCGATCTTGGCGCCGCGTTTCACGCGCGTCTCTCCCATGGTGGCGCGGTCCACCGCGCTGAGGCTTTGGATTTCGACGTCGTCCTCGATCACCGTGCGGCCGGACTGCACGATCTTGAAGTGCGTGCCGTCGGCGCGCTTGGCGAACCCGAATCCGTCTCCGCCCACCACCACGCCGTTCTGCAAAATCACGCGATCGCCAATGCGGCAGAACTCCCGCACCGTGGCGTGGGAATGCGCCAGAAAATCGTCGCCGATCTCGGCGCCTTCATAAATCACCACGTGGGGATGGAGCACCGCGTTGCGGCCCACGCGCACCCGCTCCCCCACCACCGCGAACGGGCCGATCGAGCAGTTTTCGCCCACCACCGCGCTCGCCGCCACCCAGGCCAGCGGATGAATGCCGGGCGCGGGCCGCGGCGGCTGATAGAAAAACTCCAGCGCGCGCGCAAAATCCAGGTACGGGTTGGCGGAGACCAGACAGGCGATGGGAATGCTTTCGAGCGCCTCCGAAACCAGGATGGCGCCCGCCTTGGTGCGCTTCACTTTGGGCGCGTACTTGGGATTGGCCAGAAACGTGAGGTGCTCGGGCCCGGCATTCTCCATTCCGGCCACGCCGGCGATTTCCAGTTCCCCGTCGCCTTCCAGACGGCACCCCAGCCGATCGGCAATTTCGCGAAGTTTCATAACCCGCTCAGCACAAACCTCCAGCGTACCAAGAACGTGGCGCAGCCTCTCAGTCTGCCGTCTCCGCACTCGTGCGGAGACTCTTCGTTGGCCGCGAACCAAGCGTCCCCATGAGTGGGGACGCGGCAGCCTGAGAGGCTGCGCCACGCACTGGATTTAGTGTTCAATAGGATTATGCGTTACACGTGTGGGTTGCTTCTGTTTGGTCTGCTGTCGGTCCTTCCCTTGGTCGCTCAATTCTCCGGCCGCGTTACGGGTTCCGTGGTCGATTCTTCCGGCGCCGTGGTGCCAGGCGCCGAGGTGGAACTGTACCTGGCGGGCGGCAATCGGCCGCTGCTCACCACCAAGACCTCTACC
>Ga0326728_10010466_pt1 | contig 21674 bp, 22 predicted proteins | sample MB3enrmetagenome_FD_207602 | JGI IMG/M metagenome (GOLD analysis project Ga0326728, IMG submission 207602) | Lab enriched peat soil microbial communities from McLean, Ithaca, NY, United States - MB31MN | ecosystem: Environmental > Terrestrial > Soil > Wetlands > Peat | place: USA: New York... | reverse complement strand
GCCACCTCCTACACGCTCGCCCAGGGGGTCCGCTCCCTCGGGGGCGCCGACCTGGTCGTGTGCGGGGACGAATCCTCGGACGGCGGGACGAGCCAGGTCCCGCCCGGCCTCGCCGAGTGGCTCGGCTACGCCCAGGCGACGTACGTCGACCGTCTCGAGGTTCCGGACCCGGCGACGCTGCGCGCCCGGCGCGTCCTCGAGGACGGGACGGAGACGCTCGAGCTCCCACTCCCGGCCGTGGTGTCGGTCCTCGGGGGCGCGAACGAGGTACGCTTCCTCGACTACGACCGCTGGGCGATGGCCCAGCAGGCGACCGTGCGCGTGATCGACGCCGCCACGCTCGGCGGCGACCCGGCGGCGATCGGCCTCAAGGGTTCGCCGACGGTCGTCGCGGGGCTCCGAGAGGTGCGCAAGCCCGGGCGCCGCCGGGAGGTCGTCCGGCTCGAGCCGGAAGCGGCCGCGGCCCGCCTGGCCGAGGAGCTCCGCCGCCTCGGCCTTTCGCCCCGCGAGAGCCCTCCGACGGGCCGCGGCGGGCCGCCCTCCGGCTAGGTCGTCCGGCGCTCCGCTCGCCCGAGGGCGGGACCCACGGCCTTCCGCATCCGCGCCGGTCCGTCGCCCTCGGCCCGGCCGCGCTGCAGCGCTTAAGCGTCGGTGTACGCCGACTGGCTGTGGTGGTACACGCCGCGGGTGAACCCGGCGTACGCCTCGGCCCGCTTCTTCGCCATCTCGGCGCGGCTCATCGGCACCCGCATCGCGAGCGACCAGTGGTGACCGAACGGGTCCAATAGGTGTCCGTGGCGCTCTCCCCAGTACTGCTCGTCGAGAGGGATGACCACCTTCGCCCCCGCCGCGACCGCCCTATCCCAGGCCCGGTCGACGTCCTTCGTGTAGAGCTGGAGGGTCACGGTGGTCGTCCCGACCATCGAGGGGGCCACGAAGTCGTCCCCCGGGAAGACGTCCGAGAGCATGATGATCGTGTCCCCGATGCGCAGGCGGGCGTTGATCAGCCTGCCGTCCGGGGCGAGCTCCCGGGCGAGCTCGCGCGCCCCGAACGCCTTCTTGTAGAACTCGAGCGCGGCGACCCCACCCTCGACCGCGAGGTAGGCGATGACCGTCGGGAACCCTGGGGGAATGGGCGAAACCCGGGTCGATCGGGACGAACTAGCTCGCCGGGGACGTGTCGCGCGCGCCATGATCTCGCCCTCCCCCATACCTGCCGAGGGTTTACTGTGTCGGTCCCCCGGCCCGGGCGGTGGCCGGCCCATGGGAGACCCTCCGCGGCCTGCCGAGAGGTCCCAGCCCGCGGGCTCCCACGGGCCGGCATGGTGGGGAGAAGATGGTGGAGAGGCAGGACCCCCCGGGCATGCTCATGACGGCCCGGATCCTCGCTCGCCGGGGAATCCCGGGGGCACCGCGAGCTATGGTCCCGAACGTCCGAGAGGTTCGCCGCCGCGAGCTCGAAGAGTTCCTGAGGCTGGCCCTCGCCAACGCGGGCGATATCGAGGACCGGCTGGGACTCCGGGCGCGGTCCGAGCGACAGCTCGGCTCGCTGAACCGGCCGGGCATCTGGATCCTCCTTCGGCTGCTCCGCGCTCTGGGGCGCAGCCCCGTTCGATTGCTCGTCGCCGACGAGCAGGGCACTCCGGTGGGAACGACCGTGGCGCTCCTTCTGGGACCCTGGGCCTACGTGGCGGCGGTCGGGGTCCGTGAGGACCATCGGAACCAGGGGATCGCGCAAGCCTTGGTCCGGCGCGCCGAGGAGATCGGGCGCAGGGCCCGCAAGACCTGGCTCGTCCTCCAAGTGGACTCCGAGAACGAGCCGGCCCGCCGTCTCTATGCGAAGCTCGGCTGGAGCGCCGGGCCGACCGTCCGCTGGTGGGAGCTCCCCTCCACGCCACCGGAGGCCCGCGAGCTCCCGGTTCGGGCGGTGGACCGGAAGGAGCGGGAGAGGGCCCACGCCGCAGCCGCCCGGCGTCTGGGCGTCGAGTTCCCCCGCGGCTTCGTCCACCCCTGCGAGCTGATCTGCCGCGGCTCGGGGGGCCCTCACGGGACCATGGCCACCGGACCGGCGGGCGTCCCCTCCCTCGTCCTAGGGTACTGGGCGGGCCACGAGGGTGAGTCGGGCTTCCTCCTCCCCGTATCCACCGCCGAGCCCTCCGACGGCGAGGCGGGCGCCCTCCTGGAGGCTGGGCGGGGCTTGCTCCTCCGGAGCGGGAGCCACGGGATCTTCGTGCCGGTCGTGGGCGACGATCCCCGCCTGGAGACGGTCCTCCGCGCCATGGGAGGGACGCCCAGGGCGAGCTCCGAGTTCCGCTGGAAGCCCACGGCCCCGGCCTAGATCGGCTCGCGGCCGAACTCTCCGCCCGGGACCGGATGCGGTCCTGGAGCCGGTTCGTCAGACCAGCCTGGAGCTCACGAACCGATCGCGGGAGGCTCGGACTTGCACTTCGTGCAGCGCACGGACCACGGGGCGTTGATCAGGTTGCACTTCGGGCAATTCCACGCCCGGTTTCTCGCCTTGGCGATCGGCTGCGTCGGTGACGCAGGACGGTTCGCGGCGGCGGGCGCGGTCTCCGGTGCCTCGAACAGCGCCGGTAGCACGGGGGAAGGGGCCCGGAACGCGGTCGGGGGAGCTGGGGCGGTCGGGAGGGTGTCCGTCGGACGAGCTGAGGGCATGGGCGCGGAAGGGGGAGCCGAGAAGACCGTGGGCGCGAACGGAGGTGGAGCGGGAACGGCGGGAGGCGCGGCCGGGCCCGAGGGGGCGGAGAGCGTCGGGGGCGGAGCGACCGAGGTCGGTGCCGGCGTGACGGGAGGGGCTTCCGTGTCCGGGACCGGGCGGGACGGCGGAGGCGTGGCACGCAGCTGCGGGGCCCGGAGCGGTGGTCGGATCCGCGAGCGCCCCTCGGGTGCGAGCCCCGAAGAGGGCGGAAGCCCGGTCACCGGGGAAGAGGCCAAGGGAGCGACGAGCGGCTCCCGAGGGAGCGGCGGGGGAGGGGCGGCGGGTTCGGGCGGGAAAGGTTCTGGCGGCGCGGCCACCGAGGCCGGGTGAGCCGGCCTTCCCTGGCTCGCCGAGTCCGCGCCTGTGGTGAGGGCCCATGGAGAAACCTCCTTGGCGGTGGGCTGCCAGCGGTCCACGGACGGAGCCCACGTCGACCGCGGCTGGGCGGTCTCGGCCGCCGGGGCACGCCCCGGCCCGGGGCCAGCTTCCGCGAGAGCCGCCGGACCGGGGCCCTGTGCAGGACGCGGCGCCGGCGCCGCGGCCACGGGGGTTGGCCGGACGACCCGCAGCCCGGTCGGCGGAGGCGGAAGGACCATGACCGCGGCGGGACGCGGCGACGAAGCAGGGCCGGCCATCAGGAGGCTCGCCGTGCGGCCCTTCTCCAAGGCCGCGGAAAGGCGGTCGGCGGGCGGAAGGGAGACACGGCCCCGGCCCTTGCCGGGAGGTCCGGCGGGGGCCGCCGCGAAGACCCCAGGCCATTCGGTCACCGAGGGTCGGTCCGTGAGGGGCCGCTTGGGGCCGTCGAGCACTGGCGGGACACCGGCCGGGAGCGAGCCCGACCATTCGGACGGCGCGCCCGTGCGTGAGCTCCGGCCGCGCAGGACCAACGCGCCGGCCGCCACGCCCGCGGCCGTGCCGATCCCCAGCCCTCCGTAGGCGATCACCCCGACGGCGCTGAAGGCGACGAGGGCGTAGCCGGCCCGCCGCCGGTCCAGCATGCCGAGGAAGGCGAGCCCTCCGAACACGGCGATGAGCGCCCCGGAGCCGATCCCGAGGAGGCAGGCGACGAGGTAGAGCTCCGGCGAGAGCCCCCAGAACGGGTGGGCCGGACAGCCTGGCCCGCCCGAGGAGTGGCAGTTCGCGAACCCCGTCCAGGCCTGCCGGAGAAAGTAACCGGCGAAGCCGGCCGTCGCACCGGCGGAAACGAGGCTGAGGATCAGCGGGAAGACGGGACGGCGCGCGGCGCCCAGGACCCACGGACGTCGGGACGTCAAGCGCTACCCCCGCCGGGTCGTGCCGCCCCGCTCCGGCCCGCGTGTCCAGGGTCCCGGAGCCGGCCGTGCTCGGTCATCGCCGTTCGCGAGGAGGTCGGCCGGCCCGCCTTGACCCCGCCCCCGGAGGCCGTTTGACCTGTCGGCCGCTCCTCGTCGGTCCTCGACCGCCTACGGGACCAAGTAGTTTCCGTCCAGCGACCGAGGGACGACGGTCGCCCCCGCCCGCGGAGCCGCTCGCGGGCGGGAGCCTTCGGACCGTGCCCGACGGTGTCGACATCATGGGTCGACCGAGGGTCGTTCGGACCCCCCAGAAGGGGCGACTGTCTCCGGAGGTGGGCGCTCGATCGCTCCTCTTCGGTCAACGACGCAGGCCTCCCTGGACCGGGGCCGCCATCGCTCGCCCCGAAAGGTCCTCGGCCCGAAGCCGCTCGCGGTCGTCGAGGGCAGGCGAGGAACCGAAGCCCAGGATCTCTGCCCATCGCTCGGGCGCAGGGACCGGGATGCAGGCCGTCGCGACCCAAGGCTGGCCCAGGACGAAGTGCAGCGCAGCCTGCGCGAGCGTCCTCCGACGGGGCTGCGCGAGGAAGCCCAGCCGCGCCACGGCCTCGAAATCGACCTCGAGGTCGCGGAGGGTGCGGGGCCCCGCGGCCCACGCTTCCGTCGGCACCGAGGCGAACCGGCTGCCGTCCAGCCTTCCCCCCGCCAGCGGGTCGCGCGCGACCCACGCAAAGCCGTGGGCCCCGATCACGCGCTCCGCCGCGGCGGCCAGGGCCTGCTCGAGAAGCGAGTACGACCCCGACAGGATCCGTGGGGGCGGGCGGCGCGACGCTTCGACGACCTCCTCCAGGGATCGGCAGCGCCGCACGACAGGCTCGGACGGCCCGGCGCCGGTCGGCGCGCCCCGGGCCTCGGAGGGCGGGTCGGAGGAGCCGGGGTCGGAAGTGTCGACCTCGTAGAGGTGCCGGAACCGGTGCGGCGGTCCACCCTCCCCTCGAGGCCGACCGGCCTCGGCGAACGCCGCGACCGGGGCCCCGCGGGCGAGGGCTCGCGACGCCGTCGGCCTCGCCCCCTCCGCCCCGCCCCGGGCGAGCACGACGATCGCAGGGTCCCCCTGGGGGAAGGCACGGGCGATCCACGCCTCCGCGAGCGTGTCGTCGGGGCAGTCGACCGTGTCGAACGTCGTGACCCCCGCCTCGCGTGCGCGGCGGAGCAGCCCTACCGTGGCCTCTCCGTCGCCCGGAGCGCCGGTCGCCCGCACTGTGAGCGTCAGCGCCGAGAGCTCGAACGGGGCTCCGGGGTACGGCGGTCTTCGCCCGATAGCCGCCCCGGCAGCAGCCCCCATCGCTGTCGGGAGAGCCGGGGAGGGCCATCAACCGTTCGGGGCGCTCAAGGCGCGTCCTCGGCGGCCTTATCGGCGGGGGTCGGATGGGACCGGCGTGCCGTCCGCGCGCGACCGCCGCCCGCTCTCAGAGCGGTGGAGGCCGACCCGGCTCGCCGACGTCGTCGGCAATGCGAGGGCGATGGCGGACCTGGCCGCCTGGGCGAACGCGTGGTCGGCCGGAGCCATCCCCGCGCGGCGCGCCGCGATGCTGGTAGGCCCTCCCGGGGTAGGCAAGACCAGCGCAGCGGCCGCCCTCGCCGCCGACCGCGGCTGGACGCTGGTCGAGATGAACGCGTCGGAGGCGCGCAACCAGTCCGCGATCGAGAGGGTCGCCGGGCGTGCGTCGCTCACCCATGCGCTGGACAGCGCCGGCCGGTCCGGGCGCCGGGCCCGCACCCTCGTGCTGTTGGACGAGGCCGACTGCCTTACGGCGGGACGGACGACCGAGGGGAGCAAGGCCGCCCGCGAGCCGGTAAGCCTGCGCTCGTTCCTCGAGGGTCGCTACGGGACGGTGAAGGCGCTCAACGCGGCCTGGGGCCTCACCCCCGACGGCAAGGCGCGGCCGTTCGAGAGCTGGTCGTCCCTCCCCAAGAGCCCCGGGAACGCGGCGTGGGGGAAGCTCCCGGCGGCCCGGAAGGACCTCGACGACTGGCGGGACGCCGGCCGCGGGGAGGAGACCGGGGACCGCGGGGGGATGGGCGCCATCGTCCGGCTCGTGCGCACGAGCCGCCAGCCCCTCCTCCTCACGGTGAACGACGAGAGCCCCCTTCAGCGGTACTCGCCGGTCTTCCGCAGCTCGGTGACCACGATCCGCTTCGGGCCGATCGGCCTCGGGGAGCTCACCGGTCGCCTACGGTCGGTCGCCCGAGCCGAGGGGATCGCGCTCGGGCCCGGCGTGCTCGACGTGATCGCGGCGCGCTCGGGCGGCGACCTCCGCGCGGCCTTCAACGACCTCGAAGCGATCGCCCTGCTTCCCCCGGGCACCCCACTCCAGGAAATGCTCGGGACCAGGGACCTGGCCACCGACTTCGCCGGCCTCACGGAGGAGGTCCTCAGCCGGCCCCGATACTACCGCTCGGTCGAGGTGCATGACCGACTGGACGCCCCGCCGGACGACCTCCTTCCCTGGATCGAGGAGAACGTTCCGTGGTTCGCCGCGGACGACCGGCACCTGGACGCCGCCCTCGCGGTCGTCGCGACCGCCGAGCTGTTCCTCGCGCGTGCCCGTCGTTGGAGGACCTACGGCCTCTGGAGCTACGCGAGCGAGCTCCTCACCGGCGGGGTCTCCCTCGCCGTGCGAGACCGCCCCTCCCCCGATCGCGGCCACGCCGCCTTCCCTCGGTTCCTCGGGGAGATGGGCCGCTCCCGCGCCGCGAGGGCGGTCCGGAACACGCTCGTCGCCAAGCTCGGCTCGCGGCTGCACATGTCGCGGAGCAAGAGCCGGCAGGTGGCGCTGCCGGTCGTCGAGGCGCTCTTCGGCATGCTCGGGCGCGGCCGTCGCGAGGGCAAGGCGCGGTCGGTCGCCCGGGCGCTCGCGGCGGAGCTCGGCCTTTCGGCCGAGGAGGTCGCCGCGCTCCTCGGGGTCGAGCCGGCGAGCGCGCTCGTCCGTGAGATCCTGCCGGGGACGGAGGAGGGGGACGGGGGGCGAGAAGACGGGGACGGCTCCGACCCCGGCTCCGGGACCAGGATCTCCCAGGACGGCACCTCGCGCCCGGCCGTCCAGCGCCGGCTCGGCGATTGGGGCCGGGGCTAGGGCCCGAGCGTCGGCGCGGCCACGGCTTCCCTCGGACGGGACCCGCGGCGGCGTCAGCTCGCGGAGCGGACGCGCCGACCTCTGCCCGCCGGCCTGAGGTCGGCGAGCTGGGACCGGACCGCCGGGTCGAGCGGCGGGTAGCGCATCCCGAGGCGGCTCAGGGCCCGGTGGAGGATCCTCGCGACGATCACGTCGCGCGAAAGCGGGTGGTTCGACGGCACGATGAACCACGGGGCGTCCTTGGTCGTCGACCGCTCGATCAGCTCCTCGTACGCCCGGTCGTACTTGCGCCACAGCGGACGCTCGGCGAGGTCGTGGACGCTGAACTTCCAGCGCTTGGTCGGGTCGTTGATGCGCGCCTGGAAACGACGGGCCTGCTCGGCCCGGTCGATGTGGAGGTAGAACTTGAGCACGGTCGTCCGCTCGGAGACGAGGAACCGCTCGAAGTCGCGGATGGCGCGGAGCCGGGCCTCGGCCTCGGCGTCCGAGATCTCGCGGTGGATCCGGGGGCGGAGGACGTCCTCGTAGTGGCTGCGATTGAAGATCGCGATCTCGCCGGTCCGCGGGACGTGCGCATGGACCCGCCAGAGGAAGTCGTGCGCGAGCTCCTCCGGCGTCGGGATGCCGAACCGCGCGACCCGGACACCCTGGGGATTGACCCCCTCGAAGACCCGCCGGATCGTCGCGTCCTTGCCGGCGGTGTCCATCCCCTGGAGCACGAGGAGCACGCGGTGGCGGTGTTCCGCGTAGAGGAGCCCCTGCAGCCGGCCGAGCCTCGGGCGGAGCTCGTCGAGGGTCGCTTTCGCCTCCCGGTCGGTGCGGGCCGCCTCGTCACGCTCGTCCGGGTCAAACCCGGCGAGCCGCACCTTCTGTCCGGGCCGCACCCGGTAGCGCTTCCAAGGGTGCATCGCGACCGACCTTCCGCCAAGCGCCCGACGGCGGGGCGACGGCAGCCCCTACGCCAGCCTCGCGCGGACGGTGACCGCGACGTTCCCCTTCAGGGCGCCGGAGATGGGGCAGCCCTCGCCCGCCGCCTTCGCGGCCGCCTCGAACTCCGCCGCGGTGATCCCCGGCACCGTCCCGACGACGTCGAGCTCCATCGTGGTGACCTTCCAGGCCTCGCCGACCCTGTCGAACGTCGCCGTGGCCGTCACCTCGAGGCGGCGGGGCGGCTTCTGCGCCCGCCCCAGGCCGGCGGAGAGCGCCATCGAGAAGCAGGACGCCTCGGCCGCCGCCAGCAGCTCCTCAGGGCTCGACTTGCCCCCGGGCACCTCCGTGCGCGACGCCCACGAGATCGCGACACTCCCGAGCGCCCCGCTCGTGCCCTTCACGGTCCCGTGACCGTGGGCGAGATCGCCGTCCCAGACCGCCTGAGCGCTCCGCCTTGCCGCCATACGCGTTTGGAAGGTCCCGTGCGCGATTTAAGGTCCGTCGGGCGGAGCGGCATTTCGACAGGAGTGACACGTTTTTCCGTTCTCCTGGCCTAGATTCGTCGTGGCGCTGCCGCTCGAACGGCTACCTCGGTACCTCGTGCTCGAGCCGAGCTCGACCGTCCGGTTCGAGCTCCGGCTCGACGATCCCCCCTGCGAGATCGACGTCGAGCTCGAGAACCCGCGCCCCGGCCGGTCGTTCCTGATGCTCGTGGGGCCGCAGGGCGGCCCGCTGGTCCAGCGGATGCGCCTGACCGGACGGGTGAGGGTCCTCTTCGAGCCGGACGATGCCCGGCCCCAGGTCCTGATGCTGGCCAACCCCCAGAAGGACCCGTTGGTCCTGCAGCTCGGCGTCCGCCGGGCCGGAGACCTCCGCCGTTCCGCGCGGGCCCTACGGACCCGACCGACCTCTCCGCCGTCGCGGGAGCGGCCGCCCGGGCCGGGCGTCCGGCCGCGGGTCCGCCTGACCCCGGCTGCCGCCGTCCGCCCTCGGGGGGCCGAGGTCGTCGGACCACCGGCAGGAGAAGGTCTGCGTCGTGCGCGCCCGAAGGGTTGAAGGGCGCGCGCGCTCCGCGCACGCCCGAGGCGGGTCAATCCCATGACGGAGGTCGCGGTCTACGCCGCGATCGTCATCAGCGTCTTCGCGATCGTCGACCCGGTCGGCGCGCTCCCGTTCTTCACCGCGCTGACCGAGGGGCTGACGAAGGAGGACCGTGCCATCGTCCTGCGTCGCGCGGTGATCGTCCTCGGCATCATCCTCGCGCTGTTCGCCCTGCTGGGGCGGTTCCTGTTCGCGGTCTTCGGTTTCACCCTCGGCGCGTTCGAGATCGCCGGCGGGATCCTGCTGTTCGTCGTCGCCTTCGACATGCTCCAGGGCGAGATCACGAGGACGAAGTTCACGCCGCTCGACCGGGAGGCGGCGGCCGCCCGTCGCGACGAGATCGCGATCGTCCCGCTCGGGATCCCCCTGCTCGCAGGTCCGGGGGCCATCTCGACCGTGATGATCTACGAGGGGAGCGCGGGGAGCGATCCGTGGATCATCGTCGCCACGTTCGTCGCGATCCTCGTGACGGCCTGCGCGACGTTTGTCATCTTCCGGCTCGGCTCTCCCATCCTGGACAAGCTCGGGCGCCCGGGCGTGATGGCGATGACCCGGGTCCTGGGCCTTATCCTCGCCGCCCTGGGCGTCCAGTTCGTCCTGAACGGGGTCGCTTCCGTCGCGCCCCACCTGTAGGACGAGCGGGACGGGTCCGCACGGCCGGCCGGCCCGAGCGGGATGGGGCCGCCGCCCCGCCGCGGGGACGCCGGGCGAGGACGGCCCCCGACGGGCTCCTCGGGTTCCGCTCGGCGGCCCAGACCTTCTCGCCGGCCCGGACGGGAAGCGGAAGGTCGTTCTCGGCGGGGGGAAAGCCGCACTCGAAGTCGTCCGTGTAGGCGCAGTAGGGATTGAACGCGCGATTGAAGTCGAGCTCATAGACGTCGCGCTCGTTCAGCTCGAGGGTGAGGTAGCGGCCGGCGCCGTAGCTCTCACGTCCGCTGGTCGTGTCGCGGAACGGGACGAAGACCGACGTGCCGACGCCCTCGCCGGCGTGGTACAGATGCAGGCGGAGCCGCCGTCCGCGGAGCGAGAACGCCAGGTCGCCCAGGTAGCGCATCACCGCCTGATTGTCCCGGTTCGTCCGCAGGTACGCCTCCGCGGGGGGCGTGATCCGCTCGAGCGCGGCGCGGACCCGGTACGCCGGATCCGGCGGGAAGTAGACGAGCGGGTGGAACGGGACGCGGCTGCTGATGAACGGCGACTCCGGGTGCCGGGCCATGAAGTCGTCCTTCAGCGCGCGCTCGGTCTCGAGCTCCTTTCTCCACGCCTCGCGGTGGGGCATCGCGGTCGAGGGAGCCCGGTCGCGCTTAACGCTTCTTGGCAAGATGCGTGGCTCGGTCGAGCATCAGGGCCATGAGCTGCTCGTCGGTGTAGACCCCGTGCCGCCGGATCACCCGGGGGATCGTGCCGACCAGACGGAACCCGAAGCTCTCGTAGAGGTGGCGAGCGCCGACGTTGTCGGAGTGCACGCCCAGCCGGACGAGTTCGAACCGCCCTCGCGAGCGGTTCAGCACGGCCCGCAGCAGGGCGTGGCCCACCCCACGGCCCCGGTAGCCGCGCGCGACCATGATCCCGAGCTCCCCGACGTGGCCGTTCTCGGCATCGGGCGCCCGGCCGACCCGAGCGACAGTGCAATGGCCGACGACCCGGCCGCCGAGCTCGGCGACCACCGCCACGGCGTCGCCGGTGAGGACCCGGCGGTACTCGGAGGCGAACCAGGTGACCTCCTCCGCGAGCGTCGGCTTCCGGGCGAAGAGCGTGATCCCGTGGGGCTCGCCCGCGTCCCGCTCATCGTACAGGCGCCAGTAGGTTCGGACGATGTCGTCGAAGTCGCCCCAGCGGAGCTCCCGCACCCGGAGGCGGCGGGTGGGTGGCCGTCGGCGAGCGGGCACGCCCCTCGCAAGGAACCGCACGGTATTTCACCTCGGTGGCCTGCCTTCTTCGACGTTAGGCTCGTCGCCCGGCGGTGACCGTCCGTCGAGGGTTCGTCTCGAGGGCACCCGCGCCCTAGAGGTTTGGAACGGGGGGGCGGACACCTGCCCGCGCCCTCTGCGGCCAAGAGTTCCGGCGCGGGGGCGGTCGAAGCCGAACCGCTTCGTGGGTTAGGCGACAGCACGCGCTCCCAACACCCGGCTCGCACGGGGGTCCCCTCCTCCCCGAATCGCCTAGCTCTTATCGACCCGGAAGATTCCGGGGCATGGCCGCCGCTCCCTCGCCGGGGCAGGCGACCCCATCCCATTGTTCGCGGTGTGGGAACCCGCTGTCGTGGGGCATTGGCTTCTGTCCTAGGTGCGGCGCCCCCGTGGCGGGCACCTTCCCGCGCGCCCCGCCCTCGGGTCCTGCCCCTCCGAACTCCGCCCCGATCTACGGCTCCCCGCCTCCCAAACGGTCGGAGTTTCCCGTTTGGGCCCTCATTCTGATAGTCGTGATCGCAGTGATTGCCGCGATCGCGGTGATCGCGGCGATAGAGACCGACGTCTTCGTCACCTCTCTGTCACACGCCGACGCCGTCGACGTAGCGGCCATCTACATAACTTCCGGAGACGATGCTTGCGGGCTGAATGGTCACACTCTCGCCGCCGGGTTGTTCTCTAGCCCCGGAGCCTCCTTTCAGGATACGTTGATCCTCCCCAGTTTCAACTCCTCCTCGTGTACCATTAGCTCGGTGATTGCGGTGACCGCGGGCTTCGGAATCTCTGATACAAACCTGCCCCTCGAGATTCCTGCGCACGGCTCGCAGAGCCTATCCTTTACCATCACGACGCCTAGCTCATTCGATGGAGTTCTGACCATCGACGTTGAGTGAGCCCCCCTTGGGTCGCGATTCGGACGACTGAGGTGAAGTTCACGTTCTCCCCACGCCCCTAGCGGCACCCGGCTCGCACGGGGGCCCCTTACTCCCCGGCTCGCCGGAATTCTTGGACTGACCACTCTGCTCTGACGTGAGGTCAGCTTCCGAAGCGCCTTACGTGGGGTCCTTCCTCAAGGGGGGCTTACTCCAGTCCTGCCTAGTGCGGGGTCGCCGTCCTTGATGGAGTCAGCGCTGGGACGCGACCTTGTCTCACGGTGGTCAGGCTGCTTCTCGAACCCCGTTGGGACCTGTCCATCCTGGAGGAGCTTCCCGACTTCGCCTTGGGCGTGGCATACCGGGCACTCCGGCATCTCCGTAAGGTTTGCCACCTTGGGGGTCAGTCTGGTCGTCCAGACCATCCAGCACAAAACGACGATTAGCATCGTGGGAGCGAGGATCGCAACCGCGACCGCCGGTATGGTTGTCAGCGTCCCGGACTTGGCCCAGTAGGTGTACCAAGAGTAACCGAACACCGCCGATGCGCCGGCGAAGAGGTAGCCCGGGCCCATGAGGAGCACGTCGGCATACAAGCTAGCTCTTGTTTCGACTCTTGCGCCTAGTAAGTCGATTTGAACGGCAACCCTGGCCAGGTGCTTCTCGAAGGTCCCCGCATCCACCGACTTGAGAAGGACCTCATGGAACCGCGCGCATGTCAAGTGGGCGCTCACAACCGAAAGGCCACGACAGCTAGACTCGTTGCTAACAGCAAGCGAAGCAAGTGGAATGGTAATCGCGACCGCAACAAAACTCACGAGCGATGGGAGGATGGTTCTTTGATTCGAAATTGCAACGGCTGCAGCCAAAAGCACTCCAACGATCCCGAAACTCCACTCGATAGATGTGGTGCGCGCCTGAGCCGACAACGCGATTCTTTGTGCCAACGCAGCGGTATAGGAAGCATCGGTGAACGATCTCGGGCCTATTGAAAGCCCCACGTCCGAGGCGCTCACTGCATCAGACGATGTTTCTCCGAGGCATAAGAGGAAGCGGGGGGATTCCCCTCACACCCCTGCCGCATCCGTCTCGTTCAAGCCACTCATTCCCTGAAGCGAAATCGCTCTCTGACCTCAGGGCGAGCAGCCGGCTCGCTCGGGGACCAAGCAGTCTGCGCAGCTGTTCCTCGCCGATCTCTTGCCTCAGAAGCCTCCTACTCGTCCTCGAGCGGTTGCTGTTCGGCAGGTTCGCGCGGGTGATCCCGTCGGAGACGCCAGCCGAGCCAAGTTGTCAATGCACCGCATCCGATCAGAACCAGCCCCACAGCCCCGACTAGCAAAGTCCACGAGAGTCCGACGACGAGCAGCAGAATGCCACCCGCCAGGACAAAGATACCCGCAACCCTGGGTTCTTTGAAAATGAGGTAAACCATCGCACACATGGCCCAAGAGTAGGGAAGAGGCCATTTTGAGATTCTAGTCGCTCTGATAAGTACCTAGTGGCACCCGGCTCTCTCGGGGACCCCTTACTCCCCGAACCGGAAAGGGAATGGAAGGGGTTTGTAGACGGTTTGAGCGGCGAATCCAGCCCCAGTTGAGTGCGATTCTACGATGGGTAGAACACCCCTGCAACGCTGGCATAATAGAAGTCCGTCACGTCCGTTCCCCCAGTCTGCTCGCCGATGATGCCGAATGTGTAGGTGCCCGCAGCTCCAACTTGGAAACTCTGGACAAGACTGTAGGCTGGCCCGTAGTTGCCTGAAGGGAGGGCGTCGGACAAGGAGCCCTCAACGAAATTGTTGAGACTTGGGTTGCAAGTCGCCGATACATTTGCGAGGCTAAGGGTGTAGAACGTGAAGTTTCCCAAAGTGTGTTGTATGAGTAGCAGTACGGATGAAGTGATGACAAACGTTCCTGGGCTACTGACTGCGAAGCTGATGTTAGACCCCGCGTAGAACCCGCAAGTGCTGGTCAGAGTAGTTGTTCCACCATTGAAGCTCTGCTTGACCACCGCTCCGGGGCCGGGCGGTCCTTGGGCCCCTGGCAGGCCGTTGCCGCCCGCGACCCCAGCGGGCCCGGTGTGCGTAAGGGCGATTCCGACGGCTGAGCCGCCAAGGACCAACGCGACGACGCCAAGGATCAGGGCAACCTGACCCATCCCCATTGCAGCCTTGCGCCCAAGGTTCGGTTGGACAGGTGTTTGGCTGTTCGGACCAGGGCCTTTGTCTGGAGATTCGGCGGACATGTGAGGGGTATCGAACTCTCATTGATAGTAGCTTGGGAACAGTCGCCGGGACCGCGGTATTGCCCGTTGACAAGCGGCACCCGGATCGCTCGGAGCGAAGAGGTGAGGGCGGCTCTACGCTCCCCTGAAGCGTACTGTCGGCTTAGCACGGGTAGCTAGAATGCCGAAGAGTACCAGAAACAAACCGACTACGAGCAGGCCGGTTCCGATGAGGGCTAGGAACCCTTGGCGGCCCGAGTAGGGCTGGCTGATGCACGGACCCATGAGGTCACCGTTGCACATCCCGGACCACATGAAATGCATCATCAGGACGACGACGCCGACGAACGCTAGGCCAATCCCCATGTCTCGGACCGAGGTGGGGTTGCGCACGGCACCGTGGAAACGGACCTTACCGATTACTCCTTCCCGGGCGGCTTGGGATCGACTACACACGCGCAGGCTGCAGTGGTACCATTGAGCTTCCTAGTGTCGCCGAGGGGTCGGTCTTCCCCGCCCGCTAGCAGCACCCGGCTCGCTCGGGGACCCTTACTCCCTGGTACCGGAAAGGGAAAGGAAAGGGTTTGGCGGGGTGGCCCGACAACTAACGGTCGAGTACGAATTTACGACGGGTAGAACACTCCCGCCACACTGACACATTCCATTTCGGTGAGATCCGAAGTGCTGGTCATGGTGGCAGTGCCAATCACGGAAATCGTGTACGTCCCGGGGCCTCCCACCGAGAAGGTCTGGACCAAGTTTACATTCGAAAGGTAGCTCCCTGTAGGATTCTGGGAGGCGACGAGGCCGTACACATAGTTGTTGCTCTCAGGGTTGCAGGTCGTTGTTGTTTGGTTCCAGACGCTGACCCAGTACTTGGTAACTTGGCCGTTCGTGTGCGTAAGAGCCACTACGAGTGAGGTGGTAACGACTATCGTCCCCGGGTCGCTAACTGTAAAGACTACGGCGGAGCCCGTGTAGATACCACAGGTACTTGTCATACTTTGGGCCCCTGCTTCATAGGCATGCTCCACCACTGCTCCGGGGCCGGGGGGTCCCTGGGCTCCCGGGGCGCCGGTCGCGCCAGTAGCGCCGGTCGCGCCCGTGGCGCCATTGGCACCGGTAGCGCCCGGGGGACCTTGCGAGCCCGTGGCGCCGGTGCTTCCAGTGGGGCCCGTAGCTCCTGTCGCGCCAGTAGCCCCCTTGGGCCCGGTGTGAACCATGGCGATCCCAATGGCTGACCCGCCGAGAGCTAGGGCGACGACGCCGAGGACAACGGCGCCTTGGACCAGCGAAATCGCTCCTCTCTTTCTTCGGTCAGGTTTAGTCCATGTTCGGTCCTTCGGGCTCGGTCCTCTCCCGGGCGATTTGGCGACCATAGGCGGGGGTATCGAACTCCCATTGATAGTCACTTGGGAACGGTCCCGAGATGTCGGATGTCCTCGCCCACAAGCGGCCCCCGGCTCGCTCGGGGACCCCTTTACTCCCCGGCTCGCCGGCCTAGTCTTCAACCTCGGTCTATAGGGGAGGAGAACCCCCCTCCCCGTTCGCGGCGGTGTGTGGGCATGCACCCACGAGCCCTCCTTCGGGCTCCCCCGTTGGTCTATAGTGCCAGCGGAACCCCCACCGGTGCGTGGGCGAAGAGCAGACCGGTCATTGATGCAAAGCCTCCTTCGAGCCTTTGCGGGAGTCGCGGGGGCGTCTCCGCCCCTCATCGGGAAGATTCGTCTCCGTGGTTTTCCACGGCCCAGTCAAACGATCCCGGGCCACGTCGAAAGGGAGAGTGGCCCCCGGTCGCCCGGGGGCCGAAACGGTTGGCTCCGAATCGGTGGAGGACCAAGTCGGAGAGGTTCGCAGACGTCGGGTGAGGTCGTCGAAAGCGCGTCGGGTCGGGCTGTTTTCAGGGCAAACGCCCGAGAGGGGTTCACATATAGCCGAACTGGCGCTTCGCGAACTCGCTCATCCGGTCCGGGGTCCAAGCGGGCTCCCAGACGAGGTCGACCGTGGCGCTGTGGACCTTCGGGACCTTCTCGACCACGAGCTTGACCTCCTCGGCGAGGATCCCGGCGACCGGGCAGCCTGGGGCCGTGAGCGTCATCTTGAGCCTCACATCGTCCCCGCTCCACTCGAACCCGTAGATCAGGCCGAGGTCGACGATGTTCATCGGGATCTCGGGGTCGTAGACCTGCTTCAGACCCTCGGTGATGAGGCGCTCGCGTTCGGCGTACGGGCCGCCGCTTGCGGCGCCCGGGGTGGCAGGGGGAGCGGAGTTCGCGTCCGTCATCGTCCTCCGGAGCGGGCTGGCCGCTATAAGCGTACGCGATTCGAAGCGCGCGCGGGGCGCCCTCGCGGACGAGAACCTTTATCCAAGTCGCCGGTGGACGTGCAGTGACGCCGTCCAAGGACATCCACGCCGAGGCCCCGACCCGAGGCCGGCTCAAGCTGAGGTCGGTGGGTGCCTCGGGGATCCGCAAGCCGCTCAGCGTTCATCGAGGAGGCAGGACCCACGCGCTCACCGTCACCTTCCATGTGGCGGTCGACCTCCCGTCGGACCGGAAGGGCTCGGACCTCTCCCGGGACGCCGAGATCCTGGCCGAGATCGTCGACGCGACCGTGATGCGGCCGGTGGAGAGCCTCGAGAACGCCTGCTCGGCGATCGTCGCCGAGCTGCTCCGCCGGCACGCCTACGCGAGCGAGGCGTCGGTCGAGGCGTCGGCGGAGTACTTCCTCCGGCAGGGGGTCTCGGAGGAGAAGCGGAGCTTCGAGGACTACACCCTGCTCGCCGAGGCTCACGGTACACGGGAGGACGACGGCTCGGTCACGGTCCGGCGCGCCGTCGGGGCGGAGGCCGTGGGAATGACCGCCTGCCCGTGCGCCATGGAGACGTGCCGGGAGCGCCTCACCGAGGAGTTCCCTCTCCTCGCCGATTCCCGCCTGCGCGGCCTGCCGATGATCACGCACAACCAGCGCAATCGGACCCGCCTGGTCTTCGAGCTGGACGGCCGGACGGACGTCGAGGCCGAGGAGATGATCTCCGCGATCGAGGCGGCGCAATCGAGCCCGACGTACGCGATCCTGAAGCGGGCCGACGAGGGCGAGGTCGTCCTGAACGCGCATCGCCACCCGAAGTTCGTGGAGGACGTCCTGCGCGACCTGCTCGCGAGCCTGCCGGCGAGGTTCCCGACGATGTCCGATTCGGTCGTCGTGCGCGCGACGACGGTGAGCGAGGAGTCGATCCACAAGTACAACGTCGAGGCGTCGCACCGCGTCACACTCGGCGAGGTGCGTCGCGAGGGCAAGCCGTAGGAGCGTCGGCCGCGGGGAGGGACACGTGCGCTACGCGCTGGACGCGCTTCGCCGGCGTCCCGGCCGGTCGCTCCTGACCGCGCTCGGGGTGGGCCTGGCGTCCGGCCTGGTCGTCCTGTTGCTGACCCTCTCGGCCGGGGTCACGACCAGCGCGACCACCCTGGCCTACGGGAGCGGCGTGGACCTTCTCGCCACGAGCTCTTCGGCGACCTCCGGGCCGGTCCTGGCCGGTCCCCTGCCTCCGATCCCGGGCGGCCATGCTCTCGCCACCGAGATCCCGGACGTCGACCCGAACGCGGTCGTCGCGAGCCCCTGGCTCATCGGGGACCTGGTGTTCGGCAACGCGTCGCTCTGGGCCGTGGCGAACAGAAGCTCCGTGCCTTCGGGGTGGACCTACACCGGCGCGGGGGCGGTCGGCTGGATCCCGGACGACCTCGCCGGGATCGAGGTCCCGACGCTCTACAACGGCTCGGGGTTCACCGCCGCCGGCGACCCTCACTACGCCCACGGGACGTACACCGGCAACTCGACCCACGAGATCGTGCTCGACCAGTCCCTCGCCGGGGTCCTGGGCGTGCGTGTCGGCGAGCCGGTCTGGGCGAGCCCGGCGGCCCCCCCGTCGGACGCGGCGCTCCCGGGATGGTATGACAACGCCACCGAGTTCACCGTCACCGGGATCTCCAGCGCGTTCTGGCTCGTACCCTCGGCGGGGCTCGCCTTCCTCTACCTGTCCGAGCTCCAGGAGCTGATCGGCGGGGCGAACGCGTCGACCGACTACGCGACCCTCATCCTGATCCACCTCCACGACACGTCCGACCCGGCGGCGGACGAGGCGAAGATCGGGGTCGCGTTCCCCCAGCTCATTGTCACCACCCTTGCCGACATCCTCGGAGAGCTGCAGCACATCGTCAACGTCTACCGCACGTTCGGCACGCTGATCGGCGCGATCGGGCTCGTGGTGGCGACCCTCTTCGCCACGACCATCCTCCAGATGTCCGTCGACGATCGGAGCCGGGAGCTCGCGCTCCTCCGGGCGATCGGCCATCGCCGCGCGGACGTCGGGCTCGAGGTCGTGGAAGAGGGGCTGGTGCTCTGCGGGCTGGGGCTCGCCTTCGGGCTGCCTCTCGCGTACGCCGGGGCGGTCGGGATCAACCGGCTCCTCCTCCGCCTGGTCGGGGGGCTTCCCTCGGGCTTCTCGTTCGTCTCGTTCGACCCGGGCGTGATCGTCAGCGGGGTCGCCGCGGTCGTGGCGGTCGGCCTCATCGCGTCGACCGTGCCCGCGGTGCGCGCGATGCAGCTGCCGGTCGCCGAGGAGCTGAGGGCCCCATGAGGCGCGCGTCCACCGCCCGGTCGCCGCGGCACGCTCGCTGGCAGTCCGTGCTCGCGGTCGCCGCGATCGCGTCGGCGGTCTCCCTCCCCGTCATCCTCGTGAGCGTGGGCGGCGGGGTGGACTCGCACGAGATCGCGAGCCTCGAGCAGACCGGCTACCAGATCGTCGTCAGCGCCCAGGGCCTCCACGGGATCGAGGGGGCGCACCATGTCGAGACGAAGTTGCTCGCGCTGCCGAGCGTCGTCGCGGTCGAGCCGATCCTCAGCATCGCGCTTGACGTCTTCAACCGGACCGGCAACGCCTCCGCCGTGATCGCCGAGGGGATCGTGCCCTCCCAGTTCGGGGCCACGCTGAGCCCGACCGAGCACGCCCTCTTCCCCTGGCCGCTCGCGCTCGGGGACGCGAACGACACGCAGCACTACGCCGGCGGGGCCTACGACGGCCGGACGAGCTACGACGTCCTCCTCTCCGCGCCGTACGCCCAGACGAGCCACGTGACGGTCGGGAGCACGGTCGTCCTGTCGCCCACGACCAACGCCTCGTTGGGGGTCCGCTACAACGTCACCGGCCTCTTCGGCCCGCAGGGCTCGCTCTTCGAGCCGGCCGGGGCGTTCGCGGCCCTCGTCCTCCTGTCGAACCTCCAGGTCCTCACCGGCTACGCCGGCGGGGCCCACACGGTCGTCCCGGACGGCGCCGACACGATCGAGGTCGTCGTCGCCCCCTCGATGGCGGAGAGCCCCTCCGGCCTCGCGAGCGTCGAGCGGGAGGTGCAGGCCGCCCTCCCTTCGTACACCGTCACGAGCGTGAGCTCCGAGGCGGCCGAGCTCAGGTCGGCCGACGGGATCCTCACCGGCTTCTACCTCGCCCTCTCGTCCGTCGGGCTCGCTGTGGGATTGTTGTTCCTCGCGCTCGTCCTGGTCCGTCGCGTCGAGCGGGACCGGAGGTCTATCGGGATCCGCCGCGCGATCGGGGTGCCCCAGCGGTCGGTCGCCGCCTCGATCCTCGAGGACGGAGCGATTCTCGCGGCGGCCGGCGGGGTCGCCGGGGTCGTCGCGGGGGTCGTCGTGGTCGAGGGGCTCGCGACGTGGGCGAGCTCGACGGTGAGGGAGGCGGCCCAGCTCGCGATCTTCTCTCCGGGGTTCCTGGCCGAGCTGGTCGTGGGCGTGGTCGCGCTCTCGGTCGCCGCGAGCGCCGCCGCGGTCCGCGTCGCCTGGAGGGTCGACCTCCTCGAGGCGCTCCGATGAGCGCCTCCGCCGCCCCGCGGGTCGAGCTCGCGGGCGTCTCGCGCACCTACGCCGAGGGGGGGGCCGAGGAGGTGCGGGCCCTGAGGGGGGTCGACCTCACGCTCCCCGCGGGGGGGTTCGTCTCGGTGGAGGGGCCGAGCGGGTGCGGGAAGACGACGCTGCTCAATCTGGTCGGGCTCCTGGACACGCCGACCGCGGGCGAGGTCCGCTGGGACGGCCGGCCGGTCGGTCTCCGCACGGACCGCGAGCGTTCGCGCCTGCGGCTGGAGACGGTCGGGTTCATCTTTCAGCGGTTCTACCTGCTCCCGACCTTGACCGCGGCCGAGAACGTCGAGCTCCCGATGCGCGCGCTGGGACGCCCCCGGCCGGAGCGTCGGGCCCGCGCGGTCCAGCTGCTGCGCGCGGTCGGGCTCGAGGAGCGCGCCCGGGCCTACCCCCACCAGCTCTCGGGCGGCGAGGAGCAGCGGGTCGCGATCGCCCGCGCGGTCGCGAACGACCCCGGCCTTCTTCTCGCGGACGAGCCGACCGGCGAGCTCGACAGCGCGAGCGCGGGCGTCGTCCTCGACCTGCTCGCCCGCCTCCGGGCCGAGCGGGCGGCGACGCTCATTCTCGTCACGCACAACCCGGAGGTCGCCGCTCGGGCGTCGCGCCACCTCACCCTGCGGGACGGCCGCCTGGTCGCCGACCGGAAGGAGGCCTAGAGCGTGGCCCGCATCGCGATCCTGCTCAACGAGCGTTGCCATCCCAAGCAGTGCCAGTGGGAGTGCCAGGCCTACTGTCCGCCGGTGCGGATGGGCCAGGAGTGCATCGTGGAGGGGCCCCTCGGCAAGCCGGTGATCAGCGAGAGCCTGTGCATCGGCTGCGGGATCTGCGTCCACAAGTGCCCGTTCGACGCCATCAAGATCCTCAACACGCCCCAAGCGGACGAGACCGAGATCGTCCACCGGTACGGCTACAACGGCTTCCGGCTCTACCGCCTCCCCCTGCCCCCGACGACGGGGATCACCGGGCTGCTGGGACCGAACGGCACGGGCAAGACGACCGCGCTCCGCGTCCTGGCCGGCACGGACGTGCCGAACCTCGGGGACTACGCCCAGCCGGCCGACTGGGCCAAGGTCCTCGCCCGGTTCCGGGGGACCGCGCTCCACGCCCACTTCGAGCGGGTCGCCCGCGGGGAGCTGAGGACCGTGCTCAAGCCGCAGTACGTCGACCGCCTCGCCGAGGCCGACGCGACGGTCCTCGGGCACGTCGGGGATGGCCCGGCGGCCCGGGCGGCCGTGGAGAAGGTCGGGCTCGGTGCGAAGCAGTCGCGCCGCCTCTCCGAGATCTCCGGTGGCGAGCTCCAGCTGGTCGCCCTGGCCCGGACGCTGGCGACCGACGCCGACCTCTACCTGATCGACGAGCCGTCCAGCTACCTCGACATCGTCCACCGCCTGAGGGTCGCGAGGATTCTCCGCGAGCTGGGCCAGACGAAGAGCGTGGTCGTCGTCGAGCACGACCTCGCGCTGCTCGACTACCTCGCCGACCAGGCGCATCTCATCTACGGCGAGCCCGCGGCGTTCGGGGTGATCACCCACCCGCTCGCGATGCGGACCGCCGTCAACACCTACCTCACCGGCTACCTGAAGGAC
>Ga0326728_10010465_pt1 | contig 21675 bp, 20 predicted proteins | sample MB3enrmetagenome_FD_207602 | JGI IMG/M metagenome (GOLD analysis project Ga0326728, IMG submission 207602) | Lab enriched peat soil microbial communities from McLean, Ithaca, NY, United States - MB31MN | ecosystem: Environmental > Terrestrial > Soil > Wetlands > Peat | place: USA: New York... | reverse complement strand
TCTGAGAAAACTGCGCCAGCCAATCCCGAAAGGCCTCGTTCAGCGTTCGGTGCTGGCCGCGCGCGATCAGGCGTGCCTGCTCGATCAGGTTCTCGTCGGCGCTCAAGGTGATATTCTTCATGCGAAACCAGTGTACACTATTGTCGTGTAATTGCAAAGGCCGCCCCGGAAGTCCTTCTGGACCTTCCACGGTCTCAAGTTCTACGCTTATGAAACGCGTCACGGCAGTTCCAGGCGCTTGAGCTTCATGTGGCTCGGCGCTAACGTGGGCGAGATCGTACTGCGCCTGTTGCACAAGCCAGCTTTCCGCGCTGCCGCCGAAAACCTTCGACAGCCGAACGGCCATCTCGGGAGAAATGCCGCGCTTTTCATTCACCAGTTCGGAAAGCGTGGTGCGGGTGACCCCCAGCGCGCGGCAGCCGCGATGCTCAGGCCCAAAGGCTCGATGCACTGGCGGAGTACAAACCCTCCGGGGTGGGGCGGATTCTTCATCGGCATGGTTCACGTTTCCGTTCAGTGGTAGTCCACGTAATCAACATCAAAGACAGTCCATCGTCCCTTTCTGGGTGCGTTCCAGAACGTCGTAATCAGCGTTGCGCTCCTGGCGGATCTGCGCCGACATGCTGTAGGAGCGCTGCGAGCTGTTTTCGGATCGCGCCAGCGCCATGTCGGCGACTGCGCGCGCGATGCGGCCGTTGCCGTCGTCGAACGGGTGGACGGTCGCGAACCAGAGATGCGCGAGGCCGGCTTTCAGCACGAGATAGCCAGTAATCTCGGCAAGGGCAAGCTATTCTCCGCACGCCGGGGAGAGGGGCGCCGCACGTCAATCGCCTTCCGCGCGTTCCTGCTGGTCCATCGATTGCAAAAACGATTGCGCTTCCGCATAGCCGGGGCGGAGGCGGAGGGCTTCCGTGAAATCGGCGCGGGCGCGACTGCGATCCACCTTGTAAAGCAAGTGATAAACTCCGGCGCGGAGATGCGATTCCGGGTCGAGCGGCCGCAGCATGGCGAGGCGCTCGGCAATCCCCGCCGCCTTATCGAACATCCCGAGCTGATGGTATTCGGCAGCGAGAAAGTCGAGGCGCGAGTAGTCGGTGGGATCGGCGGCGATCTCTTCCTCGAGGATCGCCACGTACAGGAGATTGCGCCGCCGCCGGGCCTCCGGGTCGCGCGCGAAATCGTGATCGATGCGAATCGCCGTGCGCACCAGCCGCCCGCCGCCGGCCAGAATCGATGCATCGATGGTTTCATGAACGCGGCCGCGATAGCGATGGTCCGGCCGGTTGGGAAACAGCCGGACGACGTAGTCGGCGATCTCGTTCCTCGGTTCCGCCTGGCGGTTCAGCCGCTCGAAATAATAGCCGGCGTTCTCCCCGCGCCCGGCAATCTCGCGCACCAGCAGCACGCTATCGGGATGAAGAGCCTCATCTGCGTCGAGCACGAGGATCCATTGGCCACTCGCGCTCGCCAGGCCGCAATTTCGCGCGCCCGCGAAATCGATACGGGTGAAGTCGAACGGAATGACCTTGGCCCCGCGCGCCGCCGCTATCTGGCGCGTGGAATCCGTCGACCCGGTGTCCACGACGATCATCTCGCCCGCTACGTCGGCCACCGAATCGAAACACTGCGGGAGTTGCCGCTCGGCATCCTTGACGATCATGCACAGACTGATCGCTTCGCCGGCCATCGCATTCACTCCCAGGCGAGCATGAGCAGCTTCGCCGCCTGAATGCATAGCGCCGCGGCGTGCTTCGATTCCGCCGGCAAACCACCTATAGACGCCTCGGCATCGTCCGCCTTCAGCGCCTTCACTTCGCCACGTGTCTTCCCCTTTAACAGCTCGGTGAATGCCGACGCAGTGGCGATGGATGCGGTGCAGCCGCGAACCTGATAGCTCACCTCGGCAATGCACCCAGCTTCGACCAGCACGTACAAGCGCAACCTGTCGCCGCACACGGGATTCTCCACACCGACGACGATGGCGGGAGGGCAAGGCAGTTCGCCGACGTTGCGCGGGTTTTGAAAATGATCGAGGAACGTCTGGCTGTACACGTGTGCTCCACAATAGTATTACGCTTCCATGCGACGAATCCTTGCCGGCATCATCGCGCTCATTCTGTACGGCTCGCTTTTTCCGTGGCATTTCTCGCGCGTCCCCACGGGTCCCGTGCTGATGTGGCCGCATCGGCTCAACACCGGCGACCTGGTTCTGAACTTCCTCATCTACCTTCCGGTGGGCGCGTGCGCTTATTACGTGGCTGCGGAGCGGCGCCGATTGCGCTTCATCCTGCCGGTGGCGCTGGCCTTCACGTTGTCTCTGTTCGTGGAGTTGACCCAGGTCTTCATCCCCACTCGAGCATCCGAGCTAACCGATGTGCTCATGAACACCCTTGGCGGGGCGTGCGGTATGGCCGCTGCCGCGCTGGTTCCGCTGCGTCCCACTCCGGAAGTTTTGCTGCTGGTGTGTTGGGCGGCGCATCTGTTGTCGCGCGGTTTCCAGGGATGGGTGGTCGAATGCTTCGGCGGTCTCATCGCCGCCAGTGCGGCCTTCCCGGAGAGAATGCGGAGCTGGCGATGGGCCGTCGCGGCTGCCTGCTATCTGGCCATTCTCTATCGCGGGCTTTCGCCGTTCATCTTCGTAAGTCAGGCGAGCGCGTTTGACTGGACGCCCTTTCGGGGATTCCTCTTCGCCGATTGGTCGAAGGCGCTGCCCATGTTGTTCTCGAAGCTGTTCTGGTATGGCGCGGCGGTGTGGGTGTTACGGCGCCTCAGACTGAGCTGGCTGCTGTCCGGAGGCGTAGCTGCGGGATTTCTGCTGGCCATTGAAATTGTGCAGCGCCACATCCCGCCGCATGTATCCGAAATCACCGATCCGCTGCTGGCCCTGCTGCTGGCCGGAGTGTTCGCGGCTCTCCCGGCCGCAGTGATGGTGGTGGCCGGCATTATCCGCCGCGACGGCCGCGTTCTGATCTGCCAGCGAAAGCGCGGCAGCCGCCACGAACTGAAATGGGAGTTCCCAGGAGGCAAGGTGGAACGGCGCGAGACGCCGCGCGATGCGCTGGCGCGCGAGCTGCGCGAGGAACTGGGAATCGACGCAGCGGTGGGCAAAGAAATGGCGCGCTACGAATACGCATACCCGTCGCGCGCCCCGATTCAGCTAATCTTCTACGAGGTGGTCCGGTTCTCTGGCGAACCACGCAACCTCGTCTTCGAGCAGATGGCGTGGGAGGAAGCGGCGCGTTTGGCCTCGTACGATTTCCTCGCGGCCGATCTTCGCTTCCTCCCGAAGCTGAGTTAGAGTTTCAACTCTTGGCCTTCTTGTGCTTGCGCGGCGGCAGATCGAAGAGATTGCCGCAGGATTTCGTCCCGATGGTCGGCGGCGTGCCACTGTCCTCGGCCGCGATGCCGGCAGCCGCACAGGTCAGGTCCCTGGGAGTGTTGCCCGTCAAGGTCGTCCCCGCGCCGTCGAACTGTACGGAACCATTCACCTGCACATAGATACCAGACCCGGTGTTGCCACTGATCGTGGTGGGGGTGGCGCCGGCACCCACGTCCGCCGAAGAACTCTGGCTCACCAGGAGTCCGGGGCCGAAGTTGTTCTCTATCGTGGCGCCGTATGCCTGCAGAGCACCGTTGGCTAGCACGTCGATGCCGCCCAGCGGCTCGTCTGCGTGTTATCTCCGTTTCTCTGCACAGTCACGCCGTTGTAGATACCCACCCAACTGGCGTTCACGTAGATGCCACCCTGGGTATTGCCGCTGATGGAGAGGTTGGGACCGTTTCCTCCCACAATGGTCACGCCGGAGAGCTCTTCCGCGTCAATGCCCCAGCCGTAATTGCCATCGACAATTGGGCCGTAGGAGTTGCCGCAGCAGAGAAGCGCCTCGGCATTGCCGAGCGCGACACCGGCGAACGTGTTCTTCCCCGTGGGATCGCCGTTCTGGCTGACGGTTACATACTCGTACAAGAACAGATATCCGCCCTGGCTCACGGAGATGCCGTCAAACGAGTTGTTCTCTATCTGCACCGCCTGGGTGGGGCCCCACCCGCCGATGGAGAGATTAGATGCCGTGGAGGAAATGCCGTTCTGGTTATTCGGACCTATCGTGGATGGGCCGTTGATGGAAACCTGGCTGGAGGACACCTGAATGGCGGTTCCCGTTGCCTTTGTGAAATTGCAGGCCGCGAAGGTGACAACGTTGCTGCTCTGAACTACCACCAGCGGGATCTGAGGGACCTGGGGACCTGGAGCGGTGCCCGGACCGGTGAAGTTGATGGTGTTCACGTAAACGTTGTTGGAATTCGAGATTTGCAGCGCGGCCAGACCGGAAGCCGACGGGCTGAAGGTGGGAGGATTCGTTGGATCGACGGCGTTCAGGACGACATTGCTGAGCCCCGACACGACGACTCCCTCGGTGCAAACCGCGCCCGCAGCAATCTGAATCGTGATTGGAGCTCCGGCGGTATAGGTCGACGACGCGGTTGCGGCCGCAAGCGCCGCGTTGACGCCCGTTGTTGTGCAGTCCGCGGTCTCAACGATGGCGGTGGCCGCGCTGGCGCATTCGGCGCAGGCAACAGAGAAAATGGCTAATACCAGGACAGACCGCAGGAGGGTCCCCTGGCTGAGACGGACGTGAATTGTCATTGAAATGCCTCCGAGCTGTCCCTGTGCGTCTGACCAATCGGAGCGAATGGGGCGCGAGGGAATTCGGGAGGCTCTGCGAGCCGGCCTACAGTCTTTCATGCCACATTCAGACTGTCAATGGCCCGGCACGACGACTCCCTCCGGTCGTGGCTTGGTAGTGAGCCGCGACCAAAGGAAGCCGTAGAGGCGGCCGCTACTGCTTATCGAAGACCAGCGTCTGGTCGCCTTCCATCATTCCGGAAATGTGCGTCTTTCTGGTCAGCACCTTGCCGTCCGCGGAGAGCGTCAGCGTGCCGTGCAGGACGATCGTGGATCCCCCGAGATCCAGCTTCGATTCGATCACCAGCGCCGTACCGTCCCACTTCGCCGTGCTGATCATGTCATAGCCCATCACGGTGTTTTTCGATTCCTTGCCGTCGGTGGTGTAGGTGGCCTCATACTGCTGGTCACTGGCATTGACGGCTTCCTTAAAGGCCGGATCCTTGTGGGTGATGGTGTCGGTCCGCGTGTCGGAGGGCGGCAGGGGTCCGAAATCGCTTTGCGCGGCATTCATCTTCCACATGCCTGAAAAGTCCGGCTTGCCCTCCTGCGCGAAGGCCGCCACTGCAAGCAGCAGCATGGAAACGATCAGTCGGCTGTTCATGATTTCTCCTTGTTTGGGCGAACCTGCCATTTCGCGCTGAGGCCGTCCAGCGCCATGGTGATGAGGCTGGCGGACATCCCCAGGCCTCTGACGCCGAGGGGCTGGCCGGTTACGCTGTCATATCGCTCGCTGATGCCCACCCTCAGGGCGTTCTCGATGCTGGCGTCCGCAATACGATTGCACGGGCTTTTGTGTCCGTAACGGAATAACCCCGACGCCACCTGATAATTGGGGGCCGGCCATACATCGCCGCGCCAGAACGCGTTGCTGCGGAATCGCGCATCGTCGCGGCTCACGGTTGGAACAGGTATAGGCGTGGCCCAGGCCGAGCTGCACAGGGTCTCCGCCATGCGGGCAGCCTGCCGATTAGTGGGAACGCCTGCCGCAAGCGGCATGAAGCCCCCCACCGTGGCCACCGTAGCCTTCTTCAAAGTGTCGCGCTGGACCGCGAGGAAGCAGCCCTTGTCCTCGTCCCACATGTGCTCGCGCATGCTGGCGCTTCCCGCGTCGAGGCGTGCCTTACGGCGTTTCGCCATCGCGGAGTCTCCCATCTCCTTCGCCATCTCCGCGAGACACCGTTCGGAAAGCAGAAGGTAGGCCGTGTTGGCGGGGATCAGAATGTCGCCGTACCAGTTCCCTTCACCCTCGCCTTTGCGCGTCGGGTGCGGAGTCATTTTGAGCCCATCGAGATCCACCTCGAAATCGTATGTCTCCCAACGCGCGTGCTGGGTGAAGCCGCTGTAAGCTCCCAGACCGATGAGCCCGACTTTCGTGACGTCGCGCTCGCGCCAATACCACTCATGGAACGCTTCCAGCCGCGGCAAGCCCACGCGCAGCAACTCATGATCGTGGTTTTTCCTGAAAACGCGCTCCATGCCCCATGCCAGAAGCGGCGCCTGCGAATAGGCCGGGAACTTTTCCCAGGCCTTGCCATTCGTGCGAAACGGATTGATCGAATTGGGGACCATGCCGTGGGCATAGCCGGGCTTCACGGCGTCCCAGCGATCCTGAAAATCCCAGTAATTCTGGAACACGCCGCGGATGACTTCCTGTTGGCCCGGCAGCACCGCCAGCAGATCCACCACGAACATGGTGTCCCAGAGCCACTGACCCACATACGCGCCTCCTGGAACGAGCCAGGCGTGGCGGAAGGGTGGTTCGGGCGGGCGCAGTTTACCTAGAATGCAGTCGTGATACGCGTCCACCACAAGCCGCCACAGTTCCGGGCTTTCGCAGCGCAGCAACGGTCTCAGGCTCGCCTCCACTTGCTCCCGCGCGAGCGCCGGAGCGGGAGACGGCGATGGCGCGTTCTTTTCCGGCGGCGGAATCAGCGGCGCCTGGGCACGGATGGCGGCCCCGGTAAGGGCTGCCGCTCCACCAAGGAACGTGCGCCGACTGATGGTCATTTCCCTTCCTCCAGGGGCCGAATCCAGATGTTCCGGTAGCGGACGGGCTGCAAATGATCCTGCAGTGTGAGCGGCAGTTTCGCCGCGTGCGCTTTGTATGGCGGCCTCCTCGCAGTGGTCGTGGGACCGGTGAGGCTGACGTGATCCTGCACCAGCACGCCGTTGTGAAGGAGAGTGATAGTGGCCGGGGTCTGCAGAGCGCCATCGTCCGAGAAACGTGGCGCATGAAACACGATGTCGTAGGTTTGCCACTGCCCAAGGGGCAGACTGGCGTTCACCAGCGGCGGATATTGGCAATAGACGGCCGCCGCCTGTCCGTCGGCGTAGGTCGTGTTCTCGTACGATTCGAGAATCTGAATCTCGTACAGGGACATGAGGATCACACCGCTGTTGCCGGGCCACTGGCCCGCAAATGCGGGGGGGAATTTTTTAATCACCACCCCGTCGGCGAAGCGCGCACCCTCGGCCGGGAACGGGCTGAAGCGCGCCGCCCACTCCACGTGCAACTGGCAATCGCCGTATGGCTCCTTCGTCTGCAGGTCGCCAGTGCCCGGCACCACCTCCATGTAGTCGTCGGCGAGCTTCCAGTCCGCGGGTTTTCCCTTCGCGTGTTGCCAGGCGGCGAGATCCTTCCCGCTGAACAGGCGAATCGCATCGGAGGGCGCCCCGTTGTCGCCGATCGGGGGCGTCACCTTTGGCGGGTGGGGGCGGTTCGGATCCGCCGGCTTCCAATCGGTGGCCGGGACGGCCGATGCCAGTAGCAACGCTACAGAGGAGCTGACAAGAAGCGATACAGGCAGAGTCTTGCGTGTCATTGGTTTTGTTCGCGCGCCGGGAGCTGAATGCCCCCCGGCGCTTTCTTCGCATCCAGAACTTGCTAGAACAACAACTTGAGGGCGAATTGCAATTCGCGGGGGCCGACGCCCGTGGTGGTGCTGCTGATGGAACCGAATCCGGCAGTGTTCAGTTCGCTGTTCGGGCTGGCGAAGCTCGGTGTATTCGAGATGTTGTAGCACTCCGCGCGGAATTGCAGCTTGAGCGCCTCGCGGATAGGGAAGTCCTTGAACAGCGAAAGATCCACTCTCCTCTGATGCGGCCCGTACAGGATGTTCTTGCCGGAGGTGCCCGCCGTACCGAACGGCTGCGGGACGAAGGCTGACGGATTGAACCACTCGGCGAGATCGGGGTTCGACACCGTGCCCGTGGCAATACGGTCCGGACGATCACTGGTTATGCCTGGCAAATTGATTTGCGCGTTGGCGTCGGTGACGGTGAAGGGGAGGCCGGTTTGCCAGTAGGCAATCGAGTTGACCTGCCAGCCTTTGATCGCCGCAGCCCGCCAGCCGTTCAGGGACTTGCCGAATGGCAGGTCGTAGGTGGTGGTGACGGCGATGCGGTGGCGCACGTCGAGGTCGCTGTTTCCGCGATCGTAGGTGCCCAGCGCCCACGGCAGCAGACCGTAAGGATTCGTGGTGCCGCTGGCGCCCTCCGTGTCGTCGATTCCGTGGGCCCACGTGTAGTTCACATCCAGGGTGAGCCCTTTGGAATACCGCCGCAGCAGGGTGGCCTGCAGCGCCTGATAGGACGAGGTGGCGCCGCTGGGCGACATGGAGATGCTGGTCACGTTTGGCAGAATGCTCGCGTACGGCGCGCGGGAGGCCGGGTTCGCTAGCGGCGAAGGGGCGGGCAGATCGTAGTTCAGGTTGCCATTGCCGTAGAGCAGTTCGCGGCCGAGTTCCCCTACGTAGGAAAGGCTGGCGACATTGCCTGCGAAATCCTTCTGCACGGTCAGGTTGTACTGCTCGATGTACGCGTTTCGGAAATTGGTTGTCTTGCCGAAGACGACGCCACTCAGATTGTTGGGGTCCGATGGCACCGGAACGGGAATTCCCGCGGACAGGGGCTGCACGAACACCGGGCCCCAGCTAAACACGTACGGGGCGTTGTCCAGAACGATGGAGCCGTGCAGATCGTCCGGGAAGAAGGAGAGGCCGAAGCCCCCGCGAATCACGAGCCCGTGAGGTGCGGTAGCGGCGAAACCGAAACGGGGCGCCAGGTTGCTGTAGTCGGTTTTCACGCCCGCCGTGGGGTCGCTCGAAGTGGCCATAATCAGCTTTGCCGTCGCCGGGTCGAAATTGGCGTAGTTATTGTGCGCCTCCGTCGGGGGGGTGAAGACGTCGTACCGAACGCCGATGTTTAAGGTCAGCCACCGGGTGGCGCGCCAGTCGTCCTGAACATAGACGCTCGGCTCCCAGAAGCGCAGAGCGGGATAAACCAGCCGGTTGGAGCGCTCGGTCTCGATGGGCAGTCCCATCAGGAGATCCCCGACGGGGTTACTTGCCGGAAGCCCGGGAATGAACGTAATGGGAGCGAAGACGAAGAAGCCCTGTCCGAAATCGCTTTGGCCGTCCAGCAACTGTCGGCGGATCAGGGTGGCGCCCACTTTCAGGCTGTGATTGCCGCGCGTGTATACAACCGAGCCGTTGTATTGGAAGGTGTTGTTTATGTCGTGGATGGGCAGGTAGGGCGAGTCTCCCAGACCTGCATATCCGGCGACATACATCGGAGCAAGGCCGGACGTGTCGCTGTTGACATTCACGCCGTTGAGCCCGAACTTATCGGAGTCGTTGGTCCCGTCGTCGAGCTGGTATGTATTGATGGCGATCCGCGAAAATCCGGCTTTCAACTCCATCAGCAATTGCGGACTGAAGACCCGCGTATAGTTGAGCTGCGCGTTGCTCACACCCTCGTTGGAGGGACCGGAGAATCCCAGAACATTCCCGCCGGGCTGGACGCCGTCGACTTCCGGAAAGGCTCCGGGCACCAAAGTGTACGTGCTGTTGCGGGAAAACCGGGCGAACAGCGCGTCGTTATCGTCAATATGGTGATCGACGCGGGAGTCGAAAGTCGTGTTGTTCTGGATTTCATTGAAGGCCGACGTGTAGTTGTTGAAGGCGCCTGGCCGGTTCGGGGTTGGATAGAGGGCGAAGTATTTCGCGCCGATCGGGTCGATTAGGAAACTGGGGATTACCGGGCCGCCGATATCGGAAAAATCGCCCGGATGCGCTTCCTCATACGCGGTGGGTACGGTGGTGGTATTCACCTGTCCCTGCACCATGCGGAGTTCCTCGACATCGGCGAAGAAGAAGGTCTTGTTCTTCCGGATGGGGCCTCCAATGCTGCCGCCGAACTGATTCTGCCGGTACTCCGGGCTGCTCAGGGCGAAGAAATCCCGGGCATCCAGGGCGTCGTTGCGAAGGTACTCGTAGGCGGACCCATGAAACGAGTTGGTTCCCGATTTGGTCAGGATGTTGATGACGCCGCCGGCGGTGCGCCCGACATCGGCGCTGTAGAGGTTGCTTTGCACGCGCAGTTCGGCAATTGCGTCGATGGAGGGGCGGACGCCGATTGTACCGATGTTTCGTTCGTTGTTGTCCAGCCCGTCCAGAAGCTGGTTGTTGAGCAGGTCGCCCTGGCCGTTGACGGAAACTGAAGCGGTGGGCCGGCGATCGTCGGGGCGCGTTCCGCTGCTGATGCCATCCGGCGGTCCGCTGTTGGCGCCGGCCGTTACCTGGGCCAGGGTCACGAAATTGCGTCCATTCACCGGCAGATCCTGCACCGCTTTCTCGGTGACGGTGTCCTGAAGAATGGAGCTGTCCGTTTGCAGAGCTGCAGGTTGCGCCGTGACCTCGATGGTCTCCGACTGTTGCCCGAGCTGCAGGGCGGCGTCCACGCGGGCGCGGTCGCCCGCTGCCAGCGCAAGATCCGGCACTATGAACGACTTGAATCCCGGCGCATCCACCTTCACCGTATAGTGCCCTATAGGCAACAGAGTGAAGATGTACTCGCCCTGCGGGTTGGTCTGGCTGGACCGAACCTCGTTTGTTCCGTGGTTCTCGATGGTTACATTGGCCCCAGCCACAACCGCCCCGCTGGAGTCCTGTACGGTCCCCACAACATCCGCGGTGGTTTGCTGCGCCCGGACGGGCAGGCAGAAGCAGGCGAGCGCCGCTGCCATTCCCGCCGCACACCAGCGTCCCGCCCTCCGTCTGTCGCGCCGACTAAGACAAACCAAAGCTGACTTCCCGAACGATTCGAGCATGGAATGACCCTCTGACGGATTAGCACTTGTCGGCCGCTCCGGATACAAGACAGAGACGGTCACACAAGGCATGCCGAGATTTGTCCGGTACTTACACCTTACGCTCGGTGGGGTCTCATACGGTGCGAGACTGGCACGGAGCGATCCATGTGCACTAGACTGACAGTGGGAAGTTCCTGCCTGCAGGACTCCGCAAGCGACCATGACGTCATCGCCAGGGATCACCGACCAGCAACGCGCCAGTATCCGGCGGCACCTGGAATGGATTCTAGCCAGTCCGCAATTCAGAAACAGCAAACGCTACCCGAACCTGTTACAGCATGTGGTGGAACGAGCGCTCGATGGCGATGCCGATTTGCTGAAGGAACGGGCAATCGGAGTCGACGTCTTCGGGCGGGAACCGGACTACGACACCAACATCGACCATATTGTCCGCACCACCGCGGGCGAAGTGCGAAAGCGTCTGGCGCAGTATTATCAGGATGGCAACGGCCATGCCGGAGAGATGCGAATCGATCTGCCGGCTGGGTCCTATGTGCCCCTGTTCCGGTGGCCGGAAATGGAATCTCCGGCGGATTCCCAACCGGCTCTCGCGGCTGCGCGTGTCCGGCGTTCGCGCCCATGGTGGCTATACGCGGCCGCAGCCGTTTTCATCCTGTGCCTCGCCGCTGTCGTCGTCTGGCGAGCGGACGCGACAACTCGGGAGAGTACGATGAACCGCTTTTGGGCGCCCGTTTGGGCTTCCGCGAATCCCGTGGTTCTTTGCGTCGGCTCGCAGAGTGTAGCCCTTTCCGTCTATGGGCTTCCCGATCCGAAGCTCCCCACTTACCTTCCCCCGCTTACCGATCTTCTGTCCATTGACGATGCCGTCACACTGGCCCGCCTAACCGGCTTCGTGCAGGCAAATAGCAAGCCGTACCGCATCCTCACCGAGTCGCAGGCCACCCTGTCCGATTTGCGCGGCGCACCGTCGGTTCTGATTGGCGGGTTCAACAATTATTGGACCTACCGGTTTGCCGGCGAGCTCCGCTTCAGTTTCACCGGCGACCAGTCGACGCCGCATTGGCGCTACGGCATTATGGACAAGAGGAACCCGTCCCGGCAGGACTGGATGATGGAGTACGAACCGCAATCGCCCGGGCTCGCGCGCGACTATGCGATCATCACCCGGTTCATCGACCCCACCACGGAACAGGTCACGGTGGTAGCCGGAGGTCGCACGAAATGGGGTACCCTGGCGGCCGGAGAATTCCTTACGAATCCGTCTTATATGGCCAGGCTGGACCCGGTGGCGCCTCGGGGATGGGAACACCGAAACCTCCAGTTGGTCATCGCCACGGACGTCATCCGAGGGATGTCGGGACCTCCGAGCATTGTTGCCAGCCATTTCTGGTAGCTTCGGCCCGACGCAGGCGCTCCCTCCGACTGAAAAAGCGCAGCCGGAGGGAGCAGGTTTGTGGCTCAGAATCAGATGTCGTAATACAGCGCGAACTCGTACGGATGCGGCCGCAGGCGTATGGCGTCGGCCTCGTTCTTACGCTTGTAGTCGATGAACGTCTCGATCAACTCCTCGCTGAACACATCCCCCTTGAGCAGGAAGTCGTGATCCTCTTCGAGGCAGGTGAGGGCCTCTTCGAGCGACGCCGGCATGGAGGGAACGTTCTTCAGCTCTTCGGGAGAGAGATCGTAGATGTCCTTGTCGAGCGGCTCGCCGGGGTGCACTTTGTTCGTGACGCCGTCGAGACCGGCCATCAGCATCGCCGCAAACGCCAGGTACGGGTTGCAGGCCGGATCGGGCGGACGGAACTCCACGCGCTTGGCCTTGGGGCTGGCCGAGTACATCGGAATGCGGCAGGCTGCCGAACGATTGCGCCGCGAGTAGGCCAGATTGACCGGCGCTTCGTAGCCCGGCACCAGACGCTTGTAGCTGTTGGTGGTGGGCGCGATGATGGCCGAAAGCGCGCGCGCGTGCTTCAGCAGGCCGCCGATGTAGTGCAGGCCCATTTCGCTGAAGCCGGCATAACCGTCGCCGGCGAACAGCGGCTTCCCGCCCTTCCAGATGCTCTGATGGGTGTGCATGCCGCTGCCGTTATCGGCGAACAGGGGTTTGGGCATGAAGGTGACGCTCTTGCCGGCATTGTACGCCACGTTGCGGATGACGTACTTGTAGACCATCATGTTGTCGGCCGACAACACCAGCGTGTCGAAACGCTGGTCGATTTCCGCCTGTCCGCCGGTGGCGACTTCGTGGTGGTGGCACTCGATGTGCAGCCCGCACTGCATCATCACCTTCACCATCTGGCTGCGCAGCGCCTGATAGTGGTCGGTGGGCGGAACCGGGAAGTAGCCTTCCTTGTAGCGCGGCCGGTAACCGAGATTGGCGCCTTCCCGGCCGGAGTTCCAGCGGCCCTCTTCGGCGTCGATGAAGTAGAAACCGGAGTGCTGGTTCTGGTCGAAGCGAACGTTATCGAAAATGAAGAACTCCGCTTCGGCGCCGAAATACGCGGTGTCGCCGATGTTGCTGTTCTTCAGGTACAGTTCGGCTTTCTTGGCGATCCAGCGCGGGTCGCGAATGTAGTGCTGGCGGGTGATCGGGTCCACCGCGTCGCCGACCATCACCAGTGTCTTCATCTCGGCAAACGGATCGATGTACGCGGTGACCGGGTCGGGGACCAGAAGCATGTCGCTCTCGTTGATCGCCGCCCAGCCGCGGATGCTCGACCCATCCATGCCGAAGCCGTCTTCGAACGAACTTTCATCGAGCTCGCCGATCGGATAGGAGACATGATGCTGAAGGCCGGGGATGTCGGTGAAGCGCAGATCGAGCTGTTCGACGCCCTGTTCCTTGACCAGCTTCAGTACGTCCTGAGGTGTAGCTGCCTTAGCCAAATTGATGACCCTCCATCGTGGGATTCGAAACCGATTCTACTAAGTCTAAACATTCAGCGTACAGGCGGGGGCCGCGGCGTGGTAGTCAATATTTTCTATTGAGCCGATAAAGAAGATCTTGCCGGGGTGCCGGCAGCAGACGCGCGGCAGCAGCGAAGTTCGCGCCGGAGCTGTGGTATTTTACGTTTCGACATGAAGCTTGCCGGATTCCTGCTTTTGCTGGCCGGATGGGGGCTCGCGCTCCTGGCGGTGATTCTGCTCAGTTCCGCCGCTCCACGCGCAGCGTTCGCGCTGGCGGGCATGGCGGTGGAGCTGCTGGGACTGGCGCTGGTGGTGCGCGCGCACCTGCTTCCGCGCCCCGCCAGAGATCGGGAACGCTCATGAGCGAGCCGACCATGGCGCTCGCGTTCGTCTGCCTCCTGCTGGTGCCGTTTGCGGGCGCCGGTTTGGCGCTCATCAACTGCGGACTCATCCGCTCGCGCAGCGCGGCCCATTTCATGCTCGCGGCGCTTTGCGCCATGGCCATTGCCGCGGGCATGTATTTCGTGTGCGGCTTTCGGTTTTCCGGCTACACCGGCGGGCCTGCTTACGATCTGCTCGTCGCCGGCAAACCGTGGAGCTGGATCGGAGCGGGTCCTTTCTTCCTGCGCGGCATCGTCCTGAATGGTTCGCCCGCCTCCCTGACGTTGCTGCTCGAGATGTTGAGCGTCGGGCTGGCGGTGGTGATCCCGCTGGGAGCCGGCGCGGAGCGATGGAGGCTGGGTGCGGCCTGTGCGTCGTCGGCGGTGCTGGCGGGCTGGACGTGGCCATTGTTCGCGCACTGGGTGTGGGGCGGGGGCTGGCTGGTCCAACTGGGCGCGAACTACGGCCTGGGACGCGGGTTTGTGGACGTGGGAGGCGCTGGCGTCATCCAGGTGGTAGGCGGGCTCACCGCGCTGAGTGTCGCCTGGATTCTGGGTCCGCGGCGGGGACGCTACGCGCTCCACGGCATGCCCACGGCGATTCCCGGGCATAGCGCCGTCTTCGTGCTGTTCGGTTGTTCGCTGGCCTGGGTGGGATGGATCGGACTAAACTCCGCGGGTGCCCTGCTATTGGGAGGGCTTGAACCTGGCCGCGTCGTTCTGGTCGCCGTGAACACTACGCTGGCCGCGTCCGCGGGTACTCTCGCGGTGGTGGTGATCACCCGTCTGCGGTTCGGCAAACCGGATGCCTCGCTCAGCGCGAACGGCTGGGTGGGCGGGCTGGTGGCGTCGAGCGCCGGCTGCGCCTGGCTGACGCCGGTGGCCGCCGCGGTGACCGGATTGATTGCCGGCGCGCTGGTGATCTTCGCCGTCGAGCTGCTGGAACTGCGATTCTCCGTGGACGATCCCGGCGGAACGATTTCGGTGCACGCCGTCGGCGGCATCTGGGGACTGCTCGCCCTCGGGATGTTCGGACACCTGCCGCCTGGACCGGGTGACGCGAGCCAGTGGCTGGCGCAGGTGATCGGTGTAGCCACGCTGATTGGCTTCATGCTGCCGCTGACGTATGGATTGAATTTCCTGCTCAACCGTGTGGCGCCGTTTCGCGTCACTGTCGAGGGCGAGCGCCAGGGCATGGACCTGTTCGAGCTGGGCGCGGGCGCGTACCCGGATTTCGTCACCCATCGCGACGAGTTCGGGCAGCGGTAGCTCTTCTCTTCTCCTTTTCTTCGCCTTATGATATAGTCGCTCCCATGAGTTCCGATTTCGCAGGCCAGTTGCTCGCAAGCAAGGACTTCTTCGAGCGCTCCACCAGTGTTCTGGATGAGGCCGATTCCCGGTTCCGCCCGTGCGACGGCATGATGACCGTCGCGCAACAGGTAGCGCACGCGGCACAGACGCTCGACTGGTTTCTCGAAGGTGTGACCCGGCCCGAAGGGTTCGATCTCGACTTCGAGAATATTGCGCGCGCGCTGGAGAGTGCCACCTCTCTTGCCGCGGCTCGCCAGGCGCTGGCGACGGCGTTTGAAAAGGCCGTTCGGTTTGTCCGGTCGCAAAGTCCGGAGGACCTCGCGCGTCCCCTGCCTCCGGGGCCGATCATGGCCGGAAAGCCGGTCAGCGACATCTTGTGGGCGATGGTGGAACACACCGCACACCATCGCGGCGCGCTGACGGTCTACTCCCGGCTGCTGGGCAAGGTTCCGCCGATGCCGTACGGCGGTTGATTAAGCTCGCATGCAACGATGTTGATAGCATGCAGAAGGCGATCCGGATTCGAAACGTCCCAGAGGATTTGCATCGAAAACTCAAGGCTCGTGCGGCTCTGGAGAGTCTCTCGTTGTCCGACTACCTGCTTCGGGAAATCAGGCAGGCGGCGGAACGCCCTGCCATTCAGGAACTGTCTGCACGTCTGGCCTCGCGCAGCAAGGTACAGGTTCGTGTCCGTCCCGCCGAGATTCTGCGCGAGGAACGAAACCGGCGGCGATCGTTATTGACGCATCCGCCGTGCTGGAGTTCCTGCTGAGCGCTCCGGGTCTCTATGTGTGCTTCGCCACCCAGATCAACAGGGTGAAGATGACGATCGGGATGAGCGCCATGGCGATGTAGAACAGAATGCGGCGGAGCAGAGGCGACTTCCGCTCTTTCCATTCGCGCAGCTCGGGGCGCTCGGCCACGCCCACCTGATCCTGATGCGTCAGATCCCAGGCGAATTCCCTGGCGCTGGCATAACGGTTCCGTGGTTCGCGTTCGAGGGCGCGGTAGATGATTTCCTGCAGTTGCGGCGAAATCGACGGATCCGCCTCGCGCGGCGGGATGGGGTTGTTCAGCAACCGGTCGTTCATGATGGCGAACGGGTTGGGCCCCTGGAAGGGCACCTTGCCGGTGAGCATTTCGTAGAGCATCACGCCCAGCGCGTAAATATCGCTGCGGCCGTCTCCGCGCTTGCCTTTCACCTGCTCCGGTGAAATGTAGTCGGGCGTGCCCATCACCTGGGAGAGCTTGGCGAAAGTGAGCCGGCGGGATCCCTCCTTGCCGGCAATGCCGAAATCGATCAGCTTGATGCGATCGTCGCCGTCCACCATGATGTTCTCGGGCTTGAGGTCGCGATGCACCACGCCGTGAGTGTGAATGTATTCCAGAGCGTCGGCGATGCGCAGCGCGATTTCGACGGCCCGCTCCGGCGGCAGCTTCCTGGTTTCGCCCAGGATCTTGCGAAGCAGCCGCCCTTCCACCCACTCCATCACCATGTAGATCCGGCTGTGGCCTGCGGCGGGGAACACCTTCATCACGCCGGGATGATCCATGGCCACGCCGATCTCCTGTTCGCGCTGGAAGCGGTCGAACAGCACCGGATCGCATTCCATCTCCTCGTGGGGGATCTTGATGGCCACGGGCGTCCCGCTATCGAGATCCTCGCCGCGGTAGATGGATGCCATGCCGCTGCGAGCGACCAGACTTTGGATGCGGTAGTTGTCAAGCGTGTCGCCGGGATGGAGTGAGGTCATGAATGGCGCGGGTTTCCGCCCCGCGCAGCCCTACGATCCGTATCACCCGGGCAGCTTATATGGCCTGCCGCGGTACATGCCGATGCGCTCGACGCTTCTGATGCGAATGAGCTGAATGCTGATATTATCACCGCCGTCGCGTTCGTTGGCAAGCGTCACCAGATGCTTCGCCGCCGCCTCCAGACTGGAGCCGCGCCGCACCGCGGCAGCCATCTCGCCGCCGGCGACGGAGCCGTGCAGGCCGTCGGAGCAAAGCGCCAGCACGTCCCCGGCCGCGACGTGCTCCTCGCCGATTTCGACGTTGACGATAAGGTCGAGGCCCAGCGAGCGGGTCAGGATGTTCTTTCTGGTGGACTCGACGGCTTCCTTCGCGGTGATGATGCCGAGGCGCACCTGCTCGCCGACCACGGTATGATCGCGCGTGAGCGGCGTAGCGGTATTGCCGCGCAACTGATAGCAGCGCGAATCGCCGACGTGCGCGACTACCGCGCGGTCGAATCGCAGCGCGCAGACCACCAGTGTTGTCGCCATGGCCACGCCACCGGGACTGGCGGCGCGGCCCGTGGAATACACATGCTCATTGGCCGACTGCACCAGGCGGCGCAACAGCGCGGGATGGGCTTCTCCGGGAGCGGCGGCGCGAAAACCGGCCACCACCGTCTCCACGGCGCCGCGGGAGGCTACCTCGCCGCCCTCCTGCCCGCCCACGCCGTCGGCCAGCGCAAACAGCCAGCCGCGCGTGCGCACTTCTTCCGCCGACGCGGGCAGAACGTAGCCCACGTAATCTTCGTTATGATCGCGCACGCGTCCGCAATCGGACATCTGCGCGAACTCGATGTCGAGCATAGAAAAAGTGTGCGGACCGCCGAAACGGCCCGCACAGCATCATGGCCCCGCTTTCCTGTTCGCTGTTGTCTTCCTCAGGCGGTGGTCCGAGCCGTGGCCCGGTTGGTCACCATCGTCGTCCTCCCTTTGGTTTTGCTCGCTCGGATGAAGTAAATTCCGCCATAGATGGCCCAGACTGCGGCGATGCCCAGCGCAATCAGCGGTTCCATCTTGGTGCCATATCCCATAAACGGCCCGATCAGGTAGAAGGCCATGCAGGCCAGGTTCGCCAGCAGCCCGAAAACCGGGATGGCCAGATGCTTCAGGAAGCTGAATTTCGGATGCCCGTGGTAAGCGACGATGCAGGTAACGCAGCTCAGCATGTACAGCAGGAACGTGCCGAAGTTCGACGCCAGCGTCAGCGTGAGGAAGCTGTTGGGCAACGCCGCCATCTTGTCGTGCGTCAGGTATCCGAAGCTCGACCATATGCCCTGCGGCAGGGCCTTAATCGCGTCGTCGGCAGGCGCGTTGGCGTCGCCGAATATCATGACCACGGTGAGAACGCCGAGTACGGCTGAAATCGTCGCCAGCGTCCAGATGGCGCGATGCGGAGTGAGGTTCTGGCTGTGCAGAGCTCCGTAGTGATCGGGCAGCTCCTCGTCCTTGCCCATTGCGTAGGTCACGCGCGCGCCGGTGTTCATGCAGGAGAGCGTGGTGCCGATCAACGCCAGGAACACCGTGAACGCCTCAATCAGCATGAAGGTCCGGCCGTTGCCCGGCCCGAGAATGGCGTCGCCAACCATCACCATCATGTCCCCGATGGGCGCCGCGGAACCCTGAGCGCTGGCCATCGGGTAGCCACTGTTCAGGAAGTAGTTGGCCGCGAAGTACTCGAACAGGTAACAGAATGCCCCCTGCACCAGAAGCGAGACAATCACCGCGATGGGAACGTCCCTTTTGGCGTTCTTCGCTTCACCTCCCATGGCCGTCACCGATTCGAAGCCGACCAGAATCAGAATGGCGATAGTGGCCTGCACGAAGACCCAGCCGAAGCTGTGAATGCCCACCACCGAGCCGGCGCTGGGGTGGCTCACGAAGTTGCCTTTGCCGTCGTCGGCGGGGTAGCTGACGTGATAGGGCACCGGCTTTCCGGCGGCATCGAGCTGCGGCTGAGGCACGCCATTGGCGTCGCGCACGATCGTGTCCGTCGGCTGGCCGCTGACCATGGTTTTCGTGGTCTTGAATTCGTAGGTGTAGGCTTCGCTGGTCTGCGAATCGAACTGCCAGGCAACGCTTCCCGGCGGATGGTTCATGCGATAGCCCAGCGCCAGCACCGCGAACACCACCAGCGCGGTGATCTGGATGATGTTAATGGCGATGTTCACCGAAGTGGACCCGTTGACGCCGCGGTGCGCGATGTACGCCACCACGAACGAGAACACGATGGCGATGGCGGCCATGAACAGGGTCCCCGGATTGGAAGCGCTCATGAACGACGGCCATAGCGTCCCCGCCAGATATCCGCAAAGGATGCCCATGACGCCAACCATCACGCCCGGATAGACCCAGTAGTACAGATGCGAGCCCCAGCCGATAATGAACTTGGCCAGCCGCGCGTAAGGCCAGGCCTTCTCGTGGTTGAGGAACGATTGCTCGGCGAAGTAATACGAGCTTCCCGTCCCCGGGTAAAGCTTGGCCATCTCGGCGTAACAGACGGCCGTTGCCAGGCACAACAGCAGGGCGAGCAGAATTCCCGCCCACATCGCCGGCGCCGTAGCGCCTTCGCCCGCCTGCCCCTGAAAGGTGAGCCAGAGAAACGCTCCGGGCGCAATGAGCGCCATGGCGTTCATCGTCAGGCCCGTTAAACCCAGTGTGGGTTTCATCTCCGTGGTATCTGCCATAACGTAAACTTCCTCCTGCACTTGGTGAGAGTCTGGGTCCAGGAAGACGGGACCTGGATCGGTGGGGACCGACTGACCGGGTCGGGCCCCGAAACGGAAGGAACAGTGCTTAGCAACCGAGCGTAAGGGAAATCTCAAGCCCGGTCAAAGCAAAAGATTTTCTGATACGGGAAAACTATTTCTATGCAACGCCGGCGGCCGGCGGGCCACTTATCTTTTCGGTCCGAAGAAGCCGACCAAAGCCAGAGTCACGGTGTCCTGATTCTTCGCGTTGTTGGGCGTCGCTCCCGACTGGAAGAAGGGCACGTCCGACCAGTCGCGGCGGTATTCGAAGCGCGACAGCACGCCTTCCATCCACTTGTACTCGCCGGTCATCGTGAACTCCTTAATGTGCTGCGGGACGCCAGTGGTGAACCCGTCGTGGTCGTTGTAGTACTCCACGCGCGGCGTGAAGGCGATCTTGCTCGTCGTCTGGATGTGCAGCGCGCCGGCGATGCCCCACCACACCATCGCGCCGGGGCCGATATTCTTGTCGTGGCCGTAGTCGTAATTCAGGTACGCATTGGCCTTGCCCGGGGGCGTCAGGTTCAGTACGGTGTCGGCCAGATTGCGCCAGCCCTTATTGGTGTTATTGTGCTCGGGTCCGACGTACCACGTGTTGGCCCAGTTCCATTTGGCGTAGGTGATCGTTCCGTTTAAGCCCAGCGTCTTTCCCGTATTGTTGTCTTCGATGTTGTTCCAGCCGTTGACCACCTGAACGCCGCCCGTGAAGTGCTTGCCGACCGGAAACGAGGTGCGCAGGCCGAAGTGGTAGTACGGGATCGCCCACGAAAACAGCAGCGACCGCGAATAATTCCAGTCGTTGTTGGATTCGATGACCTCGGCGCCGGCGGAGGTGACGAACTCGCCGAAATCAATCTCGAGACCCTTCGCTTTGGGGGGTTTGAAGCTCACGTAGGCCTGCTCGAGATACTGGAAAACCTGCGGCTCCGATTCGCCCGCGTGGATCATGTCGAAGGCCTTGCCGAAACCGAAGTCCACCTCGAAGCCCATCGGATCGGGCGCGTGCGAAAGCGTCAGCTTGGCCATGTTCAGGCTGAACTGCTGCGACTGAACGTCGAAGTTGTAGAGCTGGTTGGTGCGCGTCGACGGGTTGTTGAAGTTCCAGCCGTAGTAGCCGTCAATCAGGCCGCTGAAATCGATGGGGCCGATGGACCACGTGGGCGCTGGCGCTGGCGCCGCTGCCGGAGCCGGCGTCGAAGTGGAGGATGGGGCCGGAGTCTGCGCCGTTGTTTGCCCCGATGTTTGCGCGGCCGGCGCCGGGCCGCTGTCAGTGGTGGCGGGAGCCGCCTGACCCCACGCCTGAATCGATACGCTGGTCAGAATCAGCGCGTACGCGGACACACCTGTAGCTCGCATGGACACCATACACTCATCTCCTCGGAAAAAATGATGGAAGCGTGACGGGGCTTTAGAGAAGCTTACGATTTCCTTATGTCACAATCCAATAGAAAAATTGGATGATCCTGATCCAAACGTTTCTCTTGGGCCTCGCGCTTTTTGGGGAGATGATGCAGACAGAGGAAGATGAAGAAGATTGAAGCGGTGGTCCAGCCGCACAAGCTGGACGATGTGAAGGATGCTCTGCTGGGGATCGGAATCGACGGGATGACTATCTCCGAGGTCCGTGGGCACGGCCGCCAGAAGGGGCACAAGGAGATTTATCGCGGCCAGGAATACGAAGTGGACTTCCTGCCGAAGATCAAGATTGAGCTGGTAGTGACCGACGCCCGCGCCG
>Ga0326728_10010464_pt1 | contig 21681 bp, 19 predicted proteins | sample MB3enrmetagenome_FD_207602 | JGI IMG/M metagenome (GOLD analysis project Ga0326728, IMG submission 207602) | Lab enriched peat soil microbial communities from McLean, Ithaca, NY, United States - MB31MN | ecosystem: Environmental > Terrestrial > Soil > Wetlands > Peat | place: USA: New York... | reverse complement strand
AAAAGTTTTCCGGGAAAAGTTTTCCCGGCCGGCGAAAAATGAACGATCGCAGAGCTGGCTAAGACTGGCAGAATTGAGGCGGCCGAGTTTCCGTGGTGCAACGTTGCCATGCGGGACAACTGCCGCCAGTGGCGGTTCCCCTGGCGCCTTTTTTTTCTATTCGCCGATTTAGGCTGACCGGACCTTTGGTTGGACGAATTCGAGTTGCACACGAAACTTGTAACAAGAAAAACTGACCGAACGATCAATAGAATTAATTTCCCGGCACTTGCGTCATCGGTGCTCACTGTCACTTTGCATCGCATCCCGAACGTCACATTTCGGGGTGGGGTTCTGGAGATTGTCCGCTACGTGCCGTAAAATCTAACTATCTCTGAAGAAAAACGAGGACTATGAGCGCCCTGGAACAGGCAAATCCCGCACTTCATTTCCCCGCCCTGCAACCGCCTCGCCGCTATCTATTCGGGCCTGGACCCAGCATGGTTCACCCGCGGGTCTACGAAGCGCTGTCGAAGCCGATTGTCGGCCACCTCGACCCCTACTTCATCCAGGTGATGGGAGATGTTCAGCAATTGCTCAAAACCGCCTTCGGAACCGGCTCCGGACCTAATGACGGCGCCACGCTGGTGATTTCCGGCACTGGCAGCGCGGGCATGGAAGCTGCCGTTGCCAACTTCGTGGAGCCCGGAGCCAAGTTCGCGGTGTTCGCCAATGGGTATTTCTCCGATCGGCTCACGGAGATGGCCAAGCGCCACGGCGCCGACGTCGTGCGCTTTGAGAAGCTTTGGGGCGAGACCTTCACCGACGATGAAGCCAGCGAGTTCATCGCTCGCGCGAAGCCCAAGGTTGTGGCTTATGTTCACGCCGAGACATCGACCGGAGCGTTGCAATCGGGCCAGGCCATCTGTGCCGCCGCTCACCATGCTGGCGCTCTCGTGATCGCGGATTGCGTCACCTCGCTCGGCGGAGTGCCGGTGCAGTTCGACCAGACCGGCATCGACGTCGCCTATAGTTGCACGCAAAAAGGGCTGAGCTGCCCACCGGGGTTATCTCCGATGGCGATTTCGCCACGGGCAATGGACTGGCTGCGCGCGCGCACCTCTCCAGTACGCAGTTGGTATTTTGACCTCAAGCTGATTCACGATTACTCCACCGTGTCGCACCGCTATCATCACACTGCGCCGATTTCCATGTTCTACGCCTTGCGCGAGGCGCTGCTGGTCATCGCCGAGGAAGGAATCGAGAACCGCTGGGAGCGGCATCGCCGTTGCCATGGGTCTTTTGTCCAGGGCATAGAAGCGATGGGTCTGCGCATGCACGTTCCCGAAGAGCACCGCATTGCGACCCTGAACACGGTGTGCGTTCCAAAAGAAGTTGACGAGGCGAAAGTGCGCCGACGCCTTTTGGACGAGCCGGGCATTGAAATCGCCGGCGGTTTTGGGCCCCTCGCAGGCAAAGTTTTCCGCATTGGCGTGATGGGCCCGTTGGCCACCGAAGATAACGTGCAGTTTTTCCTGGAAGAATTCAGCAAAGCGCTGAAGGCCGAGGGCTACTCGGCTTGAATTCATCGGATTCTTCGCCGCGTGCGGGACGACACGCCCCGAGAGTGCGCCCACATTCCTGAGATTCCTGATCGCAGGGGCAAAAAAATATTTGCTGGGGGCTTGACAACGGGTGTATACTCCGCCTGGTCCACTTATCGGACCACTTGCCTATGGCAACACCGGTCAAATCCGACTTTGAGGCTATCCGAAAAAACAAGGTCTACGAAGAAGTCGCCAGGCAGATCGAACGTTTGATTCTGCAGAAACTGCAGCCCGGTGACAAACTGCCCTCGGAACGCGAACTGGCAGAGATGCTTCAAGTAAGCCGCAGTTCCATTCGGGACGCGATTCGAAGCCTGGAACTGATGGGCTTGGTTGAACCGCGTCAAGGCGCTGGGACCATCGTTCGCGAGCTATCGGCCGAGTCACTGGTCAATCCGTTTGCCAACGCGCTGAAGCGCCGGCGGGCACTGGTAAGTGAACTTCTGGATTTTCGTAAGATGCTCGAGCCGCCGTTGGCTGCGCGCGCAGCCACGCACGCTTCTCCCGACGAAGTGTCGGAGATGGAAGAGATTCTGCATCGGCAAGAAGCAACGCTGTCTCGTGGCGAAGTCGCCATCGCCGAGGACGCGGAATTCCACTACAGCATTGCTCTGGCTTCGGGTAACAGTGTCGTGCTGAAGGTGCTCGACATTCTCATGGACCTGCTGCGCGACACGCGTGAACGCTCTTTGCAGTTGGAAGGGCGCCCGCAAAAGTCGCTCGCCGGCCACCGCCGGATCCTGGCTGCCATCAAGCGCCACGATGCCGAGGCGGCAAAGGATGCTATGCGGCGGCACATTGAGGACGTCGAAGAGATCGTGCTTGACGAGTTTTGACCAAGGGGGGTGCCCTTGGGATAGCTGTTCGCGATTCGCAATTCGTGGGAAGGCGATCGCGTTACATTGAGCGTGGCGGTTACCTCTGCCAAGGGCCCAGGGTGAGCCCTCGAGCAGATTAGTCTGGGGACAATCGGATTGGCTGAACTGGAAAATGACACGGCCCGTGTGGCCATCGCGTCTCACGAGCCGGAGTCTCTTGCGCACTGCGCGTGGTTGCCCATGCCGGTGACGTGCTGAAGATCAGGGGTGGCGCGATCGGTGTCGCGCGCGCTCAAAGCTCATTTATGAAACACGCCGTAAGAAACCAGGTTATTAACGAGGGTTGATCATGAGTTACACGGAACTTACTGTTTGGACGCGCGGCATCATTATGGACAAAGAGGGCCGCGACATTGTCAATTCCATCTCCGCTTCCGCCCGGCTCGAGGGCAAGTACGCTCAGGCGATGGAGAACTACGTTGACAATCCCGATCGCACCAACGCCCCCACACGTAAGTATTGTCGCGTGAGCGACGGCGTGATTGAGAACGAGCTCACCTACGAAAACGATCAACCCAACATTGTCGTACTTGTCGAGGGGACGATGGTCAAGGGGTGGGACTATATGCGCGGGATGCCTCCGGGCGGAACGCTGGTGATCAACACGCACTACACTCCGGAATACATGATTCGTTTCGTGCCGGGCGCCGAGCGGCTGGCCCAACTGGTCTGCGTGGATGCCGCTCACCTGGCCGACCACAAATGGCTCTACTACCGGCTGGGCGAGCTCGGTCTCGACCGCCTTTCGACCGAAGGCGCCGCCGAGCGCAACAAATCGATCGCACCCGATATCGCCGCTCCGCTCATTGCGGCTGTCGTGAAGACTACGGGCATCGTCAAGATGAAGACCATTGAACCGATGATCGCGAACAAGAGAGCATTCGAATTGGCACTCGACGCATTGCACATCATGAAGCTGAACCCAGTGGCTGCATAGGCCAGTAATTGCATAGGAAGGATCAAAGGATCACATGTCGACCAAAGGCACAAGAATTCCCGAGCGGCTCCAGATCCCGTTCGCTGGCATAACCCCTGCGCCATCGCAGGAAAAGGGGCAGGACCTTTTCCCCACCGGCAACTGGCGTTCGATCAGGCCGGTGTACCGAGATAAGTTGCCACCCTGCAACAACGCTTGCGGAACCAACGAGAAGATCCAGGGCTATCTCGACCTGGTGAAGCGCGGCAAGTATCTCGACGCTTATGCGCTCATCAAGGAAGACATGCCCTTTCCGTCGGTCACCGGCCGCGTGTGTTACCACCCGTGCGAGCAAGCCTGCAACCGTGGGAAGTACGATGAGGCCATCTCGATTCGCGCGGTTGAGCGGTTTCTCGGCGATCTCGGACAGGCACTGACACGCGACGTGGTCACGGCCGGCAAGCCCAACGGCAAGAAAGTCGCCGTCGTTGGGTCGGGCCCCGCCGGCCACAGCGCTGCGTACCAACTGGCGCGTCTCGGCTACAAAGTGACGATTCTTGAGAAATCGCCGAAAGCAGGCGGACTCAATCGCGGCGGCATTCCGGACTGGGTGCTCCCGCAGCACGTGCTCGATCGCGAGATTGAGCGCCTCGTCGAACTCGGCATCACGATCAAGACCAATGTCGAGGTCGGGAAGGACGTTACCTGGGACGACCTGAAGAAGAATTACGACGCCGTCGTCTTGGCCGTGGGCCTCACCGAGCCCAATAGTGTCCGAGCCGAGGGCGAGAACAAAGAAGGCGTGCTTTACGGACTTCCGTTCCTTCGCGATATCGGCATGGGCACGTCCAAGGTCAAGCTGGGCGCTCGGGTCGCCGTCATCGGCGGCGGCAACACCGCCATCGACTGTGCCCGCGAAGCGTTGCGGCAAGGCGCCGTAGAAGTAACCATGATCACGGTGGAGCACAACCGCGAGGAGATGCCGGCCTCGCCGGAAGATCTGCACGACATGCTCGAAGAAGGGGTGGAACTGGTGCACGGGCGGGCGATGACCGCCGTGCTTGGCAACGGCAAGGTCGAGACCTTGGAACTGCATCCGGCGCGCTTCTCCGGCGCCATCAATGCCTCGCCGATCACCGTCAATCGAGAAGCCCCCCCCGAGCGTTTCCACGTCGACAACGTGATCATCGCGGTGGGACAGCGGGCGGCGCTCGGTTGGTTGCCGGACGAGTTCAAGACCGAGCGTGGCACGATCAAGATCGACCGCTTCGGACGCCTCGGCGACACGAACTTTTTTGCGGCAGGCGACGTAGTGCAATTGGGCTCGGGTCAGCCGCTGATGGTGGTGAATGCGGTTGGCGACGGCAAGCGCGTCGCCTTCAATCTGGACAAGGTGATGCGCGGCGAGTCGTTGCAGCCGCGGACAATTCCCGTCGACGTCATCTTCGATTTGAACCGTATGAACATGACGTATTTCCCGCACTTCCCCCGCGTGCACCAGGAGATGCTGCCGTCGGCCAGCCGGCGCAAAACGCAGGAGGAAGTGATTCAGGCGTTCTCCGAAGAGCAGGCGGTCGAGGAGGCCAACCGCTGTTTCAGTTGCGGCACCTGCAACGCCTGCGACAACTGTTATCTGGTCTGTCCCGAGCCGTGCATTGCGCGTCCCTCGCGCGCGAATGGCCTCTATAAGATTCTGGTCGACTACTGCAAAGGTTGCCGCGTGTGCATCGAGGAATGTCCGACGGGCTGCCTGGAAGGTGTGCCTGAGCTCGACTTCGATACCGGCGTCGTGCGCATGGACACGGCGTTCGCCATTTCGCCCGGACTGCACGGACGGCAGGCGGAAGAGCTGAGGAATCTCGGCGAGCGAGCCGCAAAGAATATTTAGAAGCGGAACATTTAGAAATTGGAGTGAATCATGGCAACGGTTACTGAAACAAAAAAGAAGACGGTCCGGATCAATGGCTGTGTCGCTTCGGCGCAGGCCGCCAAGTACGCTGATGTCGATGTGATTGCGGCCTACCCGATCCGGCCTTACACGGCGACGATGATGGCGCTCGCACAAATGGTGGCCAATGGAGAGCTCGACGCCGAGTACATCGTGGCCGACAGCGAGCACTCGCAGTTAAGCATCGCGCACGGCGCTGCGTCGAGCGGCGCGCGCGTGTTCACCGGTAGTTCGGGGGTTGGCGTACAGTTCGCCTACGAGCTTTACTCGCCGATCTCGGGCAGCCGTATGCCCGTGCAGATGATGATCGCCGATCGCACGCTCGATCCGCCCGGCGATTTCGGTTCCGAACATACCGACGCGCTCTCGACGCGCGACATGGGGTGGCTCATGGGCTGGTCGTGCGACGCCCAGGAAGCATTCGACAATCACCTGATGGCTTATCGAATCGGTGAGGACCCGCGCGTACTTTTGCCCCAGATGGTCTGCCAGGATGGTTTCTTCGTCTCTCACATCACCAGTGACGTCGAATTGCCCGACCCGGGCCAGGTGGAGGAATTCCTGCCGCCCTACAAGCATCCGTACCCACTCGATCCCCGGCATCCGGTGTCGCACGGCCCGCAGATTATGCCCGAGCAGGGTCCGCCGCTGCAGTTGGAGCGTGCCCGCGCCATGGAAGATTCGATGGCGGTCATTGAGCAGGTCCACGACGAGTTCGCGAACATCTTCGGACGGCGATACGACCCTTGGGTCGAAGAGTTCATGACCGATGGCGCCGACGTCGTCTTTTTCATGCAAGGCGGCCACGCGGTGACGGCTCGTTTCGCAATTCAGCACATGCGTGATCGGGGCCTGAAGGTCGGTCTCGTACGGCTGCGGACGATCAGGCCATACCCGACTGATCGCGTGCAAGAGGTCCTCAGTAAATTCAAAGTGGTCGGCGTGATTGAGACCAACATGGGACTTGGCAGCGTGAGCAGCGGCGGCGTGCTCTATGCGGAGGCCGCTGCGGCTCTCTACGAAAGCCCGCAGCGCCCGCTTGTCGTCTCGTTCATGGCGGGCATGGGCGGCGAGGCCATCGTGTTGAAGGAATTTTATTGGATGACTGAAAAAATGATGCAAGTGCAGAAGCGCGGAAAAATCGAAAAGCGCACGCATTGGGTCGGATTCGAAGAATAGAAAATTTTTTGTGGAGAGCCGGGCGTCCCCGCCCGGCTGAACGGGCGAGAGGCCCGTTACTCCACCGTATGGAGGAATGAGTATGGCAACGATAGAAGTTCAGCGGCAGCTGCTGCCGATTCTCGACAGCCCGAATCAGGGGGCGCGTTTCTACAACCCCGATTTACCGTCGAGCGAGCCCTTCGTCCCCGGCCACCGCACCTGTGCCGGCTGCGGGCCTTCCATCCAGTACCGGATGACGAGCAAGGCCGCGGGCGACAATACCATCCTGATCGGACCGACAGGCTGCATGTATGTCGCGAATAGTTCGTATTTATGTACGCCGTACAATGTGCCCTGGGCGCACACGCAGATTGGCAGCGCGGGCAGCTTCACTGCGGGCGTCGCCGCCGCCTATGAAGCCATGATCCGCAAGGGCAAGTGGAAGGGCGCCTTTCCGAACATCATCTGCGAGGCGGGCGACGGCAGCGCGTCCGACATCGGCCTCGCCTCCATTTCAGGCGCGCTCTATCGCAATCACGACTGCCTGATTATCTGCTACGACAACGAGCAGTACGCGAACACCGGCATCCAGGCATCGTCGCGCACGCCCTATGGCGGCATGACAACCTTCTCCCCTCCCGGCCCCCTTGTTCCAGAGGCGAAGAAGCTTTTCCCCAAAGACCTCGCCCGCATGATGGCAGCGGGCCATCCCCACTGCTATGTAGCGACCGCGAGCGTGGGCTATCCCATCGACTTGATGAACAAGGTGCGCAAGGGACTCAACCACAAAGGCGCGGCGTATCTGATGGTCTACACCCCATGCCAAAAGGGCTTCGTGTATGAGACACCGCGCTCCATCGATCTTGGCCGACTGGTCGTCGAATGCGGACTCTACCCCATCTGGGAGTGGGACCCCGAGAAGCGTGAGTACGATTACAGCTTCCGCCCACAGAACATGCGTCCAGTCTCTGAGTACCTGAAGTTGCAAGGACGCTTCGGCCACCTCCATGCCGAGCACATTGCCACTTTGCAAAGATTTGCCAACGAGCAATGGCGAATGATGGGTGTCGAGTTGCCCGAACCCTTGCTCCAGGCCGCGGATGCGAAAAACCTGTTCAATATGGCGGCTGCTGAAGAAGCCGTGACTGTGGCGGAAACCGTATGAATACCAAAGCAACTCTTCCATCTGCATCCGTACCTGCACCTCCGCCTGCCGCTCCCGAGCCGCAGGAAAGCTACATCGTCACCGAAGGCAAGAAGCGCGGGGCGACCCGCGACGTGCGGCCGGAAGCGGCGTTTGACCGCTATTACACCGTCCTGCGCGTGCACGCGGGCGACGCCGTCCTCACCGACAACTGGCACACCAACCAAGTGCTGGGCCACACGCGCAATAACTTCGAGGGCTACACCTTCGCCATGCGCACGCTGGAGGCTTGGGGCGCGATGATCGAGAACGACCATCGTGCCTACTACACAGCAGGCGGGCGAGTGTGGGTCATGGATTTGGAGCCCTCCGCGGGCAAGAAGCAGCGGCTGCCTCGCGCCGAAGCCGGCAAAAAGTAGCGTACGCTTGCGCCGCATCCTGCTCATCGACGACACGCCGGAGATTGCCGAGCTGCTGACGTTTGCGCTGCGTGACCGCGGCTACGAGGTCTGCGCCGCGGGATATACCTCCGCCGTCAACGAGCTGATTCTCGAGCAACGCGCCGACGCGCTCGTGCTCGACTGCTCCGCCTTCGACATGAGCGAGTCGCTCTTCGACGCCGTGCGTCACCATCCGGATCACGCCCAGCTTCCCGTCGTCATCATCAGTGACACACCGGAGATTGCGGACGCGAGCCTTCGTTCCCGGAACGCGCGAGCAGTCTTGCTCGTTCCAAAACCGTTCACCGGGGCGCAGGTCGCAAGAGCGCTCGATCGGTTGCTGGAATAAATATGCCGTTGTGGAGCATGGACGAGTGGCAATACGTCGAGCGCGAGGTCGTCACCGACCGGAAGGGTAGGCAGTGGACGGTGGCGCTGATGGACGTGCTCGGTCAGGCAGGGGATCCCGGCATGCCTGGCAAGATGCTCGAACTTCAGTATTCATCGGGCCGGTATTTCACGCTCATCTACTCGGCCAGCGGAGCGCTACAGCGGGAACGCGGTTACGCCTTACTATCAGAGGCGGAGAACGCATACCGAGACCTGCTCGTGGCCCTCATCGATGGCAGCCTCGATCCATCGCAACCGGTGTTTCGGCAGGACCTGGAAGATTGACAGCACGTTGAGTCGGATTGCTCTGGCCGAACCGCCGGCAGTGTACCGAATCTCTACCGGCCGGGATCCAGATCTCTCATCACCACATGCAGCACCTGCCCGGCCTGTCGCGCATCGCGCTCGGAAGCCGTCTCCTTCAGGCCGCTCTCGCCGCCGGCAGCGGTGTGATCTCGATACGTCCGCGCGACTGCTGGCAGCCGTGCGCACCCGCTGCGAATGAGTCCCGCCTGCTCTGCGACGGCGAGCCGCGTCTGGAACGACCAATCGGCAATGTTGCCTGCGGGCGCGCCCGAGGCAGCCAGCGCACTCAGCCCCTTATGTTCCAGCGCGTCGGTCACGATGGCCTCCAGGATTCCGCAAGAAGTGCGCAGCGCCAGGTCATAGTCCTCTCGCTCGAGTGCGCGCCGACTATCGGTATAGGCTTGCTCGACAATGGGCCGGAGCTCGGGGTTGTGAACGAAGTTGAAGCGGCGAGGTGGCGGCGCCTCGGATGATGCAGACGATGATGCAGAAATGACCGCGCCGTCGTCCATCCGGGAGAGCGAGGCGATGGCTTGCTCGAGGACGTCGAGCAGTCGCTGCACGATCTCCGCTGGCGCCGCCCCTTCGACCGCATGGCCGGACGCTGAGCGCATCAGGAAGGCTTCGCTAAACGACCGGGCCAGCCAATGGGCCTTGCTGCCTCCGGAGAGTTGATTGACCGTTACTCCACAGTCTTCCTGCCAGGCGCGAGTGGCCGCGATCGCCGCGCTGTTGGAGGGATCAGTCGCCAACCTGTCGCGAACCTCACGCCCGCGGCGGATCAGGCCATCAAGGTGGGACAGGTAAGTCTCAATCTGCGCTCGCAGGCTTTCATCCATCGGCATCGGTCGCGTCTCCCATTACCAGCCCTTCTTTCTCAAGCCCGCCGTCTAGGCCGGCAGCGCCTGGTTACGTGTTTCCACGGCCCATGGAATCAGGAACAGTCCCAAGGCAAAAGCAATCGAAGTCATTGCGACAGGAGTTCCGAGCGACCCGAAATGCCGGACGCCAGCTCCCACTAGGAAAGTGATTCCAGCGCCCCCAAATCGGGCGAATGAAGTGGAAAAGGCGAAGGCGCTGGCCCGGCATTCCGTAGGGTATTGCTCGGGCAGCCAGAGAGTATAGACGGCGAAGTTGGCGCCGCCCAAGCCCAGAAAGAACAGACAAACGAAAAACCATGGAAGCGCGCTCGCTCCGAGATAGAAGACTTTGCCGAACGTGAGTGCGATGAAAACCATCATGAGAGTGAAGAAAACCGCGAGCGCCCCGCGTCGTCCCACCCGTTCGGCAAACCACGGCATCGCCAGGCAGCCGAGAATCGTGGCGAACGATACCAGCATGATGCCCCAGGAGGCCAACTGCGCAGCTTGCGGAGCGGTGCGGCCGCCTGCTTCGGCGACGGAAGTAATAGCCGCGGGAACATACACGGTTCCCGCCCACAGGCCACAGATAGAAGCCAACATAAGTAAGGAATTCAGAATGGTGCGGCGGCGCCAGACGGGCGAAAACAGCGTCGCCAGGGGACGCCAAACGGCCCACGACCGGAGAACACTTTCTTTCCTTTTCCACGCAGCGGGCTCCGTAACCCCGTGCCGAATCCAGGCCAGAAGCAGTGCCGGCATCCCTCCGACAATAAACATGGCACGCCAGCCAAAGCGGCTGCCGATGCCGTAGTTTGCCAGTGCGGCGAGAAATATGCCGACGTAATACCCGGTATGCATCAGGCCCGCACCGAAACGGCGCCGATGCTCGGGCCATTCCTCGGCGACGAACGTCCCGCCCATGGCCCATTCTCCGCCAATGCCCACGCCGGCAAGCAGGCGAAGCACAGCCAGTTGCCACACCCCCGTCACGAACGCGCTCAGAAAAGTGAATGCCGAATACCACAGGATGGTCAGCATGAGCGTGCGCACGCGGCCGAACTTGTCTCCAATCGGCCCCCAAAGGAACGCCAGTCCCCAGCCCATCAGAAACAGGGCGAACAGTAAACCCCCGTACAGTCCGACGTTGCCCTTGGTGGCTGGAATGCCGGAGCGCGGGAGCAGTTCCCGCAGCGAGGGTACAAGGACAAGCGCATAAACAAAGGAATCCATGCCGTCCAGCGTCCACCCGCCCCACGATGCCCAGAACCCGCGAATCTGATTTCGAGTGAGAGATAAAGACAAGGCAGAGGCAGGATGATTCGCTTCGTTCGTGGCGGGACGGAGCATGACAGTGGGACACTATATCAAAAAGCGTCCTCTGGTATCGGAAAGCAGGTGTTGAACTCGGTTAGGCGTCTTGCGAACGAACCCGCCTCAACAGGCTGCGGGAAAAAGTCGATTTCCGATACCCAGCCCCTAAAGGCGTATGTGATTTCCCGTAGAGACGCAGCTTGCCGCGTCTTCGAAGACGGGGCAAGCCGCGTCTCCACAGGCGGAAGATTCCGAGAGCCTGGCCCACCTCCGGTTCAGTGTCACGTACGAGGACTCTCCGTCCCGAACCAAAGCCCCACGGTGATCACGGTCACATTGATGCGTGATTGATATCCTTGCGCCATCTTGAGCTCAGGGCTGAAATGAGGTGGTCCGACATCAGACCAATTCAAATCATGGGCACTCAATCTCCAGCGAGAGTCGGGTTCGAGGCCATCCCCAGAGGTAAGGTCTACCAGGAAGTCGCCAAGCGACTGGAGCGGCACATTGCGGAAGAGCTGAAGCCGGGCGACCTGTTGCCCCCAGAACGCGAACTTGTGCAAATGCTTGGGGTCAGCCGCGGCTCCGTGCGCGATGCCATCCGCAGCTTGGAGCTGATGGGTCTGCTCGAGCCGCGCCAGGGTATCGGCACGGTGGTGCGCAGTCCTGATGCTACCTCCGCAAATCCTCTGGCGAACGCGCTCCTTGAGAAGCGGAAGGCGGTTGCGGAACTGCTGGACGTGCGCAATATGATCGAGCCGCCCTTGGCCGGGCGCGCCGCTTTGCACGCTACTCGCGATGAAATCTCTGAGATGCAGGACATTCTTCTGCGCCAGGAGGCGAGGGTGGGCCGTGGCGAACTCGGAATCGAAGAGGACTCCGAGTTTCACTACAGCATCGCTCTGGCGTCCAACAACAGCGCGATCTTGAAAGTCGTGGACGTGTTGATGGATTTGTTGCGCGGGACCCGGGAGCGCTCGCTGCAGGTGGAAGGACGGCAAGAGAAGTCGCTCGCCGGTCACCGCCGCATCCTTGCCGCCCTCAAGCGGGGCGACGCCGCAGCCGCCGAGGCGGCCATGCGCCGCCACCTGCGGGAAATGGAAGACATTGTACTGAAGAAATTGTAAAAGAATGGAGGTTGCAAAATGGGCCAGCTATTGGCGGTCGAAGTCGTCTACCGAGGGGTCTTTCAGAAGACCCTGGCCAAGAACATAACGCGCGGCATTGTTTTGGCTGCGCACAACGAAGGCAAACTGGGTATTTCCTTTGGCCGTTATGGAGATGCTCCGGAGCGCAATGGCATTCCAGCCAAGAGTTTCGCCATCGTCGCCAACGACGAACTGACGCTCGAAGCCGGAATGGCGCAATACGAGCCGAAGCAAGTCGACGTGACTGTGGTTCTCGATGACACGCTCTGTAAGGGCGTGGAGTCGTGGGCATGGTACGGCCAGCAGCCCGTGCATCGCGCTCTCAAACCGGGACACACTCTCATCGTAATTTCTCTCGAGGATGCACCCGCCCTGCTGAAGAACATTCACCGCCGCGAAAAGCCTTACAAGCTCGGAATCGTGAAAGGCATTACCAGCTTCTCCGGCATGTGGGTTTATAAGGATGACCACACCGACGTCCGCATCCTCGGCGTCATCGCCAAGGCGCTGCCGGAACTGTTTAGCCTGAAGTCGGTGGAGCAATTCATCAACGAAAAGCTGAAGAACTCACTGAAAGTTACTTCTGCTCGCACCGCCTTCGAGCGCTTCACCACTGTCGAGGTAAAGGCGGGCCAGGGCAATCCCGAAGAGTTATTCAAGTTCGACCTGCCCGGCTGGAAGGACATGCGGGGCGGCGTGTCCATCAAAGGTCAGCCGCAGGGCGGCCCCTATGCGGACCCGGTGACCAAACAAGCCGGAGGCTTCCGGCCAGCCCGCAACGAGCTGTTCAAGAAGTACTCGACGCGCACCGAACGGCCGGTTGTGAACTTCTCAACCTGCACCAAGTGCACGCTGTGCTGGCTCAATTGCCCGGATGCGTCTTTCGACGTCGCCCCGGACGGCACTTACGACGCCAATCTCGAGACCTGCTGCGGTTGCGGCATTTGCGAAGATGTTTGCCCGGTGAAGGATTGCATCACCATGGTGAACGAGTCCGAATTCCACGATAACAACAGCCAGTGGGCGGAGTTCAGGAAAGACAAAGACGCCTATTTGAAATGGTTGGAAACCACCATCCAGAAGGCCGAACCGATCGAGAAGCGGACCAACGGATTCCGTTATCGCGGTCAGTATCAAGAACAGGTTCCCGAAGCTCTGGAAATCGCTAAGAAAGGCTAGTGGCCCGGCGGGCAAGCCTGAAGACAAGGAGATTGAGATGGCGACACTAACAGTACCGGTTGAGGAAAAAAAGAAAACCTACGAGCAGGAAGCCCTGATTACTGGCGCCGAAGCCATTGCGATTGCCTGCAAACTGGTCAACGTCGACGTAGTCACGGCTTACCCGATCCGGCCTTACGACACGGTCATGCAGTACATCAGCCAGTTGGTAGCGGACGGCGAAATGGACTGCGAATTTATCGTGGCGGAAGGCGAGCATTCACAATTCGAAATCGTGAAACACGCGTCGGTTTGCGGTGCACGCGTGTTCTGCGGTTCCAGCGGCGTGGGCTGGATGTACGCCATGGAAGCGCTGACCGTCAGTCCGGCTCTTCGCGTCCCCATGGTTTGCATGGTGGGCAACCGGGCGCTCGACGATCCCGGCGCCTTCGGTGTGGAACACAACGATGCCCTCTCGGTCCGCGACCTGGGCTGGATGTTGACCTGGGTCGATAGCGCGCAGGAAGCACTGGACACGGCCTTGATTGCCTATCGTGTGGCGGAAGACCGCCGCATCTTCGTGCCCTTGGCCATCAGTTGCGACGGCGCATTTCTCACCCACTCGCAAGCCTTGGTAAAGATCCCGGCGGCGGAGCAGGTTAAGAAGTTCCTGCCTCGTTACAACCGCGGCGATCTGCTGCTCCACCCCGACAACGTCATTTCGGTGGCCCCACAGGCCAACGAGGACTGGGTGATGGAGGTTCGACGGCAGAACTACGCCGTCACCGAGATCGCCTGCGATGTGGTTCGCGAAGTCTATACCGATTTCGAGAAAACGTTTGGACGCAAGTACGGCAATCCGTTCTTCGAAGAGTATATGACCAAGGATGCGGACGTCGTACTGCTGGGCATGGGAACGATGTCTACACCGGTGAAAGTTGCGGTCCGGAAGATGCGCGAAGAAGGCAAGAAAGTCGGCTTTGTTCGCCTGCGCTGGTTCCGGCCCTTTGCCGGTCCAGAAATCGCGAAGTGTCTGGAACGCTTCAAAGCAGTCGGCGTCATCGACCGTGATTTCTCGTTCGGTTCGCCCGATCTTAGCGGTGTCGTGGCCACTGAAGTTCGCTCGGCCATGTATACCAGCTCGGCCACCCGCCCACCCGTACTGGATTTCATCTGCGGGCTCGGTGGACGTGAAGTGACAGTGCCGGACGTGGAGAAGATGACGGAGATCACCTTCCAAGCCGCCAAAGGCAAAGCGCAACCCCTGACGCAATGGATCGGGCTGCGGGGATAACGCGTTTCGACGCGTTCCGAGAGCCGGAAAGGATAACAATCATGAGCACTTTTGTAGACGAAAAACCGACGCAAAACCTGGAAGCCTTCAAAGGAGTCAAGAAGGTTCCACACGAGGAGTACTACACCTCCGGCCACCGCACCTGCCAGGGCTGCGAGTCTGCGCAAATCATGAAATTGATGGCGAAGGCTGCGGGACCCAGAACCATCGTTCTGGGTAGCACTGGGTGCATGTACGTGGCTAACACCTCTTACTACTCGACCCCCTGGGGCGTCCCCTGGATGCACACGCAACTGGGCAGTTCGGGCTCCAGCGCGCTGGGAGCGGCCGCGGCATTCCGCGTCCAGATGCGCAAGGGCGTTATGAAGGACGAACCCATCAACGTCATTGCCTTCTGCGGCGATGGCGGCGGTGCGGACATGGGCATGGGCGCCATCTCAGCCACCATGTGCCATCCCGACTACAACCTCCTGATCCTGATGTACGACAACGAGTCGTATGCCAATACCGATATCCAGATTTCCGGGACATCGCCCTATGGCGTCAACACCTCGTTCAGCACGCCAGGAAAAGTGAAGCGCATCATGAATCACCGCTGGAAAAAGAACATGGCACCGCTGATGATGGTTGGCCATCCCACCGTTAAGTATGTAGGAACCATCTCTACCTCCTACCCGCTGCAGGCCATGAACAGCGTTCGCAAGGCGCTGTCGATCGGCGGCCCTACCTTCATTCACTGTCTCAACCCTTGTCCGAAGGGCTGGGACTTCGATCCCGTGCTTTCGTTCGAGCTGGGCGAACTGGCCGTCAACACCGGCATTTGGCCTCTGTACGAGGTCGAAAACGGCAAGCTGAAGCTCTACGGTAAGACCAAGGATATTGCGAGCGGCAGATTCAAACGTCTTCCCGTTCGCGATTACTTGCTCAAGCAGGGAAGATTCGCGCACTTTATCGACGAAGACATCGAATACTTCCAGAGCAAGATCGACGAGATGTGGGACAAATGGCTGGTGCCGGGAATCATTCCGCTCCAGAAAGAAATCGAAGCTGATACCCCGCCCTCCCGCTAAGGGGGCGGGTTTTTCTTTTTTGCTTCCACCACTCCCGGCGGAACGGGAATAGGAGAGTGGTCGATTTGCAATTCAGCAAGATTGACGAGATGTGGTACAAATGCTGGCGCCGGGAATCATTCCGCTCCAGAAAGAAATCGAAGCTGATACCCCGCCCTCCCGCTAAGGGGGCGGGTTTTTCATTTACCCGGACGGTATCCGGCAAGGAGTGCAAAGCGAGAAGAGAAGACCAATTCTGACAATTTCCCAGGAGGATGCCTATGGCCACGAATGTGACCTCCTTAGTTCCTACCGAACCCAAGATCGTCAACCGCTGGGTTCAAATGTGCGCCAGCATAATCGCGATGATGGCTATCGCGAATCTGCAATATGCCTGGACGCTTTTCACTAAACCCTTAACCTCAGGCCTGCACGCGACTTTGGCCGCGGTGCAAGTCGCATTTGCCGCATTCATCTTGTGTGAAACCTGGCTGGTTCCCTTTGAGGGCTATCTCGTCGATCGCCTCGGACCTCGCTTGGTGATAGGCATCGGCGGCCTGCTGGTCGGCGCCGGCTGGATCGGTTCCGGCTACTCCTACACCACAACCGGACTCTACATCTGGTATGCGATCGGTGGCATTGGCGCCGGCGCCGTTTATGGCGGCTGCACCGGCAACGTGCTCAAGTGGTTTCCCGATCACCGCGGACTTTGCGCGGGCATTGTGTCCGGCGCCTATGGCATCGGCACCGCCGTGACCGTCGCTCCGATCGAGAAGATGATCCATGTTTCCGGCTACCAGCATGCCTTCATCTTTTGGGGCTTCGTGCAGGGCATCATCGTGACTGTTGCGGCCATGTTTATGGTGGCGCCTCCCAAAGGATGGCTGCCGAAAGCGTGGAAACCTGTCGCCAGAGTCCATCAATCCACCCTTGACATGACTTGGGTGGAGATGCTGAAGCAACCATCGTTTTACCTCATCTACGTCATGATGACGTTGGTGGCGTTCGGCGGCCTGGTCGTCACTTCGCAACTCAAGGAGATTGCCACTTTTTACAAAGTGGACAAGATCATCATTGCCTGGGGCCTGTCGGCGGCAATTCTGGCGATTCAGTTGAACCGCATCGTAAATGGTGTGACCCGTCCTCTGTGGGGCTGGATCTCCGATCACATCGGCCGGGAGAACGCCATGTTCGCCGCTTTCCTGATTGAGGGTCTCGCGATATGGGCATGGTTGCAGACTATCCACCGGCCCGTGCTGTTCGTCCTGTTGTCCAGCGCGGTGTTTTTTGCCTGGGGCGAGATTTTCTCGCTGTTCCCCTCCATCACGGCAGACCTTTACGGCAGGAGATGGGCCACGACGAACTACGGCATCGTCTACACCGCGAAAGGTACAGCATCCATTTTTGCCGCTCCGGTCGCTGCCTACGTGATGCTCAAGACGGGCTCCTGGGTCCCGGTGTTCTACGTCATGATCGCCTGCGACATCGTCGCCGCTTTCATGGCATTGCTGTGGCTGAAACCAGTGGCGATGCGCGCCGTCGCCAAAGCTGACGCGATGGCGCTGTCACCGACATTGGCGAAGGCCCCCACGGCCAAATAGGCGGAGGACGCGAAACATCTGGCGGCTGTTGGCCGGTATCATCGGCTTGAAACGCGGTAAGGACAAAAGGCACGAGGCGGTTGGGCCGCAGCGAGATTGCTGATTGCTGCGGCCTTGCCGCGGTTGCCGTCTCCTATGCAGCGCCGCGCTGGCAAGGAGCGTTCCTATTGTCTTCATGAAGTCGCGTCGACCCGTGAATTGCTCTGCCTGAAATCGATTTCAAAATCAGGGTAGGACGATACGCGATTCCCATCCGGCGAGGATCTGCTTTTCTGCTGGCAGCAAGTCATGGGGCTGCATCATGGCTTCCGCTCCGTGCTCGAGGATGCGGCAATGCCAGATGTTCCGTCAAAGGATAAGTCATGTTGTTCCGGCATCTCTCGCAGTCTCTCGGCTGCGAGTTCCGGCGTCAGGTCGCGCTGCGGCGATGCCAACTGCTCAAAACCCACCATGAACTTCTTGATGGTGGCGGAGCGCAACAGGGGTGGGAAAAAGTGCGCGTGAAAATGCCACTCCGCATGTTCCTTGCCGTCCGTCGGACGCTGGTGAAAACCCATCGAATAAGGAAATGATGTCCGAAACAGATTGTCATAGCGCGTCGTCAAACGTTTGAGCATGTCCGCCAATCCGGCGCGCTCTCCCGCGTCCAACGTTTCGATATCGGCAACATGCCGCTTGCTGAGCACCAAGGTTTCGAATGGCCACGTCGCCCAGAAGGGCACAACCGCGAGAAACAATTCATTCTGGCAGACGATCCGTTCGCGCGATGCCAACTCCAGCCGCGAATAATCGCACAGCAGACAGCTGCGATGTTCCCGCTGATAATCTTCGAGCGACTCCTGCTCCCTCCGCGGCTCGTTTGGAATGGTTTGCGTGGCCCAGATCTGCCCATGCGGATGAGGATTGCTGCACCCCATCATCGCGCCCCGGTTTTCGAAAATCTGCACGTGGTTGATATAAGGAAGATCGCCAAGACTTCGATACTGCTCGGCCCACACATCGATGACACCGCCAATTTCTCCGCTCGCCATTTGCGCCAGCGTCAAGTCGTGACGTGGCGAGAAACAGACAACGCGACAAACGCCGCTCTCGGCCGTTGCGATCAGCAGATTCTTACTGCCATCGTCGACTGTCAGGTTCGGCAGATCGGGTTGCAGCGCGGCGAAGTCGTTGTCAAAAACAAAAGTGGTGGAATACGCCGGATTCCGTACACCGCCCGCCCGAGGGTTTCCCGGACAGAGGTAGCAGTTCGGGTCGTACGCAGGCGACGATGCGTCTGCGCGCTTCTCCGTCTGCCCTTGCCAGGGCCGCTCCGTGCGATTCGGTGAAACCAGAATCCAGTCCCGCGTCAGCGGATTGTAGCGCCGATGGGACATCCCTTGAAGCTTGTGTAGTTCCGCGCCGCTCATTCCTCGTATCCGTTTGGGTGCCGCTGGAACCAATCCCAGGCGCTGCTCACCATCGCGTCAAGTTCCGGGTACTGTGGTTTCCAGCCAAGTTCATGGCGGATCTTTTCCGAGCTTGCAACCAGGATTGCAGGATCGCCAGGCCGCCGTTCCGCCTCGATCGCCGGAATGGGATGGCCGGTGATTTTCCGCGCGACCTCGATCACCTGGCGGACGCTGAAACCGCGCCCATTGCCCAGATTGTAGATCAACTGCTTTGGGCTGCCGTCGTCCGTCAGCGCATCCAGCGCCAGCCGATGTGCGCTGGCCAGATCGGAAACGTGAATGTAGTCGCGGACGCAAGTCCCGTCGAGGGTCTCGTAGTCGGTGCCGAAAATGGAGACCCGGTCGCGCCGGCCGCCGGCCACCTGCAGCACGATGGGGATGAGGTGTGTTTCAGGCGTGTGCACTTCGCCCAGTTCGCCGGTTGCGCCTGCCGCATTAAAGTATCGGAGACTCGCGTACGAAAGTCCGTGAATGCGGTGGAACCAGTGCAGCATGCGTTCCACCAGGAGCTTGGACTCGCCGTACGGGTTGGTCGGCTGCAGGGGATCGGTCTCCAGAATCAGCGGCCGTTTGGGATTGCCATAGAGAGCGGCCGTTGAAGAGAAAACAAAGCGCGAGACGCGGTGCTCTACCATCTCCTCCAGCAACGCCAGCGCATTTGCGCTGTTATTGCGAAAATAGCGGCCTGGCAATTTCATCGACTCGCCCGCTTCGATGAACGCTGCGAAATGCATAACCGCGTCAATTTTGTGCTTTTGAAAAACGCCGTTCAGGCAAGGACGGTCGCCAACGTTGCCTACGATCAACTCGGCCTTTCCCGGGACCGCGCGCTTGCTGCCCTTGCTCAGGTCGTCGTAGACGACCACCGCGTGCCCTGCCTCAAGCAACTGGGCAACTACGACGCTGCCAATGAACCCAGCACCACCTGTTACCAGAACCCTCATCCTGTCTCTTCCTTCCAAAGATATAGGCTCCATCCTTAAAGTCCCGACAGATCAGACTGAAACTGCTGCGATGAAAAAGCGGAATTGCAAGCGATTACATTTGAGCGAAACCATAAACCGCAACCACCGGCATGTCAACCGCTGCCCCGCCGCTCAGTTTTCCTTAGGGAAAGTCTGATTAAGTCTCTGGGGTCCTCCGTGCACCCCGGTGTACCCCGTGGTTCAACGTTTTCGATGCCACTTAATCAGAGTTTTCCAGAGGAACTCCGTATCTCTACGAATCCCTTGGCTCCTGAGAACCTGGAGAGACCCGCGCCTGAGCCTAGGCGCGCGGAAGATTTTGGGCGAGTCTTGCAGCGGAAAAGGCCACGCTCATATCTGAACGTGGCCTTTATTTATGCCGGCAACGACCTACTCTCCCACACACTTTCGCGTGCAGTACCATCGGCCCAGCGGGGCTTAACTCTTGGGCCCGAGAGGCCGGCGCACAAACCTGATACTGATAAGGTAACGGAGAAAATCGAAAAGGACCTGAGCCAATACCGCAAGGAGGATCGTCGTCAAAAACCAGCCGGTCATTCTGCTGAGCAGCTGCAGCGCTGTTCTTGGGATGTCTCCGTGGGACCACCCGACCAAACGATTGCAGTAGGGTGCCGGGGTTCCCGAACCACCAACATACTGCGCCCACCCACAGTTAACGATGTCAATCGTGCTCATGTTCAGTGAGATCGTGAGCACCAAGCTGACGGTCACAAGAATGAACTGTAAGGTGCGCCTGTAGTCGCCACTAACCGCATCCATGACATCATTAAACCAGTTTTCAATGGCCCTCAAAATAGACGCAATGTCATCGTGGGACGAGCGAAGCAAGACAATCCAACTACGCCGCATGTGCGACGGGAGCCGCTGCACCGCGAGCGTGAGATCCGCCAGTTTGATTGGCTCAGGACCATTTGGCACGAGCAAATCGAGAATCGCCAGCGCGAACAGTCGCGAAGGGATGTACGACGGGAACCTCGTTCCGCCGAGTGGTTTTATGATTGGATGTTCAAGTAGCGAGCGCGAATGCTCCTCGCCGAGCATGGCGACTATCCTTCCGCGGAGGAGTTTGCCTCGAGTTCCAAGCAGCTCAGATATCGATTCCGCGACTGCCAGACATACGAGCGCGAATACCAGGTACAAGAACAAGAGCTGGGCGACGAGCTTTACTAGCGTATCCATCTAGCAGTGAAGCAGGCCCTGAGATTACTCCTTGAGGAGGCAACACGCAAGGACGCGGCTGAGCTCGGTGTCAGGATTCCTCGCTTTGCGAGGAGCGTCCTCCAACAACGGAAAAGGCCACGCTCATTTCTGAACGTGGCCTTTATTTATGCCGGCAACGACCTACTCTCCCACACACTTGGCGCGTGCAGTACCATCGGCCCGGCGGGGCTTAACTTCCGTGTTCGGGATGGGAACGGGTGGAACCCCCGCGGTAAGATCACCGACAACTTGAGGCGTTTGCGCGGCGTCTGAGCCGCGCGCCGAAATCCTGAGCGCCTTTCGGCGAAGGATCTCTACGCCATCTCGGTGTCGCTTTCGCGACGAACTGTCAAAGATCCTGAGGACGAAGCCTCACAACTGAATAGATTGGGGAGACGGGGCAAGCCCCGTCTCTACTACAAAGCTCTCGTCGGCGCGCAGTCGTCAGTATTGCTTCTCAGTCATCCAGGTTCGAACGACTTCCTAACAACATTGCTGGTTCCAGTTCAGGTTCTAACTGAGAACTGGCAACTGAGAACTGACAACTGCTTTTCTGCACCGAGTAAATTTTATGGTCAAGCCGAACGGGCGATTAGTACAGGTAAGCTACACGCATTACTGCGCTTCAACATCCTGCCTATCAACCAGGTAGTCTACCTGGGCCCTTCTTTACCCTTAAGGGTTGGGAGATCTCATCTTGAGGAGTGCTTCCCGCTTATATGCCTTCAGCGGTTATCACAACCGAACTTCGCTACCCAGCGATGCCATTGGCATGACAGCTGGATCACAAGAGGTTCGTCCATCCCGGTCCTCTCGTACTAAGGACAGGCCCTCTCAAATCTCCTGCGCCC
>Ga0326728_10010463_pt1 | contig 21687 bp, 26 predicted proteins | sample MB3enrmetagenome_FD_207602 | JGI IMG/M metagenome (GOLD analysis project Ga0326728, IMG submission 207602) | Lab enriched peat soil microbial communities from McLean, Ithaca, NY, United States - MB31MN | ecosystem: Environmental > Terrestrial > Soil > Wetlands > Peat | place: USA: New York... | reverse complement strand
AAAGAGTTCTTCTGAGGGCGCTGGAATCACGCCCCGGCCCACCAGCATTCCCTCCTCGGCGGCCACCTTGCAGCCCGCAGCAACGGCTGCCTGCACGCTGGCCACGTCGCCCGCCATCAGCACGAACCCCTTGCCGCCAAGAGCCATGGCCAGGTGAATTCGGAGCAGCGTTACATCGGCGGATTTGACGGCCGCGTCGGCTACCTCGATGATGCTGGCCGCGGAGAAGGTCTCGACGATTCCGATGGAGCGCAACTGCCTGGGATCGATATCGACGGCATTGGAGATGGCCGCCAGCACCGCCGGATGCACGCGCGCAATCTGCCGGCGCTCGATCAGCGATGGGCCCGCCGCCGCGCCGCCGGCTTGCACCGCCGCCGCCACCGAACTCACGTCGCCGGCGACCGCGATGAGATACTTCCCCGAGCAGATGCTGCGGGCCATCAGAAGCCGAACCGAGCCGGCCTTCAGCATCACGTCCTGGACCACGTAACCGGTGGCCACGCTGGATAGCTCGATAAGTCCGATAGAGCTGATTTCAGACACGATCTTGGCTCCTTTTTGCCCTGCCTGCTCAATTCCCCGCCGGGCGTTCAGGCATCAATCAAAACAGCATCCCTGGTTACCGTAACCACGCCGTCGATGCTGGCATGAATCCTGGCGCCGAGTTTGCCCTGCTCTGGCGCGGCCAGCAAATCTCCCACGCGAACCCGGTCGCCGCACTTGACCACCGCAACCGCCGGAAGGCCGGCGTGCTGCTTCAGAAGCAGCTTGACCTTGCGCGGCGAAAAGTCGCGATCGAGAAGCGGGCCGGTATTGTCGAACTCGCCCAAGCCCAGCCGGGCGATGAGCCTGCGCATGGGCACGCGCCGAAACTCCGCCAGCGGATGGGGCGTGATCGATGCCGGGTCGCCCTTGAAGGTGAGCCCGCGCTCCCGGGCCAGCGGCTTGGCTTGCACGCAAACGTTCTTGGGATCGAGATCCTCCGGGCAAGCGTACATCGTGCAGAGATTGCATTCGCAGCAATAGAGCGTGGCCACCATGGGGTCGGCGCCGGTGGCAAAGCCCAGCGACTGCATCGCGCGATGCGGCTCGATGGGATGCCCAAGCAGAAACCGCGGGCAGAATTCGGTGCAGAAGCGGCACTGATCGCAGGCCGAGCGCCCGATCCGGTTCACCTGGATCATGGGGGCATTGTGGCGCTGGATCAGGCTGTGCGAGGCGGGCAGCACGATGATGCCGCCGGTTGTTTTGGTCACTGGCTCGTCCAGGCTGGCGGCCGGCCGCGCCATCATCACGCCGCCCAGCAGCACACCGATATCGCTTACCGTGGCCCCGCCAGCGGCTTCGATCGCTTCGCCGATGGTGATGCCCACCGGGAGCCGCAGCGTGCATGGATGCTCCACGGCGCCGGCGACGGTAAGGTACTTGTGCGTTACCGGGCGGTCGATGCCGATATTGATGAGCGTTTCGACGTTCGAGACGACGGCGTCCACGTCCTTGGGCAGCCCGCCTGGCGGAATCACGCGGCCGGTCACCAGGTGAACCAGAATGAACTCATCGCCCGCCGGATAGCAATCCGGCAAGGGCACAACCCGCACACCGGCGGGCGCCTGCCGCTCCAGCGCCTCGATGATCTCTTGGTATTTTTCCTTGATGCCGATCACGCCTTCGCGCGCGCCCACCATTTCCATCGCCATGCGCAGGCCGCGCAGAAAAGGCTCCGAGCAGTGGTGAAGCAATTCCTTGTCCTTGTGCAGCAACGGTTCGCATTCGGCGGCGTTGGCAATCACCAGCGAGACTTTGGTTCTGAACTTTGCCGCCGCCGGAAATCCGCCGCCGCCCGCGCCAACAATGCCCAGCTCCTCAAGGCGATCGGGGGACGAATGCGGGACCGCTCCCCCTCCCAGATCGACTCGCGACTTGCTCGCAACTCCCGTCATTCCGGCTCAACCTCAGGATTCCGCGAAAAAACGATTGACTCTGATTCAAACTGTACAGTATGCTTTATAATAATTCAAGAGTGTTCAAAAACGTTCACAAATGAAATGCCTGATTCCAAATATCGGCAGCACGTCCTTCAAGTACCGGCTTCTGGATATGCCGGGCGAGTCCATTTTGGCCGAGGGGCGTGTTGAACGGATCGGCCAGCCGGGCAGCGATTGCCCCGATTACCCATCGGCTATCGCCAAGTGCATCGCGGCGATCTCTGGCGAAGGAAAGGCTCTGGCAAGTCTAGCAGAGGTAGGCGCGGTCGGTTTCAAGGCGGTCCATGCCGGGCTCCTCAATGCATCGCAAATCATCGACGACGCATTCCTGGCGGCGATGGAGGAGTTCTCGTTCATCGCGCCGGCGCACAATCCTCCTTACATCGCGGCCATCCAGGCCTTCCGCAAGGCGCTTCCGGGCGTTCCGCTGGTTGCGGTGATCGAGACCGGCCCCTACCGGCAGATGGAGGAAGCGGCCACCACCTACGCCGTGCCGTACGAGTGGCGTCAGGAGTTCGGCATCAGGCGTTACGGTTTCCACGGCGCCAGCCACCGCTCAGCCAGCGAGCGAACCCAGGCGCTGCTGGGCCGCCAGAACCTTCGCCACATCTCCTGCCATCTGGGAGGCAGTTCGAGCGTGGCGGCCTTCCGCAGCGGCGTGGCCATCGACACCAGTTTTGGAACTTCGCCGCAGTCGGGATTGCCGCAGAACAACCGCGTCGGCGACATCGATGTCTTCGCTGTGCTGCACATGATGAAGAAGCTCGGCCTCGATCCGGATGGAATGGCGGGTTTGCTTGGCAGCCGCTCCGGGCTGGCCGGGATCAGCGGAACCAGCGGCGATCTTCGCGACCTGAATCAGGCTGCAGCGGCGGGCGAGAAGCGCTCGCAACTGGCGCTCGAGGTTTTCACGCGCGCCATCCGCCACTATCTTGGCGCATTCCTGCTCGAACTGGGCGGCGTGGACGCCATTACGTTTTCCGGCGGCATCGGCGAAAACAGTGTGGAGATCCGCGCCGCCGTGTTGAAAGATCTGACTGGCTTTGGGGTGGAACTCGACGAGCAAAAGAACCGGGCCATCAAGGGCGAGGGCGCAATTTCGACTCCAGGCTCCGCGGCGAAGGTGCTGGTGGTTCCGGCTAACGAAGAGGCAATCGTGGCGCGCGATACGATGGCGATTGTGGAACGCGCGCGCGCCGCTGAACATATACTGGCTGGTCAGGCAAATTAGGACCGGTCAGGCAGGGATTTCTTATGGCAAGCAGAAGCTCGGCAGGATCGAACCCGGTTGGCGCCATCGACAGATCGATGGTGGAGAGGATAGTCCGCCAGGTCGCTCTGGAATACCTGGGGCGCGGCAAGAACGCCCCGGCGCCGGTGCTCACAGTGCAGACCTCCTCGCGGCACATGCACATCTGCCGTGAAGATATGGATGTGCTCTTTGGGCCGGGCACGGAACTGACCTTTGATCGCCCGCTCTTTCAGGAAGGCAACTTCGCGGCCAAGGAGACGGTGACCATCGTGGGGCCGCGCAGCCGCCTGATCTCGAACCTGCGCATCCTCGGTCCCATGCGCAAGCAGTCGCAGATCGAGCTGGCATTCACCGACGCCATCATGCTGGGCTTTTCCGATATTCCCGTGCGGCTCTCCGGCGATATTGCAGGCACGCCCGGCGCAGTTGTCATCGGACCCAAGGGAGTGGTCGAACTCAAGGAGGGGCTCATTCGCGCCGCGATTCACGCGCACATGAGCCCGGCCGAGGCAGCGTACTTCGGCGTGGTCAAGGGCGACCGCATGAAGCTGCGAGTCGGCGGCGAGGCGGGAGTCACCTTCGACAACGTTCACGTGCGCATCGACCCCACATCGAAGCTCAACGTCCACATGGACACCGACGAGGCCAACGCCTGCGGCATCCATTTGACCAGGGAAATCGAACTGTTCAAGTAACGCAACAGAAGAAGAGAGGAAGCGATGAAACAAGCGCTTGGAATGATTGAGACAAAGGGCCTGGTAGCGCTGTTCGAGGCCACCGACGCCATGCTCAAATCAGCAAATGTGACGTTCACCGGCTGGCAGTCCGTGGGTTCCGGACTGGTGACCGCCTTCGTTGAAGGGGACGTGGCCGCGGTCAAGGCAGCCACCGACGCGGGTGCCGAGGCGGCATCCAGAATCGGCGAAGTGGTCAGCGTTCAGGTGATCTCACGCCCCCACGACGAGCTGCCGTCTTTTGTCCAGCAGGACAAGAAGGCCGCGCCCAGGAAAGCTGCCGGAGCCTAGCAGAGGAGACCAGATGAGTGAAGCAATCGGATTGATCGAAACGAAGGGCCTCGTCGGACTTGTCGAGGCATGTGACGCCATGGTGAAAGCCGCCAGCGTAGAACTGGTAAAGACCGTGCAGATCGGCGGCGGATACGTTACCGCGATTGTCCGCGGCGATGTGGGCAGCGTGCGCGCCGCGGTAGACGCGGGAGCGGCCGCCGCCAAGACAGTGGGCGAGCTTGTCTCCTCGCATGTGATTGCGCGTCCGCACGATGCGCTTGTCGAAAGCCTCTTGAAGTAATACGGGATTGGAGAATCGAAATGGCCAATGAAGCGATTGGAATGATCGAGACGAAGGGCCTGGTTGCGCTCGTCCAGGCTACAGATGCAATGCTGAAGGCGGCCAGCGTGGAGTTCGTCGGCTGGAACAAGATCGGCAGCGGTCTGTGCTCGGTCTTTGTGCAAGGGGATGTGGGTTCGGTTCGCGCCGCGGTGGATGCCGGGGCCAGCGCCGCCCGCGCCGTAGGCGAGGTGCAAAGCGTGCATGTGATCGCGCGCCCGCATGGGAATCTGGGAACTGTACTGCCGAAATAACCATTGGCGGCGGAGATTCTTCTGCCGCGCCGCATGAGGTGAGCCGGCATGTTCATAGCCAAAGTCATTGGCAATGTTGTGGCTACCCAGAAGAACGAAAAGTTTCTGGGAATGAAGCTGCTCTTGATCCAGCCATACATCAGCAAGGACGGCAAGCTGCAAATCTCGGGCAGCTCTGTCGTTGCGGTTGACAGCGTTGGAGCTGGAGTGGGTGAGTGCGTCCTGTTCACGCAGGGCAGTTCGGCCCGCTTGACAGCGACAACCAAAGATGCGCCGGTAGACGCGGTGATCGTGGGCATTGTCGATTCCGTCGAGGTTGAAGGCAAGTTACTGGAGAAGCCTTAAATGCAGATTCAGGAGCAAGTGATCGCGGAGATCGCCAAGGAGGTTGTGGCGCGGCTTCGCGCCCAGATGCAACAGCCTGCCACCTCCGCCGCCGGCGGGAGAAAAACCGCCGCACCGCGCGATGGAGTCTTCGTGACCGTGGACGAGGCCGCCGACGCGGCCTTCGAGGCGCAGAAGAAGGTCGCGCTCATGAGCCTGGAAGATCGCGGGCGCATGATCGATATCGTCCGCCGCATCTGCATGGATCGCCGCGAGGAACTGGGCCGCATGGAGCTGGAGGAGACCAAGGTAGGCCGCCTCGACCACAAGATTCTCAAGCTCACGAATATGCGCTATGTGCTTGGCGTCGAGACCATGCGCGGCGAAGGCAGCCACGCCCGAAGCGATTCGACAGGCCTGTGCATCATCGAGCGCGCGCCCTGGGGCGTCATCGGCATGATGCTGCCGGTTACGCATTCGGTGCCCACCATGGCGGCCAACGCCATCAATATCCTTGCCGCGGGCAACACGGCCGTCTTCGGGCCGCACCCCTCGGGCGCAAAGGTAGCGCAATACGCGCTCCAGCTCTTCAATCGCGAGATCGAACGCGAGCTGGGCGTGGCCAACGTTCTCACCACAATCGTCGAGCCCAGCATCGAGGCCGCCGAGCAGATCTTCAATCATCTCAAGATCGCGCTGCTGTGCGTAACCGGCGGCCCGGTCGTTGTCAAGGCTGCCAGCAAGAGTGGCAAGCGCGTCATCGCGGCCGGACCGGGCAATCCTCCGGTGGTGGTGGACGAGACCGCCGATCTGGATCGGGCGGCGGAGTGCATCATCGCGGGCGCGGCATTCGACAACAACCTGCTCTGCATCGGCGAGAAGGAGATATTCGTCGTAGCCTCGGTCGCCGACAAGTTCATCCACGCCATGCAACGCGCCGGAGCCTTCGAACTGGACGCAGCCCAGATCGACAAGCTTACGCGCGCTGCCTTCACCTTCGATGGCGACGGCAAGGGCTGCGTCAGGGCGCATGTGAAAAAGGATTTCGTGGGCAAGGATGTTGCGGTATTGGCGGCAGCGGCCGGCGTGCGCGCGCCGGCCAATACGCAGCTTCTCTTTGGAGAGACAGACGAGGATCATCCCTTCGTGGTGGAAGAGCAGATGATGCCTTTCGTCCCGGTAGTGCGTGTGCGCGATGTGGACGAGGCCATCGCGGCCGCGGTCAAGGCCGAGCACGGCTACCGGCACACGGCCATCATTCACACGCAAAACGTTGAGACCGCGACGCGCATGGCGCGCGCCATCAATACCACGCTCTTTATTCACAACGCGGCTTCGCCGGCCTCGCTGGGCGTGGGCGGTCCGGGGTATTTCAGTCACAGCATTGCAACGCCTACCGGCGAAGGCATCACCACGCCGCTCACCTTCACGCGCGAGCGGCAGATGGTCGTCGGCCATGCGCTGCGGATCGTGTAGGAGATCGTCGGAAGCAGCGAGGGATTGAAGGGTACGGGCTTTAGCCCGTACATGAGTTTGACAGAGTAAAAGCGGGCTTTAGCCCCTGAGGGAAAACCGGCATAACAACTGGAACCAGTTGGGAGATTTCACAAACTTGTTTCTCGCGCGCATCGAGGGCACCGTGGTAGCGGCAGTCAAGCATCCCACTTTGGATGGCTGCCGGTTCTTGATTGCGCAGCGGCTTGAAGCCGACGGTAGCGCGGCAGTCGAGCCAATCGTGGTCGTCGATTGGCTGGGAGCGGCCAAGGGTTCAACGGTTGTGGTTTCAACGGATGGGGATATTGCGCGGCTGAGGCTTGGCAACACCACGCCGGCGCGCATGGTGGTGGTGGGGATTGTGGACCAGTTGCAACTCGCATCGAGTAGTGTCCATGAGTTTTTGTAATTCGAGCAGAAATCATGGGTGCCCCAGGTCCCTCGCATTTGGGGACCTGGAAAAGCAGGAGTTAGGACGCGGCAATAGCGCGAGGCGGAGTAACTCATGAGGCTGGGCATCGTTCGCGGTCATGTGGTCCTCAGTCCGGCCGTCGCGGCGTATCGCGGCAAGACGCTGGTGGTTTTGGAGCCGGTTACGATGGAAAACCTGCGCGCCGGAAATGGATTGGGCGGAGGCAAGTCGCTGGTGGCTATCGATGCGCTGGGAGCCGCGAAGGGGCAGATGGTGGCGTTTACCGAAGGGCGCGAGGCCGCGAATCCATTCTGGCCCAGTCCCGTGCCGGTGGATGCGTATTGCGCACTGATCGTAGATTCGATCGGCTTGCAGCCGTACGAAGCTTTTTGAAGATTTGAGGAGCAGACGTGAAGAACGAAGCAAAGAGCATCGATATTACCGGTCAGAAACTCGTGGCGATGCGTGATGCGCAGAGCGCCCTTGCGGCCGGCGCAGGCCGTTTGCTCATCTGCGAGAACTGCGTCGTCACCCCTTCGGCCCGCGACTTCCTGGCCCAGCACAATATCGCTCTGGTCACCAGCGCCAAGGCCGCGGCGCAGGCAGCGCCCAAGCAGTCAGCCCCGGCGCCGTCCTCAGGCGCTTACGGCAGCGGCGGCGGAGTGACACAGAGCCGCAGCGCGGCAAATCCAAAATTGTTTTATACGCCGGAAGCCGAAGCCATCAAGAAGGAGATTTGCGCCGTGGGCCGCAAGCTCTGGATGCGCCAGTTTGTCGATGGCAATGGCGGCAACATCTCCTATCGCATCGGCCCTAACGAAGTCATCTGCACGCCTACCCTGGTGAGCAAGTTCGACCTGACGCCAGAAGACATGAGCCTGGTCGATCTCGAAGGCAATCAGATTGCGGGAACCAAACCGCGCACCAGCGAAATCTTTCTGCACCTTGAAATCTACAAAGAGGTGCCCGAGGCCAAAGCATGTGTCCACTGCCATCCTCCCCATGCCACCGCCTACGCCATCACCGGCAAGGTTCCTCCTAACCTGGTTATTCCTGAGTTTGAAGTCTTTGTCGGCAAGGTAGCTATTTCGCCCTATGAAACGCCCGGCACGCCTGAGTTTGCCCAGACCGTCTTGCCCTACGTCAAGACACACAACACGGTGCTGCTGGCCAATCACGGAATCATCTGCTGGGCCGACTCGGTAACCCACGCCGAGTGGTACGCCGAGGTGCTCGAGACTTACTGCTGGACCTTGATGCTTGCCTCGCAGCTAGGCGTTCCGATCTCTTACATCTCGGAACAGAAGGGCGCCGATTTGCTGGCCATCAAGAAGAAGCTGGGGCTGCCCGACATTCGCTTCGATACCTCTAGGATGAAGGAGTGCCAGCTTTCCGAACTCGAGGTACCGGGCTCCATCGCCCTCACTCCGCGCCCCTGCGACGGCAGCACCGGCAAGGGCCCGGAAACGGATATCGAGGCTCTGGTGAAGTCGGTCACCGATGCGGTGATGGGAGCGCTCGAAGCTAAGTGATCGCTAACATTCCGTGGTGTAAGTCGGGTTTTGAAAGGGCACGACTTTAGTCGTGCCGAAGATGATCGATAACAAAAGATGGGCTTTAGCCCCTGAGGGATGTTCTTCGGCAATTTGGACTTCTGTCGCAGGCTTCTAACTTGCCTCGAGTGCGGGCGCGCGCATTTCTCATGTGTTTTCCAAAGGTGCTTTTTTCAAGATGAATCAGGTCGAACGTCTCCGGTACATCCAGGATTCCCTCTCGCGGCAGGACTTTGTCGGCCTGGAGGATCTGCGCAACGGACTGGGCGTCTCCAGGGCAACGATCCGGCGCGATCTGATTCAGTTGGAACGCAGCCGCAACATCCGCCGCGTTCACGGCGGGGCCATGACCACCGCCTCCCGCGAAGAGGCGCTTGACTTCAGCCGGCTCTCAGTCAGTTGCCAGGAAGAGAAGATGCGCATCGGGCGGGCGGCCGCCGATTCCATTCAGGACGGGCAAACCGTCATCCTGGGCGGCGGATCGACCGTGGCCGAGGTCGCCCGCTGCCTGCTCGGCCGTCCCATTCAGATCATTACCAACTCCATCCCCGTTGCCCAGATCTTCTGGGAGTGCAGGCAGACCGAGGTCACATTGACCGGCGGTTCCCTCTACCCGCGGCTCGGCATCCAGTTCGGGCCAATCTGCGAACGGATGCTCCACAGCGTGTCGGCCGATGTCGCCATCCTGGGGATCCGCAGCATTAGTTCAGACGGCCTCCGCGATACCAGCGCCCTGGTGGTCGAGTCGATCCGCGCCATGATGAAGTGCGCCCATCGCGTGGTGATCGTCGCCGACCACACCAAGTTCGGCAGGAATGCGATGATCCAGGTCGCCGATCTCGCCGAACTCGATCAGATCATCTCCGACCGCGGACTTGCGCCCGAACATCGCCAGTTTCTGGACGAGCGCGGCATCAGCTACCTGCTGGCATAGGATCTGCAAGAGAACTCTTCTGAATGGCTGTTTCCATAGGGCATCCAAGAAACCCCTTTACACATAGGCTTCGCAGGCAGCATAATCGGAAAACCTCGGAGCACCCGCTCTTCCCTGGCCCCCTCCTCCCCGCAGCGTGCGATCTCCGAGCAATTCAAGGAGGAACGTGTACATGAGTAAGCTCAACCCCATACTGTTGGGATTGTCTCTGGCGGCTTGTAGCAGTTTGCTGGCCGCGGCGCAGGATATGACTCCTGCATCGCCTTCGACACCTAAGTACCTGGAAGTCACCGTGGAATACACCAAGCCCGGAAAGGGCGGCATGGCCCACGACAAGACGGAAAGCGCCTTTGTCCAGGCCATGACCAAGGCCAAGTTCCCCATATACTACGTTGCCTTCAACTCGATGTCCGGTCAGGCGCGGGCCATCTATTTGGCCCACTTCGACTCCTTCGACGCGCTGCAAAAGGCCAACAAGGCTTTCGAGCAGCCGGCCGCCATGGCAGAGTTCGAGCGGATTAACGTGGCGGACGGCGAGCTCCTTGAAAGCACCAAGCAGTTGATCTTCAGCACCGTGCCCGATCTGAGCTACCACTCCCGGCCGGCCAGCCCGCATGTCCGCTATCTGGAAGCCCGCATCCTCCACGTTCGTCCCGGTCACGGGAAGGAATTCGAGGATCTAGTGAAGTTGTGGATCGCGGCCGCCGACAAGGCGGGAAGCAGCGACCATTGGGGCGCATACCGCATCGAGTACGGCGACCAGCTCGGCTCCTATGTCTTTCTCACCGCAGACAATTCCATGGCCGATATCGACCAGAGCTTTGGGGAGGAGTCCAAATACAAAGCCGTCTTGACCGATGAGGACAGGAAGAAGATGCGTGAACTCCGTGCCGCGGCCATTGACACCGATCGTTACGAGCTGTACTCGGTAAACCCGGTCCAGAGCTACGTACCCGAAGACTGGATCAAGGCCGATCCCAGCTACTGGAAGCCGAAGCCGCCCGCGGCTCCCATGGCCAAGCCCGCTGCGGCGGCAAAGAAGTCTACCCCTTAACCGGCTCGCCTTCAGCCCAACCCCCGCCGTTGCCGCGAGCGGCTCCTTCATCGCCGGAGCCTCTCGCGGCTTCCAACCTCCCTGACCGGCTCGTTCAGGGAAGTCCGGTCACAAACCCCCGCGTTTCCGATCTTCTTCGACTAGCTTCCGCTTCGCCCGCTCCCACAGCTCTTCCAGTTCCGGCGGTGAAAGCTCCTCCAGCGGCCGATCCGCAGCCAGCTCCATCTCGCGGAAGCGCTCCCGGAAGCGCCGGTTGCAGCCCCGCAGCGCCATCTCCGCATCCACTCCCAGATGCCGGCCCAGGTTTACCGCGGTAAACAGCAGATCGCCCAGCTCCGCCTCCACGGCCGGCTTGCAGGCCGGATCATCCGATGCGGCTTCGGCCTCCAGCTCCGCCGTTTCCTCGGCCAGCTTGGGCAGCAGATCGCGCCAGTGCGGCCAGTCGAAACCGGATTTGCGCGCCTTGGCCCCCAGCTTTGCAGCCTCGGCCAGCGCCGGCATCGCCCGCTGTACTGCATCCAATCTCGACGCCGGGAGCCTCTGCGCCGAAGTTGCGTCCGCTGCACGCGATGCCTTTTCGGCCGCCTTGATCTCCTCCCAGTTCCGCAGCACGGCTAGCGAAGAGCCATCCACATCGGCGTCCACCTGCGCCCGGTTGCCCGCCGCCAGCGAAGCCTCCTCGCCAAAGACGTGGGGATGGCGCCGCACCAGCTTGCGGTTCAGATGGTCCAGCACCTCGGCTATGGTGAAATGCCCCTCGTTGGCCGCCAGCTCCGCATAAAAGAGCACTTGCAGAAGCAGGTCGCCCAGTTCTTCGGCCAGGTGCGGCCAGTCGCGGCGCTCAATGGCGTCGAAGACCTCGTAGGTCTCTTCCAGCGTGTACTTGCGAATCGAATCGAAGGATTGCTCGCGGTCCCAGGGGCAGCCATCGGGAGCGCGCAGCCGCGCCATGATGCTCACCGACTGCTCAAACAAGGCCGCCGCCCGCGCCGGATCGGTTTCGAGCGGCGATGCGGAAACCTGTGCGTTGGAGCTATCGGGCGGAAGGTCCATGCCCCTCCAGTCTATCCTGCGCAGCGCCAACCCAAAATGCTGGGTGCGCCCACCCGGCAATCCGGTCAATATTCCCGTGAGTCTTACTTCTTCTGCTTAGGGAATTCCGTGACACTCAAAGTATTCCCGTCGGGGTCCTTGAACCATGCGACCTTCGCGCCTGAAGGTGAATTCCAGATGCCCAGCTCGTTCTGGTCCATGCCTTCATAGCGTTCGAAGCGAACTCCGGCCTGCCCCAGATTCTTGACCGATGCCGCGATCTCCGGGACCTGCCAACCCAAAACCGTGCCATGAGATGGTGGAAGTTCTTTCGCCATGCCGAGACGCAGCATGATGCCATTGGCCTCAAAAACCAGCGCGAGCGGCGGCTCTTCCGAAAGCAGACGCAGGCCAAGGGTGTCCCGATAGAAATCCTTCGCGCGGGATACGTCGACTATTGTGACAAATCCGATGATGTTGTACTTGCCGAGTCCGGACAGTTGTGACATACCGCTATGATGAGCCATGTTTTCGCTTGTCGCAAGAGTGCTCTTACGACATAATATATCTCTAATGCGACAGAAAAGCGTTTTGACAGAATACGATCCGAAGCGAGGCGTTTGCATTGCATCGCTCGCCTACGAATACCCGTCTTGCTTCGATGTGCCGGAGCACGCGCACGGATCGGATCAACTGATCTACGCGATCAGCGGCATCATGGAGGTATCTTCCGGTCAGAGCGTGTGGTTGATCCCGCCACATTTTGCATTGTGGATTCCAGCCAGAACTCAGCATCGGATTCACATGCCTGGTCCTGTTTCGATGCGCACGCTTTACCTGCGGGGAGGCTTGAGCGCAAGATCGGAGCCGCGGTGCGCCGTGCTGCACGTCACTCCGCTGCTACGGGAACTTATCGTGGAAACCGTATGCATCCGTCAGCTTCGTATGCGGGATCGCTATGAATGTGCCCTCCGCGACCTGCTGATTGCACAGATTCAAAAGGCAACGCCTATACCTACCTTTGTGACGCTGCCGCGAGACGAGAAAGCATTTGCGGTGGCCCAGGCAATCTTGCGGAATCCCGCCGAAGCGAAGACGATGGCGGTTCTATGCGCGAAGGCGGGTGTCAGTGTCAGAACCGTTGAGAGAACGTTTCGCAATGAGGTTGGCGCCACCTTTGAATCTTGGCGGCGGCAGGTCCGGTTGATGAAAGCCGTGGAATTACTGGTCTCAGGATGTTCGATCAAAGAAGTAGCCTACAAGGTCGGTTATTGCCAGTCGAGCGCCTTTGTCGAAATGTTCCGCCAGACATTTGCAACAACCCCGAAGGCATGGATCTCAACATTGACTCGTTGGCAACGATCCACCGAATCAAAGGCATGACTTTCCTTCGCAACCGAGCCTTCAGAAATGACTTGGCTATGCTCCGGGCTTTTCAACTCAGCGAATGAGCTTGAAAAACGAGCAATCCTGATGCGATCCTTTCTCTTCTTGGCGCTTATGAGTAGTGCGCCCATCCATTGTGGTCATCTCTTCGGCCGCTTGTAGAAGGGCAGCGGAACCTGTCTCGCCCTCACCCGGTTGGCGCGAACCTGGACCAGAACATCTTCGCCGGAGGCGGCAACGGCGGCGGGCACCAGCGCCAGCGCGATATTGGTCTTTAGAAAGGGCGCGGGCGAGCCGGATGTGACCTGCCCAATCTCTTCTCCAGGAAGTGAGAGCACGGAGTACCCGTCGCGGGCGATGCCGCGCTCGACCATTTCCAGGCCCACAATCCGGCGCCTGGGACCGCCGTCGGCCTGTACCGCCAGCAAGGCCTTGCGGCCAATGAACTCGCCCTTGTCCAGCTTGAGCCAGCGGTCGAGGCCGGCCTCGAAGACGTTGATGGAGTCGGAGATTTCGTGCCCGTAGAGGCTCATGCCGGCCTCCAGGCGCAGCGTGTTGCGCGCGCCCAGGCCGCAAGGGCGTATGCCGAACTCGGCGCCCGCCTCCATCAGCGCGTTCCACATCTTTTCGGATGTAGGCTGGTCGGCGGGAAGGTAGAGCTCAAAGCCGTCTTCGCCGGAGTAACCGGTGCGGGCGATGAGCACGTTGGGTACGCCGGCAACCGCGCCCCATGCGAACCAATAGTTCTTAATCGCGGCCAAGTCCATCTTTGTCAGCTTTTGCAGCGTTTCAAGGGCGCGCGGGCCTTGCAGGGCGAGCTGCGAATAATAGCTGGAGTAATCGGCGATATGGATGGAGGGCCATGCGCCCACCTGGCGGCGAATCCAGGCGTAGTCCTTGTCCTTGGTGCCGGCGTTGACCACCAGGAGGTAGTCGTTGGGGCTGAGGCGATGGACGAGAATGTCGTCGACGAATGTGCCCTCAGGGGTGAGCAGGGCTGAGTAGTGGGCCTGGCCGTCCCTTAAGCGAGATGCATCGTTCATGGTGATGTGCTCGATGGCGGCGAGCGCGCCGGGGCCTCGGAACTGAATTTGGCCCATGTGGCTGACGTCGAAGAGGCCCACGCCGGTGCGGACGGCCAGGTGCTCGGCGATCAGGCCCCCGCCGGCGCCGGGGCCTCCGGCTACAGGTTCTGGTCGCTGGGGTGCAAAACTGGGGTACTCGACCGGCATATCCCAGCCGCCGAAGTCCACCATCTTGGCCTTGAGGGAGCGATGGATGGCGTTAAAGGGGGTCTTCTTGAGGGGCGGGGCGGGGGGGGCGGATTGGTCTGGGAGACTCATGCTGGCGGTCCTCTGGGCGGTGCGGCGGTGCTGTGCTTACGATAGGGATTGAGCGGCGCGGGGTCAATCCGACCGCGCTGAGGCGGGACGGGGCGGCGCAGCCGTTGCGAAAGAAAGGGTGGGGCCGGGTGGATCGTTTCAGGGGGATTCTGCTGCTGGCTGCGGGGAGTCTTGCGCTCTACCGCGGCTGGAGGGTGCATTCCGGGCGGCAGGCTTTGTGGGCTTGCGGGCTGGGTGTGCTGGCCATCGCCTTGGGCATTTGGCGGCTGACCCGCAAAGAGGACCGGAGGGTGTAAGCGGCGGCCGCAGGCATGAGCGCTGCCAGCGGAAATAAGTTCAGGAGCAACTTGCGGGGCGCCTTCGGGTCCGTACCGATGTGGCGCGTCTACGGTGAGACCGGCGCACGGAGGGAAGCGATGTTGACGACGATTGCGATTAGGCTGGCGCTGGTGCGGTTTGGCGTGTGGCGGGCCGGCGGATCGCTCCTGACACTCTTTGGACTGGCGGTTGTGGGAGTGCTGGTTTGGGCGCTGACGCGGCCGGACAGTGATGAATCGACCAAACGGTAGAACCGGCGCGGCGTGCGGCTCACCCGCGCCGCGCCCGCCAGAACGAGCTGACGCTCAGGTAGAGGAAAAGCAGCAGAAGCGGGGCTGAGACCAGGAACTTCTGGTGATCGGGGCCGTGAGCGTAGCTGGCCCTGTAGAGCCACAGAGCCCGGGCAAAGACGACTGCGAAGAGGGAAAAGAAGACGCCGGTAACCTCGAGCCAGAGGAGGCCGCCCACGCGGCCAAAGGGGCGCAGAAACCCGCCCACCCCGCGGGCGACGCCCCTGGTAGCCCGGCCGGCTGCCTGACCCGCGGCGCGGCTTTGGGCAGCGGCTGCTGCTTGGGCGCCTGCTTGTCCGGTCGCACCGGCAGCGACGCGCTGACCGGCGATGCGGCCTGCGACCCTCATGCCGGCGCCCAGAGCGCGGCCAATGGAGTGAGCTTTCATTGTGTCATCCGTCTATGATGGTAGCAGCGGCCTTCACCATGCTGTTTTTTCCAGCGTTTTGCCGCTTTCCTGTTGCCGCGAAACGCGAACGGAAGTAAGGTAGAGAAATCCTGTGCCGCGGCCGCGATTCGTCTCGGCTGTCCGCCGCTTGTGGAGGTACCGATGAAAACGCGTCTGCGCGAACTGATTCAGCAACTGGGCGAGGCCATCCACGAGTCGGTCATCGAGAGCGAGCAGATCGCCGGGGTGGTGCAGGATATTCGCAAGCACGGATTCGACGTGCTGCTGATGCTGGAAGCTACCATCGGCCTGAACGAGGTTGACGGCAGCGAGGACAATAGCGCCGAGCCTGGCGGGGTGCAGGTCGGCGTGAGTGGTCCGTTCACGCAGAACGATCTGCATTTTCTGCGCTCGCTGCGCATCGCGGTTGAGGGCGAGGCGGAAAACGCGTCCGAGTCGGATACGGAGTAGCTTGGCTGGCATGGCGGAATCCGCCGGCTTGGCCGCCGGTTCACGCTAAGTCGCACTGCACCGCCTATAATCAGCGTGTCGTGCCTACTTTCTTTTCATTGCGTATAGGACGGATTGGGCTTGCTGCCGCCGGCGCGGGGCTTGGGCTAGGCATTCTCGCGTTCATGGCTGGGTCGATGGGCGGGCCGGTTTATGCTCGCGCCCAGGCGACGGGAGAGAGCGGCCCGAGTGGAGCCGTTCTGGGCTCTTCAGAGGGCCGCGGGCGCATTTTGCTGGTGCTCCCCTTCGACAACCGGACCGGGCAGCCGAGCCTGGAGTGGATTCGCGAGGCGGCGCCGGTGATTCTGAGCAGCCGGTTTGCCTCGGCGGGGTTTGCGCCCATGAGCCGCGAGGACCGGCGGTATGCGCTCGATCATCTGGGGCTGCCGCAGGGGTTTCATCCTTCGCGGGCCAGTTCGCTCAAGCTGGCGGAGACGCTGGACGCCGATTCGATCGTGGTGGGCAGCTATGTGACTGACGGCACCGGCATCGTGGCCCAGGCGCAGGTGGTGGATGTGCCGCACCTGCGGATGAGCGCGGCGGTGAGCGCGCGCGGCGAGATGCGCGACCTGATAGCGGTCTTCGACTCGCTGGCCTGGAAGCTGACCCGGCAGCTCGACCCCGGCTTCAGCGGTTCCGAGGAGACGTTTGTGGCCGCCGGCGCGGGATTGCGCCTGGACGCCTTCGAGCAGTACATCCGGGGCATTACGGAGCCCGACCAGCAGGAGCGGCTGCGCCATCTGAAGCTGGCGGTGCAGATGAGCCCGGAGTTCGGTCCGGCCTGGATGGCGCTGGGGCGCGAGGACTACAACGGCCAGCAGTACGAGGAGGCGGCGGCGGCCTTCGCCAAGGTGGGCAGCGGCGATTCCGGAGCGCTGGCGCCCGACGCGCTGGAGGCAGGATTCTATCGCGGGCTGTCGCTGCTGTTCTCCGGCGATTATCGAAAGGCCGAAGAAGCTTTTGAGGGCGTGGAGCGCGTTCTGCCGCTGGCCGAGGTGGTGAATAACGAAGGGGTTGCGGTAAGCCGCCAGGGCCGTGACGGGACTGCGTTCTTCGCGCAGGCTGAGGCCTCCGACCCCAATGCGGCCGACTACCACTTCAACCTAGCGGTGAGCCTGAAGCGGCAAAACAAGGCCGCCGAGGCCCTGGCCGAGCTGACCCAGTGCCTGCGCTTGCGCCCCAACGATAGCGAGGCCCAGGAGTTGCTGGCGGCTTGGAAGGGGCCGAGCGGGGCGAGCGCGTCTGCCGGTTCTGCGGTGGATTCGAGCGACGCGGCGAATGGAGCTCCGGAGTTGAAGGCCGATCCTTTGGAGCGCATTGAGCGCAGCTTCGACGCTGTCGCCTTTCGCCAGGCGGCGCTGATGCTGGACCAGATGGACGCCTCGCGTCTGGCCGCGCTTACGCCGGAAAAGCGGGCGCAGAAGCTGGCCGCCCAGGCGAAGGATTACCTTGACCGCGGATTGCTGCTCGAAGCCGAGCGGCTCTATCAATCCGCCGTGGCAGCCGACGGCCGGGTGGCCGAGGCCCACGCCGGGCTGGCCGAAATGCGCGAGCGGACCGGCGATGCGGAGGGCGCGCGCAAGGAAGCAAGGGCGGCCCTGGAACTTGCGCCTTCGGCCGATGCGTATCTGGTGCTGGCGCGGCTGGATTTGAAGGCCAACCGCCTGGACGATGCCGAGAAGGAAGTGGGCGAAGCCCTCACCCTGAATCCCGCCAGCCGGGCGGCGTTGGAGCTGAAGCGGCAGATCGAGGCGCGGGAAGGGCCGAAGAAGCAGAGCGGTGTGCCGCCATTGTGACGGAAGACGGTTCCACGGATGAGGAACCCCGCAGGGGAGACAGTATGGGTATCTTTCTTGTGATTGCCGGAGGCTTGGGAATCGCCGGCGGAATCCTTGGGAAAGACTTCTATGCGGCAGATGTTGATACGCTTTCTCCATTTAAGCAGAAAAGCTCAAGATGGTCCGGACGATTAGTGTTTCTCTTGACTGGCGCCGTTCTTGTGGCGATCGGAGTAAAGTTGCTTGTTGGGGCCGAATGATTCGCCTTTTGGATGGGAGCAAGCGAAGGAATCGGGAGCACTACTCAGCGAAGGAGCAAGCCATGGTTAATCGCGCGGGAGGAATCGCGGTCGGGATTGCAGCCGCTTCGGTTGTGGCGGCGTTTTTCGGAGCTTTCGGAGCGGGCGTTGCGGCTTTTGCCCAGCAGCCGCTCGTCGAGAAGTTTGTCCTCTCCGACACCATCCAGCCGGTCACGGCGGGCGAGCTAGACCGGGCCATTGCGCAAGCCAGCTCCGACGGCGCCCAGGCGCTGCTCGTCGAGATGGATACGCCGGGCGGGCTGCTGGATTCGACGCGCGGCATGGTGGGCGCGATCCTCGCCTCGCGTGTTCCCGTGATCGTCTATGTGGCTCCCGGAGGCGCTCGCGCCGGCTCGGCCGGTTTCTTTCTGCTGGAGTCGGCGGACGTAGCCGCCATGGCTCCGGGAACCAACGCCGGAGCGGCCCACCCGGTGATCGAAATCGGCCCCCAGCCCGACGCCACCATGAGCCAGAAGATCGAAAACGACGCGGAGGCCTTCTTGCGCTCCTATGTAACCAAGCGCAATCGCAACGCCGAGGCTGCCGAAGCCGCCGTGCACAGCTCGCACTCCTACACTGCCCAGGAGGCGCTGGATCAGCACCTGATCGACCAGATCGCAAGCAACGATTGGCAACTGCTGGCGGCGCTGGATGGGCACACCGTCACCCGCATCGACGGGAACAAGGTGACGCTGCATCTGGCCGGGGCGCGGATTGAAGAGGTGCGGCCAACGCTGCGCGAGGAGCTGCTGAGCTGGCTGGTGAACCCCAACATCGCCATGCTGATGCTGGTGGGCGGGGCGCTGCTCATCTATCTGGAGTTCAACGCTCCGGGCACCATCGTCCCCGGCGCTTTGGGCACGCTGATGGTGCTGCTGGCCATCTTTGGGCTGAACCTGCTACCCATACACTACACGGCCGTTCTGCTGCTGGCGGCGGCGCTTGCGCTACTGCTGCTGGAGGCCAAGTTTGGCGGCCACGGCGTGCTGGGAGTGGCCGGAATCGTCTGCCTGACCTTTGGGACGCTCACCCTGGTGGATGCGCCAGTGCCGGAGATGCGGATCAGCCCGGTTGTCGCTTTTGGGGTGAGTGCGGGATTTGGGCTGATTACCGTCCTTCTGGTGCGGCTGGCAATACGGGCGCGCCGCATGAAGAGCCGGCTGGGCGTGGATGCACTGGTGGGCTGCCGCGCCAAGGCCATGGAAGCACTGACGCCCGAGGGCCATGTGCTGGTGGAGGGCGAGATCTGGCGCGCGCTGGCAACCGAGCCCGTCGCCGCGGGGACTCTGCTGCGGGTGGTGGGGCATGAGGAGTATCTGCTGCACGTGGTGGCGGCTGAGCCGGCCCAAATTTCGCAAATCCCCGCGTGAGCTTGGTTGGAGTACAATCCCTGCTTAGTGAGGAAAATCAAATGTTCGATTCTCTGCTGACTCCGTTTCTGATTCTGCTTGCCATCGTCGTCCTTTACGCGCTCAATTGTCTCAAGATCTTGCGCGAATACGAGCGGGGGGTGATCTTTACCCTGGGCCGCGTTAGTGCAGAGCCCAAAGGACCGGGCTGGTTCTTTGTTTTCAAACCCATACAGCAGATGATTCGCATCTCGCTGCGCCAGGATGTGCTCGAGGTTCCGCCCCAGGACGTGATTACCCGCGACAACGTGACCATCAAGGTGAATGCGGTGGTTACGCTCTACGTGGTCAACCCCAACGACGCCGCCATCAAGGTGGCCAACTACGTCTACCAGACCTCGCAGTTGGCTCAGACTACGCTGCGCACGGTGCTGGGCGAAGTGGAGCTGGACGAGCTGCTCAGCCATCGCGACAAGCTGAACGTCCGCATCCAGTCCATCATGGACCAGCGCACCGAACCGTTTGGGGTGAAGGTCGTCTCGGTCGAAGTGAAGCAAGTGGACCTGCCCGAACAGATGCAGCGCGCCATGGCCAAGCAGGCCGAGGCGGAGCGCGAAAAGCGAGCCAAGATCATTCACGCCGAGGGCGAGTTCAATGCCGCGCAAAAGCTGGTGGACGCCGCCACGCTCATGGCCACCGAGCCTATCACCCTGCAACTGCGCTACCTGCAAACGCTAACCGAAATCGGCGTCGAGAAAAACACCACGATCGTCTTCCCGCTGCCCATGGAGTTGCTGACGCTGTTGAATAAAATCAACCTCTCGGCTGCGCCAAAGCCGGCGGCGATCGAGAAGCCGTAGACTGGAGCGGGCAGTCTCCTATCCGTCCCCCCGCGGATAGGTCTGCATCCGTGGAACTGCAAGCCGGAGCATCGGCCCTCCGCTGGGCGCCGGTTCCCTGCAATGCGAAGAAGAAGTTGCGGGGCTCCGCGGAGCCCCCGCAACTTCGAGGATGGGGGATATGAATGTTGTTGACGACAGGGAGTTTGACCGGGCCCAGCCATTTCAAGAAGCCGATTTGACATTGGGCCCGGTGACGCTGCTGGGCATCTTCTTTGTCTTGGCGCTCATCTGCGCGGGCTTCTTCGGGTGGGGCTATGTTGTGGGCCACCGCGGCTCACAGGATAATTCAACAGTCATGAAGCCCGCCCCCGATGCGCCGGCGTACTCGCAGGCGGGCTGCCCGCAGTCCAAGCCTTCGGCGAGTTCGCAAATGGAGGTAGCGCCGGATGCGGAGAATGACGGGGGAGATCTGGCGGCCAATTTGGCCGCTTCTGAGGATTCGGGGCAACCCGCTGGGGCTGGCGCATCGTCGAGTCAAGGTCAGGTCAGGCCGGCGCTGCCCCCGGCGGCCAACCCTCCTCAGCAAGCGTCAGGGACGGCGGCGGGGCTCAACGGGGGTTCAGCCGTCCTTCCGGCTGGTGCCTTCATGATCCAGATTGCCGCCGTCTCCCAACCGGAAGACGCGGATGTCCTGGTAAGCGCCCTGCGCAAGCGGGGCTATGAGGTTACCGCTCGCCGTGAGTCCGCAGACGGCCTGGTCCACGTGCGGATTGGCCCTTTCACCAGCCGCGACGAGGCCAATCGATGGCGCCAGAAGCTGACGAGCGACGGCTATAATGCGGTAGTGCAACAGTAGGCGATTCCCCCGCTGGAGATCGATTCCCCATGAAGGCCACTGCATCGGAACTGTTGTCGAGACTTCCCGGTCCGCCCTCCCAAGGCTGGCCTGACGGTGGGCGATTCACGCCTGCCTTTGCCCATGGATCGATGAGTGTGGTGCTCTATGCGCCGGTTGGGCGCGATCCGCAAACCCCGCATCTACAGGATGAGCTCTACTTCATCCATTCCGGCAAGGGCGAAATCACCATCGGCGGTCATCGCTGGGACTGCGCTGCCGGAGATGCCTTCCTTGTGCGCGCAGGCGTCGAGCACCGCTTTGAAAACTTCTCGGCGGACTTTGTCGCCTGGGTTGTCTTCTGGGGACCTTTGGGCGGGGAAGACGGCCACAAACCGACAGGTTAACCTCGCATCCATTCCGGCAGGCCCGAGGCGATCGCATCCTCTGCTCTCTCCTGCCTATCCGAGCACGGCGGCGATTGCGGCGCGCAACGCGGGTTGGTCCTGGGCCTGGAGAATGCCGAGTCGCCGGATGATGAGGCGCTGTTCAAGCGCTGCAAACACCGGCTTGATTGCCGACGGCTTGAGCAGATTTGCCCGCTGCCATTCGCTTACAGTCACTTCGCCAACGATAGAGCCGGAACCAATCTGACTTGTTATCGGCAGGATGACTATGTCAGGCCTGGCGGTGTTATAAGCCCGG